>Ga0105240_10004598_pt1 | contig 20914 bp, 19 predicted proteins | sample KBSC54metaG_FD_80426 | JGI IMG/M metagenome (GOLD analysis project Ga0105240, IMG submission 80426) | Corn rhizosphere microbial communities from Kellogg Biological Station, Michigan, USA - KBS C5-4 metaG | ecosystem: Host-associated > Plants > Roots > Rhizosphere > Soil | place: Michigan, USA... | reverse complement strand
TGTCGGGGAGACGCAGGCCGTGGTGGCGGCGGCCGTCGATGGAGATCTGACCCGGCGCATCGGCACCGACGACAAGTCCGGCGAGCTGCTCACCCTGACTCAGGGTGTCAACACGCTCATCGAGACCATGGCCTCCGTGGTGCAGCGGATCAAGGCATCTTCCGAGGAGGTGCTGATTCGGGCGGAGGAGATCTCCTCCGGCAACGCCAATCTCTCGCAGCGCACCGACGAGCAAGCCTCGAGCCTGGAGCAGACGGCTGCCTCGATGGAGGAAATGTCCACCGCGGTGCGCCTCACAGCCGACAATGCTTCGGAAGCGAACGAGCTCGCGATCGCCGCCTGTGCGCAGGCGGAGAAGGGTGGTGCGGTGGTGGGCTCGGCGATCACCGCGATGCGGGGTATCAACGCCGCGTCGCGCAAGATTGCCGACATCATCGGCGTGATCGACGAGATCGCCTTCCAGACGAATCTGCTTGCTCTGAATGCAGCTGTGGAGGCCGCGCGCGCCAGTGAGATGGGCCGCGGGTTCGCGGTGGTCGCCAGCGAGGTACGCAGTCTCGCCGGGCGCAGCGCCGCGGCCGCCAAGGAGATCAAGGCGCTGATCCAGGACAGCGTCGTCAGGGTCGGTGAAGGCAGCCGCCTGGTCGATGAGTCCGGAGGCACGCTCACCGAGATCGTCGCCGCCGTCAGGAAGGCGACCAGCATCGTGGCGCGCATTGCCGATTCCAGCCGCGAGCAATCCCAGGGCATCGAGCAGGTCAATCGCGCTGTCACCCAGATGGACGAGATGACGCAGCAGAATGCCGCGCTGGTGGAGGAAGCAGCCGCTTCCAGCCAGTCGATCGTCGAGCAGGTTCAAGCCTTGAACGCCACGGTGGCCCGTTATCGAGTCGGCGCGAGCTCCACAGCGCCCACTCTTCGGGAGTCCGAGGCGCACAATGTCGCGTGAGCCGACGGTTGCCCGGGGCCGTCTGTTCGCATCCCTTTTGTGCGCGATCGTCGCGCTGGGCATCGCTTTCGGCGGCGCCTACGACGTCCTGCAGCACGTCACGACGCTGAGCCGGGAGCAGCTGCGCTCGCAGTCTCTGCTGGGCGAGGTCCTGTACGCACGGTCCGACATTTCCGACGTGCAGAGCGCTCAACGAGCCTACATGTTCACGGGCGACTCCGGACAGTTTGCCGCCTACCGGATGGCCCGCGCGCGGCTCGACAGCCGCCTGACTCGCGCGCAGTTCCTCACAGCGGCCCGCCCTGAGGATCGCACCGCGCTCGAGGCGCTGATCAAACTGATTCACGAGCGCCTCGAGGCCGTGCAGGCGATCATCGAGGCACGCGCCGGGGGCGATTCCGAGTCGCTGCGGCGCGCCGTGCAGCAGGGAAATGACGAGATCCTCACCGCCCGGCTGCGCGTCGCGCTCAGGGACTTCCAGGATACCCAGGACCACCGCCTCGCGGACGCGGATCAGGCGCTGGCGCATCTGACGGGCCTGGCGCGCCTCGCCTGGGCGGCGATCGCTATCGTCGTCGTGTCCGGATCGCTGTTGGCGTTCGCCTACCTCTACCGTCAGGCCAACAGCCGGCGGCGCGCGGAGGTGGAGCTGCGGCGCACGATCGGCGAGCAGGAGCGGGTGCTGTTCGAGGTCTCCGCGATGAGCACCATGATGGAGCTGGTGCACATCTGCCGCTCGCAGTCCGAAGCCAACCATGTGATCGGCGAAGTCCTGCCGCAGCTGCTGCCGACGGTCTCCGGGGCGCTGTACGTGATGCGCCCCTCGCAGGGGGCGCTCGAGCTGCAGTTCAACTGGGGCGAGGGCCCCAAGACGGCCGTGTTCGTGCCGGATGACTGCTGGGCCTTACGCCGCAGCCGCACGCACCTGGTCGAGCGTACCCGCTCCGCGATCATGTGCCGGCACATCGAGCCCGCCCAGGAGGCCTGTCTGTGCGCGCCCCTGGTCGGGCACGGCGAGGTGTTGGGAGTGTTGCATCTGGCGAGCACCCAGAAGCAATCGCTGTCGGCTGACGTTCAGCGCCTGGCCGGAGTGCTCGCCGAGCAACTCTCGCTGGCCCTGGGCAACCTGCGGTTGCAGGAGACCCTGCGAAGCCGTTCCGAGCGCGATCCGCTCACGGATCTGTACAACCGCCGGCACCTGGAGTTGTCGGCAGAGCGCGAGCTGGCTCGTGCCAGCCGGCATGGCCATTCTCTCGCGTTCGTGCTGCTGGATGTGGATCACTTCAAGCTGTTCAACGACACCCATGGGCACGACGCCGGCGATGCCGTATTGCGCGAAGTCGCGCATGTGCTCAAACGGCATACGCGCACCGAGGATATTGCGTGCCGCTATGGGGGAGAGGAATTCCTGATGGTCCTGTCGAGCTGTCCGCTCGAGGACGCCTATCAGAAGGCAGAAGCCATTCGTGAAGCCATCGCGCAGCTGCGCGCGTCTGCCGGCGGCGCGGCGCTCTCGCGCGTCACCGCATCAATGGGGATCTCCTGTTACCCGCAGCATGGCGAGACGCTCGATGAGTTGATTCGCGTGGCGGATGGCGCCCTTTACCGCGCCAAGGCCGCCGGACGCAATCAGGTCGTGGCCACCAGTGCGCCGGGGGATGTCATGCTCTTCGAGCGCGAAGACACCTCAATGGCCTGAGGGCGTTTGTCGCGGCGAGCCTGTCTGGGAAGCCGAGTGCGTCTGCGTCTTTGAGCTCGTCTCCTGCGGCGAGACCCGGCCGTGCTCGCCCAGCTGATCGGTGTTACCGGTGGTCATCGCCTGAGCCAGCCCGATCAGCCGCTGCATCTTGCTGGCGGGCGCATCCCAATACTCCGCCTGGTCCACGCTCACTTCGAGCAGGCCCAGGTCCGGATCGTCCACTCCGTTGGAGAACCAGGGTTTGGCCCACAGGCTCCACAGGTCGTGCATTTTCTCGCGGTCGCGCAATAAGCGGGCGCTGCCGGAAATCGACACGAACTCCTGCTTCTCGGGGTTGGCGTAGCTCAGATTGACGTGGCGATGCTGATCGATCTCGCCCACTTTGGCCGAGGACATGGCCGTGAAGAACCACAGCTTGCCCTCGGAATCGAGCTGCAACGTCGCCAGCGGCCGGCTGCGCAGCGCGCCGTCCGCATCCTCCGTCGTGAGCATGGCAATGCCGGCATCGCCGATGAGGTCCGCCAGCTTCCGCATGCCCGCGGTGGCCTGGGGTTGCTTTTTCATGGCAACCCCGCAGCAGGGAACGTGCCCGCGCTCAGAGGTAGGCGTAGATGGTGACGAGCAGTCCGACCGCCACGCCCAACAGCAGACTGTGCTTGAGCGTGAAGCGGAACAGCTGCGCCTCATCCTCCGGACGCATCCCGGTGGCCGCGGCGGCGACGGAAATGCTCTGCAGACTGACCATCTTGGCCATGACACCGCCGCTGGAGTTGGCGGCGGCCATGAGCACGGGAGACAGTCCGAGCTTGTTGGCCGTGACGACCTGCAGACTTCCGAACAGTGCGTTGGCGGAAGTGTCGCTGCCGGTGAGGAACACGCCCAGCCAGCCCAGCAGCGAGCCGAAGAACGGAAACAGCGCGCCGGTCGCTACGAGTGACAGAGCCAATGTGGCGGTGGTTCCGGAATAGTTCATCACGTAGGCGAGCGCGACCACGGCCATGATGGTGATCATGGAGAAGAACAGGTCGCGGAACGTGCGCCCGATGCAACTCAACAGGCGGCCCGGGGCCACACGCAGCACCACCGCCGCTCCGAACGTCGCCAGCATGATCGCCGTTCCGGAGGCCGACAACATGTTGAGCGTGAATTTCGCCGCGTATGGCGCGGGGCTCGCGACGACCGGCGGCAGGCGTCTGACCAGGCCGTCGAGGCCGGGCCAGGAGACGATGATCGTGGCCTTATCGAGCAGGGCCTTGAAGGGAGGATACCCCCAGAGCAGCACGAGGATGACGAGCAGGATATATGGCGACCAGGCACGCACCACCGCGCGGGCCGGCGGCAGAGGCGGAAGAGTCGCCGCCGCGGCCGCGCGCGCGATCTTCGGTCGCCAGAAACGCAGCAGAATGAGCAGGCCCACGACGGCAGTGAGTGAGGCGAGGATGTCCGTCAGATACGTGGCCGACTCCGGCGGCAGGAACGTCGCGGGGCCCACGTGATTGGAGATGAGGAACTGTGCCGAGGCGAAGCAGATTCCGCACACCGCGGCCGCGGGCAGCGCGGCACTCAAGGCCGCCCAGCCACCCAGAACCAGCATCAGGTACGACGGAATGAAGAGCGCCAGAGGTGCGCAGATGCGGCCAACCTCAGCGCTCAGCGCCGGCAACGGCAGTCCACTGACGCCGGCCAGAGTCACCAGCGGCACTCCGATGGCGCCGAAGGCGACCGGCGCGGTGTTGGCAATCAGGGAGATGCCCGCTGCCTGGAAGGGCGCAAACCCGAGACCGGTCAGCATGGCGGCGGCGACCGCCACCGGGGTACCGAAGCCGGCGGCGCCCTCCAGGAAGGCCCCGAACGCAAAGGCGATCAGCAGGGCCTGCAGCCGGGAATCCTGGGTGATGCGGCCCACGGAATCGCGAATCACCTCGAACTGGCCGGTCTCAACCGTCAGGCGATACAGCGCGACAGCCCAGAAGACGATCCACACGATGGGCAGGAAGCCGAAGGCGGCCCCGTAGGCCGCCGAGCTGGCGACCAGCGACAGCGGCATGCCGTAGACCGCTTTCGCCACCAGGCCCGCGGCGACCAGGCTCAACAGCCCTGATTTCCACGCTGCCAGGCGCACGGCTCCCAGGGAGATGAAAAGCACAAGAATGGGTATGGCCGCACATGCCGCCGACAGCGCCAGGCTGTTGCCAACCGGCGTATAAACCTGATCCCACACTGCAGACTCCCCTCGTTTACTGGCGAAAATTCGCTGCGCCCATAATTGGGCCAGGGATTTTCGCGGAACCCATGCCCTCAGCCAGCCCACGCGGCCGGCAAAAAGCATGGTTTTTGCTTGGCCCATTGGGGCGGCGTGCTCTGTCTCCGCGGAATTTTCGCGGAACCAACGCCCTCAGCCAGCCCACGCGGCCACCCAAAAGGGTGGGTAAAAAGCGTGCTTTGGGCGGCGTGCCGCGCTTCTGCCGGGCCGCCGCGCACAGTAGCCAATCCGCCGCTTCAGAACCAGCTGTAATTGAAACTAATGCTGATGCGCTCGCCACCGGCGGGATTGGCCGGCACCTCGTGGCGCAGCCAGCTTTCGAACAACACCACCTTGCCGGCCTCCGCGGGGACGATCACCCAGTGACCGCTGCGCGCGCGGCGCGGTGGAGCGGCCATGAAGCGTTCGAGTCGCGGGTCCTCGACCTTCAGCCCCGCAGAGCCGCGGGGCGTGCTGACATAGTACGTGCCGCTGATAGTGGACAGAGGATGCAGGTGCAGGCCGTGGGCCGCGCTGCGCGGCATGATGTTGACCCAGCAGTCGGTCATCTCCAGGGGCCGATTCCGCAGGTCGAGCTCGAGAGAGGTTGCGAATGCACGTACGTGCTTGTTGAGTCTGCGTTCCAGGGTGGCGAACGTGGGGGAGACACGGTGCATCCGGCTGGCGGTGTCGTATGAGGTATACCCACCGGGATAGTTCTGCGCCGACCAGCGCCGGCCGGCTGCATCGTCGCTGCGCAGTTGGCGGCATTCCTGCCGCAACCGCAGGTTCAGAGCACGCCAGTCCGTGACACGTGCGGAGTAGAGGAGCGTCGGAAACAGCGCGCGTGTCGGCATGCCCGGATTATCCGCTGACGCCGGCCGTCATCGCTACCGGCCCCGATCCTCGCCGGGCTCACGGGTTCTGCGGAGCGAACGCTGTCCGCAATGCGTTGGCCAGCATGCCCTGCGTGAACGGCTTGTCGAGCACCGCGGTGATGTTGAGCCGCTTCAGCTCCTTGGCCGGCGCCCCCTCGAGTCGTCCGCTGGCAACGATCACCGGGATATCCGGAAGGGCCCGGCGCAGCGCGCGCACGAACGCGAGGCCATCCATGTGTGGCATGTGCAGATCGGTGATGACTGCGCGCAGGTCGGTGCGGTGTTGCATGGCCTGCAGCAGCCCGCCCATCGCGTCTTTGGCGATCAGAGGCGTGAAATTCAGGCGCGCCAGTACCGCGCGGGCGGCCATGCGCACTTCGCTTTCATCGTCGACGTACAGGATCAGCTCGCGATTGCCTGAGAAGGCGGCGGCCGACTCGGACGTGGGCTCCGTTTCGCCGGTGCCCGCCATGACCGGCAGAAAGACGGCGAACGTCGAGCCCTGTCCGGGACTGGAGTGCACGCGGATGAAGCCGTCGTGGCCCTTGACGATTCCGGCGGCCGTGAACAGGCCGAGGCCCGTGCCCTTGTCCGGCCCTTTGGTGGTGAAGAAGGGGTCGAAAATCCGCTCCACCATGTTCGGATCGATGCCTGATCCGGTGTCGGCGACGCGCATGACCACGTAGCGCTTGCCATCCGGATGCGCGCCATCTTCCGGCACCGCCTCCAGGGTGAGCGTACCGCCCTCGGGCATGGCATCGCGGGCGTTGACACACAGATTGAGCAGCACCTGGTGCAGCTGGGTGGCGTCCCCTTCGATGCAGGGAAGCTCCTTCGGACAACGCAGGTGGATGCGAATGTTCTTCGGGAAGGTGCCCTTGACGATCTTCTCCATCTCCTTCAGGAGCAGCCGCGGCTGCAGCTGCAGGCGCCGGCCCTCGTTGCCCTTCGCGAACGACAGCAGATGCCGGACCATCTCCGCCGCGTGATTGGCGCTGCGCTCGACGGTCTCGAGAGCCTCGGCTTCGGCCGGGTACTGCTCCTTGAGCAGGTCCAGCATCATGAGAATCGGCGTCAGGGCGTTGTTCAGGTCATGCGCGATTCCGCCCGCGAGTGTGCCGATCGACTCCAGCCGCTGCGCGCGGCTCGCCTGCCGCTCGTGCTGGGTTTGCTCCGCATCGAGCTTCTTGCGGTCGGTGATGTCCTGCGTCGCGCCGATCGTGCGGAGCGCACGGCGCCCCGCGCCCTGACCACTGAAGAAGGTCTGCGAGCGGGTGGCGATCCACCGCTCGCTGCCATCCCGGCGCACGATCCTGTACTCCAGATCGAACAGCCCGTCATTGCCGGCGTGTGCGCGCTGCACGGCCGCCGCCACGCGCTCGCGGTCGGCGGGGTGAATCAGGCTCCAGGTCTGCAATTCGGCGCTCGACGCATCGGGGGCATGCCCGAAGCCGATCCGCTCCTGCGCCTCGATGCCATAGATCCGCCGTTGCTCGGGCGACCAGAATATCTCGTCCGTGGTGTGGTCATGCTCGAACACGCCGATGTTCGATAAACGGATGACTTGCCGCAGCCGCTCGTCGGTCTGCAGGGATTCGGTGACGTGGGCTGTTTCGGCGGCCACTGCGAAGTGCATCGTTTTGCGCGGTTGCGAAGAATGTGCACTATAGGGCCCCGGCGGAGATAAACGTGGCGCGAATACTCATTGTCGACGACGATTTGGACGTGCGTCGCATGCTGCGCCTCGTGCTGCAACGCAGTGGCCACGAAACCGATGAAGCCGAAGACGGGACCGAGGGTCTGCGCAAGGCCGTCTCGGGAACCTATGACGCCGCGGTAGTCGACTACCAGATGCCACCCCCGGATGGCCTCGAGCTCCTGGGCCGGCTGCGGGACCTCCAGCCTCGCTGTGTGAGGATCCTCACATCCGGGGCCCTGGATCTTCCGGTCGTGATGAATGCCATCAATCGCGGCGAGGTGTCCCGCGTCGTCGAGAAGCCCTTCTCGCGTCAGACGATTCTCGAAGCCATCGACGAGTCCGTTGCCGCCCGGGTGCGGCTGGAGGAGCTGTGCATCGGCGCCCGCACCGACCTGTTCGGCGTGCAGCGCCGGCATCTGGAGGAATGCCTCGGCGGGGGAGTCCTGCAGCTCGCGCTGCAGCCCATCGTCGCAACCATCGATCGGCGCGTGTACGGCTTTGAGGCCCTCCTGCGCAGCAGTCATCCGGTTCTTGACACTCCCACACGCGTGATCGCGGCCGCCGAGGCTCACGACATGCTCGGCAGGGTCGCGGACCGGGTCGCGCAGTGTGCCGCCGGAGCTCTGCGGACTCTTCCCGAGGAGGCCACGCTGTTCATCAACGTCCACCCCGGAGAGCTCTCCGATGCGGCCGCGGTGCGCCAGCGGTACGTGCGGCTGCAGCCTTGGGCACGACGTGTCGTGCTCGAGATCACCGAACGCAGTTATGTGTTGGAGAACGACACGTGGCGCGGCTCGGTGGATTCCCTGATCGCGGCCGGCTTCCGCATCGCGGTGGATGATCTGGGCTCGGGTTACAACTCGCTGTCGGTGCTGGCGGCTCTGCGCCCGCACTTCATGAAGGTCGACCGCAGCATCGTGGAGCAGATCGAGCGGGACGATCGCAAGCAGCGTCTGGTGGAGCTGCTGGTGCTATTCGCCAAGGCGACCGGCACGCAGCTGGTCGTGGAGGGCATCGAAACCGAGGCGGAGGCCGGCGTGGTGACCCGCATGGGCGCCGACCTCCTGCAGGGATTCCTCTACGGCCGGCCGGCCTGCTCCCAGCCGGTCCTGGACTCGTAGCCTTCCGTAAAGCCCATCGCCTCGATCTCGTGGATCTTGCCGGCCCGCACCTTGAAGGTGGGCGAACAACACAGTTTTTCCGCTGGCGCAGGGTTAGCGGCGGTTCGCCAACGGATGCGCGAAGTACCAGCGATGCCCCTCCGGGTCATCCATGCCGCAGCGGCGCTCACCGTAAGCCTGGTCGGCAGGCCTTTCCACCACCTCGGCGCCGGCCTGCAGCGCACGCTCGAACAGCTCGTCGACATCCTCGACCTGCACGTACAGGTTGAACGTCCGGTGTCCGAGGTGCTTCGGATTGCGGTAGTCAGGCCCCGGGTGACCCATCAGGATCCGCCCGCCCTCGCCGAGCTGCATTTCCGCGTGCACCGGCTTTCCGTCAGGGCCCGCATGCCGCAGGATCTCGTGGAAGCCGAATGCCCGGGCGAGCCAATCGAGGGCGGCGCCGAGATCTTCATACAACAGGTAGGGCGTAATCGTCGCGTTGGCCATGAGCCTATCCTCGTCGTGACCTGCGCGCATGCTCACCCGCGCCCGCACGGACGGATTGTAGGAATTTTACTCCGCCATCCGGACGTGATTGGAGCTCATCCGCTGCTGCAGGTAAACCGAGGGGCTGATTCCGGCGAAATCGCGGAAGTCGTGAATGAAATGCGCCTGGTCGAAGTAGCCGCACTCCAGCGCCAGAGCGCTCCAGTCGACCTCGGAGGAATCCCGCAGACTGTCGATGACGCGACGAAAGCGCGTGATTCTGGCAAAGACTTTCGGTGTCAGTCCCACCTCGTCGCGGAAGGTGGCGATGAAGTGCCGCTGACTGAATCCGGTGCGTTCCACGACGGCGGCGACGCTGGCGCTGTGAGTTGGGTCCTTGAACCTCCCGATGGCGTAGCGAACCACAGGGCTGCGGGAGCGGCCTGCGCGCAGCCGTTGCAGGAGCACCTGCTCGAGAATGTCGAACCGCGCAGCGGCTGTCCGTGCTTCGTGCAATTGCTCGCGCAGCTGCGCGGCCGCGGCTCCCCAGAGCGCATCGAGCGGAACGCACAGGTTGTGCAGCTCGCCGGCGGGTACGCCGAAGAAGGGAAAGCCGCCGCCGGGCCGGAAGCGCACACCGATCAGGCTCAACGGGCGGGAGGTATCCAGAATCGTGAAGTGGCTCTGTGCTCCGGCGACCGTATCGCGCCCACGCTCGCCGTCGAGGCTCAGGACCATGTCCATGTTGCCTGTCGGCAGCAGGCGTTCGCAGGAATGCGGCTGGGCATAGCCTTCGGCCAGCCACAGAAGATCCGCATGGCTCGACAGGGGAGGGCGCGTCAGCGTGCGGTGTGCGAAGCGCATCAGAAGGCGGGTGCCGTTGATCCCGGAGCGGCCGTCCGCGTCCACTCGAGAAAGGCCGCAGCGGCCGCATGGCCCTCCGGGGGCGACCAGGGTGCGAACTCCGAGGTGGTGGCGGGGTCATAGGGGCCCTCCTTCACCTCGAAGAACAGCGACCCGTCGGCGTGCGAGATCAAAGTGTGCCAGGTGCCCTGGGGGGTCTCGAAACCGACATTCGGCGACCCCTCGCCGATCGAGTAGCGCGCCGTGACGGTCCCGCGATCGTCGAAGGTAATGACATCGAATCGTCCGCGCAGCACCAGCGCCAGCTCCGACTTCGACCGATGCCGGTGCGGGCGAAAGTAGGTTCCGTGGTTGCCCGCGACAAAGAAGCGCTGCACCGGATCGGAGGAGGCAGCGTGCACGTTGTGGTTCGCACGCTGGCGGGCACTGGCGGTCGCCTTGGCCGCCAGCTCGTTCAGCAGATTCTGTGAGAACAGCTTCATGGGAGTATTTTGACCGATCGGGCGGCGGCGGCCAACCGCTGCACTTCGGCCGTTGCCTGCGCCGCATCGATATTCGTGAAACTCAACAACATCGCCGGTGCACGGCGCAGGCGCACGGTCGCCGCTGAAAGCGCGTGCGCCCCCAGCCCCGCGGCATGCGCCGCGCGAGCGAAAGCCGCATCGTCAGTGCCGGCACGCAGGTGTGCGACCAGGTGCAACCCCGTGCCGGTAGGATCCAGCCGCAGCGCGCCGCCGAACTGCGCCTGCAGAGCGGCGAGCAGGCTGTGCTTGCGCTCCGCATAGAGTTTGCGCATGCGTTGCATGTGCCGCCCGAAGTGTCCCTGGTGCATGAACTCGCAGACGGTGTGCTGCACCAGAACGGGCGGCGCCGGCAGGAGCGCATGCGCCGCCTGCCGGAAGCGCTGCAGCGCCGGCCCCGGAACGATGAGGTACCCCAGGCGCAGGCTCGGCAGCAGCGTCTTGCTGAACGTGCCGGCATACAGCACCCGGCCTGCCTCATCGAGACTGCTCAAGGCCGACATGGGGCGCGCCGTCAGGTTGAATTCCCCATAGTAGTCGTCTTCCACGATCCAGCGCTTGCGCCGAGCCGCCCAGTCGAGCAGCTCCAGTCGCCTCGGCAAGGAGAGCGGCATCCCGAGCGGTGCCTGATGCGACGGAGTCACAACGGCAAAGCGTGCATCAGGGGCGAGAGCCGTGCCGGCGCTCACGCGCAGCCCCTTTTCATCGACGGGCACGGGTACGACACGTACGCCGGTGAGTTGCAGCAGCGCGAGCGTCCGGAAAAAAGCCGGGTCTTCTATCCAGACACGGTCGCCGGCTTCCAGCAGCGTTCGGCAGATCAACTCGAGGGCACCGGAGTAACCGCAGGTGATGAACACCTGTTCCGCGGTGCAGGCGATCCCGCGCGAGACGGCCACATACGCCGCGATGGATTCACGTAGCGGGCGATATCCCATCAGATCCGTGTAGCCCGTGGCGGTGTCGTCGAAGCGCCGTACACATTGCGCCGCGACCCGCGTCCACAGTTTTCTCGGAAAAGCGTCGAGTGCCGGAAAGCCCATCTGGAACGGGGCAACTCTCCCGGATACCGGCGCGTCAGCGTCCGCGGCTGGAGTCGCGCGGTGTAGATCGTCTGTCAGGAGCGGCGGACGCGCGCGGTGTGTATCGTCCGCGACAGGCGGCTGACTGGCGCGACGTGCGTTTCGTCTGTAGCCCACCCGGCGCTTTTCTGCTCCACGCCTGGGCGTCCTGAAGATCGGCGGCACGACCGTGCCTGCCGCGCCGCGGCCGAGCACATACCCCTCACCGGCCAGCCAGTCGTAGGCAGCCTTCACGGTCCCCCGCGCCACGCCCAGCTGCGACGCCAATCCGTTCCAGGAGGGCAGACGCGTGCCGGGGGCAAGGGTCCCCGCGAGGATCGCGTTCCGGATGCGCTCGTAGATCTGCCGGTAGATGGGGCTGGGCTGGTCGCGGTCGAGGGAGATCGGCAGCGGGCGGCTGGTCATGGTACAGCTCAGACATCGAATCTTGATACTTCTCAGTGTCCCATGCACCGAGCATCCTCGCTACCGGCACAACCCGTGTTTTCAGGAGATCCGCATGAGTGCCCGGCTCAAGCTCGACTTTATTCCCCAGGCATATCAGGCCATGCGCGGCCTGCAGTCCGTCGTCAATGAGAGCGGCCTGGACCATCGCCTGCTGCAGCTGATCGAAGTGCGCGCCTCGCAGATCAACGGCTGTGCCTTTTGCATCGCGATGCATGTCACGGACGCGCGCAAGCTCGGCGAGCACGACCTGCGGCTGCACCTGGTGCGGGCCTGGCGCGAGGCGCCGATTTTCACCGCGCGCGAGCGGGCTGCCCTGGCGTTGACCGAAGCGGTCACCCGCATCCCGGATGGCGAGGTACCGGACTCGGTGTACGATGCCGCAAGAGCACAGTTCTCGGAGGCTGAGATGGCCGCGCTCGTGTACGGCATCGTCACCATCAACAGCTGGAACCGGCTGTGCATTACCTTCCGTGTTCCCCCGAACGTTCCCCGCGAGCTGGTGCAGCATGAAAGCACCTGATCAACGTCACGCCGCGAACGACTTCCTCGCCATGCACCATGGCGAGATGTTGGTTCTTCCCAACGCCTGGGATGCCCTCAGCGCGCGCGTGTTCGAAGAGGTGGGATGCGGGGCCGTCGCTACGACCAGCGCGGGCGTCTCCTGGTCGCTGGGCTATCCGGACGGCGAGCGTGTTCCGTGGGCCGAATTCCTGGCAGCGACGCGGCGCATGGCCCGCTGTCTGTCAGTGCCCTTGACGGTCGATTGCGAGAGCGGGTTCAGCGCTACTCCTGAGGAGCTCGGCGAACGGGTGCGCGAGATCATCGGCACGGGCGCAGTCGGGATCAATCTGGAGGACAGCCGTGATCATCAGGCGCATGCGCTATTACCGCTGGAGAGCGCCGTGGAACGGATCGCGGCCGCACGGGCTGCTGCGCAGCAAGAGGGCGTTCCCATCGTCATCAATGCGAGAACGGACTTCTATCTGCTCGCGCAGAGCGGGCATGCCGTTCCCTTCGCGGACGTGGTGCACCGCTGCCGTGCGTATCTGGCGGCCGGCGCGGACTGTGTGTATCCGATCGGGCTCGCCGACCTCCATTTGATCAGGCAACTCACCCAGGAGTTGCGCGCTCCCGTCAATATCATGGGTCGTCCCGGCTCACCCCCTCTGGCGGAACTGCGCGCCGCGGGAGTTGCCAGAGTCAGTACGGCAGTGGGCCCGGCCCTGCTCGTGGCGGGCACGCTGATGGATGCGATCGTGAAGTTGAAGGAGACGGGCTCGTGCGAGCACTTCGCCTCGCCCTTCAGCTATCCGCGCATGCAGCAATTGTTCTCCAGGGGTGCTTCGGGCTCCCCGGGGTAAGTGACGGAGGTGGCTCATGTCCATTCGATCGTTCGTGACCGTGGCCGCGTCGGCTCTGGCCGCACTGGGGTCGGGTGTTGCCGCAGCCGCTGATCCCGCCGCAAATCCTGCGAATCCAGCCGGCAGTGAAACCCAGGCGGTCTGGACGCCGAAGGAGGCCAGTTTCACCTACACGGGATTCACCACGAAGTACTCCTGCGAAGGGCTCGTCAGTCAGGTGAGGTCCGTGCTGTTGTCATTGGGTGCCCGGCGCTCTGATCTGGTGGTAGTCGGCACAGGGTGTCTGGAGCCGGGCCGGCCAGTGCCTTTTCCCGGCGTCAAGGTGCGCATGAATGTCCTGATGCCGGCCAGTGGAGCCGCCGGCAACGCGGTCGCCGCTCAATGGAAGCCGGTGCGCGTCAAGCTCGATACGGACCCGCTCGCGGAGGCAGGGCAGTGTGAGCTGGTAGAGCAGATCAAGCAGAAGCTGCTGCCGCTGTTCGCCACGCGGGATGTTCAATTCAAGCCCAACTGCGTGCCGCACCAGTTGAATCCGAACGGCACGCGCCTGAGTGCCCAGGTCCTCGTGCCCGTGCAGTCGGCGCGGGAGGCCTCGGCGGCTCAGGCACGCTGACCACGCTCACTGGCGCGAGCGCGCTTACACGCTAGGCTTGCGCGCGGCGCTTGCGGCGGGAGCTCTCAACGTTGGGAAGCAGCCCGGCGAGCAATCCCAGGACGGGCAGGAAAGCGCAGACCTGATAGACGAAGTCGATACCGGCAAAATCCGCCAGGGCACCGAGCGCGGCGGCTCCCACTCCGCCCATTCCGAAGGCGAACCCGAAGAACAGGCCGGCGACGGTTCCGGTCTTGCCCGGGAGCAGCTCCTGGGCATACACCACGATCGCCGGAAACGCCGACGCGAGGATCAACCCGATCGGGATCGTCAGCGCCGCCGTCCAGAAGAGGTTCGCATGCGGCAGAAGCAGCGTGAAAGGCAGCACGCCGAGTATGGAGATCCAGATGATGTATTTGCGTCCGAACCGATCACCGAGCGGTCCGCCGACGACCGTGCCCAGTGCGACGGAGGCGAGGAACAGAAACAGCAACAGCTGCGCGCTCTGCACCGAGACTCCGAAACGATGAATGAGATACAGCGTGTAGTAGCTGCTCAGGCTGGCCAGGTAGAAATACTTGGAGAAGATCAGAACGAGCAGCACGCCGATGGTGAGGCCGACGGTGCGGCGGCTCGGCGCCGGCCCGGCTGCCGCGCTCGCTGTCCGGGGCTTCAGCCGGGCCAGACCATGCGCTTTGTACCAGTGCCCCACATTGTAAAGAACTGCAATTCCCAGCAGCGCGGCGCACGAAAACCAGGCGACGCTGGACTGACCGTGGGGCAGCACGATGAAGGCCGCCAGCAGCGGACCGGTCGCCGCACCGACGTTGCCGCCCACCTGGAACACCGACTGTGCCAGTCCGTGCTGACCTCCCGAGGCCATGCGGGCGACCCGCGAGGACTCAGGATGGAACACCGACGAGCCGGATCCGATCAGCGCCGCTGCCAGCAGCAGCAAGGCGAAGTTGCCTGCCCACGCCAGCAGCGTCAGCCCGACGAGTGTGAATCCCATGCCGGTGGCGAGCGAATAGGGACGAGCCCGGCGGTCGGTGTACGAGCCAATCAGGGGCTGAAGCAGCGATGCCGTGACCTGAAAGGTAAACGTCAGCAGCCCGATCTGCGCGTAGTTGAGCCGATAAGCGGTCTTGAACATCGGATACAGGGCCGGCAGCAGCGACTGCATCATGTCGTTCAGCATGTGACAGAAGCTGATGGCCAGCAGGATGCCGAAGGCGGTCTTCGCGGCGGGCGGCACGGCCGCGCTGCCGGGTGCGCCGCCTCCGGAGCTCTGGGCGGTCTCATCGGCGACAGTGGCTTCGCTCAAGGAAGGCTTTTCCGGTACCGTGGGGGGATGAGGATGTATCCTACCCGGCGCTCGTGTCCCGCTCATCTCTCTTAAGCGATATGCGGGGGGCTGCGCGTAGCGCAATTCCGCTTGCGCTGCTTCTCATACTCCCGCTGCTTCTGATGGGCGACTCCGCGGGCGCGGAGACCATCAGCCACGGGCGCTTCAAAAGAGTGGCGATCTACCTGCCGCGCGGCCAGGTGAGGCATTTCGCCTTCCTGCTGTCCGGCGACGGGGGCTGGGGCTCCGGGCTCGCCTCGATCGCCAGGCGCCTCGCGAACCAGGGCACCCTGGTGGCCGGAATCGACACGCCCCAGCTGTACACCAATCTCGAGGAAGACACCGGCCAGTGCGTGTTTCCCGACGGCGACCTGGAGAACCTCAGTCGTTACATCCAGGCCTACTACAAGCTGCCGACTTACTTCACACCCATCCTGATCGGACACTCGGCCGGGGCCAGTATGGCGTATGCGATGCTGGCGCAGGCCCCGCAGGGCACCTTCGCAGGCGCGGTGTCGCTCTCGTTCTGCGTCGATCTGGACCTGGGCAAGCCGCTGTGCCGTGCAGGCAATCTACGCTACACCCTTCGCCCGCATGGCGAGGGCTCGACTCTCATACCCGCGCGCCGGCTATCCGCGCCATGGATCGCACTGCACGGCGAGGAGGACGGGGAGTGCTCGCTCTCGGAGGCCAAGGCGTTCGTCGCGAAGGTGCAGGGCGCGCGTTTCGTGGCGCTGCCGGGCGTCGGACACAACTACCGCGATCCGCGCGACTGGCTTCCTCAATTCAACCGCGCATACGACTCGATCGCCGCTTCGGCGGCTGCGGAGAATCTGCCGGTTCCCCCGGCGTTGCTCGCGGGCCTGCCCATCGTCGAGGTGCCGGCGAGCGGCAGCGGCAGTTCGGACACCTTCGCGGTGTTGTTCTCCGGTGATGGCGGCTGGGCCGGGATCGACAAGGAGGTCGCGGCGAGGTTGGCGGCCAGCGGCATCCCCGTCGTCGGAGTGGATTCGTTGCGCTACTTCTGGAGTCCGCGCACGCCTGCCGGGATGGCGAAGGATCTCGATCGCATCCTGCGGTACTACGCGTCCGCATGGCGCCGCAAGCACGCAATCGTGATCGGTTACTCGCAGGGCGCGGATGTCTTGCCGTTCGCGGTCAACCGGCTGCCGGCCGCGGCGCGGCCCCTGGTGAAGCTGGTGGCGATGATCGGCATCAGCGACACCGCCTCGTTCGAATTCCACGTGACCAACTGGCTCGGTGGGGGCGACAACGGCCTGCCTACGGCTCCGGAGATCCGCAAGCTGTCGGCCGAGGACGCACTGTGCGTCTACGGCGACGATGACAGCGATTCCATCTGCCCCAAGGTCAACGCAGCCAACGCGCGCGTGGTCGAGTTGAGTGGCGGACATCACTTCGGGGGGGATTACGACAAGCTCGCGAGGCTCATCGTGGACAGCGCGCGGTGAGCCGGGCGTCGCGCCTCTTTCTGCTGATGGACGCGCTGCGCGCACGACGACGGCCGGTGGCGGCCGCGCACCTCGCCGCCGAGCTGGCGGTGTCCGTGCGCACGCTGTATCGAGACGTGCAGACGCTCATCGAGCTCGGTGCGCCCATCGAAGGTGAGGCCGGCATCGGCTACTTGCTGCGGAGCGGGTTTTTTCTGCCGCCGCTGATGTTCGGGGTGGATGAGCTCGAGGCGCTGGTGCTCGGGGCTCGCTGGGTCCAGCGCCAGGGCGACCCCGCCCTGGCCGAGGCCGCGACGCGCGCTCTCTCCAAGATTGCCACCGCGTCGCCAAAGGATTTGCGCGACCGGATCGCCGAGACGGGATTGTGGGTGCCGGCGGGCAGGAAGTCCGGATCCAGCGCGACTCTGCGTCCGCTCCGCGAAGCGATTCGCCTCGAGCACAAGGTACGCATTGCCTACACCAATGAGGCGGGGCTGGCGACCGAGCGCGTCGTCTGGCCCATCGGCCTCGCCTTCTACGAGGGCCGCCCGCTGCTGGCGGCCTGGTGCGAGCTGCGCACAGCCTTTCGTCACTTCCGCGCCGATCGCATCACCGCGCTGACCCCTTGCGATGAGCGCTATCCGCAGCGTCGCAGTGCGCTGGTCAAGGCCTGGCTCAACGAGATGAAAATCCCGGAGATCAGCTGAGGCGAGTGCGCCAGCCGCCCAAGCGAGCGCGCTGCTGACGGATTCTGTCAGCAGTGCGTATCAGAATGCATCCCATGGACCTACCCGATGAGGGAGCCGCGATGCGTCTATACCATCACCCGTTGTCTTCGAACTCGCGCCGCGCCGCCCTGGCGGCGGCCCATCTGGGCCTGCCGGCGGAGCTCATCAAGATCGATCTGGAAAGAGGCGAGCAGCGCAGCCCGGAGTTTCTCGCCCTCAACCCGAACGGCATGGTGCCGGTGCTGGAGGACAACGGCTTCATCCTCACCGAGTCGCACGCCATCATGCTGTATCTGGCGGACAAGACCCACGGCCATGCCGCCTATCCCGAGGATGCCCGGGCGCGCGCGGACATCAATCGCTGGGTCTTCTGGAACGCCCAGCACTTCCAGCCGACGGTGAGCATTTTCGTCTGGGAGAATCTCATCAAGGGAATGATCGGCCAGGGAGCGGCGGACCCGGCCCAGATCCGTCGTGGCGAGGATCTGCTGGGGCGTTACGCCCCGGTGCTGGAAGAGCATCTGGCTTGCAGGCGATGGGTGTGCGGGGACAGCGTCACGCTGGCGGATCTCGCCCTGGGCGCGACCTTGCTCGCGGCGGCTCCAGCGAATGTGCCGCTGGCTCCCTATGGGCACCTGCTGGCATGGTTTGCCCGGGTGCAGGCGCTCGAGGCGTGGAAGGAGACGGCCAGCTAGGAGCCTACTGCGCCCTCGCTACGGCGCTCATCACTCAGACAGGCTCCCGGTCTTGAAGAACTGACGGAGCGCTTCGAGCTCCGAGTCATCGCTGGCCATTGCCCGGGCGACTCGCTCGTACAGATCGGAAGCTCCGAGGTAGATGCCGCCGCCGGCCTCCGGAGTGAGGAACTGCGAGATCTCCTGCATCTCTGCCACCCAACGATAGGCCTTCGGCAGCATGTCGGGGATCTTGCGGCCGAGTGAAGCCAGCAGCGCCGGCTCGCGTTCAGCGAGCGCATCTCGCAGCGCTTGCGCCGCGCCTGCCCGAGAGGCCGCCAGGGTCATGGCGGTGGCGACGGCGATGATTCCCTTGTTGATGCCTGCGAAGGACATCTTGAGGGCGGACGCTGCGCCGACCGGGCCATCGAGGATCCGGATGTCGAGGCCGTGTTGCGTGAGCACCGCAAGCTGACCCGCATGCGGGCCGGACGCGTAGAGAGCGGGCTGCGCAGCGCCCTTCCGGGGGGGTGGGCCGATGATTCCGGCGTCCACGAAGGAGGTCCCGGTGCTCTCGATCACCGCTGCGATCCGCCGAGCTGTCACCGGGCTCACGGCATTGCAGTCCACGAACAGGGGCTTCTGGGCAGCCGCACTCAGCACGGGCGCCATGAGCTCTGCCAGGGGTAGTGCGGAGGCGGGTGGAACGATGGACAACAGGAACCGCGCACGGAGCAGGTCGGCGCGGGAGACTCCATGCATGCCGGCTGAGGCGGCACGTGCTGCGCTTGCGTCGCTGCGACCCTCGAGGGTCGTGAGTACCTCTACTCCGTGCTCGGCGAGGACTCTCCCCACCGCGGCGCCCATATTGCCGGGCGCGACGACGGCAACCACGAGGTTCATGAGCGCCGACTGATCTCACGTCCCGCTGGCGGCCGCGTGCGTCGCCAGTGGGACGTCAAAGTTACTTCGGATCGCTGCCCGGATGCTGGTCCTCGAGAGGGAACGCCTGCGCGCCACTGCTCGGACGGGGTGCTGCAGGCGCAGGCGGTGGCGGTGCCGCCGCAGCTTCGCGAGTGGGCTCCTGGCCCCGCGTGCCGGCGCTGACGGCGGCCATGAAGCGCTTGGCGGCATCATCGTTCGTCGTGACGCTTCCGCTCATGATGTCGCTCGCGCTGACGCCGCGCCGCTTGTAGAAGTCCTCGTTGGCATCGTCGTCGATTCGCACGACCGTGCCATCGAGCGCCAGCCCGGCGAAGATCCCCTTGCTGCGCGAGTAGGAATAGACCTCTGCCTTGAAGGTCGGGTCCGTGGCCGCGGAGGCGGTCCGGCCGAGCGGTCCGGCGGCCACGGAGGCATCCGCCCCCAGGGTCACCTTGCCGCCGGCAATCCCGTCGACGCCGCGGCGGCTGGTGAACACCAGCACGATATCCGTCTTCTGCACTCCCCACTGCCAGCCGAAGCTGCCCCCGGTCATGGTGATGAACACGGGATTGGAGAACCGGCCGTCCTTGTTGCGCACCACCATGACGCCGTTGCCGTGTCGCCCGCCGAAGAAGAAGGCCGCCTTGGTCAGATCCGGGATGACCGCGATCGCGTAGGCGCGCTCGAGCAGACGGTCGGGAATGAACTGATCGCGTGAATCGCGCTGCTCTTCCAGGACCTGGCTGGCGATCAGGAGCTTGCCTTCCTCGCGTGCGGGCCCCTCCACTGCGGCCGCGGTGGCGGCGAGTGTCAGGCCGGCGAGGATGGCAAACAAACGTACGCGCTTGGGCATGCTGGGAACCCTCGTGTTGTCGCCGTATACAGACAGAGGCCGCGAGCGACTTCCGTCCGGTGAGCGAACGAAGGGCCTAGCTTAACTCAGTACCAAATCGAGAAGAACAGCTGCAGTACGTTGGCGTCCAGGCTGTACAGCGGCTCCTGACCCGGGAGCACCTTGTTGGCGGCGTCGATGAGCAGCGCGTTGCGGTAATCGCTGTAGTTGATGATCAGGTGATCGAAGCGCAGGTTGAGCGTGCTCTTGCTGATCCAGGGCAGATGCGGAATGCCACTGAACTGGTACGTCACACCCGCGCCGACGGTATAGCTCTGGAATGCCGCCAGCTCGCGGTCGCGGGCCATGAAGTTCGCGAAGTTCGGACGCGGATAGATGTCGGCGAAGAAATTGGCGGCGTTCTGCCGGTAGTAGCGCACCGTCCCGTCGAAGAGCCAATGTCTCCACAGCGGCTGCGTGTAGCCGAGCGTCACGGTGTGGGCGACGATTCCCCAGGTATCGGAGAAGAAGCGGTACTGCCCGTCGAGAGCGGCGCGGTACGGCAGGTAGTACTTCAGGTCTATGGAGGCCGCGTTGCTGGTGCGCGTGTTCGGATAGACCTGGTCGGCGAGGTCGTAGCCCTTGCCCGAGAACGGATCGAGCACCAGGATCTTGCGATACGGGCTCTGCAGATAGCCCTGGTCGGTGAGCACTTCGTAGTTGAAGTTCGCGATCAGGTTGCGCGTGAGGATCTGGCTCAGCCCGAGCGTATAGCCGCGATGGTCCGCCTGCTGGTGGAACGTCGGGTCGTTGACGATCTGGCCGTTGGGATCCTTGATGTCGCGCTCGATGCGATCCCAGCCGCGCTTGTAGCTCATGGTGAGCGTGGTCAGGTCGCCGAACATGGCCTGGCTGACCGAATAGTAGGTCGTGTTCGACTGGTAGTCCGGCTCCTTGCTGTTGATGATGCCGGCGCTGTAGGTGGTCTTGTCGTGCAGGTAGTCGAACCCGCCGGTCCACTGCTTGCGCTGCTCCTTGTA
>Ga0105240_10004596_pt1 | contig 20919 bp, 18 predicted proteins | sample KBSC54metaG_FD_80426 | JGI IMG/M metagenome (GOLD analysis project Ga0105240, IMG submission 80426) | Corn rhizosphere microbial communities from Kellogg Biological Station, Michigan, USA - KBS C5-4 metaG | ecosystem: Host-associated > Plants > Roots > Rhizosphere > Soil | place: Michigan, USA... | reverse complement strand
GGACTACAAGACTCAGGTGACCAATTCAAAGGAGACCCAGCTGGTATTGAAGGATTTCGGCGGCGACCTGCCCATTGAAGGCTACTCGGGAAATGAGATCATTATTTCCGGCGGACCAGATCTGACCATGCCGGACAGGGCAAAGGGGCTGAAACCCGTCTATAGCGGTGGTGTCGACAATACGGGAATAGGAGTGTCCGTGGAAAAATCCGGCAACAAGGTAACCATCGTCTGTCTGCTGCCTTTTAACAAACACGGCGACTACCGGATCAAGGTCCCGGATAACCTGGCGCTAAAGGTTAGCAGCGGATGCGAATACCAAAATTCGGTGGAGATATCGAATATGAAAAATGAGATCGACGTAAACACCTGCAGCGGCATCACCATAAAAAATTCCATAGGCCCATTGGTGTTGTCCACTATCAACGGAACGGTTGACGTGGTGTTCAGCGAGATCAGCAAGGACAAACCAACCTCCATCGCCTCCATCAACGGGGAAATAGATGTCACCATGCCTGCGGGCAGCGCCGTCAACCTGGAAATGAGAAATATGCAAGGGGGCATGTACACGGATTTCGACCTTCCCGCGGATGACAAGCAAATGAGACGTGTCGGTGGCGGCGCCGTCAACGCAAAGATCAACGGGGGAGGAGTCAGTCTAAAAATAAACAGTATCAACGGTAATATCTATTTGAGAAAGAAATAAAAACTTATCATTATGACCCAACTCATCATGAAACGACTGCTGTTGTCACTTCTGCTGGGCCGTCTGTTCGTCCCGGAGGCCGGCGCGCAAAAGATCATCGAAAAGCATATGGACTTTTCCAATAGGGATCTTATATCACTCAATATCCAGATCGCCGATAGCATACGGATCCTCACCTGGAATAAGAACGAGGTCTATGTAAAGACCTCTATAAATATCAATGACAATAAGGATAACGACATTTACCAGATGATGTTCGATGAGAGCGGCAGCACGGTGGCGGTCCTGGCGAAGATCAAGGACGAAGAAAGCGGCAAGCGCCGGAATTACAATAACAACTGCTGCTGTTTTGAATCGCATATCTACTGCGATGTCTATATTCCGGAGAATGCGAATATATCCGTGGAATCCATCAACGGCAATATCACCATCACCGGCCGGACGGCTGCCGTCCGCGCCAAGAGCATCAGCGGCTTTATAGACCTGTCTGTCGACCCCGCACGCAAGGCAGACCTGCGGCTGAACACCATCACGGGGACGGTCTATACAGACCTGGCCGTCAGCGCCAACAGAAGCACTCGCAGCGTGGGAACAAAGATCTCGGACCTGGTCAATGGAGGCGGGAAGCCCATCAGCCTGGAAACGATCAGCGGAGATATCTTTCTCCGGCGGTCGGAATAATTATAGCTTGTAAAAAAGAGCCAGTCCCGAGGCCGGTCCGGTGTAAGGGATAAGACTGATCTTTTTGTTCTTTATCAATTTGCATTTGTGCAGCCTCGGCACGAGCAATCCGGAGAGTGTGCCAACCGTAGTTCCTACAAGGATGTCGGATGGAAAATGCTCACCCGCCTTGTGCCGCATATAGGCCGTCGCTCCTGTCGCCAGACCGGCTGCTCCGTACATCACCCATTTAAGCTTTGAGTCCGGGTGATAGTCTGCAAAGACCTGCGCCATAAAAAAGGTGGAAGTACCTACTAACGCTACATGACCCGCGAAAAAAGCATTCCGGGAATTGCTGGAAGTGCGCTTTTCCATGGGACTTGCCGGATCGTATACCAGGGGCCGCAAACGGCTGAAGTAATGCACGGACGTACTATAGAGCGTACCGGTGACACACATGGCCTGTAAATAAAGAAAGCTCAGCTCCAGGTAATCCTTTCGCATCTTCTTATCCAGCCCAAAAAAAACAACGGGGTAGGGGATGGCAAAGTAAAAAGGAATATAGCTTGCTTTATCCACGCTTTTGTTGTAGGGGCGTATGGCCCAACGGTCGAATCCGTTGACATCATTCTTCGTAAGGCTCAATACCTTGGCTTCGCTGGTGCCGTCCTTCTTGCTTATCTGTGAGAAATTGTAAAGTGTAAAACCCGCCAATCCTGCCGTGAGAGAATAATCCACGGGCTTGTTGAGGAAATAAGGCTTGTGCCATGTGCCCGAGCTGTCAGAGGCCTGTCCCAATGCGCTCGAGAATACAAGAAAAATAAGGCTGGCGGTGGATAATAGTTTTGGCATATAGCAAAGCTAAAAAAATCCCCGAAATTCGCCGAAAACATCGTAATGAAACCGCTGATCGTTTTGCTGAGCACGTTTCTGTTATGTTTTCTGATAATCCGCTGGTCGAATGGCTGGTGGGACTATCGGCTGTCGGGAAGGATCGCCATGGCCGTCATGCTGCTGTTCACCGCCATCGCTCACTTTGTTTTTACCCGGGGCATGGGAATGATGCTCCCTGCCTTTGTCCCCTTCAAAAAAGGAATGGTCTATTTTACGGGTGTCGTGGAAGTGTTGGCCGCCATTGGTCTTTTGCTCAATGCCTGGTTTGCCGACACCGGCGTGCTGCTGATCCTGTTCTTTATGGTGATGCTGCCGGCCAATATATATGCCGCGCTCCATCACATCGACTATGAAAAAGCTACAACCGGTGGAAAGGGACCGGATTATCTCTGGTTCAGGGTCCCGCTGCAATTTTTCTTTATTGCCTGGGTTTATTTCCTCATCCTTTACTAACTATCTGCCAGCTCCCAGGCGCTCTGATAAGCTCCCTGCTGCTCGGCATACCGGATCAGTCCCGCATAGAAAGGGGATTGGGACAGCGTGGCGCTATCTCCGACGATCACCAGCTTTTTCCGGGCCCTCGTCATGGCCACATTCATCCGGCGAATGTCCGACAGGAAACCAATTTTGCTTTCCTGATTACTTCGGGTCATGCCGATGTAGACGATATCCCTTTCCTGTCCCTGAAAGCTGTCGATGGTGTTTACGGATAGCCTCTCCCCGTACAGCTGCAGGAGGGGGGAATGCAGCAGCTGCTCTTTCAACAGCTCCACTTGCTGCCGGTAGGGAGAGATGACAGCTACCCGGGGAAGATCTCCTGCGGGGTTCTGAACCATCATCTCGTGGGTGAACTGTGCCAGATGTTTAAAGAGAAAAGCAGCCTCTTCCGGGTTGCTGGTGCTGATCCCATCCGTCCTTTCTTCAAAACCGCAGCCTGCCGTATCCACGAATAGCATCGGTCTGTCCATTGGGAAAAGCCGGTGATCCGCCACGGAGGCATGCGCCTTCAATCGCTGTTCATAAAATACGGAGGAAGAATAGCCCATGATCATCTCATGCATGCGGTACTGCTCTTCCAGCAGCACTACTGCCCCGGGATGAAGCGCCACACATTTCTCCAGCAATGTGACGGCCAGCCCTTTCCGGGCAGCGTCTTCCGACTTGATAGTGGGGGGCAACTGACAATGGTCGCCCGCCAGCACCAGCTTTTGCGCTTTGAGGATGGGTATCCAACAGGCCGGCTCCAACGCCTGCCCGGCTTCGTCGATCACTACAGTGTGATAGAAGAGATTGCGGACAGTATAATGATTCGAGCCTACGAGGGTCGCCGTTATGACCTGGGCCCTGGCCAGCAGGTCGTCTAAGATATATTGCTCTGTGCGCTCCACCTCTTTCATGACCTTACGCGCTTCATCGAAAAGGGCCTTACGCTGTTCCCTTTCCGCCTGCCCAAAATTCCGCTTGTATTTATGCGCCATGTCACGGAAGGCGGCAGCCTGTTTTTTCATCTTCTTTATCTCTTTCATAGCCGCGTGTTCGGCCATCCTGCGGTCCAGGGTCAGGGACATCAGCCTTTCAGAGACCTTGGCAGGATTGCCGACGCGTAATACCTGCAGCCCCTCTTCCGATAGCTTTTCGCTCAACAGGTCCACGGCTGTGTTGCTGGGAGCTACGGCAAGTATGGGACCTCCTTCCTGTTTGACAAGTCCCTTGATAGCCTGTACCAGGGTCGTGGTCTTGCCTGTGCCGGGAGGTCCATGTACAATGGCCAGCTCGCCCGCCGAAAGTATCTTCTCTACGGCAGTCTGCTGGGACGGATTGAGATCTTTTATCGCCGGATACGCTCCCTGAGACTGGAAGGCCGGAGATTGTTCACCTAACAGGATCCGGATCAAACGTCCCCCGGGGCTCCTCTCATCCACCGCGGGCGCCTGCTTCAGGGCATTGAACATTTCTGTATAGCTGTTATCGTCGAAGAGCAGATCCACACCCAGCTTCCCATCCCTTACCCAATCGGGCAGCTCATCGATACGCAGGGCGATCTTCATCCTGTCCCCGCCCTGAAAGGAAACAGTGCCTTCTACCCGGTGGCTGGCAGGATCGTGTTGCGAGAACACGGCGGCCTCCGCGCCAAAACGGAATTGATGGAGTATATCCTGATTGTTGGTACGCTCCAGCTCCACGGTGAGATAATCTCCACGGCCGATCTCGGTATCTTTAATGACCACCGGATACCAGCAAAGTCCGGCTGCCCGCCTGTCGTTAACGGAAGACCGCTCCGTCAGCTCCCGGTATGCCTGTCTGTCCTCCTCCTGCTCGATCTTCAACAATTCAGCGAGGTTCTTAAAATAATCCATCCGGCAAATATACTTCGGCTGTAACTTGCCGGCAAAACAAAGCGCCGATGTCCGGGAGAAAGAAAGTACTGGCTATATCCGGCAGTACCCGTCGTCATTCCACCAATCATAATTTGTTAAGGGCCGTTACTGAATTGATGGCCGATGTGCTGGATATAACCATTTTCGATTCCATTGCCGACCTGCCTCATTTTGATCCCGACCGGAGTAATGACAATGTGCCCGAGACCGTGACCGCCTTTCGGAAGGCGCTTGCCGAGGCGGCAGGCGTCATCATATGTACACCCGAATATGCCCATGGCGTACCGGGATCGCTCAAGAATGCCCTGGACTGGACCGTATCTACCGCGGATTTTTCCGGTAAATCTACCGTATTGATCACCGCCTCGACAGACGGACGTTTTGGACATCAGGCGTTACTGGAGACGCTACGCGTCATCGAAGCAAAGGATATCGACGAGCTGCAACTATTGATCTCATTCGTCCGCACCAAGGTCGATGGTTCCGGCAATATTATTGATGAAAGGACAAGGGCGGAAGTAAAGCAACTGATGAATGACTTTGTCCGTTGTCTTACCTAAATTTGTTTTCTACAAACCAATCACCATGAAATACAGGATCCTCGTTTTCGCTTTTTGCCTCTTCGCAGTTAAAGTCTTTTCCCAACGTGCTGCAGCGGATATCATACTCACCAGCCTGGGGCAGGTGACCATTCAGCCCGTTACGCATGCCAGCCTGGTGCTTTCCTTAAACAACGCGGTTATTAATACAGAAAAGAAGCTGGTCATTTATGCAGACCCATCCGGACCCACTAAATTCAAAGGCCTGCCCGCGCCTGATATGATCCTTATTACCGACATTCACGGAGACCATTTCGACACCAGCACGCTCGCAGTTGTCATGACACCCAACACCATACTGGTTGTTCCCCAGGCGGTGGCCGACAAGCTGCCCGCATCCTATGACAAAAGCAAGGTGGTGGTAATGAAGAATGGCGATCACATCAGCCGGTCGGGCATCGCGATCAATGCCATACCGATGTACAATCTTCCTGAAAGTCCCACAGCCATGCATACCAAGGGGAGAGGTAATGGTTATGTATTGAACATCGGAGGCAAGAATATCTATCTTTCCGGCGATACCCAGGGTATCCCTGAAATGCGTTCCTTAAAGGACATCGATGTGGCATTTATATGCATGAACCTACCGTATACGATGGATGTGAAGGAGGCGGCCGATGCCGTGCTGGCATTCAAGCCAAAGATCGTATATCCCTATCATTACAGGGGAAGGGGCGGATTGAGCGATGTGAATGCATTCAAAAGCCTCGTAGATGCGGGAAATAAAGGCATCGAAGTGAGACTGCGGGACTGGTACCCGGCCAATTGATCGGATCCCCCGTGAGGGGGATCTTTAGTTTAATAAGTTCTTGATCGACTCCTGCAGCTGCCGCTTGGTAAAAGGCTTGCTCAAAAAGGAATCCGCGCCTATCTCCAATGCCGCATCTTCCGCTTCGGGATCGACTCCGGAGATCATGATGATCTTTACAGATGGCAGGCTCTTTTTGAGGTAGCTTATAAAATCCACTCCAAGCCCATCCGGCAGTCGATTGTCCAATAATATCAATGAAGGGACCTCTTTCTCCAGGAACTCTTTGGCCGCAGACAGCGAATTGACATGGTCGATCTTCATCCCCTGGTCATCCAGGATCAGGTTCAATAGCAGACACATTTCTCCTTCGTCCTCGATGACTAATATCTTATTCTGATGTTGGTGAGGTGTAGTAGACATTGGTTACTGTTTGTATGGTGTGGTTGATCCAACACAAGTACTGTGCTAAATCCGGAGCCCCTGAGATCACCCGGTACGACCCTCCCGGATGGGGAAAAAAGTAAGCAGTTTTGTGTATGTGGTTCTACAGAGAGATTTTTTAATTTTATAAGGCATGGTACAACCCGACGAATTTAAAAAGGCCCTTCCAATGGAAGTTCATGGTGGAGTGACCTCCACCACCGTCCATGTCTGGAATATACTTTCCGCCAGCCGGGATGGCAACCTCGAAAAAGTAAAGGAGCTGGTGTCAGGGACGCCCGAACTGATCTATGCTCAATACACATATGATCCGCCGATTCATTTTGCCGTGAGGGAAGGGCATGTGTCTTTGACAAATTATCTGCTCAGACATGGAGCGCTTGCGCAAGACTACAGAACATATCCTTTCCTGGATAGCCTGATGACTATCGCGGATGAAAGAGGGCACCTCGGGATCGCCGGGCTTCTGAAGGCATATATCAATGACCCGATGATCCATAAGCTACAAGGGGATAATGGGAAGATATTTTATATACGGACTGCCATTCAAAATGAATTTCAGGAGGCGGTGAACAAGAGCGATCTGTCAGGGGCAGAGCGGATGTTGAAAGCGCATCCGGATCTTGTTCAGGAACGCAGCCATTTTTGGGGTGAAGGGATCATGGCGGTGCCTGCCAATAGAGGCGATCGTCCCATGCTGGAACTGTTGTTACGCTATGGGGCTCAGGTCCCTGATCTGTTAAAGTGGACACAGGCCTATTATTTCAAACACTATGAGATCGCCGAATTTTTGATGGACAATGGCATGAACCCTGATGTCATGAACTGGCATGAAGTGCGGTTGTTGCATGATATGGCCCAGAAGGGGAACATTCCTAAAGCCAGGCTGCTGATAGAGCACGGCGCGGGGATCGACCCCATTGAAGACGAATACCAATCCACTCCATTGGGTCTGGCGGTCCGCTGGGGACATGCTGAAATGGCAAAATACTTACTTGACCAGGGTGCGGACCCAAACAAATCCGGGGCTGTATGGTCGACCCCGCTGGCATGGGCGAGAAAAAGGGGACATCGTGAAATTGAAAAAGTCCTGCTTGCCGCAGGGGCCGAAAATTTGTAAATTACGTAGTATGAAACCAGCCATTACTGTTAAACGTGTGTATGAAAAGCCATCTGCAAAGGATGGCGTCCGGATACTTGTCGACCGTCTCTGGCCACGGGGGATTAAAAAAGAAGAAGCCAGGGCAGTATGGGCAAAGGACCTTGCCCCGTCGACAGAACTTCGGAAATGGTTCAACCATGCCGTACCCTTATGGACCGATTTTGAAAAACGCTATAAGGCGGAGCTGAAAAAGAATGCTTCGATAGATGAATTCATAGAGGAACACCGTCACGACAGGCACATCACGCTTTTATATGCCGCAAAAGATCAGGAACATAACCATGCGCTGGTACTAAAGGAATACCTGGAAAAGCATTTCGACTGATCATTTTACCTCAAAGCTGGCGATGCCGCTGCCTGCCGTCCCATCTGCAGCAAGCCCTTCCACCACGACGATATATTTCCCGGGGACATCGGAAGAGTAGAAGCTAAGCGAACTTTTTGGAGTAGTCTGTAGGCTGGGCGACCAGTAGAGCACATTCCTGTAATCCGGCAGATGGATTGCCGCCTCCTGGTCCGTTCCGTAGGAGGGACTATAAAATTCCCGCTGTAGCTGCAGTCCTTCATAATCGATGACGGTGGCATTGGCATCCAGGGTATAGCCGGCCAGGTCCCCCTTATAGCTGATCCAGTTCATGATGCCGTCATAGTCCGAGGACCCGAAAAAGAACTTTTGATGTACCATCTCCAGTTTTCTGATCTTTAGGGGGTCGAGGACCATCAGCTTGTTAAGGTCGAAAACGGGCACTCCATCGATGAGCACCAGCGGGTCCCTCTCGAAGAATCTGTCCGCTTCTGCAAGATCCAACAGAGGCAGGTGGGTGTGATCACGACCTCTTTTTACCAGCATCATTACGACATATTCCCGCATGACCTCTTCTATGGTAGTAAACCGGGTGTAGTTATCCAGCAAGTAGGAGAAATCCGGTCGCACATAAAAAGTGCTGGTATCAAAGGCTGGGAATTGAAATTGCTTTAATCGCACGCCACCATATCTGTTCAGGACCTGCATATCGAAATTCTTATTTGCTAATACTCCGGAATCGTTACGGGAAAGCATGAAAGGCGGTAATGGCTTACGGGTATAAACATCGGCAAATGGGGGAGGGATATCTATCCGGTACATGCTATCCATCAGGGGATTGGTCTGTACTATGATCTCCGTTCCGCCAAAAAAATCCCTCAGCTCGAATTTTATCTTCCCATTCTCGTCACCGTAGGCGGAGGCAAACTGCGTTCTTGTACCGGGCACGGCTAGAAATCCCTGTATATTGGGATCGCTGGCGCCCGTCTGAACATTCACGATGCGACCCGTGATAATGGCTCCATTGTATTCGGGTGGGAAGTCCAGCGTCGGATTGGAATGGTGGATGACATCTTCCCAACGAAATCTTCTCCAGCCCTGGGTGATCATAAGAAGATCGACGGCCTGCTCGTCTTCCGGATGTTCAAAATAATATTCCGGCGACTCGACCTTCCCTTTCAGGTCCGATGTCAGCAGGAGATAGTCGAGGATATGATCCGAAGATGCGGCTTGTAATCCATCTGCACGGTACACGGACAGGGAGCAGTCGGCCGTTGACGGTTTGTCGTTTGCTCCGGTAGTCGTGACATCGATATCTATCTTCTTTCTGGTGGCATAGACACCTTTATCCGTACGGACATCGATGTGAAGACGGCGGACAGGATATTTAAAGATCAGCCTTTCGCAGACGGGCTGTTTGGCCGCATTGAAGAGGGTCAGCTGAGAGATGCCATCCCCTAATTTTGTCTTGTCTACCAGGAAGCTGACCTTCCCCTCCCTTAGCAGGCCGGCCTCTGCCACCTTCACCGATCCACGTGTATGAGCTACAAGATAAACTTCCGGTGCTGCAGCGGTAGACACCACGTTGACACGTAGGTGATCATTGTCTTCCTTTATTACGCTCATGACGGCCCCCTCTTTATAAGCGTCGGGCAGCAACGTATTGATGGCCGTACCATCGGTCAGCCGGATCGTGCTTCTGTAATGATGGCCTGGGCGGGGTGTCAGTATAAAACTGCCTATGCCAAATCTTTCGGGATGAAAACGCACCATCGTATCCTGGTCATCCTCCGTGATAACTCCCGTACAGGCAATGCCGCGGCCATACTGATCTGTTATCCTGAAGGCTACATTGCTGGTAAGTCCTTCTACCAGATTGCCCCCTTCCGGCAAAAAAGCGATATTATATTGCAGGGCGCTATCCGGCTGTGGCATCTCCGCTGACCTGTGCGTATTCACCACCGTAATATTTTTTTCAAAGAACCAGTCCGGTCCGGAATTTTTCATCCAGTTGGTATAGGCCCTCAGCTTATAGCTGCCCGAACGGAGCGTCAGCGGCAGATACATGGAGCCGTCCCCGTGGCCTTTGCTCAGACCCACTTTGGTCTGCAGTACAGGTTTGTTCTCTTTATCCAGCCATTCCAGGTAAGCCACTTTGCTGAGGTCCAGCGGAAGATGGGAACTGGCGTCTATATAATATAATTTGAACCAGCAGATCTCTCCTGCCAGATAGAAGGTTTTATCCGTATGTACATACAATTTCTCCTGGAGACGCTGTGCCCGGTAGTCGTTAAGGTCTTTTACCAACGAGCCCGGGGCTGCATCCTGCCCTAAGGTAGAAAGGGACAGGAACGCTGTCATTATGAGGGCTCCTATCTTTCTGGCTTCACTGGTTGATCTGGTATGGGTCATCCTAAATTTTCTTTATCATGAATTCCTTAATTTGGCCAGAAGTCGGGCTTTGTGGTCGTTCCTCCCTGTTGCCGGCAGTCCACACAACCTATAAGGTTGGACGTCCATCCATCCTGGGGACCACGTAATGGATAGTGTGCCTCTATCGGTATATAGGATTGGTCGGCAAAGAACTGTTTCAGCGATGCGGGGTCGGTCCCCACAATGGTATCGGGCAGCGAGCAGGATTCATAATACCGCCAGCCCGGCACCTGGGTCCGATAGATGAAGATCCTCTTTTGCTCGAGTGTTCCTGCCGAGACGTAACCGATGACCTGCTCATTCGGATTGGAAAGACAATGGATATTTCCCCTCAGCGCCGAGGGCTGTGCATCGAAGATAGAGCCCAGCGTCTCGGTATTCTTTTGCATAAGGGTCAAGAAATTATATCCCTCCTCCGTCAGGGCATACTGATTGACCATTATGCTGAAGAGTATTCCCAGTGGTTGTGTATTGGCGGGTATCTGATCCAGCTGTTGCAAATAGACCACATCCTGTGTCAGCTTGGTGGTGTTGCCCAGAATGAGCCTGGTGGAAGCAGCGTTCTTCCAGCAGAAGTATATCTGCTCCGAATAAGGCCTGTATACAACTTCATTTGAATCTTTCAGGTATTTGTACAAAGACTGTTCCGCTGAGCTGTATTGCCATGTTTCATTGTACTGCCATAAATAGTAATGGGTGGCATTGGCAGGGTCATGCGTATTGACATAGATCTTAACACCCTCCGTACTATTGTTGGTCCAGTTGACACTATCGATAGCGGGGGTCTGTTTATATGGCACCGCATCGGAAAGATATTGTTTCCCATCGCTGGTCCTGATGCGAAGACGATATTTCGTAGTGGTATTGAGTCCCATGGAGCTACTCACATAGCTACCGGCGCCCTGCTCTGTCAGGGGAAAGACAGAGTTATCATCTCCCTCGACCTGTACGGATGCATTGGTTTCAGGGGGAATAACGCCATTGCCGTTAAGGTCCACCGAACGGCTCAACGTAAACTGGGTAGGCCCGTTACCCGTGATATATCCCTCTACCACGAGGTAGCCTGTGCCCGTGCTTTTATAAGGGCTGACGTATTTTTCCTTGCATCGCCCCAAAAGGACGACAAGGAAGGAGAAGAATAATATGTTCCTGATGATCCGTCTCATGTCATTCGTTTAAAAACGTATATTATAGTTCACATAGGGGATAGCGCTGCCAAAGATGGAAAGCTTGTATCCATTTACGGCGCCGTTTTCCGAAACATAATACACCGAGTAAGGATTTTTTCTGCCGGTGAGGTTGTAGACCCCGATGGTCCAGGAATTATGCGTCACCTGATGCACTTTGTGATTGCCATCTATGTTCATGGAAAAGTCTGTCCGGAAATAGTCTGGAATACGATAGGCATTCCTGTCGGCATAGAGGGTCCTGTAAGAGCCGGCATAGTAAAAGACGCCGATGGGCAGGGTGATGGGGCGACCGGTGCTGTACGTTGCATTCAGTGAAAGGCTGAAGCGGTGGGTGAACCGGTAGTTGCCCACAAAGGTGACATCATGCGGCTTATCATAATTGGCCGGATAATATTCTCCGCGATTGATGATCTCTCCGGCATTGGGATCGTCCTGCCGGAGCAGGGTGCGGGAATAGGTGTAGCTGAACCAGCCGTTGAACTTGCCCGTGAGCTTTTTGATCAGGAGCTCTACTCCATATGCCTTGCCTTGCGTATTGAGCACGTCCGTCTCGATGTGATGGTTCAGGATCAGCTGCGCGCCGCTGCTATAATCCAGGAAATTCCTGATCCTCTTATAGTATACTTCCACAGAGGTCTCGATTGTATTGGATTTAAAGTTTCTGTACAGCCCAAGGGAAACCTGGTCGCCGGATTGAGGTTTGATATGAGGATCGCTTAGCTTCCAGATATCCGTAGGGGCCATGGCAGTGGTATTCGACAGGGCATGTATATACTGTTGCTGGGTATTATAGCCCGCCTTGATCGAAAGATTTTCCGTCAGTATATATCGTGCCGACAGCCGGAATTCCGGCTTGCCATAGGTCTTTATATTGGCGCCTGAGCCATACCGGGTGGAGTCGATCAGGGTGCCGGTAGAGTAGGGTTGCCCGGGGGCATAATTATTCACTATGCTGGGTCCGAGATAATTGTACATGGAATAACGGATCCCGCCCTCCACGGAAAAGGAGTTGGTGATAGCGTACTTATCGCTAAGGTAAAGGGCGCTTTCCAATGCCTGCTCGGGTTGCAGCACATCGGGTGCGACGAGAGAGGGTTTGCCCTCCGGCTGATAGGACCCGGGATGGAGCTTATAGCGTAAAGTGCTCAATCCAAATTCAAATGTATGATTGGCGTTGAGGTAATAATTAAAATGCGCTTTGAAATAGAGCTGGTTGATATCGAAGCCAAGCTTATAGGCATTTACAGGGTTTTCCGTGCTGGTAATATTATACTGATACCTGTCATAGCCTCCGGCGATGACGCTGTATATCCTGTTATTGAAGATGTGTTTCCATTTCACGGAGATATTCCTGTTGCCATATCCATAGGTGGTGTCATTGTTCAGGTTGAAATGATCCTGACTCAGATAGCCGGTGAAATAAAGATTGTCCTTCTTACCTATAGCATGGCTGATGTTGAGGTTGAGATCATAGAAGGAGGCCCGGCTATGTTTGTACTGATCGGGAAGATTGGCCAGCAGCCAGTTGGCGTAAGTGGTCCTTCCTCCAAGGATAAAAGAGGTCTTGTCCTTTACCAGGGGCCCTTCTATATTCAGCCGGCTCGTCAGCAGTCCTATGCCCGCCGATCCGGTGATGTTCTTTTTGTTGCCTTCCCGGCTGCTGATATCCAGGACCGAGGACAGACGGCCGCCAAACCGGGCGGGGATGCTGCTTTTATAGAGTTCTACATCCTTTACCACTTCGGGGTTGAAGGCAGAGAACAGCCCAAAGAAATGCGCCGTATTGTAAATGGTAGCATCGTTGAACAAAACCAGGTTCTGGTCTGCTGAGCCGCCACGCACATTCAGACCCGTGCTGGCTTCGCCCACCGTCTTTACACCAGGAAGGGTCATGACCACCCGCAGCACATCGGCTTCCCCAAATACGACTGGCACCTGTTTGATCGTCTTGATATCTATCTTCTGCACACCCATTTCCATCCGTCGGATATTGCTTGCTTTTTCTGCCGAGACAGTAACCTTTTTTAAGGTGAGCACCTGTGTCTGCAGGTCGATGTTCATCTTACCGTCGCCGTAAACCAGGAGCAGCCTCCGGGTATCCCGCATACCGATGCTTTGGATATTGAGGATATGACGCCCCCGTGGCAGAGAAATGGAGTAGTATCCATATTGATCCGATGCGACCCCGATCCTGGGTTTGTCTGTATAGATAGAGGCGCCGACCACTGGCTCACCCGTCTTGGCGTCCCGTACAAATCCCGCCAGGTTGATCACTCCCGGCAGCTCGGCCGTGGATTTATCTCCTATGACATACAATTTATTCTCCAATGTTGCTACCTGTGGTTTGCTGGCTTCTTCCAGGTCGTCACGTGCAGACACTCCGGTCCTGGCCGTGTCCCGGCTGACAACCGTCCTTTCAAAAAAATCTGCCGGCAGACCTTCGTGGACAGGTTCCCCCTTGCTGATGAATACATGTTGTTGTCTGTCGATGAAATAATTGAGATCCGTACCTGAAAAAATATCACTTAGTACTTTCTCAAGGGGCTGCTGATCTTCTTGTATACTCAGCTTTGTGGTATCGAGATCCGCCGTATCATAATAAAACCGCCGGCCAGACTGCAATTCCACCTCCTTTAATATCACCGCCATGGAAGTATCCTTGAGATGCACGGTGACAAGCGGCTGTTTGTCATTTTGAGCGTGCACCCTGTTTATTGCGAAGAGCAGACAGGCGATAATGAATGATCTGTAATAAATCGTACGATTCATCGTGGTTGATTTGGGTCTTGGGCGTCATACCAGGCTGCAACTTTTATCAGCGTATTTTCCATGTCCTTGCGTATGCTAAGCTTGTTCTGCCGGATGAATCTGTTAAGTTCTTTACTCTTGTCCGAAAAGGCATATGACAAGGCTCTCTTGTTGCGGATAGAATAATAAGTATCTCCCTTTTTTATATAATACGAAAGGCTGGAATCGATGTATAGTCTGACACCTGACAACTGGAGGTCTTCCCTCAAAAGTTTTTTATTTTTTTTCAGGACGCTGACCCGTCCCTTGTAAAGCTGCTCATAAAAGCCATTACGGGGGGCCATGGGGTTAAGGCTATCCTTTAGCAGGATGAAGCTATGGTCTCCGATAGTAAAGCTGTCTACCTGGCTGCTCATGAGGTATAGCTTATAGGCGCCAAAAGGGCTGGGTATCACCACCTCGTCTTTTACCATGTCGAACAGAAGTGTAAGGTCTTTATAAAGGACGCCGTTGTATAGAGCAGATCCATTATGCGCCTTGCCATCGCCATAGAATGGATGGCCTTCTGCCAATTGAAAGGCATATTCGTGATATCGGCTACCACGATATAAACCAGGCTCAGGTTTTAAATATGCATGATATTGGCTGACTGCATTGTTATAGGCTTTGCTTTCAATCAGACTGTCGTTTTGGGAAAATTGAGATTGAGCCCGTATTCCAGCCGGGAATAATAAATAGCAGAATAAGGATAAGCAGAAGGTCTGGCTCAATGATGACATGTAGTGAAAATACCAATTCGCGCGTGAACAACAAAAATAATGTTCAACCGCTGGTTTTAATCCCATATTAATGTTAGAAGATCGGCTTCAGGTCCTTGGCCACTTCGATCGTAACCTTCCTGTTCTTTAGCTTTTGGTCTTTGATCAGGTGCAGGGTATGGCTCACTTTTGACTTGCGGATGGCTACAAAGGAGGAAAAGTCCTTTACCTCTATGAGCCCGATGTCTTCTTTTTTGAGCTGTCCCTTATGACTGAAAAATCCGACAATATCCACTTTGTTGACCTTGTCTTTTTTGCCGGCGGAAATAGACAGGGTAGTCCATTTGGGTTTGTCCGGCAGGGTGACCGTCTCCGGCAACTGGATGGTCTCGGGCTGTTCGTGTATATAAGGGGGGAGGGCCTCCTGGGGGGAAAGGATAAGTATGGCGGTACCGCTGGCATCCATCCGGGCTGTCCTGCCGTTGCGATGGATAAATATCTCCTCCGTGGAGGGGAGATGATAATGTACGATATAACGAATATTGGGTACGTCTAACCCCCTGGCTGCAAGGTCGGTAGTAACGAGTATGGAAGAGCTGCCATTCCTGAACCTGGCCAGGGCGCTGTCTCGCTGCGCCTGCTCCAGGGCGCCATGGTAGAATACATTGACGATGCCTTTTTCCCTTAGCATGCCGCAGGTACGCTCCACCGCCTCCCGGTGATTACAGAATACAACGGTGCTTCGGGAACCTATCCGGCATAGTAGGCGGAACAGCGTTTCAATCTTATCCTTTTCCGGGCTCAATACCTGCTGCACCAGGAGCCGTTCGGGCTTTTCCCCGGACAGGAAGTTCAGTGTCGCGGCATCCCGCAGCCCCACAAAGGCCGGTATCTCCGTTGCTGCTGTTGCGGAGGTCAGTATCCTCTTTTGTAAAGAGGGCAGGGACGTGAGGATGAAGGACATTTCTTCCTGAAATCCCAATTCCAGGGACTTATCGAATTCGTCCAGGACAAGGGTATGTATGCTGTCCGTGTGGATACTGCCTCTGCGGATATGGTCCCCCAGCCGTCCGGGGGTTCCCACGATGAGGGCCGGCGCTTCGATCAGGTTGTTCTCTTCCGTCTCGCGTAAATGGCCACCATAACAGCAGGTAACCTTAAAGCCGGTGGCCATGGTCTTGAACACCTGCTCTATCTGCAAGGCCAGCTCCCGGGACGGTACGATGACCAGCGCCTGGGTACCCGGAGCCTGCTTGTCCATCATCGACAGCACGGGCAATAGGAATGCAAGGGTCTTGCCGGAGCCTGTATCGGACAGCAGGATCAGGTCCTGGTCCTGCCGGATGGCCTTCAATGTGGCGAATTGCAGCTCGTTCAGCTCTTCTATGCCAAGCCGGTCGAGTATTTTCTTTATTGCAGCTGAGTTCAATGACATGGGATAAAAGTAATTAAATGATCCAATACTGCCTGCATGATCGGATGCGCGACGTTAAACGAAGGGCTGGCCAACAGGACCTCAGCCGGCTGAATATAATCTCCTTCCTGTAGCTCATGCAGACCCTCCTGTACCATATGTCGCAGCCCGTCCTCATTTACTTCTGCATGGAATTGCAGCCCAAGCACTTTTTTATTCATAAGGAATGCCTGGTTGTCGTTGGCTTCTGTGAATGCCAGTTCCACGGCGTCTTTCGGGATATCAAACCTGTCCCCATGCCAGTGAAAAAGGATTGGGGTGGTCTCAAACAATGAATAGAACCATGGCTCATTCCTGGCGGCTGCGGTTGGTTGGACAGGGAACCAGCCTATTTCCTTTTGTGGTGCCGGCCGGACGATGGCTCCGTTGCACACTGCCAGCAACTGAGCGCCCAGGCAAATACCCAGCACTGGCCTGTCCAGTTGAAGGAAGTCATGTATAAAGTCTTTTTCCGCCCGCAGCCAGGGATAGATCTCTTCATCGTATACTCCCATGGGACCACCCATGATAATAAGCATGTCGACGGCATCCGTCGATGGCAGCCTATATTGGGGGGAATATAACGGAGTGATATCCAGATGGTGACCATGGCGCCGGCACCACTCGGTGATAATGCCTGGCCCTTCGAAAGGGACATGCTGGAGGACGTGTATATTCATTTGGGCTGCAATGTACGATCTTTATCAGAGCCCATCCTTTATGGCTTTCAGATACTGTTTGTTATTTGACTTTGAAATAACTATATCCCCGCACTGATTGAATCGGGCAAATGTTTGAATGGCATCGATGAGCTTGCCGATCATTGGTTTGCTTAGCTTCACCGGCTCGAAGTGGAGATTGTGGATGGTCAATGTCTTTTGTTTCCTGTCGGCTTTTGAATCCATCCGGGCGACAAAAGTATCTCCGATTAGTACAGGTAGCGAGAAATATCCGTACTTCCGTTTGGGCGCCGGGACAAAGCATTCTATCTGGTAGTCGAAGTCAAAAAAGTCCCTTAAACGATGCCGGAAGACGTTCAACGTATCGAATGGCGAAAGAATAAATGCGTCGCCGGACAGCTGGATCTTTTTATTCTTATAGCCCGGCAGCATGTAAAGAGGGGCCGTCTTGAGACCTTCGATCGCCACCTGGCAAACTTCACCCTCTTCCACCAGCCTCCCCAGCTCTTTTTTTATCAGGTGGTTCTTCACATAACGGGCGCGCCAGGCGATCTCTTTTGCGTAAGCTATACCCAGGGCCTTCAATTCCCGCCGGATGACATGTCTTGCAAATTCCTCCGGTGTCGGTATTGTCGTATCGATGTCGTCCGGGACCAGATTCAACGGCAGGTCATATACTTTCAGGAACTCTTTTGTTCGGGTGGTCATCAGCCTGCCATCCAGGTACAGCCTTTCGAGCGCCACTTTGGAGGGTCGCCAATCCCACCAGCCTAAACTTGCTTCCTGCCGGTCGTTCTCAAAATCCTTTACCATCAACGGACCTTCACGACCGATCCTGTCCAGCACTTTGTTCATGAGATTGATCTCGGGTTGGGTCAGTGGTTTTCTATTGGATAAAAAGCCCTGCTTTACGGGCAGGGAGTAACGGAAGTTGTGCATGGGGATGAATCCCGAATCTGAGGTGAAGAACTCGAAGATCCGTCCGTCTGCCTGCAGCTCTTCCAGCCATTCCGGCTTATAGTCGGGCACACGGGCTGCAATGGAATGGTGGTGTGCGCGCTCCACGACATAGTTGGTGTCGAGCTGAACAAAACCAAGATGGTCGATGAGCTTATAGACGGCTTCACGCCCTTTTCCAAACTGTGCTGGTTTAGAGAGCCCTGCTGCGTGGAGAATGATCTTTCTGGCTTGTGATTTTGTGAGTGTGGCCTGCTTCATACGAGTGACGGAAGGTAAGAAATATTAGTCGTTTTTACTTATTTTGCAGGGCTTCCAGCATCATCATGAAGAAATTAATTTTTTTAACAGCGAACCTGCTATCCGCCTACATCCTGCAAGCGCAGACAAAGATATTCAAAGAGGTGGGCGAAGATATATCCACCCAGATCAAAGCTATTGCCCAGGATAATGCCCTGGTCGGCTATCTGGCATTCACACGACTGGAAAAAACAGACGCGGATTCGTTCAACTACAAGCTGACGATCATGGATGAAAATCTCAATGACATCGGCACGGTAAAATTTCACCAGGGGATCCTCGATCTTCAGACCGTATCTTTTGAGCAGAATGTATTATGTCTCGGGTATATCCAAAGCTCGCTGACAGGCGTAAAAACCGTCAGAAGCCCGAAGGATTACAGAAAGGTCATGGATGCTGCCACATCGAGCCATATCCTGTTACAATTTATCAGCCTTGATGGCAAGATCCTCAATACGTATTACAAAGATGCTGATCTGACCACAGAAGCGCTTCCCTCCAGGAATCCCTGGTCATCATCTATGCATTTGGCAGCGCATTTGAAATACGGGATGCAAATAAAGAATATCCCCAATAGCGGTTTTGCTTTCTTTTATGGCGACGACCTGATACGAAAGCTGCTCGTTTTCGATACGAAAGGAACACTGACCAAAGAACAGGATGCTCCTATATATGCCGATCATTTTTATCTGCACACTTCGGCTTCGGATATTTATCTTCTGACAAAGCAGGACCGTCCCACTCCGGAAGGTGGTTACAAACTCTATGTATATTCCGCGCAGGAAATTGTTATCAAGAACAATTTCGATCTCAGGGATAGGAATGATAATTGGTTAAAAGTCCTGTCTTTTGATAACGACCCTGCCACAGGCGACGCATTCATCGCCGGCTGTATCATCAATCCCAAACGGGAGCGATATTTTATCACGGCTAATGATTATTCCTACATTCCCTACCTGGGTTTATTTACGCTGGATCTGGGTAATCCGAACAAGAAGATGCATGCCAATTGTACCTACTGGTCCGATGCAAACATTCCCGGTATTGCGGAAGATGGCTATTTCACCCAAAAAGGCTTTTATGTCAAATATGCCACGGCATTCAGAGATTATAATGGCAACACCATTTTTGCCGGCACGGCGCTTGTAGGAAAGGGGATCGTGGGAGCTGCCAAATACAAATTGGCGGATGGGGTATTCATCCGGCAGGAGGTATCCGGCCAATTAACCCTGGACAATAATATCCCTTGCGACGAGACAAAGTATTTTAATGCCGGGAGCGTTTTGCCTGAACTGGACAAGAAAGATTTTTATAAAGTGGTCAATCCCGATACAAAGACCAACTATATGATCATCGACGATGAGGAGAATATCTATATTTACAATGTCAACAATAAAAAGATCGCAAGGACTATCCCGCACAAGGACGGTAATGTGAGGGTCAATGTCTATCCTGCCAAGGAAGGGCATATGATGGTATCGGAATACAATCGGAAAGAAAAATATACCCGTTTTTCGATCGAGGCTCTTTAAATTCCGTTCGATCTTATCAATCAATGAGGTTTATTTCTTACATGCATACTCGTAAGTGTATATTTATCGTTATATGTAGGCATTATAATCCTGATCACCCTAAAAATCCAACCAATGAAGAAACCTCTATTCTTCTGCCTGGCTGTCCTTTGTGTCACATTTTCTCAGGCACAGACATTTAATCCCTTTAAAGTAGATCTTGCTGTAGGCGGCGCTATTCCCAGTGGTTCGGGAGCCAAAGGCGGCGTTCTGTTCTCGCTGGAGCCAAAGTATGCTGTTATCAGCCGCCTGTCGGTAGGTGTACGGATCGAAGCAGCGATCATGGCCCGTGGATATGTGTCGAATGATGGAAGCACCGCCAGCGCCAATGTATCCGCTGCGGCTTCTTACGTCGCTACGTCGGACTATTATTATACCCATACTTACTTCCGGCCCTTTACGGGTGTCGGCGCCGGTCTCTTTCGCTTTGCCAGCGCCAGTATCGAAAGCTCGGGTAATAGTGTAGGCACGACCGCCGGGTCCAAATTCGGGACGATGGTCCGTTCGGGCTTTGAGGTAGGGCATTTCCGCCTTGCAGCGGAGTACAATATCATTGGCAAGAATACGCAGACGTATGTAGATGGTTCTACCGGGGATAAATATACGGTCACGTCTAAGAACAGCTATATGGGCTTCAAACTAGGGTTCTTCTTTGGCGGTGGCCGCGTGAGCGGTGACAAGAATGTTGCCAGCCCGATAAAAATGTAATTTTTATTCGTCCTCCATTTCAAGTAGCAGATTTACGATCAATGCCGTCCACCCGGTCTGGTGAGAAGCGCCCAGACCTTGGCCTGTGTCCCCATGGAAATACTCATAGAACAGGTGATGTTCATTGAAATGGTCATTTGCCCAGCAAGGCTGACCGCCGTGGTGATACTGGAACTTCCCGGTTTCATCCTTTTCAAAGATCTTCAGAAGCCTCTTGGTGAGCTGG
>Ga0105240_10004594_pt1 | contig 20925 bp, 9 predicted proteins | sample KBSC54metaG_FD_80426 | JGI IMG/M metagenome (GOLD analysis project Ga0105240, IMG submission 80426) | Corn rhizosphere microbial communities from Kellogg Biological Station, Michigan, USA - KBS C5-4 metaG | ecosystem: Host-associated > Plants > Roots > Rhizosphere > Soil | place: Michigan, USA... | reverse complement strand
CCCGTCGGCATCCTTCAGGAACAGCACTCGCGCCTGTCCGCCGACGGCCGTCGTCTCGCCGTCCGCGTGCAGCGCGTGCATCAGCGCGGGCTCGCCGAAGCGGCCGACGCCCTCGATCATCACGAGGCGGATCGCCGTCTCGGGGGCATGGATCAGGGCCTCGTACGGGTCGCCGTCGGTGCCGTCGACGACGCACACATCGGCGTGCTTTCCCGCCTCGAGCGTGCCGAGGGCCGGCTGCCACTTGAGGATGGCGGCGGCGTCGCGCGTGACCATCGCGACGATGTCGCGCGGGCTGAACAGGTCGTGCAGCCGGTGGTGCGAATACAGCCACGCGACCTTCATCTCGCCCAGCAGGTTCTTGCTGCCCGAGGGCGACCAGTCGCTGCCCAGGCCGATCGGCACGTGCGCCGCCCGCGCGGCATCGACGCGCGCGGTGTCGCCGTACAGCAGCAGGTTGCTCAGCGGCGACCACACCATCGAGCCGCCGTGATCGTGGAGCACGGTGAAGTCCTCCGCCAGCAGGCCGGCGGCGTGGATGCCCGCGAAGGTGTCGTTGATCGCCCATTCGGCGGGCGCCACCTCGAGGGCCAGGAAATGCTTGCGCGCCGTCGACGTCGACTGTCCCGCGCGCGTGATGCCCTCGCTCAGGTGCAGCAGGAAGCAGCTGTGCTCCTTGCCGAGCCGCGCCAGGAACCTGCGCGCGTCCCTGGCGTCGACGTCCGCGATGCGCGCGTCCGCGTCCGAGAGATCGACCTGCCCGGTGTTTTCCACGTTGCGCAGGATGCCGCGGAAGAAGCGCTGCACGCCGGCGTTGCTGTTGAGCATGATGCCCTGGCTCGTGGTGCAGCCGCCCATCAGGCACTTGCATTCCACGTAGCGCACGAGCGGGGCGAGGAGGGCGGGGCGGCCCGAGGCATCGCGGTGCTCGCCGATGACCGTCATCGGGCCGCTGATCAGGCGGCGGTAGTCCGGGTGCGTCGGCCACTGGCCGCGGTCCTGGTACAGCCTGGGCACCGGGCTCCACAGCGGCAGCGCGTTGTACGCCAGGTGGTTGTGCAGCTCGATGAAGCCGGGAAACAGCGTGCCGCCGGTCGACGTGACCGGCGTCGCCTCGAATCCTGGCGGTGGCGCGGACGTGCGCGGCAGCGCCGCGACGATGCGGCCCCTGGCGATGTAGAGGACGGCGTCGGGCAGCACCTGGAAGGCGTCGTCCATCGTCACGATGCGGCCGGCCAGCGCGATCGCCGGTCCCGACAGCGGGTCGACGGGCGTCGCGCGCCGGCCCACCAGCGGGGCTGCCGCCAGCGGCCCGGACGCCTGCTCCCCCGTCAGCGGGAACCAGTGGCGCTCGGGGGGAGTCACGCCACGATCCCGGACGGCACCGTGATCGTGATGTCGCGCCGCTTGGCCAGCTCGCTGGCCCCGACGCGCACCGCCCAGCCGTCGCGCTCGTGCATCCACGGCGGCAGGCCGGCGGGCAGGTCGGATTCGGGAATGGCGACGCGATCCCCGTCCGCCCAGGTGCTGCCGTAGGCCACCGCGGAGATCGGCACGTCGGGATGCGTGACCGCCGGCCAAAGCACGTCGAGCGCGGCGTTCCAGTTCTGCAGCAGCTTGGCCGTCGCCGCGGCGAGCTTGGCCTTGTCGCCCTTGGACGAGCTCTCGGGCTGCGTCGGGTGGGTGACGGCCGCATAGGCGACGTGAACCTGCTGGCCGCCCGCCGTCGCCCGCCAGGTCGTCCACGCCTTGTCCGCCGCCTGTCCGAGCGCGATGACGGCCTGCACCTGCCTGCCCACCAGCAAGGCGTCGAGCCAGCGGTTGCGATAGTCGTTGAGCGCCACCGAATGCTGCGTCTCCGACTTGACATCGCCATAGACGCTGTACAGCCAGGTGTTGATGCAGACGTAGCTGCGCGTGACACCCAGCTTGGCCAACAGGCCCTGCAAGCGGCGACCGGCTTCGCCGACCAGGATGCGTCGCACGATGGTCTCGTGCTGCGCCGGATCCTGGCCGATGACCAGCACCCGTGCGGAGCCATCGAGCCGCCCGCGGTGGAACACCGGGCCCCATTCGACGCGGAACTGGTCCTCGGGATAGACGTCGGCTTCGGGATAGTTCGCGCACAAGCTCAGGAACGGCTCGGCGGTGTAGCCTGGATCGAAAGCATGGGTCATGGGCCTCTCCATGGAGATGGCGCCGGCGGCAGCGTCGCGCCGATATTGCGCCTGGGGTGCGGAGGCTGGAAGGCGGCTTCTAGGGGGCGAGCGTGGGGCGTCCCCCCGTTCGCAAGCGTCCCGCGCTCGCCACGGGCGTGTGGATCTGCGCAGCGGTCGTTCAGGGATCGAGCGCCAGACCCAGGCTGAAATCGCCGAACGAATCGTCGGCCATCGTGTTCGCGGACACGCCCAATCGATAGCAGCCCGGCGAAGCCAGCCGCACCGGGTCGGGCAGGCCGGGGCCCTGCGTCTGTCCGCGCGGATCCTCGAGCACCAGATGCACCGCCGCGCCATTCCAGGTCCAGCGCAGCGAAGCCGCCGCCGCGACGCAGAACTCATAGCGCCGGCTCGGCATCGCGGGCGTGAGCGTCCCGCGCAACACCTGCGCCTGCGCGCGGCCGGGCGCGAGCGACACCGCGATCGGGCAGTCGGACCGGCCCGTCGCGCACGGTGTCGAGGCGTCCCCTCCGGCGATCGATGAACCCGGGACGATCGCCGCCGCCGGCGGTGCCGACCCGGACATGCTCGTGCATCCGCCAGCCGCCAGTGCCAGCAGGACGGCCGCGACGCCGAATCGTGCGCGCCGCCTCGTTCGCGGCGTCGACGCCGGCGCGCGGCGTTCAGGTTCCCCAGAACGCCCGGAGGTCGTCGGCACTGCCATTGAAAAGGTCGCGGTCAAATCGTCCTACCCCGGGGATCTCCTTGGGATCCGGCCCCAGGGCGCCATCCGTGTACTGCCACATCGTCCAGGTGGACCAGTTGGGCGGAACGACCGGGGTCGGGCCGTACTGCGCGAGCCACAACCAGCAGGCGCCCAGCACGGAGTCCGCGCCGGTGCCGAGCAGTTCCTTGACGTAGTGCCCGGAGTAGAGGCCGGGATAGCGACCGGTCCTGTCCTTCACGTGCGTGACGAACGCGCGCGCCTCCTCGAGCGACATGCTCGGGCCCGTGGTGTTCGGCTCGAAGTCGAGCACCAGGACCTGCCCCGCGGCATTCCCGACGACGTTCAGGAAGCTGTCGGCCTGTGCGACGCCGTCGTCGCCGGTGCCGAAGTGGTAGGCGCCCCAGAGCAGGCCCGCCGTCTTGGCCGACGCCTTGTGCGCCGCATAGGTCGGATCCGGCCCGTTCGTTCCCTGCGTCGCCTTGTGGATCACACCGAGGATTCCCGCGGCTTTCAGGCCGGAAAAGGACGGATTCCCGTTGTGGTGCGAGACGTCCACGATCGCGTTCAACCCATCTGGCATGGGATCCTCCCCTGGCAAACCGCCGAGAATCGAGTTTAGTGGCCGGGCCACGGATGCGCCGCGCGTTCCTCGGCATTTGCCCATGATCTAGGGGCCGCGCTCCGAGGCGATCCACCGCGGCGTCAAGGCTTCGATCCAAGCGCCGCCGAGGCTGTGTGTCACCAACGAGTGGCCGATCTCGCGGCGTGCGTCGAATCCCGGCGTGCGCCCCGAGCGCGATCATCGCGTCGTCGCCCGACATCGTCATGCCGTGCCCCCGCCATCGGCAGCACACGGCCTGCGCCGCGATCGCGGGCGTCAGCCGGCGATCAGCGTTCGGTCGATGCCGAGCTTCTTGATCAGCTTGCCGAATGCGCGGCGCTCCTTGCCCGCGATCTGCGCCGCGCGCGTGACGTTGCCGCCGCTCTGGCGCATCACCGCGAGCACGTAGTCGCGTTCGAAGCGGCTCACGGCCGCGGCCTTGGCGCGCTTGAAGTTGTCGACGCCTGCGATCGCCTGCTCGCCCGGCTCTGCGGGCGCAGCCTCGGTGTCGGCGTCGATGCGGATCGTCGGGCCGTCGGCCATCAGCAGCGCGCGGTGCACCCAGTTCTCGAGTTCGCGCACGTTGCCGGGCCAGGTGCCCGCGCGGATCCATGCGAGCGCGGCGGGATCGAAGCGCTTGCGCGCCAGGCGGTAGCGCGCGCACAGCTGGCCGACGAAGTGCTCCGCCAGCAGTTCCGCATCGCCGCTGCGTTCGCGCAGCGGCGGCAGTTCGAGGTGCAGGATCTTCAGGCGGTACATCAGGTCGCTGCGAAAGCGCCCGACGTTGATGGCCCCGGCCAGCGGCTGGTTCGTGCCGGCCACGACGCGGACGTTCGCGCTCAGCTCGCGCGAGGTGCCCAGCGGGCGGTAACGCAGGTCTTGCAGGAATCGCAGCAGCGCGACCTGGCCCTTGGCGCTGAGCGAGTCGACTTCGTCGAGGAACAGCGTGCCGCCGTTGGCCTCGGCGATGAGGCCGCGCCGGGTGAGCTTCGCATCGGTGAACGCACCGCGCTCGTGGCCGAACAGCTCGGCTTCGAGCAGGTGGTCGGGCAGGGCGCCGCAGTTCACCGGCACGAAGGGCCCGGTGTCACGCACGCTCCAGTAGTGCACCGCGCGCGCCGCGAGTTCCTTGCCGGTGCCGGTCTCTCCTTCGACGAGGACGGGCGCATCGCTGCCCGCCATGCGGCGGATCTGGGCGAGCGCCGTGAGGAAGGCGGGCGACTGGCCGACGAGTCCGCACTGCGCCTGGTCCTGCGCGCGAAGGGTCGGCAACTCGCCGGACATCGGTCGATTCGAATCCGCAGCCATGACAGGATCCGTTGGTGGAGCGCCGAGAATAGCGATTCCTCCGGATGAGAAAAACCTGCCAACCTAGGGGACGCCGGGCGCGGGTCGCGCTCGCGCACGCGAATGCGGCGCGGGGTCGCGGGCATACCCCCTAGCGTAGGTGCGCGACGCGCGCCAACGGACGGCTCAGTGCGCGAGGCGCACGACCCAGGCGGGCGGCCGGGGCGCCGGCGCGTAGCCGTCGTCGAGCCGGCGCTGCTGTCCGTCGACGAGCGCCCAGCATTCGAGTTCGCGCAGCCACAGCTCGTGCAGGTGCCGGCGGGCGAGCGCCTCGTCGATGAACAGGTAGGCGATGCGTTCGACCGGCTGCGCCGCGTCTTGGCGGCGCTGGCGCCGGGCCGCGCAGGCGTCGCGCATCGCGCGTTGCGACACCTCGCCCGTCGCGGTGACCACGAGCTTGCGCTCGGCGGCCACGTACAGCCCCTTGACGTCGTCCGCGAACACGTGGTCGTCGCGCAGGAAGCCACCCGTGTCGCCGACGCCCATGCGCTCGTGCCCGGCGCGCGCCTGCTGCAGCGCCGTCGCCGAATCCGCGGCCAGGTCATGGAACTGGACGAAGGACAGGTCGTCCGCGGCCTTGACCAGCCGCCACGGGCCGAACTCCAGCCAGCGCCGCGACACGAGGTGGTCGTGGCCGGCGCCGCGGAAGGCGCAGGCCCAGCCGGGCAGGGCGTGGAAGGCGGCGAACGCGGCCGGCGTGTAGGTGCCCAGCCAATCGCGGTGCAGCGTGCCGAACGAAGCGAGTTCGAAGGGCAGCGGCGCGAGCAGCGCCATGCCGGCCACCGCATCGCGCTCGAGCGGCAGGCGGGCGGACACCACCTCGGGGGGCAGGTAATCGAACAGCGTGCGCATCGAATCGCCCCAGCGCGCATGCACGGCCCGTCCATCCGCGCGCAGCAGCGAGCGCCAGTCGGCAGACGCAGCGACGCGGTCATCGCCCAGCATCAGGACATCGGGCGGGCCCTGGCTGAACTCCGGACGGACCGCGAGCGCCTGGGCGATGACCAGGAGGTCGGGGGCGGACAGGGTCAGCGACGCGTTCATCGATTCGCTCATGACGGTTCCCAGGGTTGCGAGCTACTTCTTCAGCCAGGCCATCTCCGGCTTGCCGAGATCATCGATCGAGTTGAGGGTGTGGCGCATGCCCTGCGGATCGAACACGTCGAAACTCATCTTGCCTTCGTACGCCGGAGTGGCCAGGACACGCTGGATCGTTTCGAGGTTGGCACGCGCGCCCTTGGTGGTGGTGAACACGTATTTCAGCTTCTTGAGCTGCATCACCTGGCCCTTGACCGTGAGCTTGACCTCCGAGGAGAGCATGCGCAGGTTGTCGAGCAGCTGCGAGGTTGGCCGGCGCTTCGGGTCGAGGCTGGCTTCGTCGGCCGACAGCGCGCTGTTGACCGTCTTGACCTCCACGCCGGCGTCGCCCTGGCCCAAGTCTATCTTGCGGTTGTCGCCGAGCGTGTTCGGATTCAGCTGCGGGTCGACCTCGGTCTTGGTCGCGGAGATCTGCGCCTTGGCGTCGGGAAAGACATTCTCCTGCACCCACTGCTCGAACATCGGTCCCTTGTCCGCGGAGTCCAGGTCCTTCACCACATCCGACATCTCCCGGTGCCCCGCCGCCTCCCTGGCCCGCGCGGGCTCCTTGGCCCAGGGCAGGTCGGGATACTTGGCCGTCATCTCGCCGACGCGGGCGGCGTCCCAGCGCCTGGGCGAGGCCTGCTCCATCAGCCTGGGCTTGAACTCGGTCTTGAGCTTGTGGCGGACGAAGTCGACGCTGCGCTCCTTGAACGAGATGTTCTTCTCGATGAAGTCCTGCAGCTCCGCGCTGTCCTTGAGCAGCTTGCGGCGGACCAGGGTCTCGAAGAACTCCCTGAACGTCGAGGTCGGGCCGCCTTTGCCGCCGCCTTCGGTCGTCAGGCGCTTGACGACGTCGGCGGCGCTCGCGTTGGCGTCGAACAGCTCCACCTCGCGCACCATGCCTTCGGGCGTCTTCCACTTGCGGCTGCCATCGACGTCGTAGGTCAGCCCGTCCTCGTAGCGCGACAGCCAGTCCTCCCAGCTGAAGCGGCCCCGGTAGCCCGTCGGCGAGGCCTGGAGCTTGCGCCAGTCATTGAGCGCCCGGGTCTGGGCGGTCGTCGTCGGCGTGAAGTCGTGGGCGCCCGAGAACATCGCGCCACCGCCGGGCCGGGCGGTGCCGGCCGTGGTGGGCGCCGCCGTGCCCGGGGGCGGCAGCTTGGTCATCACGCCGGGCGCCGGCTCCTGGAACATCAGCTGCGAGCCGGCTTCCGGGTGATGCGTGGACCAGACGTCGGCCTCCCACAGCACCTTGCCGCCCGACTTGGCGCGCATGCGGGCCTTGTAGACCGGCACGTCGGCCATGTTGCGCCACGAGCCCACGCGCTCCGGCTGCAGGATCTCGATCTCGATCCTCGGCTCGGCCAGGCCGCGCGTCGGGTTGCCGATGACGCCGCCGCCCTTGTCGACGTAGGGCGTCTCGATCGAGTGCGCGGCCAGACCGTTGTCGACCATGGACTTGATGTCGGCGGGCGAGCCCAGCACCTTGTCGGCGTTCGCGGCGTTCTCGCCGGCGCCCTTGACCAGATCGGCGAACGTCACCTTCGGGCCCGAGAGCTTGCGCGACTGCGATATCGGGTGGGTGTGCGCCACGGGCGTCACGCCGGGCGCCTTGGACCAGTCCACGTGCGTCGTGTCGCCGCGCACGATCACGTGCTGGCCGTCGGCCGTCTTGCCCAGTCCCCATTCGACCGATTGGATGTCGAAGCTGCGCGGCGGCGTCTCCGCGCCGAGCTCCGGGAACACGGTGCTGTCGCCGTCGGCGAGGCGGCGCAGCAGGCCCTTCGCCTCGGCCAGGTCCGCCACGCCGCGGCCGACGCGCACGCCTGGCGTGCTCGCGATGACCTTGCCGCTGGTCGCCACCTTCGTCTCGTTGCCGGCGATCACGGGCATGTCGGCAGGCGCGCCCACCTGCTTGCTGAAGTGCTGGTCCCACGCCTCCTTGGCGACCTGCTCGAACGGCATGCCCGCGGGCGCCTCGATGGTCGTCATGCCGGACGCCTGGTCGACGGTGACGGTGACCTTCCTGGCCGTCGCGCTGGGCCTGAGCTGCACCTTGTCCGTGCCGGCCATCTTCTCGAGCTGCGCCTGCTTGATGCCCTGGTCGGACGCGTACGACGACTTGAGCCCGTCCAGCACCTGGGGCGTGACCTTGGTCTTGTCGCCGCGCATCACGCCCTGCACCGGGTCGTAGTACGGCGCGACGCCGGGCTCGTGGACGAAGCGGCCCTCCTCGATCAGGTTGCCGACGGTCTTGGACGCGATGGCGCCCGAGATGCGCGTCATCGCGGCGGTGGGCACCAGGATGATGGCGAGCGACTTCGCCATGCTCGTGAAGGTCTCGACCGACCGCTTCAATGCGCGGTCCGAGGCCTTCTTCAGCTGGGCGTCGAGCTCGGCGACCTTGGGCGAGTTCGGGTTCCTGGCGCGCGCCTCGTTGAGCTCGGCCAGGATGCGCGCGACCTCCGAGACGTCCTGCTCCTGCAGTTCCTGGCACTGCTGCACACCCTCGACCGTCATCAGCACCGCCATGCCGCCCACCGTGACGCCCGTGAGCCCGTAGAGCACGACCCGGTCGGCGACGGTCACGGCCTTGGCGCCCATCGCGGCCGTCTTGGCGGCCACGGACAGCGCCTTGAACTCGCCGATCACCGGCAGCACGTTCAGGCCGATCTCGGCGATGCCCTTGCCGAACGCACCCCAGCTGAGGTTGCCGCTGTCGTGGAGGTCGGACATCTTGTTGATGACCTCGATCGAGTTGTAGACGGCCAGGATCGGCAACACGATCGCCGCGGTCGGCGGGAAGAAGATGATCAGCGCGGCGCCCGCCAGGTTCACGGCGATCTGCACGGCCGGATCCCACACCACCGAGCGCACGCTCTTGTAGGCGGTGTTGGTGTCGAGCTCGAAGCCGATGGTCTTCTTCTGCGGCACGTTGGCGTTGTCGACGACCTCGAACAGCACCGACATCAGGCCCGCCGGATAGTGCTTGCAGATCTTGAGGAAGATCGCCTCGGCCGTGTCGCTGAAGTGCTTGCCGTCGGCCTCGTACTTCGAATCCTTGGTCTCGGTCAGGCGCGTGAAGTCGTGCACCACCAGCGACATGCTGTCCGACGCGCCCTTGGCCAGTCCGAGCAGCTTGAGCGGCGTGTCCGGCACGCCCTTGGTGCGGCTCAGGTAGGCGCCGCGCGCCTCGAAGAAGACGAAGCCCGCGGTGCGCTCGTCGCCGATCTTGTCTTCCTGCGCCTCCAGGCTCTTGATGCGGTCCTTCGCGTAGTCGACGAGCGCCTTCTGGCGATAGGACGCGTCGGGCTTGTCGTACTGGGCGATCAGCGCCTTGAGGTTCTTCTTGTCGTTGGTGATGAAGGCGAGCCGGTCCGGCCCGCTCATGCGCTGCCAGTCGGCGGGCAGGTCCCCGCCGAGCTGCTTGCCCACGTGGTAGCGCTCCTTGCCGAACCACTCGTTGAACAGCGTGGTGTCGAACGACTTCTCCTTGTCGGTGACCGCCGGGCTGCCCAGGCCCTCGAAGGCGCCTTCCTTGATGCCGGCGAGGCGCTCCTGCTCCGTGCGGACCTCGACCTCCTCGGTGAAGTGCGCCGGGTAGAACCAGGTGTCGTCGACGAAGGCGTGCACCCGGTAGGTGCCCGTCGTGTCGAAGGTGTACTTGAAGTAGGTCGGCTCGACGGCGTTGAATTCGCGCGTCTCCTCCGGTGAGTCGGCCGGCGGTGACCAGGTTCCGTCCGCGCTCTTCTTCTGCACCACCCATTGCGTGCGCACCGTCTCGAAGCGAAACAGGTTGCCGCGGCTGAACTTGTTGAACCACATGCGGATCTGGCGTCCGGGGTAGGCCAGGCCCTCGACCCGGATCTCGCCCGCCACCGGACGGTCGTAGGGCCGCTCGCGCACCGGCGCGGGCGCGACGCCCAGCTCCTTGCCGGCCGCGTCGTACTCGACCTCGGCGATGACCCGCTCCATGTCGGTCGTCCCCACGACGCCGTAGCCGCGCAGCTTCGCGAGGATCGCCGTCTTCTGCGGATGGGCGTCGATGTCGCGCATCAGCCGGATGTCGTAGGGCGTGTAGATGCGCGCGCCGATCTGCGGCCCGCTGCCGGCCGCGGCCTGGCCGCGCAAGGCCTGCAGCCAGCTCGCGGCGTACTGCATGTCGGCATCGCCGATGTCGACCTCGAACCGCAGCACCGAGCCGCCGCCGACGGGCAGCGTGCGCACCGGCTCGGGCGTGCTGGCGGTCGGCCGCCGGGCGTCCAGCACCTGTTTGGCCTGTGCCGTGCCGTAGAGGGCCTCCAGGTTCTTCTGCGTCAGGTAGAGCGAGATCGCGACGCTGCCGGCGTCCAGATCGACCTTGTCCGGAAAGCCCAGCAGCTTGCGGTTCGCAGGGGGGGACACCATCGCCGTGTACTTGTCCAGCGCATCCAGCAGCCGTTCCTGCGCCTCGGGCGGAAAGGCGATCTTGATGTCGCGCGCCGGCGGTCCGATGCGCGGGTCGCGCATGCGGGCGACGGCGCGGATCCGGTTGTGGCCGCGCTGGAAGTAGAACTCGGCGTCCGGCGGCGGGCCGATGACCTCGAGCAGGGTGTCGCCCCAGGCGAAGGTGAAGAAGGCCTCGCCGGCTTCGATCTCGGTCCCGTGGATGACGAAGCCGGTCGCGATCCGCTCGATGTCGGCGTCCGTCATCCACCCGTAGTAGTGCGCCTTGCGCATCATGCGCAGCAGTTCCCGGTATTTCGCCGGGTTGCTCATCTTCACGCGCTTGCCTTTGCCCTTGCTCGGGAGCGGCTCGATGGTGGCGCCCTCGAGCCACCACGAGGTGCGCACGACGATCTCGCCGTTCGGCAGGATGCCGACGTCCTGGCCGTCGGGCAGGCTTTGCGTCGACTGGCCGATCTTGGGCCCCTCGAATGCGCGCGCGCGCCATGCGACGGCGATGGCGGGCAGGGCACGCCCGGCCGCGAAGGCCGCGCCGACCCGGCGCGCCTCGTCCTCGGCCTCCGGCTCGCTGCCGCTGCGCGCCGCGCCCAGGGCGCGCGACTGCGCGATGTGCGCCAGCTCGTGGCCGACCAGCTCGACGCCGTCGGCGCTCGTGGGGTCGAAGGCGTCCGCGTCGAACCAGGCGACGCCGTCCTCGACCAGGCCGCGCACGCCTTGCGAGCGCGCGCGCGCGCGTGCGTTGCCGTCGACGCGGACGGCGAAGTCGCCGGCGGGACGGCCGGCCGCGGCGGCAAAGCGCGTCACCAGGGCGTCGATCGCCGAGGCCGTCGTCGATGCGCGCGACAGCGGCACGACGCTGAAGTCGGCGCGCGCCGGAGCGTGCGCCGGGTCCGCTCGTGAATCGGCTGCCGGCGTCGCGCCGGGGCCGAGGTCCGGACGCGGCGACGCGCGCTCGGCGGCCGCGGCCGTCGCGGCGCGCCGGGCCGGCCGTTGACGCGCAGCAGTCTTGGCGGCGAACGTGGCCATGGCGTGCCGGCGATGCGCTCGGTCCGCGGCGCGGTGTTCAGCGCGCCTTGCGCGAGGTCTCCGCGCCGGCCTTCGCGGGTGCCGCGCTGGTGTTGCGGCTGTTGCGCGCCATCTGGCTGCAGCTGTTGACCGGCTCGATGGTGCACAGGCAGGAGCCGTCCCGCAGCTGGCCCTGGGCGTTCGCCCAGGTCAACGGCGCATAGTGGTGCTCGACCCCGCGCGGCGGCTGTGCCAGCCATTGGGTCGCGCCGCCAGCGACGCTCGTCGACGGCCATTCGATCGTGCCGCTGGGCACGCGCGCGGGGATCAGCCAGTAGTCGCCGCTGCGGTAGCTGCCGCCGGCCGCGAACTGCACCTGGATGCCGTCCTCGAGCGTGATCCAGCCCGGCGCATTGGCGCTGGCCTCGACCAGTGGCACCGCGCCCGCATCGAGCACGACGTCGTCGTTGCCGCTCTGGTCCCAGCGGCGCACCTTGGGGCGGACGCGGTCCGACGTGAGCACGATGGACTGGCCGGCCGGCACCGAATCGGGTGCGACCGTGAGGAGCCCGGCCTCCACCTTGGCGAGCTTGACCAGCACGCCGGGCTGGCCCAGCAGGTCGTTCGACTCGTCCGAGAGTTCGACCCAGCAGCCCGCGTCGAAGCCGCGGCTGCTGTCGACCGCCAGCTGGTTGGCCTGGGTGCCCTGCGTGCCGAGCCAGCGCGTGGCCACGCTGCCGTTGTCGCGCGACCACTTGAAGGTGGGCTGCACGCCGGCGGCGCTGCCGCGATGGATCTCGACCCGGTACAGCTGGTTCTCGACGCCGCGATACAGCGCGTCGGGCGAGAGCGTGCAGGGGTCCTTGACCTGCTGGCCGGGATCGAGCCGGGCCGTCATCAGCGCGTCGCTCAGGCCGTCGAGGGCGTCCAGCGGCGCGCCGCAATCGGTGCCGGCCTGGCCGCCGGTGTCGGGCGACAGCGCGCGGGCGTCGGCATCGAGCTTGTCGCGCCGGGCCTGCAGCGCGGCGCGCTGGTCCGCGGTGAGCACCACGGAAGGGTCGGCCAGGCGCTTGTCGATGGCGTCGCGGCGCGCCTGCAGCGTGTCCACCAGCGCGGCCCGCGGCAGCGCGCGTACCTGCCAGACGACCTGCGCGCGGGTGCAGGTGTCGGGGCCGCCGAGCGCGCTCTCGCGGATGGCGTCGTCCTCGATCCAGGTGACGTGGCGCTCCCACACATCGAGGTACAGCCACAGGTCCGTCGCCGGCTTGAGCAGCCATTGCAGCAGCGCGTCGTCGGCTGGCGGCGTGCAGTGGGGTTGCCGTGCGTAGTCGCAGGCGCTGTCGTTCTCGACCAGGATGCCGTCCACGTAGTAGCGGCCGGCGCCGATGCGCAGCACGGGCTTGCCGGGCGTGCCGGTGGTGTCCAGCGTGAGGGCGAAGCCCATCGCGTCCGCGGGGCCGCCGTACGGTCCGATGAGGTCGCGTGCCAGCGTGCGCAGGTAGTGCAGCAGGATGGCGGCCTGCTCGTTCGGATCCGCGTCCAGCGTGACGCGGCCCTGCTGCAGCAGGACGCGGCTGAAATGGTTCGCGGCATCGAAGCTGATGCGTGAAAAGTCGCCCTTCATGTCGTTTCCCCTTCGGTGCTGCGTGTGGTCAGTTCACGAACACGATGCCGACGTCCATGCCGGCAGGCGTGTATTCGGCCAGGCGCGTGCGCAGGTTGGCCTCGCGCTGCGGCTGGTACAGATCGTGGTACGCGCCCATCTCCGACTCGTCGTCCGCGCCGCGGGTGATCTCGACCGCGCAGTCGCCGGACAGCTGCATGTAGTCGGGACGGCCGTAGCGCTGGTCGTTGAACTGCGGCTCGACGCGCAGGGTCTCCTCGGCGATCTCGCTGGCCTGCCTGGCGGCGTCGCCGGGCCAGCGTGCCTTGACCGCGGCGATCACCCCGTCGGGCTGGCAGGCATGGCGGCGCGGCGTCCGGCAGTCGGTCGGCACCCACGAGTAGCGCACGCAGCCGATCTGTCGGCGTGCCACGTTCACGCAGCTGAAAAGGCAGTTCTCGCCGAGCTGCATCGCATGCACGTCGATGATGCCGCGCACCGTGCAGCGGCGGATGTCCAGCGTCGCGTGGGCCCAGGTCGCGCCGAGCGCGCCGATGGCCTGGCGATCGGGCGACGTGGCGTCCAGGATGCTGTCGCTGATGCACAGCGGGATCGGATCCAGGCGGACCTCGTCCTCCTGCACCTCGATCGCGCCGACGATGCTGTGCTCGATGCGGACGCGGGCGCGCACGTTGGACAGCATCAGCGAGGGCTCCGCGGGCCGCCGAGGCTCGCAGCCGCAGTCCAGGCCCCATCCGGGCACGAGGGTGCAATGCCGGATGACGACCTCGCCGCCGCACGGCGACGGCGGCGCACCGGCCGCGGCGGCACCGACGACCTGCACCGGCCGGCCCGTCACCATCAGTCCGTCGAAGCTGACGCGGCTGCCCTGGCCAAGCGTGACCGTGAGCGCGTCGGGCAGGTCGGTCTGCCAGTCGATCATTCGCAGCACCGGGCGCGCTCCGCTCGCGGCCCGCAGTTGCAGCGTCTGCCGGTCCGCCAGCACGATGGCGACCGGCTCGACGATGACGCCGCTGTTGGCGAACTCGATCACGGCGTGATCGGGCTTGTCCTGGCGCCATTGGTCGAGCGCCTGCGACAGGCGCGTGAACTTCTCCTTCTCGCCGACCCGATACGGATGGAAGTCCTGCGCCGGCTGCGGCTGCGTGCGCGCGTATTCGCCGCCGCCGAGGTCGGCCGGAAAGCCCTGGCGATAGCTGACGCGCACGCCTTTGCGCGGAAGCTGGCCGGTCGGGAACGCGAGCCGGCCCAGGACGGGGTCGACGGCGATGAAGTCGTTCGGCGGCACGTAGCGCCAGTCGGTGAGGTCGGCGGCCAGCAGTTGCGCGACGGGAACCGGGTCGGTGCCCGCGAAGCCGGCCCAGCCGTCGACCTTGATGGACAGGCTGAGGTCCGTTCCGACGTAGTCGCCGGGGCGATGCTCGAACGCGCGGCGGCGGATCGCGGCGGGCAGGTTCAGCTCGTCGGCGATGTGGGTGGGGCAGCGCTCGGGCTGCGGATGGACGAACAGCGGCGCGTCGTTGCCGAGCACGCTGAAGGTGAAGCAGTGCGGGCCCGCCTCCTCGACGCAGCACGCGGGCGTGGCGGTCACCGCGTAGCTGCGCAGCCGCCAGACGAACACCTCGACGCTCGGGATGTCGAAGCGGCCGCGCGTGTGCCGCGAGTCGGGACGGCGCAGGTCGACGCTGTGCGCGATGCGCTCGAACGGGCCGCCCAGCAGGTCCTGCGATTCCATGTGGCGCAGGTCGGCCGTGCGATGGCGGTGCAGGTGCAGGTGATTGACGTTCTGCGTCCACCCGAGCAGGCGGAAGAACTCGACGGCCCGTGCCGGCCAGCCGGCGATGCCGTTGGCCAGTTCCTCCAGCAGCGCCAGCGTGCCCTTGCGGCGCCGCCAGGCGATGGTGTTGGCCACCTCGCGGCGCGGCACGAGCACGCGCGGCTGCGTGGCGCCGGGCGCGTCGGCGGGCAGCCCGGCGTCGGCCACCGGCCGGTAGCCGACCAGGTCGCCGATGTAGGGCACCGCCCAGTCCGCAGCGGTCTCGATGAACTGGTTGTCGTACAGCTGCGTGATGTCGTCCTCGACGACGTTGACCTGCTCGGCGATCACGCGCAGCAGGGCCTTGAGCGGGTAGCCGTTGTCGGCATCGCGCAGCCGATGCACCGCCGGCAGCAGGGCGAACAGGCGGTCGACGCGCGGGTCGGGGTCGGAGGCGAGGAGAGTGCTCATGGGATCTGGTTCAGGATGAGGGTGTCGGCGACACCGGGCAGGAAGACCGCCAGTTCGGCCGGGCGCAGCACGCCCTGGTCGGCGCCGCCAGGCCAGGCCGCCACGCTGCGCGGCAGCGCATCGCCGGACGGGCCGCGGCGCCGCGTGCCGGTCGAGGAGACGATGTCGGTGACGGCCGCGACGATGTCGTCCTGGTCGACCAGCCGACGCGGCGGATCGCCGTGCTTGCGCGAGGCGTCGGCGACGTTCTGCGGCACGGCGCCGAAGACGTCCACGTCGACGTAGTCGACGCCGGGCACCTGCTGCATCGCGGCGATGACCTCGCTCAGCAGCGCCGGCTGGCCCAGCGCGCGGCGGGCGAAGCCGAAGCGATCCAGCAGCTGCGCGCGCACCGCGGTGGCGACCGGCTCCCAGGCATAGTCGGCCAGCAGCTTGATGTTGGCGCTGAGCATCAGCGCCTTGAGCTCGCGCAGGTCCACGCGCAGCGGCTGGTCCGGATCGCCCGCGGCGCGCAGGGCGGCCAGCAGGTTGCGGTAGAGGTCGGAGGTGACGTCGATGGGGATGTCGTCGACGCCCGCGATCGTCAGGTACACGAGCTGCGAGCGGCCGTCGCTCGCCTGCAGCGCGACGGCCTTGGCGATGCCGGCGAAGCGTCGCGTGAAGTCGGCGTAGTCCTGCACCGAGACGAGGCGATCGAGCGCGGTGACCGCCAGCGGCGCGTTCTCGCGCGCGAGGTCGCGCGTCTCCTTGTCCGCGCCGCCCGAGGCGGGCAGCGGGTTGGTGACCTCGCGCACGCCCAGCGGCTTGGTCTGCAGCAGGCGCAGCTGTCCCGCCTTCACGTTGCCTCGCCGGCCGATGCCGTTGCGGTACGTCGCCGTCACGTTCTGCACGCCCGAGGGCAGGCGCGCGCCATGCGCGCCGTCACCGAAGGTGACGGTGGTCGCGGCGGCGTTGTCGGTCAGCGTCACGAAGCCGTGCTCCGTCGCGGTCAGGTTCGCGAGCGAGTCCGTCTCGTGCCAGGCAACGTCGTTGACCCGCACCACCAGCGTGCTCTGCGCGCCGGCGGCGGTGGGTGCGGGCACCCAGGTCAGCGGCGCCTGCTTGAGCGTGAACGACTGCAGCGCCTGTGCGCCGTCGCCGTCGCCCAGCACCTCGACGCGCGTCTCGCCGTGCGTGGCCTTGACCACGTTGCCGTAGATCGTGAGCGTGTCGCGTTTGTAGGCATAGGCCAGCGCGGTGGCCAGCGTCAGCGTGGTGTGCACGGTGTCGCCGGGCAACGCCGGGTCGAAGCTGTGCGACACGCCGGCGATCATCTGCAGCTCCGCGAAGCGCACGCCGCTGACGTGGGCGATGTCGGCGCGCTCGCCTTCGAGCAGCACCCAGCGCCCCGAGGTCAGGCCGTCGTACAGGCCGTCGAGCGTGATGTGGGGATCGGCGACAGCGCCGGTGACCGGCTCGTCGACGAGCGTCAGCGGCTCGCTCTGCACGTAGAGCTTGGTGCGGCGCAGCGCGGTGATCGGATCCGTGGCCGCGAAGCTGCGCCAGCCGGCGGCGCCGGCCTTGTGCAGCTGCAGTTGCGTCGTCTGCGCGCTCAGGCCGTAGGCGGTGCGCGGCATCGTCGACGCGCCAGCGACGCGGAGCACGTCGCTCACGCCGTCCAGCTCGGCGATCACGTAGCTGCCGGGCCTGACGTTCTCGTTGGGCTGGTCGAGGAAGGCGTTGGTGGGGGTCTCGTCGCCCGCGTCGCCGTAGCTCCAGTCGCCCCATTGGTTGGGCGGAAGCAGCGTGCCGGCCGGCAGCGAGGACGCCACCTCGATGACCTCGCCGGTGCTGTAGGTGGGCATCTTCGACGCGGTGGCGCCGAAGGGCGCTGCGCGCGAACGCATGGCGTGCACGCCCAGCAGCGCCGCCGGCGTCGGGTCGAGCACGGCCCCCGCCCAGGCCTGGTAGTAGCTGCGCTTGAGCACCGGCGCGAGGTTCACGAGCAGCTGTGTGGCGACGTCCGTGTAGGTGGGCGCCTTCGTCCCGGTGTCCAGCGCGCGCGCGGCCGCGGCCTTGGCCACCACGCTTCCCGCCGGCAGGAACAGCTGGCTCAGGCTGCGCGGCAGCTGCAGCGAGTTGCGCTGCTGCGGCACGCGCGCCTTGAGCAGCGCGGTCGCGAAGGCGGCCGGCGTCGTGAAGGCGATGTCGCCGCCGGCGGGCAGGCTGGCGCCCAGTGCGGTGCCGAGGGCCGCGATCGCGTCGCGCAGCGGTCCGGCGCTGGAGTCGCTCGCCTCGCGTACGCTCTGCGCCCAGGTGGCGGCGTCCGGCGGCGTGCCCAGATAGATCTGGCCCAGGATCTTCTCGGCCGCGTCGATGGCGCGGCTCGTCGCGCCGTCCGCGCCGCCAGCCACCAGGGCCTGGGCCTTGGCGATGAAGTCCAGCAGCAGGCCGGTGTGCGCGAGCAACTCCGGCGTCAGCGGGCGCAGCCGCACGGCGCAATGCTGGTCGGGAAAGCCGGTGTCGACGCCCTCGACGACGCGCGCCGCGCTGGTGGCGCCGTCGTCCGAGAACACGAACAGCAGTCGGTCGCCGGGCCGCAGGTTGGTGCTGGTGCCGGCCACCTGGACGGCGGCGATCGTCAGCACGTTGTCCAGCGTGATGGCCTGCGGCTGGTGGAGCCGCACCTGTAGGTCGTTCCACTCGCGGCGCGCGACCAGGTCGTCGCTGGTCTCGAAGGTCAGCGCGGTCTCGCCAGGGTCGGGCACGCTCTGCGTCTTCGTGCCGGCGGGGATGGTGACGGGCTCGACCTGGTTGGCGTCGAGCGTGTAGGCCATGTAGGCGCTGGCCGCGACGCCCGGCCGCGGCATGTAGCCCACGAGCCGCGAGAGCTCGAGCACGCTGCGCCGGTCGACGGCGGTGCGCAGGTAGGCCTCGTTGGCGATGCGCTCCTGGTAGAACGTCAGCACGTCGCCGGCCGTCGCCCACGCGTCGAGCAGCGCGATCGAAGGGTCGCCCGGGTCGCGCGTGGTCAGGCACTGCAGCGGGCGCAGCTGCGCCAGGGGCTGGCCGTCGCTGCCGATGCCGTCGACCTCCATCGTCGACAGCCGGGCCTTCATCGTCTCGAGGAAGCCGCGGTGGGTGCCCACGCGGTAGTCGAGCGCGGCGAGCCCGGGCCGGTTGAACAAGGATCGCGGCGTCAGGGCCTGCACGCCGTCGCAGCAGCCGCAGGGCAGGGCGGCGCAGCCGCAGGTGGCGCAGCTCATGGACGGCCTCCGGGAATGGACGGGAAGGGCATGCGCGCCTCCTGGCGCCCGCCGCGGACGTCGATCAGCAGTTGACCGCGCTCGGGGTGGTCGGGATCGTTGTCGAGCTGGGCGATCTCGTTGGCCGCCAGCGGCAGCACGCCATTGGCGATCTCGTGGCTCGGCGGCTCGAACAGGCGATGGAAGGCGACCACGTCGACGCACTCGACGCCCGCCACCGACTGCGCGGCGGCGATGATGCGGCTCAGTGCGATGGATCGCCCAGGCGCCAGCTCGTCCGGATGGAACAGGCCGCGCATCCGGCCGCTGGCGCGCGAGCCGATCCGGGCGAGCAGCGCGGCCTTCACGTGGCCGCGGTCGTGGCCAGGCAGTGCGCAGACCGCCAGCCGCAGCATCAGCGGCACGTAGCGCGCGGCCTGCACGCGCAGGTCGTGCCCCATGCGGCGATAGCGATGCAGGTCGCCGCACAGGGCGGCCAGCAGCGTCCCGGACGCCGCCTCGGTGCCGAGCGGATCGACCGCGACGTCGGCCTCGTACCAGCTGCCCGTCCAGGCCAGCTTCGCGGTGGCGGCCTGCAGCGCGGTGTTGCGCGCCGCGAGCTCGGCGTAGTCGGCGGCCGTGATCGCGCGCTCGATCTGGCGGCGGAACTGCCCCGGCAGGAGCATGCGTGCGTCGTCGATGGCCTGCGGATCGACGCCGCCGCTGGCCGCCAGCGGATTGCGCACGTGGACGTCGACGGGGTCCTCCTTGAAGCCGCGCAGCACGAGCAGGCAGATGGCCTCGGCGCCGACGTTGCCCGCGCTGCCGCCGCCCACGCGATAGTCCGCACTGAAGGTGGTGCCTGCGGCGGGCGGGCGGCCGAGCTCGCCGTCGCCGAAGCGCAGGTTGGCGACGCCGTCGTTGTCGATCTCGGCGACGAAGGCGCGATCGTCCGGGCCGCTCGCCAGCAGGTCGGCGCGCGCCGTCCAAACCGCGCCGTCGGCATCATGCAGGACGACGGACGGCACGGCGGCGCGCTCGTCCTGCGCCAGCGTCCGCGACGCGGGCAGCGCCCGCGCCGGCAGGGCCTGGCGATGCACCAGCGGCGACCGCGCCAGCTGCGGGCGGTAGCGGCCGGGCCTGACCTGCACGTCGCCGGGCTGGCCTTCGCATTCGCAGCAGGCGGCATCCACGACGACCGGCACGCGCGGCAGCTCCTCGCCGACGAGGGTGCGGCCGTGGTCGACCAGAATCACGTTCGCGCGCACCACGGTGATGTCGCCGATCCAGGCGCAGTCCGGCGCGGGGCCGAGGGCGCCCAGGCACAGCGCGAACGGGAGCGCATCGGCCTGCGCCCATTCGATCTCCAGCAGCGGCGTGGGCCGGCCCGGCGCCTGCTCGCCGGCCGCCACCGTGTACAGCGAGTCCTCGGCCGGCACGACGCGGGTCACGCGCACCGCCCAGCGCTTGAGCGGGTCGGAATCGGCGGCCACGCCGGTCTTCGGGCCGATCACCTCCTCGAACACCAGCACGTCGCCGACGGCGATCTGCAGGGCTCGCGTCGCCTCGCCGCCTGGACCGGCAGGCTCGACCCAGCGATCGAGCAAGGTGGCCCGCGTCGCCCCGGCCGGCAGGCAGCATTCGCGGCGGCCCCAGGTGTAGACGGGGATGGCGTTGTGCGCCTCCAGCAGCAGCAGCGTCCGCGGTGCCGCCAGCAGCGGCTCGTAGAACTCGTAGCTGCTGGGCGGCAGCTTGTCGAGGTCCTCGGCGGAGATCACGGTCCGCGTCGCGGTGGCCGGCTGGTTGTAGCCGGTGGCGAAGGCGATCGCGTCGCTGGGGAGCTCGAGGCGCCCGCTCACGTGGAAGTGGATCCAGGTGCGCGCGTTGCAGCCTTCGTGCAGCACGCCATCGACGAGCCGCGCATGGCGCCGCACGGAGATGCGCTGGCGCGCCGTCCCGAGATAGGCCTCGGTGCCGACGGCGTCCTGGTAGTAGCTCAGCTGGTCGGCCGTGTAGGCCAGCAGTTCGACCAGCGTGATGCCCAGGTCGGGCACGTGCCGTTCGGACCAGGAGGGCATCAGCACGGCGAGGCGGTCGAGCATGAGCTGACGGAAGCTCGCGTAGTCGCGCGCGAGGTAGTTGATCGGAGGTTCTTCCGGCGTCGCGGGCGCGCAGTCGCAGTCCGGCCTGCAATCGAGGTCGCTCGGGCAGCAGACGCGGAACCGGACGCTCGCGCTGTCGTAGCGCGGATCGATGCCCTGGACGCCCACCAGCCGCAGGCGATAGGTCGAGAAGTCGCCGATGCGATCGAGCGTCAGGACGAGGAAGTCGTCGCGTGCCGGGTCGGCCTGCGGTTGCGGGTCGGCGGCCAGGATGCGCAGGCCGGTGATGCGGTCGCCGCCTTCGAGGCGCAGGTGGCGCCCGATGGCGGGCCCGCCGGCGGCGAGCTGCGGCGGCAGCTTGCCGAGGAAGTAGACGCGCAGCTCGGGGG
>Ga0105240_10004593_pt1 | contig 20926 bp, 14 predicted proteins | sample KBSC54metaG_FD_80426 | JGI IMG/M metagenome (GOLD analysis project Ga0105240, IMG submission 80426) | Corn rhizosphere microbial communities from Kellogg Biological Station, Michigan, USA - KBS C5-4 metaG | ecosystem: Host-associated > Plants > Roots > Rhizosphere > Soil | place: Michigan, USA... | reverse complement strand
CAGATCGCGCCCTTGATGGCATAGGGAATCAGCGGTGCGATCATCGCATTGAAAAGATTCGCGGGCGCGCCCTGGCCGCCATCAGGAGGGACGGGCGCATAGGGCGCGGGCTGGGACAAGGTCGGCTTGGGAGGAGGAGCCTGTCCATCCGTCTTCGCTTTCGTGACAGCCTCGTTCCACGCCACGATCGATGCCTTGAAGGGAATGTTGACCTCCGTTTCCCACTTGGTCTTCTCGGTTTGGTAAGCTGCATATTTCGTATAAAAAGCCTTCAGCGCCTCGGGCGTGTTTCCTGCCATGATCTTGTCATGGGCCTCGACGTAATGCTTCATCAGCGGGTCCTTCTGTAACGCTTCCAGGCTGGTCCACGCCTGGGCCGGAGTGCCGCCCCAGTAGGTGCCGATCAGGCCAATGGGCCGGTTCAAATGCGCCCGTAAGTCCCGTCCAAAAAAATAGCCGACAGCGGTGAATCCCTTCGCCGTATCGGGCGTACAAACGACCCACTTTCCTCCTACATCCGTGAGGGGCTTCACAGAAACCTTGAGTCCGACCGCGAAGAGCCGCAATTGGGGATCGTTTGCTTTCGGGAGCTCTGTCGCCGCATTGTGTGCGCCGCCTAAACCAAAGGCCATGTTCGATTGGCCGGAACAAATCCAGACGTCGCCGACGAGGACATCCTCGAATTTGAACGTGTTCTTGCCCGTCACCGTCATGATTTGCGGGGGAGTCCCGGCGGGCAGGGGAGTGAGCTTCACCATCCATTTGCCGTCGTTGTCCGCGACCGTGCTGCCGGTATCCGTGCCGACCGTGACCGTCACCTTTTCCCCCGGCTCGGCGGTGCCCCACACCGGTAACGTTGAGTCCTGTTGCAGGACCATATGGTCGCCAAAAATGGCCGGCATCTTGACCTCTCCCCAGAGAGGACCGGTTCCCACGATTAAAACCGTCGCGACGAGGAGGACGACCGTCTTGGATGTATTCATCAATGTCCTGATCCAACCCGGGAAGCTGCGATTGGTTGCGCCTTTTGCGTCGGACGTAGCTTGACGGTCAAACGACAATGGGCCGGGCGGAGAAATCTCCACCCGGCCCATCAATCAGCCATGGCTGAGGGAATTGTCCCTTAAGCTTTAGAACCGCGAACGTCCGGCGCGGGAAAACCCACCACGCTGGGCATTGTCGCCACCGGTGCGTCCGCCGGAGCGATGGCCCGACGACGAGCCACCCGCACGGAAGCCGGGACGGGACGAAGGCCGGTGAGGGCGGTCAATGCCCGAGCCTGCATCAAAGGTGGTGCGGGGACGATCGGCCTGGGTCGCGGCGCCTTCGAAGGGATGCCCCTTGAGCACCGGAATCGTGCGGCGGATGGTCCGCTCGATATTGCGCAGGAGGTTCCGTTCCGAGACGTCGCAGAACGCGATGGCCATGCCGTCGAGACCGGCGCGGGCTGTGCGGCCAATGCGGTGCACATAGGACTCCGGCTCCTCTGGCAGGTCAAAGTTCACGACGAGCGTGATGCCCTTGACGTCGATGCCGCGCGCGGCGATGTCGGTCGCGACGAGGACGCGGCTGTGACCGCTGCGGAAGTTTTCCAGCGCGCGCTGGCGGGCGCCCTGCGACTTGTTGCCGTGAATGGCATCCGCCTTGATGCCGTCCCGGGCGATCTGGTCGACCAGCTTGTTCGCCATGTGCTTCATGCGGACAAACACAAGGACGAGTCCTTTCGGATGACCGTTGATGAAGTGGACGAGTGCCTTGGCCTTGTCGTGGCGGTTGACGAACGCTACTTGCTGGTCGATCCGTTCCACGGTGGTGGCGGCGGGAGTGACTTCCACGCGGGCCGGGTTGTGGACAATCGACGCGGCGAGTTCCTGGATCGCCGGTGGCATCGTCGCCGAGTAAAGGAGCGACTGGCGCTTGGGCGGAAGCTTGGTGATGATCCGCTTGATCTCGTGCACGAAGCCGAGATCGAGCATGCGGTCGGCCTCGTCGAGGACGAAGATCTCCACCTTGTCGAGGCTCAGGTGCTTCTGGCGTTCGAGGTCCGCGAGACGGCCCGGTGTGGCGATGAGGATATCAACGCCGCGCTGGAGGGCGCGAATCTGGGGCGAGAGGCTGACGCCGCCGAACACCGCCGCATGGCTCAGATGGAGGAACTTGCCGTAGGTGCCGAAGCTCTGCGCGATCTGCGCGGCGAGCTCGCGCGTCGGCGCGAGGATCAGCGCACGGGGACGCTTGGGCATGGGTGAAGCCGGATTGGCCGAGAGCCGTTGCAGGATGGGCAGCGCAAACGCGGCTGTCTTGCCCGTGCCGGTCTGCGCCACGCCGATCATGTCGCGTCCCTGCAGAAGGTACGGAATCGATTGCGCCTGGATGGGCGAGGGCTCGGTGTAATTCTTTTCGTTGAGGGCGCGCAGGAGCGGCTCCGCCAGGCCGAGGCTGGCGAACGTCACGGAGGATGACGGTGTCGGTGCCTCAGGGGCAGGATGACTGTGGCCGTGGCCGTGACTTTGATGGGATGTAACTGTACTGTGGGATGTCATAGGTATGCTGTCTAAAGAATTGGGGCGCAAACGAAGGCGATCAATCGCCGACGCCGGGTCGCAATTCGAATTGGGTCGATGAGATGTTATGGCCCTGAACGATCTCTCATCGAAAGACAACACTAGGGGGCGATTTTGGCCGCTGGGCCGATAAAAACCGATGAGCGTTTGCTCACTAAACCGGTGTCAACCTACCTTTTCCGCGCAAAGTAGCAAGGACTAAGTTCCGTCCCCCGTCAGTCTGGAACGACGGTCCGTCGCCAAACACTGGATTACCTACGTGTGGCTAGAATAAGCGGGGCCGGGCCAGGGCAGGGGATCTCGCGGGCATCAACGAAGCCGGCATCAGTCAGCCAGCTTGCTACTTCAACAAACGGGTAGGTATTCCCATGATCGCTGTGCACCAGCATGTTCACGGCAAAGATTAACGTATGCGGCGGGCCCGTCCGGTCGGCATTGGGGGTAAATTCAGCAATGGCAATCGTTCCTCCGGGCTTCAAGGCGGTATGCATTCTCTTAAGCAACTGCCGGCTGCGTTCTTCGCCTTCGGAATGGAGAATATGCCCAAGGATTGCCACATCAAAATCCGTTGGGTAATCCACCTCAAGGAGATCCCCCTGCAAAAAATGGAAACGTGAGGCCACGCCAAACCTTTCCGCATGCTGCCGTGTGACGGGCAGCACGCCGGGCCAATCCATTGCCATTACCTGGACGTTCTCCGAGCTTTGCGCCAGCGCAATTCCCCACACTCCGGACCCCGCAGCAATATCCAATACCTTGACGGGTGCCTCGCTCTTCACCAATGCAAGATGGTCCGCTAAAAGGCGTGCTGAAGGATAGCTTATGTTGAAAAGATCGCTGACAAATTCCGCAAAGAAAGTTTCGCCATGGACTGCTTGGTTCAGGGCCCCGGGGGGCTTGCCCGTTCTGACTATTTCATCAAGTTGGAGCCAAGGAGCGATGAGATGGTTCGACACGTGCCGGAGTATCCCTCCGCAGAACGAGGGCTTGGTCGTTACGAGGAAAGTTGAGCTCTCCGGTGTTGTTGCGTAAAGATCCCCTGCCTTCTTTAAAAATTGGAACCCAACCAGGCCATTCAGCACAGCTTGCCAGCCACGGACACTCCCATCCGCATACTTGGCAATCTCTTCAGCCGTATGGGCGGTTTCATCCACAAAATCAAAGACGTGATGGCGAATCGCTATCTCCAGCATCAAAGGGGGAGCAAACCCCCAGGTCATTTGCATGATCCGTTCCGGGGTGGGATGTTGGTTGGTCTCGGGCTTACTGTCACTGGTTCCTGTTTTCATGGTTGGTGTTGTTGAAGGGGCTATGGCTTTAGCAAGTTGTACGAAGCGACGCCCTGCGGCGTCAGTCTCTGGTATATCTGTCAGGCCGCCACGACAGGGGCGTCGACGGCAACCGCTTCGAGTTCGGAAACCACCGAAGAGTTTTCGGCCTCTGCGGCAACGAGGTCTCCAAGCCGCCTGGCGGCGTCGGTGAATGACGGGTCGCGCAGCAACTTCAGACAGCTCTCGCGAATGGCATCGATGGACGCGTTGGGCCTCAACGAAACCCCGGCACCTCGTTCCGTCACCCGGACCGCATTGTCGTTCTGATCACGCCCATGGGGGATCACCAGCATCGGTATGCGGCTGAGTAGCGCGCGCATCACGGTGCCGTGTCCGCCGTGCGTCACGACCAGGGACGCTTCCCGCATCACCTGCGAGTGCGGGGCGCTATCGACGAGAATACAGTTTTCCGGTGAGCGAAGTTCTGTGACTTTTACCGACCCGCCCAGCGTCGCCAGCACCCGTACGGGTAGGGGGGCCAGCGCGTCGAGGACATTCTGCAGAACGCCGGCGTGATTCTGGAACGTTGTGGAAAAGCTGACGCAGACCAACGGGCGGGTATCTGCTTTCGGCCAGGGGCATTGCCACGGGCTTGCCCAATTCGGATCAGCGATCTGGGGGCCAACATATCGAACTTTCGCCGGTAAGTGGTGAGCCGGAAAGTCGAAGGCGGCGCTGGTCGCAAGCAACTCGATTTTGGCCGGAACGAGCTGATCGAACAGATGCGTGAGTGGTTGCAGGCCAAGGGCAGCGCGTGCGGCATTGAGCATTGGCAGCCCCGAGTCGAACATGGCCTCCGAGGCCCTGGCAATCTGATCATGCAAATCGCGCTCCTGCTCGTTGCGTGCCGGTGCCAAGCCCGGTCCCAGTGGCGGAATACCAGGTAACGGTGACAGGCTGATGTTCGGGCATAAAGTGGCAAAAGGTTGCCCGAGGCTTTCGCAACCCGCCATCACGCCGAACAGAGCCTCGTTCGTCACGACCAAATCTGCCGGTTCGCCCCGTAGCTCGTCTATCACGTCCCGGGCGTAAGCAAGTGCCGGGCCGCACCACGCGTCCCGGATCACACTCAGCAGGCCCTCCTGGGGTGTTGGCGCAGCCCAGTCTCGGTAGGTCTGGCTCTCGGGGGTTCGATCTCCGCGGTTGGGAGCGCGGTTCCATGCGACGAAACTTGCGCCGGACGCCTTGGCTTCCGACCGGTTGCATGACTCACTCATGAATCGCACGCGATGGCCGCGAGCCACCAGCTTCCGAACGACGACCAAGGCCGGTGTCACGTTGCCGCCGCCTTCCCATGAGGTGAATAAGTAGTTCAATTGTTGTGTCATAATCAGCTTTCTTGCAATTAAGGTTCAAGTTTGGCAATGACCGCCCGGACCAGGGACTTGGTCGTCTTTTTGGCTGCGGGTATGCTTCGTCCCATGTCGCGGCGTAGAAGCTTCCAGGCGTAGACATCAGTCGCGATGACTAGTGCGTCCACGACACTTGGCCGGACTGCGGTCTCTAGGTTGCGCAGCGGCCCTGCCATCGTATCCGAGATCCATTGCCGGTGTTCGCGCCGGCCAACGTCAGTGAACCGCTTGATCGCCGGGTAGCGGGACTCGATCGCCAGCAAGCGGATCAACGCGTCGCCTGTCCGTTCGTAGTCCGCGTAGAGACCGTCAACCAGAGCGGCGAGGTCGCCGGAAGGCCTGCCGCGCTGGGCATTAATCTGTGCAGCGAGTATCTTGACCGCTTCGCAGAGTAAGCCTTCTTTGCCCCTGAACCTGCGGATCACCGTCTGCACCGTTACGCCGGCATCCTTCGCAATGTTCTCCAGGGTGATCTCGTCGAACCATTGGTTCATGAGGCGCACTAGGAATGCCTCTAGAATACGCCGTCCTGTCTCCTCCGCAGACTCAGCCCGCGCAGTTTGCGAATACACTCGATGAGTAACTCGATATGGCTTATTCATGTTAGTATAACTAACATTAAAATAGGTTTCGTCAAACTCTTTTTTTGGCGATTCATGTTCGATGCACTTTCCGGGCTTACACGGTCAGGCAGTGCCTTGAAAATATCTAAAACCCTCGGAAAACTCATCCTGAGTGGTAACGATACCGTTGGGACGAATGTGCGAATTGAATGCGTCCCAAGCCGATGGCTTGACCGCACCGGTAAGTAACACCATCGACGCGATTCCGAAGAGATCGCAGAAGGGATAAGTCGAAAAAACTTACTTCGTATTCAACACCCTCTCGCCAAAATTCTGGCGGCGAACAACGCTGAGCGCAGCGGAAAGACCGCTGCACTTGCGGGCCAGGGGCTTGACCCAATCCCTCGCTCGTTCAAAAGCTTCCGCGCGTTCTTCTTCCTGGCCGAGGATTAGCAAGCTGACGCCAGGATCATGCCAAGCCTTGGCATGATTGGGGTTCGAACTCCTCCCTCGTGTTGGGAAAAGTACTCTACTGCTTGATAATCACGCCGACTTCCACCCGGCGATTCTTCGCATAGGCAGATTCCGTGTCGCCCTGCTCCGCCGGACGATCCGAACCATAGCTGATCGTGAAAAGAGTCGATGCGGGAATCCCCAGCCCGGCCAGGTACTCGCGTACCGCCAGCGAGCGGCGTTCACCCAGTGCCCGGTTGTATTCCGGCGTACCGCGTTTGTCGGCGTGACCGGCCAGGAACAGCGAATGGTTCGGGTTCGCCTTCAGCCACTCGACCACATGGGCCAGCTTGGCGCGCTCGGCTCCGGGAATCGTCGAGCTATCGAACGCAAAGTAAATCGTGTCCGACGCCAGCGTGTTGTAATTGACGTCCTTGTCCGGATTGAAATCGCCGGGAGGACGCGTCGGGGCAATTCCGCTGCCATCCATCGCGAGCTTGTCGCCCGGCAGACTGCCCCCGCCATTATCACCCATGTCCGTGTAATTCTGACCGCTCTTGGAAGGGTCGCATCCGGCGAGGACGAGGGTTGCGGAGATAACGAGAAGTACGAGGCATTTTTTATTCATGAGGGCGTCGGAGGTTGGGAACAAGCTGCTGGTTATACGGATGTGGAGTGGGGTTGGCAATGTTTAACGGGAGACGGTCGGTTCGCCGCTCCCGCTGATCGAGACTTCAATCGGCAGGGACTGGTGGGAAACGACATCGAGAAGATAGAGGCGGCCATTGTTGGAGTAGACCAGATGACGCGAGTCGGCGGTCCAAGCCGGGTCCTGTCCGCCCGAGGTCGTGATCAAGTGCGCATTCCGGCTCGCCACATCAAAGACGCCAATCTGGAACTGCCCGCCAATGCGCGTTGTGAACGCGATCAACTTGCCATCCGGCGACCAGTCGGGCTTCGTGCAGTAGGAGTTGCCCGTCACCAACCGGTCCGCTTCAGTCACGCCCGATGCGCTGCTGATGAAAAGCTGGGGGCTGCCCCGGTCGTCGGAGGAATAGACCAGACGGTCTCCCGTCGGCGACCACGAGGGCGAGGTCTCCGCACCGCGCGTCCGGGTGATCCGCTCCGGCGTTCCGCCGTTGGCCGACATGACATAGACTTCCGGATTGCCGTCCTTGCTCAACGTCATCGCGATCTGCGAGCCGTTCGGCGAAAACGATGGTCCCGAATTGATGCCCGGAAAATAGGCGATCCGGTTGCGACTGCCGGAGGCGAGGTCGATCAGGTAAATGTCGGGATAACCGCTCTTGTAGGAGGTATAGGTCAGCTTCGACGCGTCATGGTTCAAGGAAGGACTCGCGCAGATGACCCCATCGTGCGTGATCGCGCGTACGTTGAAACCATCGATATCGCCGAGATAAAGTTCCTTCGCCCCGCCCGAGCTCGAAATAAACGCCAGTTTGCTCGAGGCAAATCCGGGCAGGCCCGTCACCGCCTTGGTGATCGCATCGGCGAATTCATGCGTCGCGGCGCGGGGCTTGCCGCTGAACGTCTGGCTGAAAACCTGTTCCCCGTTTTTCTTGCTCAACTTGCCCGCCACACCCGAATCGGTCACTTCACCGCTCGCGACGTAGTCGCCCGAGCCGCCGGCCACGGGGGAAATCATCCCCGTCCGCTTCAAATCGGCGCTCAACACTTCCGTCGCCATTTTGCCTTCCGAGCCGGTGAGGGGATTGATGCCCACCCTCACCAACACATTGGGAGAGACATCAACCTGCGCATGTGCGCTCGTGCCGATGAGCCCAAGCAGGGCAGTGAAAACGATGATACGGAAGAGGGAGGGAGAGGAGTTCAAGTCAGTCACGTTAGCGGTTAAGTTTAAAGTTGATGTGAATATCAGGCGGGCAGCCGTCCGGCAAGGGTTGAAGGAGATAGCCAAGGCTCTTCGCCGCCGCCAGCGCGGAATTGTCATAGGCGGCATTCCCCGAAGAGCGGGTGAGCGTGACACTTTCCGCCGGGACGCGACCGTCTTTCTCGACATGGATCGTGACCTCGGGATTGACCGCGGTTTCGTCACTCAGGTTCGGGCTGGTCCATTTGTCCATCACCTGGTCGTGCACCATCTGGTAAAAGTCCTTGAACGGATTGTCCTGCGCATGTTCGGATCCGTTGGTCCCGTGCGTCGTCGCCGTGGTGACGCCCGCTGCCTTCAACTGCTGCCCCAACTTCGCGGCGATCTGTTCCTTGCTCAACCCCGAGCTGTTAGGATTTGAAGGGGCATCGCGCTCCGGCGCATCGGTATCGTCCGCCACGGCGGCAGGGGTCGGCTTCTTGATGTGAGGCTTCGGTTTCGTCACCGGCTTGGCAGGCGTGGGACCATCCACGAGAGTCAGGTCCACTTTCACCTTCGGCTTCGGAGGCGTCGGCTTCGCCGGTGCCGGTTTGTCCGGGACGAGGGAAGGAGCATCCGCTTTCACGACCGGCGGCGGCACTGGTGTCGGAGTCGGCTTCGGTTTGCTCACGACAGGCTTCGGCTTGGGAGGTGTCGGTTCGGCGGGATGATGTGCGACGGACGGCGCGGGCGTGGTCGGCCCGACTTTCGGAGCTTCCGCCGGCCCGGGCGATCCCTTCACCACCTGGCCAGCCGGCAGCAGAGAGATAAACTCCACCGGTGGCTTCGGTGTCGGCGTCATCTCATAATAGAGGCTGACAAAAATAATCACCGCCAGGTGGAACAACGCCACAATGCCCACCCACTTCCAGAACGTGTTCTTGGGCTCCACATCGATCTCAGTGTCCGGCTCCGGCTTCTTGGCGCGCCGACGCAGTTCGAGCTTGGCCGGCTTCTTGGGCCTGGCTAATCGACGCGGCTGTGCATAACCCGTGGTGTCCTTCATTTGCTGACCGTACTATATATAGTGGTCTCCCCCAAAAGACCAGCCCTGTATGTGGATAAATGGAGGAAGGCGCACCCTCGGTTGGACGCAAGATGCCCCTCTAAAGTTCAAAAGCATCTCACAAACATCTATTTTAACTCAACTTACAAAGCTGCAATACTTAACAATGATTATCACAGCTATTTATGTAATCGCTATCTTGAGTCAAAAAATCTTCTCTTCGCGGAGCGATCGACTCCATTCGAGCCATGCCTCCCCTCACTAGATGTACCCATTGGATCCCTGCTGGGCAGTGACTCTGACAGATCGCAGCTACCTTGGGTTAACTGTAAACCAAAATACCGGTTTGTTTACAGTTAAGTGTGTACTAGCGTCAGTCCACCCATCGCTAGATAACACCTTTTATCATTCCCATGACTCATCCCATTGCCGGGCAACTCGTCACCGACGGCCAGTTGCAATCGATCCATCAAAAAATCGCCACCAATCCTGCGGTCGCCGCCGGGTGGAAGGCATTCGAGACCAAAATGCGGACCTACGACGCGGCCAAGCTCGCCGAGATGAAGGCCCACTGGGAGGTGCTCGACGCGCGCGCGAAGGAATTCGGCGGACTCAAGGTCTTCAGTCGGGGCAACTACCTTCGCCTGATGGCCTACTCCCTGGCCGAGCTCGCCTTCCATTTCAAGATGACCGGGGAAAAATCGTCGGGGGAGGGGGCCCGGATGATCGGTAATTGGATCGCGGGCGAGCCCAAATGGCTCGCGCAGGGCGCGCAGAACGGGTGGATCGCCGATCTTTGGACCGCCGATTTTTCCGCCGCCATGGGAGTCGGTTTCCGTTTTGCCGAGGGCGCGCTGCCGCCGGAGGATGTCCAGCAATGGAGCAGTTCCATTTCCCACAAGGGGATCGAGCCTTTGCTGGCCGACTGGATCGACCCGAAGACCCGCATCCATGCGCTCGATTCGATGGGCCACAACTGGTGGGCCGTCTGCGTCAGCGGGGCTGCCGTCGGCCTCTTTGCCGTGCGCGACACCCATCCCAAGGCCGACTCCTTGCTTCATCGCATCGGGGACAACTTCGTCGAGTTCTTCGACTATCCGGGTAACGTCCTCCAGAACAAACACCGCAATTTCGGCGCGACCGGCGAATTCATCGAGCCCCTGGGCTATCTCGATTTCACGCTCCACAACGCCATCTTCATGTTCGACCTCTACCGGGACCACCTCGGTCGCGATCTCGCCGCCGAGGTGCCGGTCCTCGAAAAAATTTGCGACTACTACATGGCCAATCTCGAGACGCTTGAAGGCAAGATCTATCGTCCCAACTTCGGCAACATGAATTCCGGCGCGGACAGCATCGGCGCCTACAATCACTATCCGGCCCCCGCGTGGCTCTGGTTGGCGAACCGGTTCCAGCGCGACGATCTCTTTTATCTCGTCAAGAAGACCCGTCCCGAGCCGACAAGCTTCCTTGAGTTCCTTTTCTGGCCGGATCAGTCGAAAGGAAAAAGCTTCGCCGGGGCGCCTGGTTGCTGCGTCTTCGAGAGCACCGGCGAGGCGGTCCTGCGCGACGGCTACGAGGACACCAGCACCTTCTTCACCATCAAGACCGGCGAGAACTGGAACCACAACCACGCCGATGCGGGCACCTACATCCTGTGCAGCGGCGGGCGCGAGTTCATTATCGATGCCGGCACGACCGAGTACTCCAACCCGCTCGTCTATTCCTATTTCAAGAAAGCCGAGTCGCACAACGTCATCCTGCATGATGGCCGGGGCCCGCGGGACGAGATCGAATTTCTCGGCACCAAGCACATGGGCAAAATCGCCGCGCAACTCTTCGGCGCCGATTATCGCTATCTTCTCGCCGATGCCACCGGCCCATGGGAGGGCGTCTATCATCGCTTCTACCGGCATGTGCTCTGGATCAGCGATTTCATCGTCATGGTCGACGACCTCATGGCCACCCATGCCGCGCCCTGGACGCAACTGCTCCACTACCGTGGCAACGCGGAGACCCGGCCCGGTCTCACCACCATCGACCACAACGGCAAGGTGCTGAAGGTCCATCATCTCTTCCCCACAGCGGAGAAAATCGAGACGCGGACCGGCTACCTCTCGGCCGTTGTCCCCAATCCCACCAAGTACGAGTACAAGATCACCGAAACGCCCTACCTCGCCTTCCATTATCCCGGCCCGGACCGGCGCGAAAAATTCATCCAGGTCTTCGAACTGCCGGACGGCAGGGAAAAGAAGATCGGGAAAATCGAGGCCCCCGGCATTTCTGGCGTGCGCATCTCCACGGCGGACGATGTCTGGGAAGTCATCTGCAACCACGACGCCGATGGCCGCAAGATGCACCAGAATTCCCACGTCAAATTCGGGTCACTGGAAACCGACGCCTTTCTTGTCGTCGTCCACCGTTCCAGCAAGGGCACGCTTCGTTCGCTCGGCATTCACAACGGCAGCTATGTCCGGAGCAACGGGACAATCCTCTACAGCGCATTGCTGAAGAGCGACGTTCATCTCGTCTACGAGTCCAACCGCATCGGCATCGAAAGTTCCCTGACTGCCCCCGCCTGGACCGACTTCGCCGCTGAGGAATCCCCCGACCGTTTGCGCCGCCTCCACCTGCCGGCGGGACCGTCGGTCATCTGGATGGAACGATGAAAAAAGCGCGGGACAATGCGCCGATCACGCTGCGCGGCCTGGCCAAGCTGGCCGGTTGCTCGGCGACGACCGTGTCGCTGGCCTTGCGGAGTGATCCCTCCCTGCCGGCGGCGACCCAGGACAGGATCAAGCAACTGGCATCCCGGCATGGTTACAAACGGAATGCCGTCGTCTCCTCGCTGATGACACAGTTGCGTTTTTACAAACAGCACCGTTACAAGGAAAAGCTGGCTGTTCTGACCTGGGGCGAAGACCCGTACAAGACCAAGCAGAATCCGCGCGGAGTCGAGCTGCACGAAGGGCTTCGCGCGCGCGCCAATACCCTGGGTTACGATATCGGCTTTTTTTGGGCCAATGCGCCCGGTCTTACCGGCGCGAAGCTGACGAAGATGTTGTACAGCCGGGGCATCCGCGGCGTGATCGTCACCTCGAAGCAGCATCCCCGCGGCCACCTGTCGCTGGAATGGCGCCATTTCGCGGCCGCCACGACCAGCTACACCATTCTGCGTCCCAACCTGCACCGCGCGGCCCCCTCCTTTTTCCAGGGAATGGTCGAGTGCCTCCGGCAGTTGCGTCGGCGCGGCTATACCCGGGTGGGTTACGCCAACCTCACCGGACAGGAAGACCAGGTGAACGATGGCTGGCTGGCCGGTTACCTGACCTATGCGTACCGCTCGAAACAGGAGATTTCCGTCCCGCCACTTTTGCAGGTGAAGCACGACAAGAAGGCCTTTGGCGCCTGGCTGCGCGAATACAAGCCCGAGGCGGTGATCAGTTGCCTGCCCGCCTACCAGGAGATGATGCAGGAACTCGGCTACTCCGTTCCCGGGGACATCGGCTTCGTCAACCTCGACTGCGTTCCGGCGGAGGAACCTTATTCCGGCATCAACCAACTCCGCCGCGAAGTCGGTGCCCGGACCGTCGACCTCGTCGTCGAGCAGATCGAGTGCAACGAACTCGGCCTCCCCGTCCGCCCCAAGACCACTTCCGTCGAAGGCGTCTGGCATAATGGAAGCACGCTGCTGGCCCATCGCAAGTAGCCTGTAGCCGCATTCGTGAGTACGCATGCGGTGGACGTATTCAAAGGCGGCGGTGACCGCGCTGGTCACTTATTTTCAACGCTTCTTCCGGATAAGAGAAGAATGGTCCGTCCACAGTCCGTTCACCATCGAGACAATGGGCAGGGGAGGCACGCCGCGTTCGTTGTGAAAAATTTGCGATGAAAGCGAATCCACCAATAGTTTTCCACAGCAGGCGAATTGCTGGTCGATTCCGGCCCAAAGATCATTCGGTTTCCGGTCCAGGACCACATACGCGACATTTGCGGATTTCTTTTGCGAAAACTTGATGAGATCGGTCGCGCATTCGGAGGTGTGTAAAATCACGACTTCGGGTTTTTCCATCGCGATCCATTGAAAGACTTTCTTCGGCGAATAGTGCGCTGCTGAAACCAGCAGGGGACAGACCCTTTCCGATTTTGGCAGGGCCTCTTGAATCCCCAGAAATTCGGAAGACCATTGCCGATCCGATCGCATATCGGCCTCCTTTCTTAGCGCCAGCCCGATCCGGCGAAATCCCTTGCGGCGACACATGCGGAAGATGGTGCGAATTCCCTCGGAATGATGATGCACGACCCGATGCACCGCCGGACGCACCATGCTGTAGCCGTAGGTGGAAACGGCGAACTTGGACCAATCCAGGGTCACATGCCCCACCGCACGTGGCAGCGGGCCGACGATGACTCCCAGGATCCCACGAGATTGCAGAAGATGAGAAAGCCGGGAGGCGTTGTATTCATCCACACGAATAATCTCGATGCCATAGCCCAATTCCCGCGCCCGGTGCTCGGCCCCCCCGTGCAAATGCGCCAGGTACGGACTCTTCCCGCTGACCGGCATGAGAAACGCCAGGTTCCCCCGGTAGCCTTCCTGGCTATGGGTACGTACCTGATGCAGAAAAGCGGAGGCAACTGGGTTGGGAATATAGCCCAATTCCCGCGCACGCCGCTGTACGAATTCCCGCGTTCGTCCGCTTACCATCGGTGCTCCGCGCAAAGCGTAGGCTACAGTCGACTTGCTCAGTCCAAGAACAGCAGCTAGTTGCCGGATGGTCATGCGTTCAAGGGGAGTCCGTCACCTATAGGCGTAGAATACGCTCATTTATTCAGGAAATGGTATCTGTCGCCTTTGGACGTGTCCAGAGGAGCGATTATTGTGAGGCCTCAGAATGTGGCTTAAGAGGCTTTCATGGCAAAAAATACTACTGGCATCTGGAAGATTAAATTTGGATCGGTGACGCGTCTGGGCTTGGTCTTTGCCTCATTGTTTTATGCGCTGACGGGCCTCCACCTGGCGAAAGCCACTCCGGTTCCGCCTACGGACAATACTTCCGCTCCCTATATGGCGGCTTTCAACAAGCCTTTATGGACCAGTAGTCCTCAGGGCGGAAATTACGCCATCAACCGCGACGATTTCATGGCCAACTGGCTAAATCGTTCCAGTTTATTTGCGGAGGATTTTTGCGGATACGACAGCTGGACGAATCTGGCCTGTCCCGGCTTCATCACGACTGGTGCCACCAACTGGCTTCATCAAAATCCCAACGGAACGGTCATCATCACCATGGGCTTGATGCCAACCGGCGGCACCTACTCGACTTGTCTCACGGGGACAACGGCTACGACTTACTATACCCAGGCGGCCCAGAGATTGGTCAGTTTTGGTTTGGCCGATCACACGATCATTCGCCTGGGCCACGAATTTAATGCGGGCTTTTACCCCTGGCACCTCTTGCACAACAATACGCAGGTCGATTCCAGCGGTAAGAAATTCGACGACCGTCCGGAAAACTTTGTCGCCCTCTGGCAATTGTGTGTGAACACCATGCGGGCGGTTCCCGGCGCGGCCAATGTGAAGTTCTGCTGGAACGGGGCAAATAATTCTGTGCCTTATCCCATTTCGGATGCTTATCCGGGCGATGCCTATGTTGATTACGTTGCCACGGATGTCTACGATCAGGCCTGGCTGGGCAGCAGCAGTTATCCCTATACGACCAACGTTTATCCCTACGGAGCCGATGCGCTTACGCGGCAACAGAATGCCTGGAATAATTGGATTTATCAGGGGTCGGGCCAGAATGGCATTTCATACTGGAAGGCTATAGCCGTCGCCCATAACAAGCCTTTTGCCATTGGCGAATGGGGGCTGGCTGGACGCACCGATGGTCAGGGTGGCATGGATAATCCCTACTTTATCCAGCAGATGTATAACTTTATTCAAGACCCGGCAAACAACGTCGCCTTCCATGTCTATTTCGATATTCATGCGGGTGATGGCGATCATCAGCTTTGCTCCTACTCCACCACAGATGTGAGCGCCTTCCCTAACTCTGCGGCCTTGTTTCGGAAGCTTTTTGGCATGCCCTTTCCGGTGAACACCGATATCGGCACGGTTGGGCTGGCCGGCAGTAACGACGCGATAACCGTAACAGGAGCGGGCGCCGGCTTTCTGGCAGGAGGCATCTCGGATAGTTTTCACCTCTCATCTTATAATGCCACCGGTGATGCCTCGATTGTTGTTCAAATCACAGGCATGTCCTCGGGGACTGGGATGCAAAGCGGCGTCATGCTCCGGCAGACCACGGCCGCAAACGCACCCTATGCCGCTCTTTTCTTCTCGAATGGACAGTGTGTTTTCCAAAGCCGGACGACAGCGGGGGGCGCTGCCGCGCAGAATTTTGTCCTGAACTCTGCCACGGTCCCGGCTTGGTTGAAGCTGGTGCGCCAGGGAAACGTCATCACCGGCTATGAATCGGCGGATGGCCTGAATTGGAATTATGCCGGTACGCAAACGATTGCCATGACGGGCACCAATTCCATCGGTGTCGCCGTCAGTAGTGGATCCACCACGGTTGGCAATACCACGAATATCGACAATATCGATAATTACGATATCGATGTGACCAAGACCGCCGCTATCGGCAACGCCATCATTGTCGATGATGCTGCTGCGACCGGTGTGGTCAAAACGGGAGCATGGACTTCGCAAACCACGGCGGCCGATGATTTTTATGGCACCGATTTCCTGTGGCTCTATCACGGCTCTGCGACCAGCACCATTAAGTGGTCGCCTGCCATCCCCACCACGGGACAGTACAACGCGTATATGCGCTGGGCCACGGATTCGAATCGTTCCTCCAATGTTTCGGCTACGGTCACTTCGGCCAGCGGAACGACTCAGCTTGCTTGCAATGAATATGTGGGTGGCCATATGTGGAATTACATGGGGACTTACACCTTCAATGCCGGCGCCGCGGGTAATGTGCTGCTCACCACTGCGGGTGCCGATGGGTATTCCATCAGCGCGGATGCGGTCATGTTCGTTCCGGTCCCCGTGCCGACGCTTCCGCCTCCCAAGGTTGACGCCGACATCGGCAGTCCTGCCTTGGCCGGCTCTGCCACCTATGGGGGCGGTACCTATACGGTCCTTGGTGCCGGTAGCGATATTTATAATACCTCGGATCAGTTCAACTTCGTCTCTCAATCGCTGACAGGTGATCAGACCCTGATTGGGCGTGTGACGGGATTGACCTATACCAATACCAGCGCCAAGGCAGGAGTGATGGTGCGTGCGTCCACGGCGGCCGACTCGGCCTTTGTCATGGAGTGTGTCGCACCTAATGGTGCTGTGTCCATGGTCTTCCGCCTCTCTACCGGGGCAAGTGCCAGCTATACGAGTGTGGCGACGGGCATCACCCCGTCTTCCACCACGCCCATCTGGGTTAAATTGGTGAAGGCTGGCAGCAGCTTCACTGGCTACTATGCGACAACGGTAGCCACTCCCACCTCGACCGACTGGCATGCTCTGGGGAATGTCTATTCCGGCACCCTCCTCGGGTCCCCCTACGTAGGAGGACTGGCTGTCACCAGTCACAATACCACTACGCTAGCCACCGGCACTTTCGATAACGTTAGTCCCTGACCAATAGTCTGTAGCGGCGGTCTATCATCGCCGCTACAGACGGCGGGAGTGCGGACCGTCTTGCTATCGCTGTTTTGTTTCCCGTCCCAATCAGTCACATCCGGCTCAATTTTCCTGCGCTCCCTGGGGCCAGAGCAGCGGAGCGATGGCTTGGGCGGCATGATAGGACCCGAGCGGCGTCAGATGGTCCGCGTCCCGGTAGTAAGGGCTGCCATCAGGCGCCATGAAAACGGTGCGATCACCGGAGATAAGCCCGGTCTGCAGCGGAATGATCGTAATGAGTCCCTCCTTTTCAAGTTTGGTGAAAATTTCAATGAAGGGCTTCTGCCGGTTGAGGTAGTCCTCCCGCGTCAATTCGATGGGGCAGGAAAGCGGGACCCACTGGCTGCGCGCCATGATATCGCACGGGAAGTAATAGTAATCCGGAACGTCTTCAAAAATAAAAACCCGCTTCCCGTGCTGGACCAGCCATTGGGCCGTATGCCGGAATTCGGATTCAATCTGCACCCTGGTCTTGTCGTCGAGGACGACCGGCTTGATCTTGCCCGATTCGCCCAACTGCGCCAGCCCGTCGCTTAAGCGGTATTCCTGCGCCCAGCGCCCGACAAGATAGACATCGTGAATATCCGGGTTGGCGGCGAGCCATTTGAAAAGCTGCATGCGGACATCCGAAGCGGTTTCGTCCACGAGCGGCGATATCCGGTCCGAGATATAGAAACCGGCTTGGTGATATTCGGCCGCGACCCGATCGAGTCCGGGATCGAGCGCGCGAGCATGGCTGTCCCCCACTAGGCAGAAGGTCGGCTTTTGTCCGGGGACTCCAGTCCGGTCGATATAATTGGCATCGATCTGGGGATAAGGAGGCGGATGAAACGGAGGCAGAGGCGTGAATTTTTCCATGTTGAGCATGAAAGGCTTTTGGAGGACGACATAGTGATTGGCCTTAACGTGGATCAATGTGCGAAGTCCATCGGTCGCGATGAGCACAGCGCAAAGGGCAGCCAGAAGCCCGCAGCCGATTCCAAGGGAGGCAAAGGCAACCCGCGGGCTGAACCAGTTGCCGACCCGCACCGGCATCTCCACCCATCGCCAGGAAAGATAGGCGGCCAGAAACGACAGGAGAAGGACCACGGCCAGTCCCAGCGGGGATACGCGCTCGTAGTTGAGATACCGGGCAAAAACCAGGATGGGCCAATGCCAGAGATAGAGGGAATAGGAGATTTTCCCGATTGCCGTAAACGGAGTGCAGCAGAGAACTCGCGATACCGGGCCCTCATCGCCGAAACGCAGGAGCAATAGACTTCCGACAATCACCGGAAGGACGGTAACACCGGGAAACGGATAAATCCCCAGGCTGCCGAAAAAAGGAACGACGAGTTCGATCGTGGTGCCCCCGTTGACCAGGGTGTGCTCCGTGCTAAAGCACCAGAACGAGAGCAAAATAAATGCAAGCCCCAGAAGCGAGAGGAACGTCACGAAAAACGAACTCCGCCGCGGAGGCAGGTCGGCCAGGAGTGCGCCGGCCAGAAGTTCCCAGGCCCGGGTGGGAAGGACATAGAAAGCGGTCGTCGAATCTCCTCGTTGTCCCAGTACGATGCACAAGGCGAGGGAGGCCACGCAGAGGAAAAACAGCGTTGCCCTCAGTCCGGTCCGCAGCAATTTCCAGAGCGCCAGCGTCAGGAGCGGGATGACAATATAGAACTGCTCCTCGACGCCCAGGCTCCACAAATGGAGCAGGGCGTTTCCGTTGGCATTGGGCTGGAAGTACCCCATCGTGAGCCAGAAATAGAGGTTTGTGGAAAAGAAGGCGCTGAACAACGCCGTCTGCGAAAGCGGCACCAGCCGCGCCCAATGATAAAGAAACAGCCCGGCCAGCAGCGTGCTGAAGACCAGCACCATATAGGCCGGAAAAATGCGCCGGATCCGGCGTTGATAAAACGTCGCCATCGAAAACGTCCCTTTTCTCAAATCGGTCAGGATCCCGCCAAAGATCAGGTAGCCGGAGATGACAAAGAAAATGTCCACTCCCATGAACCCGCCCGGACAAAGCCCGCTGGTGAGGTGATAGAAGACGACCGGCAGCACCGCCAGGCACCGCATGCCATCGATGTGCGGACGGTACTTGCGATGGAGGACCTGCTCCGTCCATGCCTTGGCGTCCTCTTTGAGCAAAGCCGGTTCAGTGTCTTGCCTGGTCATGAGAACGATGCGTTGCGCAAGTGATCGGAGTTCACTCCTCAATCTTCGTCTCATCCACAAACAATTCGGCCAGCCCGTTCATCCCCATCTCCATCACCACATCGAGGAACGAGATCGCGGAGACATTCAGCTTTTGCTTCAGCGCCACCAGCGTTTGCGGCTCGCCGATCAACGCCCAGAGCCTCTCCGCCAGCGCCTTGTTCTCATCGTTCTTCCACTCGAATGACTCGGTCAGGCGGTGGAGGCTTCCCTCCAAATCGCGCAACGGTTTCGGCAACCCCTGGTAGGTGTCCCGCTTGCCCACGCCTTCCAGCAGTAGACTCGTGCTTTCCATGTCGATCTTGTCCTTGTCTTCAAAAAGGTCCGTCGGTTTTTCCGCCGAGCGGAAACTGAACGTCCCTTCCGAGGCCGATTCGATGAATCCCTGCCAGATCGCTTCCAGCCCCAGGAGCGGCCCGAACCGCGCGTGCTCCACCCGGCCCTTGCGAAAAAAGAAACTCCCCAGCAACTCGTTGGCCAGATTGTGCAGCCGCAACTCCCCCGTATGCCCCATGCCGGTGATGGCCTGCACAATCGTCAGCAGGTCGAACTTCTGCAGGTTGCCGGACAGGTCGATCGCATAAACGGCATGATGCGCCTCCGTCGTGGTGTGATAAAGGCGCTGGGCCAGCGTGCGGCTGAAAAAAAGTCCCAGTTCGGGAATCGTCTTCATCAGGCCCAGGAAATCCTCCGTCCCAATCCGCCACACCTCCGAGGCCTCGCGCGTCCGCACCGTCGCCAGCCGGTTATGTTTCGTAAAGACCGCGAGGTCGCCGAAGAAATCGCCCTGCGACATCGACGCCACCGTCCGGCTCTGCTTTCCGTCCGGGCTGAACGTCACCACTTCGACCACACCCGACGCCACGATGTAGACCGCGTCCGCCGGATCGCCCTGCTTGTAGACGATCTCCTTCGCGTCCAGTTTCAGTCGCGAACAGACCGCATCAATGCTTTTCCAGGTGGTCTCCGGCATGCTCTCCAAAAGCGCCAGGAAGTTGGCGGGCACGTCATCCTGGGCGGTCGTGGAAGTGGGCATGGGTCGGGCGCCAGGGTGGAAGGGCTATGCCGGCTTTTCTTCCACGGCAGGTTCGTTGGCCAGCACCTCGACCTGGCCGTTGCTCACCATGAGGTTCACCGTCTGCAGAAAAGTCAGCGCCGAGCAGGTCGTCCGCCGCCAGAGGCTGTCGAGGGGCTGGGGCCGTTTCGCGATCAGTTCCCAGATCCTCTCGGCCATCGCACGCGAAGGCTCGTCGTTCCAGGTCAACTCTACGAAGCGGCGCTCGATCCGCACATTCATCCCGCGCAGTTCCTCGGGGATGGCCAGGAAGGCCTCGTGTTGCGCCACACCTTGCGCCAGCAAATCATTGCTCTCCAGGTCGACCTTTTGGTCCTCGGGATAAGGCGTCGCCGGGGCCTCCTTGATGCGGAAGATGAACGTTCCCGCCGCCGGCGGCTGGACGACCGCCTGCCAGATCGCCTCAATCCCCACGAGATGCAAGTACCGTGCGTGGGCCAGCTTGCCCGTGACGAAAAAGAAGCTCCCGATGATCTCGTTGTCCGAACTGTGCAGTTCGAGTTCCCCGGTCTGCGCCGAGCTGATGATCGTGTAGAAAATGACCAGCAGGTCGAAGTGCTCCAGCTTGCCCGCGAGATCGATCGAGTAGACGCTCACGTGCGCCTCTGTCGAGGTGTGGTGCAGACGCTTGGCCAGGTTGCGTGCGAAGAACGCGCCGACCTTCGGTACCTTTTCCAGCATCTTGACGAAGGCCAGTTTCTCGAATTGCAGCAGCTTGGTCGGCTCGCAGGTGCGGACTTCCGCCATGCGCGGCTGGCCGGTCAGCACCGCGAGGTCGCCAAAAAAATCGCCCTTGCCCATGATT
>Ga0105240_10004592_pt1 | contig 20929 bp, 15 predicted proteins | sample KBSC54metaG_FD_80426 | JGI IMG/M metagenome (GOLD analysis project Ga0105240, IMG submission 80426) | Corn rhizosphere microbial communities from Kellogg Biological Station, Michigan, USA - KBS C5-4 metaG | ecosystem: Host-associated > Plants > Roots > Rhizosphere > Soil | place: Michigan, USA... | reverse complement strand
GTCTCGAGTTTCAAGCACTTCATGGCCTACAAGAACGCGATCATGGCCGACGACGAAGTGCTCGTGAACAGCTTCATGCGCGCGCTCGAGCTCGGGGCGCTGCCGACGGTGCACGCGGAGAACGGCGAACTCGTGTTCCGGCTGCAGCGCGAACTGCTCGCTCGCGGCTTCACCGGACCGGAGGCCCATCCGCTGTCGCGTCCGCCCGAGGTCGAGGGCGAGGCAGCCAACCGCGCGATACGGATCGCGCAGGTACTGGGTGTGCCGGTCTATATCGTGCACGTGTCGGCGAAGGATGCGCTCGATGCAATCATCCGCGCGCGCAGCGAAGGCCAGCGTGTATTCGGCGAAGTGCTCGCGGGGCATCTCGTCATCGACGAATCGGTCTACCGGGATACCGACTGGGGACGTGCGGCCGCGCACGTCATGAGTCCGCCGTTTCGCACGCAGGCGCATCGCGATGCGCTTTGGCACGGGTTGCAGGCCGGTCATCTACAGACGACTGCGACCGATCATTGCGTGTTCTGTGCGTCGCAAAAGGCGATGGGGCGGGACGATTTCACGAAAATTCCGAACGGATGCGGCGGCGTGGAAGATCGCATGTCGGTGCTCTGGCATTACGGCGTCAACATGGGGCGCCTCACGCCGAACGAGTTCGTGCGTGTGACGTCGACGAACGCCGCGCAGATTTTCAATCTTTATCCGCGCAAAGGTGCGGTAGTGCAGGGCGCCGATGCCGATCTCGTGGTCTGGGACCCGCAGGGGAGCCGAACGATTTCAGTGGCCACCCATCATCAGAACGTCGATTTCAACGTATTCGAAGGGATCGCGGTCGAAGGTGTGGCTACGTATACGATCGCGCGCGGCGAGCTGGCGTGGGCCGATGGCGATTTGCGTGCGCAGCGGGGGCGTGGCCGATATTTGAAGCGGCCCCCGAATCCCGCCTATTTCGAGGCCACGCGTGTGGCGAACCGGCTCAAGGAACCGGCGCCGGTGGCGCGCTGAAGAGACGTTCGTCAAATCCTCAGCGACGCTTCCCCTTACCGCTCGCTTTCTTGTTGCGGCTATCGGCCCGGGAGGTTCCCGTGCCGGAAGCGGGCCGCGAGGGCGGCACCGAACGCTGCTCCGGAGCGGTCCGTGCGCTGGCCGGCAGACGTTTCAACTGCTCACGGCACGCTTTCACTTCACCTCTGATTTCATTGTTGTCCCGCAGCGCGTCTGTGATCTGACGTTTTTCCACGTCTTCCATGCGGGAGGCGGCGATCATGAGAATCTTCGTGCCGGCCGCGAGGTGTTGGTCGATCATATCGAGCAGCGGCGCCGCACCGAACGGAACGGTGCCGGCCGGATCCTCGAGCCGCTCGGCCAGCGCACGCACGGTCGCTCGAAGCCATTGACGCTTCGCTGTATCGAAGTCGGCGACGTAGCGCCATTCGAGACGGATCGTGAACGATTGAATTTGATCGATTTCGCGTTCGGCGGTCGTCGCGGCATCTACGCTGGAGTGCCGAGTGCCGACGTCCTCGATCAGTTGGGTGCGAGTCGCGTCGATATCCTTCGCGGCTCGCGACACGTCGTCGGCCAGTTGATCGGCTATTTGTTGAAAGCGCAACGGGTCGAGTGTCGGCTCGCGGCTGAGCTGCGCCGCGTTTCGGTATCCGTGCGAGAGGTCGGCGAGCACACTCAGCGTGTACTGAACCGATTTGGCCGTGCGGGCCACACGCCGCGTGAATTGCAACGTACGTTGAGCACGTTCGCCGGCGACACCGCGAGTCAGACGTTTGCTCCGGCCCGCGGACGGCACGGCGGCGGCCTGCTCGCGCACCTGCCTCACCGTCTCGGCCAGCAACCGGAGCTTCACCGTACAATCCGCCGTAGCGCCATCGTGGATCGCACGACGGGCCTCGCCGTAGCATTCGACCAGCTCGGCGACCGAGCGCATAGCCACGGTCAGGGCGTTCAGGTTCAACTGCAGGTTGGCGTGGTTGTCCGCGATGATCTCGGGTGCATCCGCCGGTGGCGAAGGCATTTGCGCAAGATGCGCCTCGATGCGTTGCACGGCTTCGCGCGTAGTCGCGATCAGCGCTTCGTTGGCGGTTTCCTCTTCTCGCGCCGCGGCGCGGTCTTCGGGGGAAGCGCCGAACCGCACGATCGGAAGCGATTGCCGAAGGTCGTACATGCATTTCAGCGCCGGCCCCATTGCGGCGGACTCTTCGATGGTGAACGCGACGGTCGCGGCGTGAGCCTTCTGAAAGGCGCCGTTGAGGAGTCTCGTTCGCTGTCGGGCACACGCGCTCGTGAATTGGCGAAGGGTGGGGCCCAGGGCGCGACCATAAGCGGGCGCCGCGGCCCCGGCCGCGACGGCGGCCTTGCGCACCCGATCCGCTGCGTCGAGCAGGTTCGCCTCCCGATCGAGCATCGCTTCCACGTACTGTTCCAATGCGGCGAAAGGCGCCGCCAGGCGGGCGGCATCGATATCCGCCGCGTCACGTGGGAACGGCGTCGCTTCCAGCTTGGCCCGCAGTGTCTGGCAATGCCACCGCAGATCCGAACCGATCAATATTTCGGCGGCCGTCACACTCGTGCTCGCCGCGGACGGATCGGCATCCTCGTCATGCGGCTCATGCGTCGTGGCCGACATCGCCGAGAACAGCTCGACGAGCGCCTCGTTCATTTGGCCGACAGCCGCGTTGCGGGACTCGCCGAGCTCTGCGGACAGTTGCCGCGCTGCGGGAATCGAGCGTGCCGCTTCGGGCCAAGATGCCGTGGAATCATCGAACGTGTGAAGCGCATCGTCGTAGGCGCGCGCCGTCTGATACCAGGACTCGAACGTATCGACCAGGCTGTCGAGGGAACGCGACGGGTCGTTGCGACGCGCCTGTGCCGCGACGAGAAGACCGCCGGCTTGAACCAACGGAGCTTCGAGGGCCGAGTGCAGCGCGGCCAGCAGCGCCGGCACGTTCGGCTCGCCTCGCAGGACGAGCGGCAGCGCACTCAGGACGTACTCGAGTTCCGATAAAACGTTCTTGCGGTTCCCCGCCGGCGTCATCGCGGGATTCTGTGCGGCGCCGGCCGACAACTGCCCGAAGGCGTCGGCGACTGCGCGAAGCTCGGCGTCGAAGGCCTCGATCGGTGCCACATCGAGCGGCAGCGCGCGAAGCGAATCCCCCTCGCAGTGTTCGAGCGCGGTGCGCAATGGTTTCAGCACCGCGTCCAGGGCTCGCGGATTGCCCACTGCGAAAGCATGCCGGTTTCGCTTGAAGTGGGTCATGGCGGTCAGCAGCGAAGCCTTGACGATCAGTCGCGCTGTCTGAGCCTCGCAATGCGCGGCCGCTTCGTCGAGCTTCGCGACGTCTGCGCCGGCTGCGCCGACCTTGCGCGCCAAATCGATTGCGGCGCGGTATTGATCGGCCGCGGTCTGCCAGGCTCGTGCCGCGTCCTCGCATTCGAATACCGTGTTGGGCAACTGCTCCTTGGGGTGGAAGGCCCGCAGGGCATCGCTGAAGTCCGTGGCGAACGTGATCGGATGAAGCGTCTCGGCTTGTCTGCGCAATTCTTCCGCGCCGGCGGCGAGCGCGTGTGCATCGGCCGGAATGCTCGATAGTGCAACCCACTCCGACAACATCTGCTGCCGTTCGGCGCGACGCGCGCCGCCGGACCAGAAGTTCGGCGTGCCGTTGAGTGCGGAGTCGGTCAGAACGAGAAAATCGTCGTCCGCATCGTCTGTGTTGCGCTCGGATCGCCCGCTCGACGTCATTGAGCCGCTCGATGACGAATGCGCGTCGTCGGTATCGCGAGATGCAGAAATGGCTGCGCGGTCCTGCAGCCTCAACCTGTCGAATTGCCGGGCCAGCGCTCGCTGAAAGCGCGGGCCGCGAGCGATCGGTTGCAACTCAGGGTACGAACCAACATTGCCGCTGCCGAATGCGCCGCCGCCTCGATGCCCGCCCGGGGTAGCGTGCGCCTCGCGCGGGCGCGTGCGCAGCACGGCCAGCGGTCCGCTCGGCGGCGTGCGGTTGCCGGATGACCCGGATGGCTCGGGTGCCCCGGATGGTCTCGATGTAGGGCGGTCGTCGCCATGAGAGCCGTGAGCGGAAGGCGAATCGATGGGTGCCGTTGTCGTCGGCAGGGTCGGGCGGTCGATGGGCATTACGATTGTCTATGCGGGCCGACTCATACCAAAGGAGCCGATCGCCGCGCACTTGGCGGCGGGAGGAGCACGGTTCGAAGTAAATCTTCGGTGCCGCCAGCGTAGTGCCCGCGGCTGCGCCGCGGTAGGCAGCCGGCGAAAAGCCGCGGCACTCGGCGAACGCTGTACGCCGTACTCGCGAGGATGGCGCGGGTGCGAACGTCGAGCGCGTGTCTCTACCCGTTGCCGCCCGCTGACAGTTCGGCCCAATCGAGCTCTTGCACGAGCGTGCGGTAGGCCTGGTCGCCGATGACTTCTTCATTGCGCAGCGCGATGACCTTGCGGCGCGCAGCGTCGATCGCCTTGCGCCTCAGTGGGCCACCGGGCACCTCGTTCAACGGTTTGCCGTGATCGTGGCTCGCGTTGAGCTCGACGACGGCTTGATACTCCTTTCTGAGCAATTTCGCGTGCATGGAGTTGTCCGCTTCGATCGAATCGAGCAGTGCCTGATAGATCAATGTCCGGCCGGTTCGCACCTCTTTGGCAACGGGATCGTCGTCGGACAGCTTCAGCAGCCGGATGATCGGTTTCATCGTGAGGCCTTGAAGCACGAGGGTCCCGAAGACGACCACGAACGCACACAGCAAGATGATGTCGCGGTAGGGAAACGGCGAGCCGTTGGGCAGCGCCTGCGGAACCGCGAATGCCGCGGCAAGCGTCACGATGCCTCTCATTCCCGCCCATGAGACAACGAGCCCGGCTCCCCACGAGCGGTTCTTGCGCGTCACGGGACTGGCCTTCCGGTTCTGAAACATCATGAGCGCGCTGTAGCCCATGACCCACAGGAACCGCGTCGCGATGGCCACGCCGAGTACGACGATCGCGGCAACGACGGCATCGATGCGCGGGGTGCCCGTCCCACTGCCCAGGCGCTCCCAGATCGGTCGCAGTTGCATGCCGATCAATACGAATGCGAGTGCGTTCAAGACGAAGACCACAGCCTCCCAGACTGCAAGGATGGGCACACGCATGCGCGCAGGGATGCGCGGACCGCCGCCGCGCGCCATTGTCATCGCGAACGCCACCATCGTCAAAATGCCGGAGAGGCCGACTTTTTCCGCGAGTATCCAAACGGCGAAGGTGAAAGCGAACTGCAGGATCAAAGAGATGGCCACATGGTCCGAGGCGGTCGTGATCGGTCGCAAGACGATTGCCAAAACGATCCCGGCCGCAATACTGCCGAATACCGTGAGCAGGAACATCGGCATGTAATCGCCGAAGCTCAGCGGCCCCGCAACAAGGGTGGTCAGCGCGAGTCGGTAGATGAACAGGGCGCTTGCATCGTTGAGCAGGCTCTCGCCTTCGAGCACATTCAGCACCCGTTGCGGCAGTCCCACCTGGCGCATGACGGCAGTTGCGGCTGCCGCGTCGGGCGGCGCCACGATGGCGCCCACGGCAATCGCGATGGCCCACGGCATGCCCGGCATCAGCCAGTGACAGGCCAGCGCCACGCCGACCACGGTGGTACCCACCGCGGCGATCACGAGCCCGGCTACCGGGCGCCAGTTCGCACGAAGGTCCCGAAGCGATGTGTCATAGGCGGCGTCCAGCAGAACCGGGGCAACGAACAGGGCTAGCGCCAGTTGCGGGTCGAGCGTCCATCTCGGGCTGGCGGGCAGGAATGCCACGCCCGCGCCCCCGAGCGCGAGCAGCGTCGGGTACGGTGCACCGATTCTGCGAGCCAGTTCCGCCAAAAACGCCGCCGCGATCAGCAGCACGATGATCCATTCAAACGTTTCCACGACTCAATTCCTGTTATCGGCCGAATCGAAGTCTAGCGCGAGCGCGAGTGGGTTCGTAAAGAAGGGTTCGTCAGATTGCCCGAGCGGCGGAATGCGGTGAACATGGCAGGAAGGTCGCCATTCATGCGGACGGAACGATCGAGGTGGCCCAGATTGTGGAACCGTTCTAGACCGGAATGTGTGCAGCGTTGCCGCTTGCTCTGGGTAGTCCAGAAAACCTATAGATATCCATAGGTCGGCGCGCGTACGCGCATCGTTAGAATCGAGACGTTCTCATTCGCCGGGCCAGCGGATATGAAACGCGTCGTTGCGCTGCTGATGGTGTCCTCTGTTGCCCTGAGCGGGATCGGTATAGCAAGACGAGGGCGGTTGTCCTTATGAACAAACGAATCCATCTCGCCTGCCTGGCGCCGTTATGGTTTGCAGGGGCAATGTGCGCGAATGCGGGCACATCCGGCTCGGTACAACTGCGGGCGCCAGGCGTGCTCTGCGATCGATTCATGTGTGCGGACGACAAGGGCATTTCACGCTCGCTGACCGAGCGCTACCTCGGTGCGCACGCCGCGACGAGGCTTTTTTCGCAGGGCGATTTCAGCCTCACCGAATTCACGTTCGCCAACGGTATTTTCTGCGATGTAAAGGAGCGGGTCTGCCGCATCAATCGCTACTACGGCGAAAACGGCAAGCGCAGCGGCGCGATATCGAAAAAATACACGGCGCTGTTGTTTGGCAAGTGACGGCCCATTCCGCGGGTGCCGGGACCGGAGCGGGCGCCAGGCGCCCGCTCGCGTTTCAAACGAACGATGACGTGCGTGCGTCAGGATCCTTCGAGGGGCGCCGTCGGCTTGCGGACGATGGAGTGATGATGGACTGCCGTCCTGGTGGCCTTGCCATGATGCGGCGAGGTCGCGGTCGATCGAGCGGTATCCCCGACCCGATCCGCCTGGGTATCGGAACGATCGGCGGCACGAGCGAGGCCCTTGTCGCGATCGCCCGAAATCGGGCTGTTGGAATTCTTGATTCCTTCCGCGCTCATATGGCTGGCCGACAAGCCGCCGACATTGCCGGCCGCGCTTCCCATCGCGCTGCCCATTCCGGCACCATGTCCGCCACCAGCGCCGCCGCCACCACCCGAACCACCGCCACCGCCGCCACCGCCCGCACCACCACCGGCAGCGAACGATGCGGACGATACGGCCAAAGCAATACTGGTGACGGCGAAAAGCGCCCAACGTTTAGTTTTCATTTGAATCCCCCTGATCGAGTGCCTGCGCTCGCATTGTGCGATTTCCCGTCCCCGAATCAATGCAATGTCGTTACCGTTTGTATCCGGAAGCAAACAGGCGGGAGGCCGCGATCGGCGTGCGCCCGCCGAGCCGCGGCCGCGATGCGGTTTCGGGCGGTGCGCCAGCGGCGAGAGCATTCGATACAAATTGCAGTGCAGCATCGGCCGCATGAGCCGACCGCATCGCAGCAAGCGGCCGCTCATACGCGCGCTTCGAGCGCGGCGCGCAGCCGCGCCGGGGACATCGGCAGCGCTCTGAACCGGACGCCCGTTGCATGAGCGATCGCATTGGCGAGGGCTGCCGCCATCGGCCCTTGCGCGGCCTCTCCCACGCCGAGGAACGGTTGCCCCGGGCGGTCGATCAATTCGACATCGACCGCGCGCGGAGCGGACTCGAATCGCAGGATGGGATAGGTGCTCCAATCGAAGCTCGTGATCGTGTGTCGATCGAACGTCGTCTCCTCGAACAGGGTCCAGCTTGCCGATTGCACGATGCCGCCTTCGATCTGGTTACGCACGCCGTCGGGATTCACGATCTGCCCGCAATCGACGGCGCTGACGATCCGTTCGATCGTGACACGCCCGGTGTCGGGCTCGACGCTCACCTCGGCGGCAATCGCACAATACGCCATGAGGTTTTTGTACTGGGCGAACGAGAAGCCTCGGCCCTTCCAGCGCGTCGAGGCGGGCTGGCGTTCCCAACCGAACCGTTGCGCGGCCCGACGAATGACCTCTTGCGCGCGCGGATCGTCGAGATGGCGAAGCCGGAAATCGACTGGATCTGCGCCGGCAGCGGCTGCCAGTTCGTCGATGAAGCTCTCGATGGAAAACAGGTTGTGATAGGCGCCGAGCGAGCGCATCGCCGAGACACGGATCGGCATCTCGGGCAGAAAATGATGCTGCACGTAGACGTTCGGGATGCGATAGACCGGAATGCTGTTGCGGTCGCCGCCGCCTTCCGGCATCGTGATGGGTTTCGGCGGAGCCGGTGTGAACGGTTTGGCGAGAAACCAGGTTGGCATCAGACGTCCGGCGTTTTCGATGCGGTTATTGTGCGTGTTACTCCAGATCTCGAATCGCCAGTCGACGATATATCCCGTATCGTCGAGCGATGCTGTCACATCGGTGATCATCGCAGGCCCGAACGGTTCCCACATGTGTTCCTGTTCCCGCATCCATTGGACGCGTACGGGGCGCCCCGGCAACGCGTGTGCAATCAGTGCGGCATCGGCTGCGACATCGTCGGCACCGTTGTGCCCATAACAACCGGCCCCTTCCACATGTACACAGCGAACGTGCTCCGGTTTCATCGAAAGCGTTTCGGCGATGCCCTTTCGCAGCGGGAAGACGCCTTGTGTATGGGTCCAGACGGTCATCTGCGTTCCGTCGAATTGCGCCAGCGCGCACGAAGGCCCCATGGAGCCGTGCGTCAGATAGGGCTTCGTAAACCGTGCGTGCAGGGTCTTTGCGGCGATCGTTGAAGTCGATTTCCGGTTCGCGACGGAAATTTCCTGAGCGGGCAGCTTCAGCAGCGTGTCGTAGAGCGTCGCCGGATCGGGTAACGGCGGCGCTGCGTTCCAAGTGGCGCCGGCCGACAGCTCACGCATCGCGACGATGGCCTGCCATTCGTCTTCGGCGGCGACAGCCAGATAGCTGCCGTCACGAATGACGGCGACCACGCCGGGCAGCGACCGGATGCGCGCAAAATCGACCGAGGCAAGCGTCGCGCCATATGACGGTGGCCGGACCACCCGCGCGTGGATCATCGCTGGCAGCCGCATGTCCTGCACGTAGCTCGCGCCGCCTGTGACCTTGCCGGGGATGTCGACGCGCGGATAGGGCCGCCCCACGATCCCGAACGATCCCGGATCCTTCGTGGGCTGTCCGGGCATCGCATGGCGATGCAGATCGGTGCCGCTCACGGCTTCGCCGAACGACACCCGCCGCCCGTCAGTCGCTACGATTTCGCCTTGTTCGACGACGAGCGAGGCGGCGTCCGCATCCAGCCTGGTCGCGGCCGCTTGAATGAGCAGTTGCCGTACTTGGGCCGCGGCATGGGCGATGGCGGTACCGCTGTCGGCCGTCGAATGACTGCCGGCCGTGTATCCTTCGTTGGGCGTGAGCGAAGTGTCGGCCGTCACGAGCGTGAGGCGCTCGGGGGACACGCCGAGCTCTTCGGCTGCGATCTGCAAGAACGCCGTTCGGATGCCGGTGCCGAGTTCGGCTTTGCCGGTGAATACCGTGATACGGCTGTCGGCGTCGACTTTGATCCAGGCGTCGAGCACGGGAGTCGTCTTGAGACTGCCGGGCAAATCCGGTTCGGATGCATTGAAAGTCCCGGCTTCGGTCGTGGTCTGCGCCCATATGCTGGCGGCGGGCAGCAGCGTGAAGCCGACCGTGATGCTGCCCGCCGCGAGAAACCGTCGGCGCGACGGACTTTCGATGACGACGCGGCTCATGGCCTGTGTCCCGCGTCGCGGATCGCCGCGAGAATGCGCATATGCGTGCCGCAACGGCATAGGTTCGGCGCCATATGCTCGCGAATCTGTGCCTCGGTGGGCGAGGGGACGCGATCGAGCAAGGCCTGCGCCCGCATGATCATGCCGGCGATGCAATACCCGCATTGAGCGGCCTGCCGATCGATGAAGGCTTGCTGCAGCCGGCTTGGATGCTGTGCATCGCCGAGACCCTCGACGGTCCGCACATTGCGTTCGCCTACTGCCGCGACAGGCAGCAAGCATGAGAACACCGGCTCGTCTCCCACGATGACGGTGCACGCACCGCATTGTCCGAGACCGCAACCGAACTTCGCTGCGTTGAGCTCGAGCGAATTGCGCAGCGCATAGAGCAGCGGCATCGCGGGGTCGATGTCGAGCGTGTGACGCTCGCCGTTCACCGTCAGATCGATCATGGCTCGCTCTTCTCCTTGCGAAGCTTGGCGACGTAGCTTTCGTCGATGCGCCAGGGGGCGCCGGTACTGAAGCGTGCCCGCAGAAATGCCGTTACGTCGGCAATTTGCGCATTCGTCAATGTCGCGGAATAAGCCGGCATGTAAAGGGCTCCCGCGCTGTCTTGGTCTCGGATGCCGTGCAATACGAAGCGGACCGCATTGCGTGGACTTTGCGCATTGACCGCAGTGCCGAGCGAAAGCGATGGGCGGCCGCCATACGCGGACATGGGGGCGGCATTATCGTGACACGATGCGCACGCCGCTGCAAAGAGGGTACTGCCGCGATGCAGCTGAGCGGAATCGGCTTGCTCGGCGACGGTCGCCACCGTTCGTGTGGGTGCACTGGCTACTTGTAACGTCATCAGATACGAGGCCATCGCCCGCACATCGGCCTGATCCGCGAAGGCCAGGGCCTGCGTCACATCGCGCATCGGGCCGGCCGCCATACCGTGCTCGCTCGCGAGGCCTGTACGCAGATAAGCGCTCAACTGATCGACGTTCCACGGTTTCGGTCGATCCAGCAACGCGGTCAGTGCCGGCGCTTCCCAGCCTTCGACGACAGCGCCTTGGAACGCATGGCCCGCTTTTTCCGCACCGAGGGCGTTCAAAGGCGTGTGACAGGCGGCGCAATGTCCGAGGGTATCGACTAGATATTTGCCGCGTCGTTCGTCGGGGCGGTCGGGAATGCGCTTCGGCTCGGCCGGACGGCGAAGAAACAGGAGGTTCCACCCTGCCATCAGTGGACGAAACCGAAGCGGAAACACCAGATGGTTTGGCGGCTGGACGGCCCTGACGGCCTCTCGCGTCATCAGAAAGCGATAGACGAATTCGAGATCGACGTCGGTCATGCCCTGAAAATGCGGATAGGGAAACGCCGGATAAAGACGATGTCCATCTCGGGAGACACCGCTTTTCATGGCGCGCGAGAAATCGCCAAGCGACCACCGGCCGAGGCCCGTTTCGGGGTCGGGGGTGATGTTGGTCGAATAAAGGGTGCCGAATTGCGTATGGAAGGGGCGGCCGCCCGCGAATGGGGCGCCGCCCGCCGCGGTATGGCAGACTGCGCAATTGCCGAGGGCGGCGAGCCGTGCGCCCGCCACAACAGCGTTGGCGGGCAATGGTGCGGCTAGAGGCGAATCGGACGAGCCGGCTTCGGCGAAGCCGACCGGAGGCGCAACCGCCGTTGCGCATGCGATTGCCGCCGCTGCGAGGGCCTTTTCGCGCATCGTCTCTCCTTGCCGATAGACCGCTCGCTCAGTCTAGACCTCTTATCGCGAGGCCGCACCGATCGCTTCGCCGAGCGCCGCGTTGTCATAGCTGGCTGCTGCGCTCGAATTGGCGTACGCGCCTGTCGCGATCGGTTCGATTGAGAAAAATCGTATGGCGATGACGCTCCCGCATGCGCATAGTGGCGAGCCCACGCGTGCCGCAATACGCCGCACCGTTTCGCTTCCGTGCAGGAGTTTCGCTCATGACTTGCAGTTCCGTCCTCAGCCCCTCGATCCGGCCTCGTTCGCATTTCCATGTCCATCGGGGGCGCCTGCTCATGGCGTTTTGCCTGACCGCGGTCCTGTCGCTCAGCGTTCATGCCGTCATGCTTCAGGCGTTCGATGTGCCGTATCCATCGGCACAGATCCCGAGTCCGCTGCCCGATATGGTCAATAACGCCATTGCAGTGTGGGTAGCCATCTGGTTGTTCGCGCACATGAGGCGGACGTGGCCGCATCGGTCGCGATCCGTTCATGCCGGCATTGTTTTTCTGCTTTTATGCGGGCTCAACGAGACGCTGCGAGGCTGGTTCATGAACGGCTATTGCACGAGCACGCGAGGCTGGCTGTTTTTCGCGATCATGGCGGTACCCGCGATGCTCTTCTATGCGGCGACCGCAGTGGCTGCGGCGCTCGTGGAGCGCTTCGCCAAGCCGCGGCGCATGTTTCATTGCGCCGCGCTCGCTGTGTCGGTTCTGATTGGACTGGTCGCGTTCCCGTTGGTGTCGTGGGGGAAGGGCACGGTGTTCGCAGTGTTCGGCGAGATGGTATCTGGCGGTGGATGGTGCCAGCTTCCCTATGGGATCAACGTCTTGGCGCCGGCTTATCTGACGTTCGTCGAGCCGGCCTTCGCTTGTCTGATCTGTTGCGCCTTGGCCTCGCCGTCTTTATGTAAGAACGGAGCGGGGCGAGTTGCGCAATTCACATTGTTGACGCTCGCGCTCAAAAAGCAACTGTTGATGGCGTTGTTCTACGCCGTATACACTCCGCTGCCTTTCGGCGCCGCGCTTCTCAGCATGGGACAGTTTTCCCTTGAAGCGGCTGTATTGGGAGCCGCGACAGCGTTGGGCTGGGCCTACGCGCGTAACGGCATCCCTACCACGAAGCCGGCATCGAGCGGGGTCGCACCGGCGCCTTGATTCGGGCGGCACATATCGTGCAGCAACAGTTACAAGTATGAAATATGCGGCGGCAAGCCCTGCGGTATAGTCCCCCTCATCGAATTACCGTATGACGGACAGGGGTTATGTCATGACTATCAATAAAACGCGCATTGTTTCGGGCCTTGCAGTTGTTGCACTTATCACAGGTGCGTCGAGCGCCGCAATGGCCGCGGATGTCAGCGTGGGGGTGAACATCGGTGTGCCCGCGCCCGTTTATGTCGCCCCCGCGCCGGTTTATGCGCCCCCGCCACCGCCTGTCGTCTATGCACCTGCGCCGGCGGTCGTGATCGGATGGCACGGCGATCGTTACTGGGATGGGCGCCGGTATTGGGACCGTGACGACTGGTACCGCCATCATGGCCGTGGCCGGGATTGGGATGAAGATCACGATCACGGGCGTGGCCACGGTCGCGGCCACGGTCGTGGCCCGTGGTGACGATTGAGCGGGCCCGCATCTCAGACAGACAAGCGGATTCCCGCACTAAGCACGTGTGAAAAAACCGCCCACCGGAGCATCTCTGGCGGGCGGTTTTTCTTTAGAACGGTCTCGTGGCAGGAACGAATCCCAGCGTGAGGGGCGTCACTCGCTGGCGAACGATGCCATCCCGCCGACGACGGCATGAAAACCGCTATCGACATGCATGATCTCGGCCGTGACGCCGCTTGCGAGATCGGACAGCAGAAAGGCCGCGGTATTGCCGACCTGCTCGATCGTCACGTTGCGCTTGAGCGGTGCGTTTTCGGCGACGAACTCGAGGATCTTGCCGAAGCCTTTGATCCCGCTTGCCGCGAGCGTCTTGATCGGGCCGGCGGAAATGGCATTCACGCGCACACCGCGCGCGCCGAGCGAACCGGCCATATAGCGCACCGACGCTTCGAGAGCCGCTTTGGCGACACCCATCGTGTTGTAGTTCGGAATCACCTTTTCGGCGCCGAGATAGGACAGCGTCAGCAGCGAGGCATCTTGCGACAGCATCGGCAACGCGGCCTTTGCGAGCGCGGGGAAGCTGTAAGCCGAAATGTCATGCGCGATGCGGAAGTTTTCGCGCGTCATACCATCGAGAAAATCGCCGGCGATTGCCTCGCGCGGGGCGAAGCCGATCGAATGCACGAGACCGTCGATACTCGGCCAGTGTTGCTTCAGCGACGAGAAGAGCGCTTCTATTTGCGCATCGTCGGCCACATCGCAAGGGAACACGAGTTCGCTGCCGAATTCGGTGGCGAACTCGGTAATGCGATCCTTGAAGCGCTCGCCGACGTAGGTGAAAGCGAGCTCGGCGCCTTCGCGCTTGCAGGCTTGCGCGATGCCGTAGGCGATCGAGCGGTTCGACAGCAGACCGGTCAGCAAAATGCGTTTTCCAGCGAGAAAGCCCATGAATTCTCCTATGTCAGGTGTGCCTTGCACGGCGGCGCGTCAGCGATCGGGCGGCCGGCGAATGGTTTTTCAGTACAATTTGCGCAATTCTCTCATATCGCCATCCCCGCTCGACCATAGGTGCTTATGACGACAGGTTTGCGACGGACCGCCGCGCTGCGTTGGCTGTTGGTCTTGTTCGGGTTCGCATGCGCGCTTGGTGTGTCCGCCCCGGTCGAGGCCGCCTATGCCATCGCCCAATTCGGTACGCCCAAGTATCCCCAGGGCTTTACGCACTTCGACTACGTCAACCCCGATGCACCCAAAGGCGGCACGCTCGTGCTTGCCAATCCCAGCCGTCTCACGAGCTTCGACAAGTTCAATCCCTTCACGATGCGCGGCAACGGGGCTCCCGGCATCGGCATGCTGTTCGAGAGCCTGACCACGGGCAGCCTCGACGAGCCGGCTTCGGCATATGGCTTGCTGGCCGACGACATCCGCATCGCGCCCGACCGCCGCTCGGTGACATTTCACATCGATGCGCGAGCGCACTTTTCAAATGGCGATCCGGTGACCGCCGAGGACGTCAAATATTCGTTCGATACGCTCAAGAGCCGGCAAGCCGCTCCGCAGTTCGCCGCCTTTTACGCCGACATCGCGCGCGCGATCGTGGTCGATCGGTCGACCGTTCGCTTCGAATTCAAACAGGCGAACCGCGAATTGCCGCTGATCGCCGGCGGCGTGCCCGTGTTTTCGCACAAGTGGGGCCTGCGCGCCGACGGCACGCACATACCGTTCGATCAACTGGCGTTCGACAAACCGATCGGCAGCGGACCGTATCTGATCGAGCAGTACGATGGCGGCCATACGATTACCTATCGGCGCGATCCGTCGTACTGGGGCGCGGCGTTGCCGGTCCGGGTCGGAACGAACAACTTCGAGCGCATCACCTATAAGCTCTACGCCGACAGCGTGGCGAGGCTCGAAGCCTTCAAGGCCGGCGAATACGACGCGCTCGTCGAATACATCGCGCGTAACTGGGCGCGGCGCGATATCGGCAAACGGTTCGACGACGGCGAACTCATCAAGCGAGAATTCCGGCAGCACAATGGCGCGGGGATGCAGGGTTTCGTGTTGAACCTGCGTCGGCCCTTGTTCCAGGACTTGCGCGTACGTAAGGCGCTCGACCTTGCATTCGACTTCGAATGGCTGAACGAGCGCCTTTTCTTCGGCGCGTATACGCGGCTCGACAGCTACTTCGCCGATAGCGAGCTGCAGGCGAGGGGAGTGCCTGGCCCCGGCGAACTCGAACTGCTGGAACCGTTGCGCGCACAACTCGATCCCGCTGTGTTCGGGCCGATGCCGGTGCAGCCGAGCACGGACCCGCCGAACTCGTTGCGCGGCAACTTGCGCAAGGCGCGCGAATTGCTCGCGCAAGCGGGCTGGACTTATCGCGACGGCGCCTTGCGCAATGCCAAGGGCGAGCCGTTCGTCTTCGAGATCCTCGAGGATTCGGGGCAGGGGGCGTCGATGGAGCCCGTCATCGCCGCCTATATCCGCAACCTCGCGAAGCTCGGCATTCGCGCCATCTATCGAACAGTCGATTTCGCGCTGATCCAAAAACGCTATGACGCGTTCGATTTCGATGTCACGATCGTGCGTTATCCGGGCACGCAGATTCCCGGCGTCGAACAGGTCTCGCGCTTCGGCAGCCGCTCGGCCGACGAGCAGGGCTCGGACAATATGGGCGGACTCAAATCGCCCGCCGTCGATGCGATTCTCGATGCGCTCGTGCATGCGCAGACCAAGGACGAACTCGTGAATGCGGCGCATGCGCTGGACCGGGTGCTCATGCACGGTTATTACATCATTCCTCAATGGTTCAGCACCACGCATCGGATCGCCTACCGGCGCGACCTGCATTATCCGCGGACGCTGCCGCTGTACTATTCCGCCGAGGACTGGATCGTATCGACGTGGTGGCGCGAGCCCGACAAGCAGGCAGGCGCCAAATCGAGTGCCGATAGCGCGCGCTGAATGCGCCGCTAAAACGCGTTGATGTGCATACATGCTGACGGATAACCGATTATGTGGGCCTATATTCTCAAGCGGTTGCTGTTGATGATTCCGACGCTCGTCGGGGTGCTCACCGTCACGTTTGCCGTGATTCAATTCGTGCCGGGCGGGCCGGTCGAGCAGGCGGCCTATGAATTGCGCAAGGGAGCGGCCCAGGAGGGGCAGCCGCCGCCGTTCGGCTTGCGCGCGCACAACGGCGTAGACGCGCAGCAGATCGCGCAACTAAAGGCGCTATACGGTTTCGACAAGCCGCCTTTGACGCGCTACTGGCTGATGCTCTCGCGGTTTGCGCGCTTCGATCTCGGGCAGAGTTACTTCCATCACCGTAGTGTCTGGTCGCTCGTCATTTCGAAGCTGCCCGTATCGATCAGCATCGGTCTCTGGACATTTTTTCTGACCTATCTGATTTCCGTGCCGCTCGGCATCGCGAAGGCCGTCCGCAACGGTTCGCCGTTCGATGTCGTGTCGAGCCTGGTCGTGCTGGTCGGATATGCGATCCCGGGTTTCGTGCTCGGCGTGCTGCTGCTCGTGCTGTTCGGAGGCGGCTCGTTCTGGCAGTTCTTCCCTCTGCGGGGATTGGTCTCGGACGATTTCGCCCAGCTCTCGTTCGGCGCGAAGATCGCGGATTATCTTTGGCACATCGCGCTGCCCGTCACGGCATCGGTGGTCGGCAGTTTTGCCGTCGTCACGATGCTGACCAAGAATGCGTTTCTCGACGAAATCAAGAAACAATACGTGTTGACCGCACGGGCGAAAGGCCTCAGCGAGAAACGCGTACTCTGGAAACACGTGTTCCGCAATGCGATGCTGCCGCTCGTCGTCGGCTTTCCCGCTGCATTCATCGGTGCCTTTTTCACGGGCAGCTTGCTGATAGAAACGCTTTTTTCGCTCGACGGACTGGGTCTGCTGTCGTACGAGTCCGTCGTGCGGCGCGATTATCCCGTCGTGCTCGGTACGCTTTACGTCTTCACGCTGATCGGGCTTGCAACCAAGCTGATCTCCGACCTCTGCTACGTCTGGGTCGATCCGCGTATTCAATTCGAACAACTGGAGCGTTGACGTGGGCCGAGTCCGTCCTCACATCGGGCAAGACGCGCAGCCGCGCAGCGAGATCGCCGAAGCCTTCGTTTCGCCCACGCCGATGCGGCGCCTTTGGCGGCGCTTCAAAACGCAACGGCTCGGCTACTGGAGCTTGATCGTCTTTTGTATCGCGTTCGTCGCGAGCCTGGCTGGGCCGCTATGGTCGAACGACAAACCGCTCGTCGTGCGCTATCAGGGCCAATTCTATTTTCCGCTCGCGAAGACCTATGCCGAGACGACGTTCGGCGGCGACTTCCCGACGCCCGCCGATTATCTCGACCCGTACGTGCGCCGCCGCTTCGATCTGCCCGGCAATTTCGCAATCTATCCGCCGAACCATTACTACTACGACACGCTCAATTATTTTTCGAAGGAGCCGAATCCCGCACCGCCGTCGCGCGAGAACTGGCTCGGTACGGATCAGCAAGGGCGCGACGTGTTCGCGCGACTGCTTTACGGGTTTCGCATTTCGGTCGAGTTCGGGTTGATCCTGACGCTGATCGGCAGTGTGCTCGGCATCCTGGCCGGCGCGGTCCAGGGATATTTCGGAGGACGAACCGATATCCTCGGCCAACGGCTCATCGAGATATGGAGCGCGCTGCCCGAGCTCTATTTGCTGATCATCTTCGCGTCGATCTTCGAGCCGAGCTTCGTGCTGCTCATCGTGCTGCTTTCGCTTTTCGGCTGGATCGGGCTGTCGGATTACGTGCGCGCCGAGTTTCTGCGTAACCGTACGCAGGACTACGTGCGTGCGGCGCGCGCCATGGGCCTCAGCAACCGGCAGATCATCTGGCGTCACATACTCCCGAACAGCCTGACCCCCGTCATCACGTTTTTGCCGTTCCGGATGAGCGGCTCGATTCTCGCGCTGACGAGCCTCGACTTTCTCGGCCTGGGGGTGCCGCCGCCGACGCCCAGCCTTGGCGAGTTGTTGGCGGAGGGCAAAGCGAATCTCGACGCCTGGTGGATCTCGTTATCGACATTCGGCGTGCTCGTCGCCACGCTGCTGCTGTTGACGTTCATGGGCGATGCGCTGCGCAACGCGCTCGACACGCGGCTCGCCGATGCCATGCGAGCGGGAGGCAACCAATGAGCGCGGCGCATAGCAACCAAGCCATGGATGCGAACGGGGCGCCGCTGTTGTCGATCGAAGGACTCAGCATCGCTTTCGGCGAGACCGTCGCCGTGAACGACATCACGCTTGCGATCGGCCGCGGCGAGCGCGTCGCGCTCGTCGGCGAATCGGGCTCGGGCAAGACCGTCACGGCGCTTGCCATCCTGCGACTGCTGCGCGATGCGCAAGTGAGCGGCGCCATCCGGTTCGCCGGGGCCGATCTCAACGCCAAGAGCGAACGCGACATGCGCGCGCTGCGCGGCTCCGATATCGCGATGATCTTTCAGGAGCCGATGACGGCGCTGAATCCGCTTTACACGATCGGCGAGCAGATTGCCGAGACGATCGTCGCGCACGACGGCGTCGCGCCCGCCGAAGCGCGGCGGCGCGCCGTGGCATTGCTTGCGCGCACCGGCATTGCCGAGCCGAACAAGCGTGTTCTCAGTTATCCGCACCAATTATCGGGCGGGCAACGGCAGCGCGCGATGATCGCAATGGCACTCGCGTGCCGTCCGCGCCTGCTGCTCGCGGACGAACCGACGACAGCGCTCGATGTCACGATTCGCGCGCAGATCGTCGATCTGCTGCTCGAGTTGCAGCGCGAGGAAGCGGCCAAGCGCGGGATGGCCGTGCTGTTGATCACGCACGATCTGAACCTCGTGCGGCGGTTCGCCGAGCGGGTTGCCGTCATGGAGCACGGCCTGCTTGTCGAATGCGGCCCCGTCGAGCGCATCTTCGAAGCGCCTCAGCACGCCTACACGCGCCGCCTCATCGAAAGCCGCCCGCGTCGTTCGGTGCAACCCGTACTGCCGATCTCGCCCGCGGTGCTCGAAGCGCGCGACGTATCGGTGGCATTCCGGACCCGCTTGCCCGGCATGAGAGGCTGGTTTCATTCGGGCAGCTTTGCGGCGGTATCGAATGCGAGCGTGGCGGTGCGCCAGGGCGAGACGCTCGGCATCGTCGGCGAATCGGGATCGGGCAAATCGACGCTTGCGATGGCGTTGCTCGGCTTGCAACGCACCGCGTTCGGGACGATCGAATTTCAAGGCCAGCCGCTCGCAAGCTACCGAGGGCGGGCAAAGACGGCGCTGCGCTCCAATATGCAGGTCGTCTTTCAGGATCCATTCAGTTCGCTTTCGCCGCGCCATACGATCGAACGCATCGTGGGGGAAGGGCTTGCGCTCCATCGGCCGGAGCTCGGCGCCGCCGCGCGACGCGAAAAGGTCGTGGCGATCTTGCGGGAAGTGGGGATGGACCGGACCGTGCTCGCGCGCTATCCGCACGAGTTCTCGGGCGGTCAGCGGCAACGGATTGCCATTGCTCGCGCCCTCGTACTGGAGCCGCGGCTTCTGGTACTCGACGAGCCGACGAGCGCGCTCGACGTATCCATTCAGCAGCAGGTGTTGGCGCTGCTGAGCGCCTTGCAACAGAAATACAACCTTGCATTTATTTTTATCAGCCACGATCTGGCCGTCATCGGGGCGATGGCTCATCGCGTGGCGGTCATGCAGGACGGCGCGATCGTCGAGACGGCGGACGTCGAAAAGATATTCTCGAAACCGCGGCATCCGTATACGCAAAAGCTCCTCGCAGCCAGCATGCAAGGATGATCGCGACAATTATGACGGTACCCCGATTGTTTTTTTTAATTTGTTTTGACAACTGGTTACATCCTGGCTAGTATCGTCCAAACTTTCCGCAGAACCCTCGCAGATCCCTGATTCTTAAGCAAATCCTACCGACCGATGCAGCACCGATACTTTGCCCAGGCTTGCGCGCGCGTCGTCACCGGAATGTTCGTTGGCGTCTTGATGAGCGCAGCAGCCGGTGCGTTCGCGGATGAAGCGAACACGTTGTCGCAAAGCACCGCCTACCCGATTCGCGCAGAGTCGACCTCGCTTTCCTCAGTTTCGTCCCCCGATTCCCAAGCAGCAGAGCCCACGACCCGTGCCGGCCGCGCCAAAGCCTTTTTCTCCGGCATGGCGGGCAAGGCGGGCGATGTCGTCGTCGGCGCGCTGAACATGATCGGCGTACGTTACCGCTGGGGCGGCGATTCCCCGGATTCCGGGCTCGATTGCAGCGGATTCGTCCGCTACGTATTCCAGGACACCCTCGGTCTCGCGCTGCCGCGCCGGGCCGAAGAAATGAGCCGTGTCGGCGAAAAGGTCCGCATCAGCGACCTCAAGCCCGGCGATCTGGTGTTCTTCAATACGATGCGTCGCACGTTCTCCCACGTCGGCATCTATATTGGCGACAACAAGTTCGTGCATTCGCCGTCCACCGGCAGCACGATCCGCGTCGACGATCTGGACGACCGTTATTGGGAAAAGCGCTTCACGGGTGCTCGCCGCATCGAGTCGCGCTTCCCGGTCAAGGCAGACGAGTTGCGTCAGCGCGTGAGCGCGACTATGGACGCGACGGCCGGCAACTGAGTACGATCGGCCCGCGCTGCAGCAGCTGCGGCGGGCGGGCTCTTCGGTAGTTTAAGACCGCTGCAGGTGTAAGCCGGCAGCGGTTTTTGTCGTTCGGTTCGAGCCCTGTGTGCGCGCGTTTTATGATGCGGGCCCGGAAACGGCCCGGATGTGGCCCGCTGCGAGCCTTTGCTCCAGTTGCGAAAAGACCTTGGCGACCGCTTCCTCGCCCGCGAGGATCGCCGCGTTGCGCTGTCCGAAATCGCTGCCGCTCATCGCGGCCAGATTCGGACGAAT
>Ga0105240_10004591_pt1 | contig 20934 bp, 24 predicted proteins | sample KBSC54metaG_FD_80426 | JGI IMG/M metagenome (GOLD analysis project Ga0105240, IMG submission 80426) | Corn rhizosphere microbial communities from Kellogg Biological Station, Michigan, USA - KBS C5-4 metaG | ecosystem: Host-associated > Plants > Roots > Rhizosphere > Soil | place: Michigan, USA... | reverse complement strand
GTCCTTGAGCAGTTCGGCGACTTTCGCTTTTGCCTCGCGCTTGATCCGCGCAGCTTCCTGCTTGAGGCGTTCGGCTTCGATGCGCTCGTCTTTTTCCTTCTGCGCGCGGATCGCGTAGGCCTTGGCGAGATCGATTTCCTCGCGCGTGCGCTGCGGTTGCGCGTGGCGCTGGCGATCGTTGCGCGCACCCTGCTCTGCTCGTAGCTTGCGATCAGTCGACGCTGGAGCATGCGCTGGATTGCGCGGCTGCGACGGATGCGGCCGTGTTGGACGATGCTGCGATGGATTGCGCGAGTTCGGGCGTCGCGACGCATCGTTTCGTTCTGGTTTCGACTCTGGCTGCGGCGCCGGCTTGAAGCCGAGGCCCAGCAACAAGTCCTTCATCGAATTGCTCATGTCGGAATTCCAGCTGATGCGATGCAATGACGCATGATTCGGGTATCGCCCGCGAACACGGTCGCGACAGGATCAATAATGCGGAGGCGGCGGTTCTTCCTGCGTATCACCGGGAATCATCCCGCGCAACTCGCCAAGATCCGCCAGCGCGCGTTCGAGTCGTCCGCGATCGCGCGAGGATTCCTTGCGCGTTTCGGCAAGCGCATCGCTCATCTCGATCAAGCTGCGCTCGATGAATGCGATCCGGGTTTCCAGGTCGATCAAACGTTCCGCATCGGCGGGCGTTGGTTCGCGGCTCACGGCTTGCGCACCGAACGGCCGCGGCCGATGCCGTAGTACGCCATCCCTGCCGCTTCCACTTCATCGGGTTCGTAAATGTTGCGTCCGTCGAAGATCGCCTTCTCGCGCAGGGCCGTTGCGAGTCTGGTGAAATTCGGGCTCCAGAACGCTTTCCATTCGGTGACCACGATCAACGCGTCGACGTCGTCGAGCGTTTCAGCCGGCGCCGCGCACAAGGCAAGATCGTCGCGTTCGCCGAAGATGCGTCGCGCTTCGTCCATCGCTTCCGGGTCGTAGGCACGCACGCTGGCGCCGGCTTCCCACAATTGCGCCAGCAAGGTGCGGCTGGACGCCTCGCGCATGTCGTCGGTATTGGGCTTGAACGCAAGGCCCCACACCGCGAAACGTTTCCCTTGCAGCTTGCCGTTGAAGTGGCGATGCACCAGTTCGAACAGCTTCGATTTCTGCGCGTCGTTCACCGCCTCGACTGCGGCCAGGATTTTCGCTTGGTAGCCGTGCTGCTTCGCGATGCGTTCCAGCGCCTGCACGTCCTTCGGGAAACACGAGCCGCCATAGCCCGCGCCCGGATAGATGAAGGCGTAGCCGATCCGCGGATCCGAACCGATCCCGTGGCGCACCATCTCGATGTCGGCGCCAACTCTCTCAGCGATGTTCGCCATCTCGTTCATGAAGGAAATCTTGGTGGCGAGCATCGCGTTCGCGGCGTACTTGGTCAGTTCGGCCGAACGCATGTCCATCACCACGAGGCGTTCGTGGTTGCGGTTGAACGGCGCGTACAAGCGCTTCATCTGCTCGATCGCATGCGCCGAGTCGGTGCCGATGACGATGCGATCCGGGCGCATGCAGTCCTTGAGCGCGTCGCCCTCTTTCAGGAATTCCGGATTCGACACGACATCGAATGCGGCGTCTAAGCCGCGCGCGGCGAGCTCGGCTGCAATCGTTTCGCGCACGCGATCGCCGGTTCCGACCGGCACAGTCGATTTGTCCACGACCACGACGTGCCGATCGACGTGTCGACCGATGGTGCGCGCGACTTCGAGCACGTAGCGCAGGTCGGCGCTGCCGTCTTCATCCGGCGGCGTGCCGACCGCGATGAACAACACGTCGCCATGCGCGATGCCTTCGGCGGGATCGGTGCTGAAACGCAGCCGTCCGGACGACTGGTTGGCGATCACCATTTCCTCGAGGCCCGGCTCGAAGATCGGCACCACGCCGCGACGCAGGCCATCGATCTTGGCCTGGTCGATGTCCACGCAGATCACGTCGTTGCCGACCTCGGCCAGGCACGTGCCAGTGACGAGGCCGACATATCCGGTTCCGAACAGGGTGACTCGCATTGTGCTCTCCAGAAGTCGTCGGTCGGCACGCGACCGACGACTTGCGATTCAACCTAACTTTGCCTACCTGACTTGAGCAACCTTACTTGGCGCCGATCGATACCAGTTCAACCTCGAACTTCAACAGCGCGTTCGGGCCGATCGGGCCGCCCGGCGTGCCTTTCGCGCCATAGGCGAGGTTGCCCGGAATCCAGAACACGTACTTGCTGCCAACCGGCATCAGCTGCACGCCTTCGGTCCAGCCCGGGATCACCTGGTCGACCCGGAACACGATCGGGCCACCGTTCTTGGCGGAACTGTCGAACACGTTTCCGTCCAGCGTGCTGCCGATGTAGTTGACCTTGACCGAGTCGGTCGCTTTCGGCTTGGGACCGGTGCCGGCCTGCACAACCTGGTATTGCAGGCCCGATGCAGTGACCTTGACGCCAGGTTTCTTGGCATTCGCGGCGAGGAACGCGGTGCCATCGGCGAGATTCTTCTGTCCCACCACCTGCTGTGCCGCGGCCTGCTTCGCCTGATCTGCCTGCTGACGCGCCTGAACCTTCTTGCCGTATGCCTGCAACTGCGCCTGCGCCTCGGGGACAGTCAACTCGGTGGATCCATGGGAGGCGATGGCGTTGATTGCCCGCATCATGACGGCCGTATCGAGGTCATCCTTCATCGATTGCGTCATGCCTACGAGATCGGAGCCGAGCTTCATGCCGAGGGCATAGCTGAGCTTGTGCTTGTCTGCTGCAGAAGCATTGCGCACGGGAGCCGGCTTCTTCGCTTGCACCGCTTCCTGGCGCGCTTGCTGATACTTGCTGTAAGCCTGCAATTGCGCCTGTGCGTCGGGAATCGTCAATTCGGCCCGACCGTGGGCCACGGCCGTACCGATCGCCTGCAACACGGTGGTTGGATCGACATCGTCCTTCATCGATTGCATCAGGTGGTCTAGTTCGCTTCCGAGTTTCATTCCAAGGGAGTAGCTGAGCTTCTGTTTATCCGTCGCTACTGATGAAGACGTGCTCGACGGCTTATGCGGCGTTGCGGCATGGGCGCTGGTGAACAAGGCGAACAAGACAGCGACGACCGGCGCGATGCGGCGCGAACGGGACAGCATGATGGACGACTCCTGGAGGTGGACTGGATGGTGGGCGCTTGCCGGTGGCACGGCGCCCGAACGCTTGGGACTCGCTATTGTCACGGCGAACGTACGCAGCGGCAATGGCGGCAGGTGTTGACCATGCGATTCGCTTCAGGTTCCCGAGATGTCGCATGTCGCGCGCACGCGTCATTCATCGCCCCGAACGGTCGCCGCGTGCAATGCGATGGCATCGCACGGAACAACAACGCGCATGTCGGACTTGCTGCCCTCCCATGGACACATAGGCCATTGGTTGGGGCGAATTTGTTGAATCGGGTGTTGACATGGCGAATTATGGTGTTATAGTTCACTACAACACCTAACCCATAGCTCACCTATCTGGAGCGCGTCATGTACAGCAAGACCCGGAACACGCTGACCGCATTGATCGCCGCGTCGCTGTTCGTCGCCGGCGGCTGGATGCTCGGGCATCCGGTCAACCCGATCGCTTTGCCGTTGGGCAGTTCGACAATGATCCACGCCTCGATCATCGACACCGGTCCGCAGGCTGCACTGGCTTCAAACGCCCTGCACCTGCGCCACGCGAACCGGATGAATTTCGCGATGCCTTATTACTCTTTCGCGCTGCAGGTATCGCAGCGGAGGACCGACTGACATGACCGTAACCTGGAACGATAACGCGCCGATTTATCGGCAGCTCAAGGAGCGCATCGTGGTGATGATGCTCGAAGGGCAGCTCAAGCCCGGCGACGTGCTGCCTTCGGTGCGCCAGATCGCGGCCGAATACCAGCTCAATCCGATCACCGTCTCGCGCGCCTATCAAGAGCTTGCGGACGAAACACTTGTCGAAAAAAGAAGGGGACTTGGCATGTACGTGACCGAAGGCGCGACCGGCAAGCTGCTGGCTTCCGAACGCGAGCGCTTCCTGCGCGAAGAATGGCCGGCGATGGTCGAACGCATCCAGCGCCTGGGCTTGCAGGTCGAGGATCTGCTCAAGCGCGCTGCCACGCCCGAGCAACACGCACAGGAGAAGCAATCGTGAGCGCCGTGATTTCCGCAAAAGGCCTGACCAAGCGCTACGGCAACCAGATCGCCGTGAACAACGGCAGCTTCGACATTCCGGCCGGCCGCATCATCGGCCTGATCGGCCCAAACGGTTCTGGCAAGACCACCACGCTGAAAGCCGCACTGGGACTGATTCCCTTCGATGGCGAGCTGAAAGTGCTCGGGCTCGATCCGCGCACGCAGCGCGACGAATTGATGCAGGACGTCTGCTTCATCGCCGACGTCGCGATCCTGCCGCGCTGGCTGCGCGTGTCCGATGCGATCGACTTCGTCGCCGGCGTGCACCCGAAGTTCGATCGCGCCAAGGCCGAGCGTTACATCGCTCATACCAAGCTGACGCCTTCGATGAAGGTCAAGCAGATGTCGAAAGGCATGATCGTGCAACTGCACCTCGCGCTGGTGATGGCGATCGACGCGAAGCTGCTCGTCCTGGACGAACCCACGCTCGGCCTCGACATCCTGTTCCGCAAGCAGTTCTACCAGAACCTGCTGGAAGATTACTTCGACGAAGAAAAAACAATCATCGTCACTACCCACCAGGTCGAGGAGATCGAACACATCCTGTCCGACCTGATGTTCATCAGCGACGGCAAGATCGTGTTGTCGGCGACGATGGACGAGGTGGGCGAGCGCTTCACCGAAGTGATGGTTCCGGCCGAGAAGATCGAAGCCGCAAAAGCATTGAAACCGATCGACGAACGCCAGGTCTTCGGCAAATCCATCATGTTGTTCGACGGCGTGCCGCGCACGCAGCTCGCGACTCTGGGCGAAACCCGCAACGTCGGCATCGCCGATCTGTTCGTCGCGACCATGAAAGGAACCTACGCATGAGCACCCCACGCACAAACACGATGAAATGGCTCGTCAAACGCGAGTTCTGGGAGCACAAGGGCGGGTTCTTTTGGGCGCCGATCATCGTCGCCGCGATCATGACGTTCTTCCTGGCCGCCTCGCTGTTCATTGCGGTCGTGATGGGACACCACAATCACTTCATGATCGGCGGCACCAGCGTGACCGACCTGTCCAACGCGTTGACACCAGAGCAGCAGACCGAGGCTGCGAACGCAGTGGCCAACGGCTACATGGGCGCGGCATCACCTTTGTTTGGCGTGCTCGGTTTCGTGGTGTTCTTCTTCTGCCTAGGCGCGCTGTATGACGAACGCAAGGATCGCAGCGTGCTGTTCTGGAAGTCCCTGCCGGTATCGGACACCGCCACCGTGTTGTCGAAAATCGCGATCGCGCTGATCGTCGCCCCCGTGATCACGTTCGTAGTTGCGACGGTGATGTCGGAACTGTGCGGCCTGCTGATCTGCCTCTCTGCGGAAGTGGAAGGCTTGCATGTGTTCGGCCAGGTGTACGGCAACGCCAGCCTGTATCTCGCGCCGTTCCAGGTCGCCGCGATATTGCCGGTGTACGTGTTGTGGGCGTTGCCTGCGGTCGGCTGGCTGCTGATGGTGTCGGCATGGGCGCGTACCAAGCCGTTCCTGTGGGCCGTCGGCGCACCGTTGCTGGCTGGACTGTTGCTGACGTGGTTCAACGCGATGGCCGGTTTGAATTGGAACGTCGGCTGGTTCTGGCACAACATCGTTGCTCGCGGCCTGCTCAGCGTGATGCCCGGCACCTGGTTCGCGAGTCACGGAATCGCCAATGCCCGCGACATGACGGCAGGCATGCATGAGCACTCCGACATGGGCCTGATCCTGAGCCAGTCCTGGCAGATGTTCACGACTGCGGACATGTGGATCGGCGTAGCGGCAGGTGCAGCAATGATCTACGTCGCGATCCGCCTGCGTCGCTGGCGGGATGAAGGCTGAGGCGAAATGCGAGAGTCCAGTGGACTCTCGCATTTCGCCGAAGGCCCGTAGCAGGAGCGAAGGGCCGGGGCTGCTTAGTGAGGCGTGGACGCCGAACTTGGCAGCAAATCAGGTCGCAGTAGCAACAGTCTGGATCGAGGCAATAGCCCAGCGACAAGTCGCTCACCGCAGCAGCTTCAAGAAATTCTCAAGGACTACGCAATGAAATCGATCACCACTCTCTGCTGCGCGGCAATCTTCACCATCCTGCTCGCCGGCTGCAACGGCGGCATCATGATCAGCGACGACTCAGGCACGCAAACCATCCGCGTCCATGACGGCGGCATTGCGATCCACAGGACCGGCGCGCCGGAAGCGGACATCACTGTCGCAGGCGACCTCAGCATCGACGGCAAACCCGTCGCGCTGGCACCCAATCAACGCGACCTGCTCAAGCAGTACTACGCGCAGGTGATGCTGGTGCGTGCCGACGGTGTCGCGACCGGCATGGCTGGCGCGGCGATGGCTGGGCATGCGATCGGTGCCGTCACGTCGGGCCTGGCGCATGGCGATCCGGACAGCATCGGGCCGGCGATCGATGCCCACGCAAAGACGGTCGAGGCCAAGGCCATGGTGATCTGCACCGACATGGCCGCGCTGGAAGCAAAGCAGACCGCCATCGCCAACGCCCTGCCCGTTTTCAAGCCGTATGCCTCGATCAATGGAAATAAAAAGACGGACTGCGAGAAGGGAACGAATTGACGGGCAACGGATTGACCGATCCTGGGCTGCAATCAAAACATCCTTCACTGCAACCAACGCGCCCGTTGACGCGTCCATCACGATAACCGCGATCCCTGCCGCAACCGAGGACTCATGCCATGTCGAAAATCCTGCTCATTGCACTCTTGCTCGCTCCCGCGCTCGCGCATGCCGATGAATGCAAGTTCCAGGCGCCGCGCAGTGCCGCGCTCGACCTCGCCGGCGCGCACACGCTGGTGATCGAGCTGCACCAGCACAACCTGCATCTGAACGGAACGCCCGCATCCACGGGACAAGTACGCGGCCGCGCCTGCGCGAGTTCGCAGGATCGACTCAACGACCTGCGCCTGACCCAGCATCGCGAAGGCGATCGCCTGATTCTTTCCGTTGAAAGCACTTCATCGAACTGGAACATCGGCCTGTTCGGCGTTTCGCATTACGCCTACATGGACCTGCAGGTGGATATCCCGGCGACGCTCGCGGTGGAACTCGATGTCGGTTCCGGCGATGCGCACGTGGCGAACATTGCGCAACTCGACGCGCACGTCGGTTCCGGCGACCTGCAGGTCAATGGCGTGCGCGGTCGCTTCGATGCGCATGTCGGATCGGGCGACATCAAGGCCAACGATGTCGGCGAGACCCATGTCGCAGCGATCGGTTCGGGCGATTTCACCGTCAATCGCGTACGCGGCAACCTGTCGATCGGCAGCATCGGTTCGGGCGATGCCGACCTGCGTGCGATCGGCGGCAGCGTCGATGTCCAATCGATAGGCTCCGGCGACCTGCGTGTGGACGGCGTTGCGCACGACCTGCATGTAGCGACAGTCGGCAGCGGCGAGGTCGAACACAAGAGTGTTGCCGGGCGCGTGGATGTGCCCAAGGACGATTAATGCCCGGCTGATTTTCAAATCTCCAACGCAAAAAAGAACGCCCCGGATTCGGGGCGTTTTTTTTCGCTTTGCGGACACGATGCATCGCGGATGCCTGGCATATTTTTGAGACCCCGGGCTGCCCTATGTCTCGGCCCAGAGGCGCAGCAGGTTGTGGTACGAAGCCAGTACCAATTTGAGTTCCGCGCTGTTCGGATCGCGCTTGCGCAAAATGCCGGCGGCATTGTCGAGATCCACCAGGATCCGGCGCTGGCCAGGATCGCGGATCTGGCTCTGTATCCACAGCACGCAGGCCAGGCGCACGCCGCGCGTCACCGGCGCGACGCGATGCAGGCTCGTGGCCGGGTAAGCGAACGCGCTGCCGGCGGCCATCTTCATCCGATGATGACCGACTCCGATGTCCTCGATCATCAGCTCGCCGCCGTCGTAGCTATCCGGCGGGGAGAGAAAAATCGTCATCGCGATATCGCTGCGAATCGGCCCCTGCCGCGTCTGCAATACGCCGTTGTCCACGTGCAGGCCGTACTCCATGCCCGGCGTATACGACGAAAACATCGGCCGCGAAATGCGCTGCGGAAACGTCACGCCGACCAGCTCGGGCAAGCTGCCGATACGCTTGAGAATGGCATCGCCGAGCTCCTCGGCAAGCGGCGACCTCGGCGCGAGCTGGCGGTTGTTCTTCACCGTGCGCGCATCGACGCCCGCGGTGATGCGTCCGTCCTCGAACTCGGCCGCGGCCAGGCGGGTTTGCAGATCCTTGAGCAAATCCTCGGGGATCAGTCGATCGATGCGTAACAGCATGGCGTGCTCCCTGTCAGTTCATCTCGAAAAAGCACGAGTATGGCTAGGTCTTGCGCATTGTAACTGCGACTCAACTATCCTCGCCCCTTTCTGCGGCTTGCATGCCGATGGAAATCCATTCGGCGAATCACCGCACCCAGCAATCCCGACTGCAGTTCGCTACAGTCCGCCCATCAATGACCGCGACGATTGATTCCAGGGAAAACGCATGAAACACCTCGCGCGCCACCTGTACTTCTGGGTCCTCATCGGCATCGCGCTCGGCGCCCTGCTCGGCTACGTCTATCCCGATGCGAACGCGTTGCCGGGCGCGTTCAAGGCCTCATCGCTCAAGCCGCTCGGTGACGGCTTCATCGCGCTGGTGAAGATGCTGATCGCGCCGGTGATCTTCCTCACCGTCGTGCTCGGCATCGCCGGCATCAGCGACCTCAAGAAGATCGGCCGCGTTGGCGCGAAAGCGGTGCTCTACTTCGAGGTGGTTTCGACGGTCGCGCTCGCACTCGGGCTGCTCGTCGTGAATGTGGTTCAGCCCGGCAAGGGATTCCACGCCACGGCGGCCACGCTCGACGCGAATTCCGTCGCCGGTTACGCCCAACAGGCGCACGAACAGAACACCGCCGACTTCATCCTGCATATCATCCCCAGCACCTTCATCGACGCCTTCACCGCGAACGGCAACCTGTTGCAGGTCTTGCTGGTGGCGATCCTGTTCGGCCTCGCGCTATCGCGCCTCGGCGCACGCGGCAAACCGGTGTTCGAGATGCTCGAATCCATCTCGAAGGTGCTGTTCGGCATGGTCAACATCGTGATGAAAGCCGCGCCGATCGGCGCGTTCGGCGCGATGGCGTTCACCATCGGCAAGTTCGGCATCGCCAGCATCGCGAAGCTCGCCGCGCTGGTCGGCACGTTCTACGCGACGTCCGCCGTGTTCGTGATCGTCGTGCTCGGCACGGTCGCGTGGCTTGCTGGTTTCTCGATCCTGCGCTTCCTCAACTACATCCGCTCCGAGCTACTGATCGTGCTCGGCACCAGTTCCTCGGAAAGCGCGCTCGTACCGCTGATGGAAAAACTCGAACGGCTCGGCTGTTCGCGCTCGGTGGTGGGCCTGGTCGTGCCCGCCGGTTACTCGTTCAACCTCGACGGCACCAACATCTACATGACCATGGCCGCGCTGTTCATCGCCCAGGCGCTCGACATCCAGCTCTCGCTAGGCCAGCAACTGAGCCTGCTCGCCGTCGCAATGATTTCAAGCAAGGGCGCTTCGGGCGTCACCGGCGCGGGCTTCATCACGCTCGCCGCAACACTCGCGGTGGTGCCGGATGTTCCGGTCGCGGGCATGGCGCTGATCCTCGGCGTCGATCGCTTCATGAGCGAGTGCCGCTCGCTGACCAACTTCATCGGCAACGGCGTGGCGACGATCGTGGTGGCGAAATGGGAAGGCGAACTGGACGGCGAGATGTTGCGGCGCGAGTTGGCCGATGCGAACGCAGCGGAACTGGCGGATGCCACCTGATCCCTGCGCAGCCCTGCCATGCGCCAATCTCCCGTGCCCTTGTTTGCTCTTCGTCAGAGTCCCGCCGGCCGCCTGATCGGAGCGAAGCGGATCATCCCGTAGCTATCGAGGGATCGGTCGAAGACCGTGTAGTAGTTGTTCAACAGTGGCAGTCCCAGCACCGACTGGTTCGCATCTTCGCCCTGCACGGGGCTGATGATCTGGAATGTCGCCTGCCCGGCTGCGGGATAGTCGGACTGCCAATAAGTCTGCGGCGTGCAGGTCAAGCGGATGTCTTCGCCGTTCCTGCCCTCGAGAGTGAAATGGATATTCGGCCACTTCGCCAGGTCGAGCTGGCCCATCGGCAGGCCTTGGCTCAGCGTCGGGGACGCCGCGAAATTCGCGATCGCGTCACCGAAGGCGGAATCGATCTGCTTGAGCGAGCCGGCTACCGCCGCATACACGTCGGCGGCGAGCATCAGAACGCTGGTGCCGCTGTCGATGATGGAGTTGGTCTTGCACGCGTCGACGTACTCGGATTGCAACGGTTGCGCGGCGACCGCGGCGCAGCCTTCCACCTGCACGGACTTTAGGTGGGTGTTGTAGTACAGGTCGTCGAGCACTTTCACCTCGACGAACGCGCCTTCGTACAGATCGGTCTGCTCCTCGCCACCTCCCAGCACGAAAATGCCCTGGTTCAACGGGTCGCCGGCGATGGCCGCATCGCTGCCTGCACGTTTCGAAACCCACGATCGATGCGTATGGAACGCGAACTTGTTTGCCACGACGCCGCTGCTTTCGAGGTCGTCGAAGTACGGCGCGATGGGTTGCCCGTGGATGCCGTATTTCTTGATGAGCTGCCTGAAGTCGCTGTCCCAAGTCGCAAAATCCTGGTCGGGAAACGGCCATGGATGCGACGAGGCTGCCATCTGTTCCTGCTCGAACCAGCTCGCCAGGTCGTACGCATGGTTCAGTCCGTTATAGGCAAGCCCCATGATGCCGGTCGCGCCCTTGAAGATGCTCGTGTCCTGCACGGACCAGAGAGCGAGGGATGTGCTGGCGAGGCTGACGTCCGGCCCGAAGCCTACGCTGGTGTTCACCATCGGACCGGCCCAGCCGCCGATGCCGTAATGGACGACCTGTGCATTGGTCGTGGCTTGCAGATGCGCATCGCCGGTGCCGTCGTATGCGGACGGACTCACTGCGAGCGTGCTGCTGCCGGTGTCGAGAACCACGTCAGCGACCGCATGTTCGCTGCCAATCGCGATGCGCGCCGAATAGTCGCTGCCGCAAAAAACATTCGTGATCGGAATGCACGCGATCTGCGGGGGAACACCAGCGGCCTGCAGGCGCTGAATGCCGTCGAGGCGGTGCTGCTCGGCCACACTCACGATCGCGGACACAGCCGCCTGGATCGTGGCAAGAACGGGATTCGTATCCATGATGGCTGCGAGAAGGGCCGGCGGAACGAACTGTTTCCTGATCATCCCCGCTGTCCCCTGAAAAAAGCATATTGGCGCCAAGCTTACCTGTCCAACAAGACGACGCTAACCAATTCAACTCAATTTTCTGCGTCCCCTTTCCAGATCCAAGCGAGGTGGGTTTGGCTGAAGCCATGTGGCGGCATTCCGAAAAACAGCGCCCATGGGAAGTGTCCCCGACACCGTTCTTCCTTCACTGCCTGGGCACGAACCTTTCGGCCGATTTCAGCCGCGCCTTGCGCGCTTCGATCTCGCGGTCGCGCGGCTCGGCGGAGGTGACCAACGCGTTGATCAACGTTCGCGCTGATGCAGCGATGTCATGGATGGCGCGATCGAAGGCTTCGGCATTGGCCTTCGACGGCGCGTTGAAACCGCTGAGCTTGCGCACGAACTGCAGCGACGCATCGCGGATTTCCGCATCCGTCGCGGGAGGATCGAAGTTGAACAGTGTCTTGATGTTCCGGCACATGGCGACTCCGCAGTGGCTGCTTGCATGCGATAGACAAATCAGGAATGGCGTTTCGCGATACGCGTTTCCCGCGACAAAAAAATACCTGTATTTCGACAACATCACGATGACGAAAAGCGAAAAGCTTGCTTGACCGAACAAGTTTTCGCCTGAGCGACTGCAATGGCGCCAGGGTCAATTCCTGGCACCGACTCCGTTTCGACGAACCAGCGCAGACACGTTAACCCCGTTTCTTCGCAAACGTCGTTCGTAGCATCGGTTTGGACGCCCATCGTTGGTTCGCCCGGCTTGATTCCGGACGATCAATGCGTGCGAACCAAGCCAGCCTGACGGTAATTTCGACCCATGAAGATCAAACAGGAGAACGCCATGTCACGCTTCCCGAAGATTGCAACGTCCCGCACGCTCGCTTCATTCCTCGCCACGGGTGCTATCGCCGCCGTGATGGTGCTGTCGACTTCCGCCTCGGCGGCGGACGCGCCATCGATCGCATCACCGACGCCGCAACAAACCGCGACACCCGACAGGGACGCCCCGACCGGCACGCATATCGTTTCCCAGCCCACGGATCTCAAGAAGATCGTGGTTTTTGGCGGCGCCGTCCACGGTGCTGGCGATGCGCAATGGACCGACGACGACACCTCGGTTCCGGAGCTGCCGATGGCGCATGAGTAGAACGCTCGCGGGTTCGGCCAATGTGCCGGACCCGCCTTTCATATCAGGTCTGGCGGATAAATCTGTGGTCAGCGCCCCGCAGCCAAGGCCGGCAGTAGCCCCTGGGCGCTTATGATCTGCAGTGCCGGAAATTTGGCGAAAGTAGCAGCCAGCATGTCGGGTCTGCCATCGTCGATCATCAGGACAATGTGGGTGGAATCGAAGTCACCCAGCCCAGCGTCGTAGCTCGTCCAGCGACTGCCATCCCAGGCTTGCACCCACATGTGAGGCCCGAAGATGCGCTTCTGCCCCAGGAAGCGACTCGCATACGCGATGCCGGCCACCACACGCACGGGAATGTGACGCGCCTTTGCGGCTGCTGCAAGCAGCAGTGCGTTCTCCGTGCAATCGCCTCTTCGGGCAACGAACGCTTCGCGCGACGTCAGGTACCCGTTCCAATCGATATGACCGTTCATCTGCATTTGCACGGCGCCCACAAGCGAGCGCATGCGGCGATCGACGCTGGCACCGCGCAAATCGCTCGCCATCATCCGGATATTGCCGTCGCTGTTGTCCGCCCAGCGGTTGGGCTGGAGATCGCGCGCCAACTCGGCGGCAGTTGGCGGCGCTTCCTCACCGCAGTCATGGCAGACCGTCAGGACGACTGTGTCGCCGTCATGCTCGACGTGCTGTTCGCCCGTTTCGGGCCACGGCCATGGAACGCCGTCGCGCATCGCGATCCGATACCGGATCTTTCCCATGGCCGCATGCTCGGAAATTCGATAGGGCGATGCCACCGACGCCGCACGGATCGCATCCTCCGCCGTCATCGCGCGGCTATCCGTCGCGCCGCCGGAGGTATTCGTGAATCCGGAGAGGAACAAGCACATGCCCAACGCGGCGACAACGTGACCGGGTTTCATGAGCGCTTCCGTGTGAAGATCGGGTGCATGCCATCAACGCATCGATGCGCAAAAAGGGGTTGCCTGTTGCTTTACTGCTTGCTGAGGCAAATCTGCGCGGCATCGACATCGCACTTTTCGCCCGGGCCCGAAACCCATCTTGTCTGCGAATACGGGAACTGACACGCTGCCCGTCAGCGATTGCAAGGCTTCACCTCCTCTTGCCCGGATGCCGAAATGAAAGCGCAGATTGCAAGCATCGTCGCGGTGGCAGCCTTGGCGATCCTTCCCCGGATCGCGTCATCGGCCGAATTCCGCCAGGTGACCTCCGGAACGGATCGGCAACTTGTGATCGAGGGATACATCGAAGAGGGCGATTTCCGGAAATTCCTGGATGCCATCAAGCAGAACCAAGGGCAAATCGGCACGGTCTGGATCTTCTCGCCAGGCGGCGATTTCCAGGAAGCGATGAAGATCGGCCGTGCCATGCGGGCATTGGAATTGGCCTCGATGGTGCCGACGCGAAACAAGTTCGGCAAACCCCAGTGCGACTCGAAAGTCGCCCACCCAACGGATCCTGCTTACTGCATTGCGGCAAGCGCCGGGTTCATGATCCACATCGGCGGCGTGTGGCGCGGAGGCTCGTACATCATCGTCCACCGGCCTTATTTCGAGCGAAAGAATTTTCGCCAGCTCTCCGAAGCGCAGGCACAGGTCAAGTTCGCCGCGCTGCAGGCTGAAGCCGCATCGTATATGTCCGAGATGGGGGTTCCGGCGCAACTGCAGGAGCAAGTCCTCGCGACGCCATCAGACGGCCGGTTCGTCCTCGATGAAGCGACCGTCAAGACCTATTTCCAGGGCGACCTGCCGCCCAGGCACGAGTGGCTGTTCGCCAAGTGTTCCGGCATGTCCCTCAACGACAGAACGAAACTCGAGCAGCTGCGCAACCGCCTTTCGCGCAGGATCGGCAACGACTTCTCGTCGCAGGAAGATGCGGATCTCAAGCGGCTGGATCGACTCGACCTGCAAGAAGAAAGCTGCAGGATTCCATTGATCGAATCGAGCAGGATTGCCGCTTTCCAGAACTACTTCCAGGTCAAGGCGGATGCGCCCGCGGAACAGCAATTCGCTGCCTGGGTCAGCGCGGCGAACGATCTCGGTCTCGAATTTTCCGACATGATCGAAAAAAACGGGTTCGTCGAACAGCCTTTTCCCGACAGGAGCCACCTGGAACGGGCCGCCACCGCGCACTCGCCGATGATCATCGAATTCGATGCTCTCAGGGATGTTGGCGTCGTTTCGAAGATCTCGGTTTTCAGCCCTCCGAATCCTTCAAAGCTGTACGAGAACCAGTTGCTGGATGCATTGAACAAGTCGTGGGGGGCGTCAATGAGTTCGCAGGGGTCGCCGATGGTCTGGCAACGCGAAGCGTTCGTGGCGACATTGAGTCGTCAGGGTCCGGCAGAGGGCGAATCGCTGGTCTTGCAGATCGAGAGGAATTAGTGCGGCAGAGGCGGGGCGATCAAGCCCATTTGATTACCCGTCCTATTCTGGATGTCTTTTTTTGTCCGCTTTGTGGCCTCCACGTACCTTACCCGCACGCGCACCGAGGCGTAGCATGAAGCCGGCGACACAGTCGCACGTCCGGAGACCTGCCATGCCCCAACCCGCCACGGTCCCGATCTTCATCGACGCGCAGGCACTCGTTGGCTCGGCGATGAGGTTCGTCGCATGAACCTGCCCGCCGCGCCGCGCCGCATCCCGGTGTACGTGGTGCTGCCGCCGCGCACGCTGCTACTGGACATTGCCGGTCCGCTGGAAGCCTTGCGGCGCGCCAATGTCGTCCAGGAGCGCGTGCGCTTCGACGTCGGCTATTTCGGTCCAACGCGTTCGGTGTCGACCTCGATCGGGCTGAATCTCTCGGGCGTGGCGCCGCTGCCGCGCAAAATTCCGGCGGAGGCGATGGTCGTGGTCGCCGGCAACGTCGGCGAAATCCTGCAGCCGCGGATCGGGCCGAGCCGTGCACACGCCGACGAATGCGCATCCGCCACCGATGCCGACCTGCGCAACGAGGCGCGCATCGTCGAATGGCTGCGCGCGACCGTGCGACCGGGACACACGCTCGTGACGATCTGCTCGGGCGCGCTGTTCGCTGGCCGCGCCGGCCTGTTCGACGGACGCAACTGCACGACGCATTACCTGTGTTACGAGGAACTCGCGGATGCCGCTCCGGCTGCGCGGGTCCTCGAGAACCGCCTCTACGTCGAGGATGGCAATCGCTACAGCAGCGCCGGCATCACCGCGGGCGTCGACCTGATGCTGCACGTGCTCAGCCGCGTCGTCGACCCGGCTTGCGCGCTCGCGGTGGCGCGTTACCTGGTGGTGTACCTGCGCCGCAACGGCACCGATCCGCAGATGTCGCCGTGGCTGGAAGGCCGCAACCACATCCACCCGGCCGTGCACAGCGTGCAGGATGCGATGACCGCCGATCCCACCCGGCCATGGACCCTCGCCGCCCTCGCCAAGATCGCCGGCGCCAGCCCGCGCCACCTGTCGCGCCTGTTCAACGAACAGGTCGGCATGAATACCTCGGACTACCGCAACCGCCTGCGCGTCGCCCTCGCCAGCGAGTTGGTCGGCCACACCCGACTCGACATGGAACACGTCGCCGAACGCGCCGGCTTTGCCTCGACGCGCCAGCTGCGGCGCGTGTGGCGCAAGCTCTACTCGAGTTCGCCACGCCAAGCGAGAAACGCAATCAAGTGACGCATCGACACGTACGCGAAGCGTGCGCCATTGCCGATGCGTCATCCCTGCGCAGACGGGGATCCATTTTGATCTTGCGCTTAACGCGGAGGCGCGCCCGTGCAGGCGGGGATCGCTCTTGCTCCTCGGCGCGATGGCGCAGCCATCGTCTCTTCCATCAAGTCACCAAGCGGGTCTACGACACTTCCATCGGTTGTCTTTTCTTGGCCCATTTACGTCCGTTCGCGGCATTGCGCACGCAATCCGTCCGGAGCAATCATCAGTCGGGTGGCGGCCCATACCCGCCGGACATATCAGGAGAGTGCCATGAGCCGAAAGTTAGCATTTGCGCTTGCCGCCTTTTTTGCGCTCGCAGGCGCCGCTCACGCCGACAAGGTCGTCATGCAAGTCCAAATGAGCAAAACCGATTTCGACGCGATCAGAAGCCGCATGATCGGACAGCTGGACAGCGACAGGCTCGCCGAAATCACGCCCGAGGACAAAGCTGCCGTCATCGGAGCCCTTGATCGCATTGGCCAGCGACTGGCCAAGCCCGCCATGGACGACCAGGATTCCGTCGACATCTTCAACGACCAGGAGCTGATCAACCAGATCACGGCGCATGCCAAGGCGGAAAGCCGCCTCTACTGCGAGCGCGAGTCGCCCACCGGCAGCCATGTCATCAGGGTCACCTGCATGAGCATGGCCAAATGGATGGAACGGGACGCAGACGGACAGAAAGCAGCGCACGCCATCGTGGACAACCACCGGAACACCGCCTCTGGCTGGATATCCGACAACATGAGCCAAAACAGCCCGCCGGCCGGTCTTTGATACCACTATCGATCCGGCAGCAATAAACGCGAAGCGGTGTCAGCAGCACTTCCTGGAAATGAAGGGAGTCTGTGACACCGCCATCGCTGCAGCTGGTCACTCGCTGCAGCTGGTCACTCTGGTTCGCCTGCCATCCGCGAGCGCATTGGATGTGAGGTACGTCCCGTTTGCCTTTGGCTTCATCCTCCTCGCGGCCACGCTCGCCATGGCAGCGGATTGCATCCGGCCATATGCGCGAGTAGTGTCGGAGGTGATAGGCGAGGCTTGGCTCGCCGAATACGAGGAGACTGCCATGAGCCGCAATTCTCTTTTTGCTATCGCCTTCCTGCTGGCGATGGCTGGCGCCGCATCGGCGAGCCAGTTCAACATGCAAGTCTCGATGAGCAAGGCCGATTTCGACGTAACAAGGGCCAACCTCGTCGCGCAACTCGACAGCGACCGCTACAGCGAGATCAATGCGACCGAAAAGACCTCGGTGATCGACGCACTCGACCGCATCGGTGCGCGCCTGGCCAAGTCGCCGGATCAGTTGAACGACCAGGACCGTATCGATATCTACAACGATCAGGAACTGATCAACGAGATCACCACGCATGCGGCCACGAACAGCCGCCTGTACTGCGAACGCGAAGCGCCGACTGGAAGCCATTTGGTTCGCGTCATATGCCTGACGATGGCGACCTGGATGGAACGCGAGCGGAGCGGCCAAACCTCGATGCGTGATAACGCACACAAAGCCAACGCTTCGTTCAGTGGCGCAACGACGATGAACCCCGAGGGCAATGGTAGGCGGTAGGCGCTAGCCGGAACGACGCATGCGCCGCATCGAACCAGCGGCGCCATGGCCTTCCGCAACCGATTACCCGATCAAGCACGCGAACGCCCTGGCAATGTCAATCGACGGCACCGGTCGCTATTCGTTCGCGCTCTCGGTTTCCAGAGCCTTGGCGCAGGCTGCCTTGGTCTCATAGACCATGTATTCGCGATGGCTGTCGACCTTGCACTGGTAAGCCTTCGCCGGGTCGCCGCCGAAAGACCCATCCGTGAGTTTGCAGCCCTTGAACTTCTTGATCATCGCCCTGGAAATTGCCTCGCAATGGGCCGATTTCGGATTCTTGAGCCAGTCGAAGCCATAGCTTCCTGCAGCCGGCAAACTCGCAGCCGCGAAGGAAGCCATAGAAGGCGCAAGCAAGGTCGTGAAGGCAAGCAAAGCGATGATGGATTTCATGTCGGCTTCCATGAGAAATGAAGAATGGTGCCAGCAAGTATCCCTGGCAACGTTATTGTGGCCGGTTGCGAACATCATTCAGACGATCGGCATCAACATCAAGAACATCCGCCCGTACGCGACGACTGTCTCTGACATCGTTTCGTCATCTTGCTGCTGAAAGCAGCGTGTGGCAGAAGCTGGCATGGAGGACGCGCAAAAGAAAGCCCCGGCACATGGCCGGGGCTTTCGGAACCAACACTCAGGCGTGTCAGTGGCGATCGTCGGGATCCCAACCACCCTCCTCGAAACGCCAACGGCCATTCATGCTTGTCCAGCGGTGTGGCCTCCATCGATAACCCGGGCGTTCGACAACATAGGTGCCCCCGACCCAGACGTAACGATTATTAGTCCATCGATAGTAGCCGGGCGTCCATACATAACCCGGCCGCACAACGACGCGCTCATAGCGCGGAGCCGGTGGCGCCAAATCGACATCGATATCGACGGACGCCTGAACCGGCGGCACATAAGCGAATCCCCCTGCTGTACCAAGGCAAAGCAAACCGATCAATGCAACTGTTCGTGTTGTCATGTCTTTCTCCTTCCATGGTTGATGCCGGATGGCTGATGCCGGCCGGCACATCGAATTTACTCGCCGTTGCATGACTGGCAGCTAGCGCTGGGGCAAAAATACGCTCGTCAAATCCTTCCATTCAGGTCGCGGCAAGTTGCGCGGTTTCGATCGTGAACAAGGTCGGCTGGGAACAACGCCACATGCCGTTGTTCGTGGACAATGGCGGCGGCACGCGACGCGCGCGACGACTCACCTGGACACATATGCGAACCTTCGTACTGAGAGCGCGGGCGGCACCCACGGACGGCCAGGAACTGCTGGCTTCCGTCGGCAAGGAAGCCCACACCGAAATCCTCGCGCACACGTTGATGAACGCGGTCTTCGTGGCCCAGTCGCACCGCGTGGATGTAACGATTTACCTGGTGCTGGAAAGCACCCGCGATTTCTCCCGCACGATCCGCTTCGACGCCAACGCCATGCACGACATCGGCGGCTTCGACGAGCGCGCGCTGCTGGGCAAGATCGCGAAGGCGCTGGATGCTTCCAGGGGAATGGGCAAGGAAGAAACGCGGCCGGTGGAATCGGGCGTCACCGTGCGCACGTTGAGCTTCGAGCGGCTCGTGCAGGAACTGGCCGAAGATCACCAGTTGTTTGTGATGGATCCGAAAGGCACGTCGATTCGTGCGCAGGTGTTCGAGGGCAATCCCTGCTTCGTGCTGACCGACCACATCCCGATGCCGAAAAAAACCTTCCACACGCTCGAACGCCTGGGTGCGAAGAAGATCACGCTGGGATCGAAAATGCTGTTCGCTTCGCAATGCGTCGTGTTGATCCACCACGAGCTGGATCAGCGATGACGTCGTCATCATGAGTCGCTGCAGCGACGACAAGCGTTGTTGCGCGAGGCGGCATGGGGCAATGCGTATCGGCAAACCTACGCATTTTTAACCTCGTTTGAATGCCGCCGTCGCCACTATCCATGGACTTGGGTGCACCCGTGCCCTGATCCAGGAGAACCCGGATGGCCAGCAAGAATACGATTTGCCTTTGGTACGACCGCGCCGCATTGGACGCAGCGACGTTCTACGCCAACATCTTCCCTGATAGCGCGGTGGGCACTGTCCATCGCGCACCTGGCGATTATCCTTCCGGCAAACGGGGCGATGTGTTGACGGTGGAGTTCACGGTCATGGGCATCCCGTGTCTTGGTTTGAACGGAGGACCCGTGTTCAGGCACAACGAGGCTTTCTCGTTCCAGGTTGCGACCGACGATCAGGCCGAAACAGACCGCTTGTGGAATGCGATCGTTGGAAACGGCGGCCAGGAAAGCGAATGCGGCTGGTGCAAGGACAAATGGGGGCTGTCATGGCAGATCACCCCGCGCGCGCTCACGGACGCGATCACCGATCCCGATCCAGCGGCCGCCAAGCGCGCGTTCGAAGCCATGATGACGATGAAGAAGATCGATGTCGCTGCGATCGAGGCGGCTCGCCGCGGCTGATGCTTTCCGGCGAATGAGAAAGCCATGTCGCGTTCCCGCGTCGACCCGCTGCTCAGGCGATCGCCTGAAGCAACATCCGGGCTTGCGATCTGTCCTCAAATTTCCGCAACTATTCTTCCGAACGTCCTCCTGACTTCCGGCACGCTCCCCGGCGCGTGATCGGGTCTAGCGTTGCGGCACGCCGATCATCGCGATCGGCCGCCGCATGGGGACCGACATGCCAACCCTCGACCGCCGCCAATTCCTCAAGCTCGCCGCCGCCATGGGCGCCACCCTCGCCTGGGGCGGCGCGTACGCCGCTCTTCATTCGCCCAAGTGGCACGAACGCCGTGACCTCTATCCGCAGGGTGTCGCCTCGGGCGATCCGGACGAGAACAGCGTACTGATCTGGACTCGGCGTCCGTTTGCGGATGGGCGCAAGGATGCGAAGCTGCTGGTCGAGGTGGCGCACGATCCGGCGTTCAAGCGCATGGTCGCCACGGCCACGACGCGGGTGCTGGCGGAGTCGGACTGGACCTGCCGGGTGCTCGTCGGCGACCTCAAGCCGGCGCACGAATACTGGTACCGCTTCGTGGACATGGACGGCAACGGCAGCCGGATTGGGCGCACGCTCACGGCGCCGGCGCACGACGATCCGCGGT
>Ga0105240_10004589_pt1 | contig 20936 bp, 21 predicted proteins | sample KBSC54metaG_FD_80426 | JGI IMG/M metagenome (GOLD analysis project Ga0105240, IMG submission 80426) | Corn rhizosphere microbial communities from Kellogg Biological Station, Michigan, USA - KBS C5-4 metaG | ecosystem: Host-associated > Plants > Roots > Rhizosphere > Soil | place: Michigan, USA... | reverse complement strand
TGATATGGCGGAGTTTCAGGACCGCGTCCTAAAGTGCGTAGACTGCGGAGCAGATTTCGTTTTCACAGCGGGAGAACAGCACTTCTTCCACGATAAGAATTTCAAGAATGAGCCTAAGCGCTGTAAGGGTTGTAAGACCAAGCGCCAGGGCAGTTCCGGCGGGGGCTTTACCAAAACCGAGACCATGACTACGTGCTCTCAGTGCGGTCGGGAAACCACGGTGCCATTCAAACCGACACAAGGCCGTCCGGTATATTGCCGGGAATGCTTCCTCAGCCGCAAGGCCACTGGGATGGCGGTCGGCGGGAATCGATAGTCTTCGATCGAGGCGGGCCGATCAGGTTGTTTCCTGATCTGGCCCGCCTTTCGTTTTTGCCCTCAGAAAAGGTCGTCCCAGCTACAGTCGCGCTCCACCGCTCAACGTCAGGATCGTGTTGAGAAATCCTTTCAATTCCGGACACTGGTTCGCCGCCTCAGTAAGGTCTTTGCCCCGCAAAATTCGCCCCGCATCCCGCGGTTTAGAGTAGTCGTCGCGACAAGTACCGATCCTGAAGATTTCGCGAATATGGTCTGACGGCGGCCGGTTGTGATTAACAGATTCTGGAGGCCCGGGCGGCGCGTTTCTGTTATGCCCTGCGAGGGCCTGGATCTCGCTCCAAAACGGGAGCAGCCAGGCTTCGAAGTCATGCTGTGCCACATGAGGGTAGAATCTTTCGTTCCGGCCTACCCATTCTCGCATTTTGCGTTTGGCATCCGCCCCGTCTACGAAGTCGTTCGTTCCGGTGTATACGTCCGTCAAGGCAATCACGGCATCGCTGCCGGTCTTCAAGAGCGTTTCCACGTTCCTTCGTAGCTTGTCTTCCTTGGGAATCCTACCGTCATATAGGAACGGATCGATTTTCGGCATTCGACCGTCAAGCCTGCCCTTCAGGAACGCAAGCAGATGGGGCTTGAAGGCTTTTTCAGTCTTGCCCTCGACGAGAATTGTGATCTTCATGCCCGCCCGCCCATACGTCCGTTACGCCAAAGCTCATCTAGTGAGTAATCCTTCAGCCACTCATCCAGGTCAAGTGCATCGGCTCTCGTCAGATTTGTCATGCCCTCTTCCGTTGAATCGAGAACTACCACCTCCGCCGGGTTCAAAAAACGGATCAGGGTGTCTGAATGTGTCGCAACAATCAGCTGGGTACGATTCGACGCTTCTCTTAACTGTTCGGCTAAGAGGCTCAGCAATTCGGGGTGCAGACTAACCTCTGGTTCATCGAGAAGAGTCAATGCCGTTAGCCCCGGGCTCTGCAGCAGCGTTGTCAACCAGAGAAACCTGAGAGTACCCTCCGACAATTGGTGCGCGTAGAGAGGCTTCGAGAAACCCTCCTCGCGCCATGCAAGCCCCAGAGTCCCTGCGGCGACAGGGGGAAATTCCAACCGTTCAAATTTGGGAAACGCCGCGCGAAGCGAGTCCTCGATCGTCTCGAACCTGGCTCGATTCGTTTCCCGCAGATAGAACAAACAGGAAACAAGCTCCTCGCCATTCCTGCCGGGCAATTCCGCGGGACCCATCGACTGGGGCAAGCGCACTGGTGATCGCGGATCGACATTCAACACATGGTAGAAAGTCGAGGAGGCTAGTCGCCGACGGAAATCCTCCGGCTCCTGAAACATTTTAGGAACTTGCGCCAACGAAGTCTCCAGCGCATTGTGCTCCCACGCGGGGTGCAGGAGCTTCTTCTTTTCGGGATCGTAGTACTTGATGTCGCGCTCAAACGAATTTATATGCAGGAATGGAGTTGTGTGAGGTCCCCTCTTTTGGGTGAGAGTTTCTTCACGGATGACATGTGATAATCCCTGCGGGCGCACCCATAACGAGTACTCTAGGGGGTCGTGACCCGGGGCGTCCATCGCGATTCCAAGCCCAAGCTCCTCAGCCCGGTCATACGTGAGAATGTTTGCCAAGCCTGACAGGTCCGAGAGCGTCGGGGTCATCCGTCCTTGCGCCGAAGATGCGAGCAAAGATAACACGTCGAGTACGGACGTTTTTCCCGTTCCGTTCGCGCCGATGATCACTGAGAGAGGGCGCAGTGCCAGTTTCACGTCTAGGAGCCGGCGAAACCCGTGAACCGTGAGTTCGCCAAAGCGTACCGAAGATTGATCCATGTTTTTCCGTCGTCAGAACAAGTCAACGACCGTACAATCAGTTTAACTGTTCGAACGCCGGCCCAAACTACTGCACGCCCCAGTATCCCGCGCGCGTCTTCACTCGTAGCTCCGGACGCCCCTTCACTTCCACGCGGATCTCGTGGAATTTGCCGGGCTCCGGCGATTTCGGCTCGAAGCTCAAAATGTACTGCCGGTGCACTTCTTTGCCGATCGCCAGAATCGCATTCTCCAGCGCGTTCTGCTTCAGGAATGAATCCGTCGTCCCGCCGGTCGTCTTGGTGAACAACTCGGCCAGATCCGGCTGGTTCATGCGAAACAGTTCCTTCAGCGCATAAATGTATCCGCCGGGACCCACATCCGCCGGCTCGAGTTTGCCTTCCTTCTCTAGCCGCCGTTTCTCCTCGACCTGATCGGCGTACGTCGGTGTCTTCGCTTTGTCCGGATTCTGCCAGCGCTTCGAACCGGGATCCAGCGTCATCTTCTGCTTCCCCGTGAATGGCTGTGCGAACGGCGAGTAAGTCAGCCAGTAGACCGTCGCGTTCTGCCGCTGGACTTCTTCCATGATGTCCGGCAGTGCTGCCTGGCTAGAGCGGTCTCTCTTCTCCCCGATTACGAATATGATATGCCGCCGGCCCGGCTGGCAGTGGCTCAGCATTTCGAGCGCCTTGTGGATGGCGTCGAGCTCCGGTGCGATGCCGCCCTCTATCCGCAATTTCCGCAGGCTGCCGGTGATTTTGTCGACGTCCGTGGTGAAATCCTGGTGGACCGTCACGGCGTCGCTGAAGCTGATCACCGCCGTCTCCCCGGCCTCCCCCGCCAGCATTTGCGTGAACAGGAGTCCGCTGCCGCGCAGCTTATCCAGGACCGGACCGGAATTGTCGCTCGTCTGCACCGCCACGACCAGCGAAATCGGAAAGGTCATCCAATCCAGGTGTATCGTCTGCGGCACATTGTGGTCGTACAGAATCAAGTCGGACGTGTCCAGCCCGTCTACAAAACGGCCCTTCGCATCCGTGACTGTAGCCGGTGCAACCACCAGAGGCACAGTGCTTCGGAACTGGCCCCACGCAACGCACATGCTCAGGAGACAACAGGCCGCCACACGCATCCGCGGCAATATTAGCAGATCGAGGGCCAACCCAGGTTTAGTTCTGGTGTATGCGGTGGGATCTCCAGGGCTTGCTCAGGAACATTAGTCCGTTTTCGACGCCCGCAAAAACTCGATCGAGAATGTATTGCGGCGCATTCGGATTTTGGGACAACGTGAATCTCCGATGTGCCCGGTCCCTGAAGAATCGATCGAAGACGGCAAACCATGACCAGAACCAAATCAGGAAAACCGCGCAGGTCTGGAATGACAGGATCTCGTCACCATTCAGAACAAGCCCGAGCGCTGCAGTGCCGATTAATGCCGCCGCCACCCGCACGATCATAGGAACAGCATAAGCTGCAATCGTTAATTAGAGGTGACTCTGTTCGAAGTTAATGTCTTCCGCGGCACAAAGAGATTACTTCACCCGGATGGAGGAATACAGTGTGTGCACTGCGCCCGCCGGTAATGTAATGTTATTCTCCAAAGCGTTGGCTGTTTCCACACATACCATTTGCTGCCAGTCGTCTGGCGCCATGTCGGCCAGCGTCTTCGTCTTCTCGATCCACGGGTTCCAAACCACGGTCGTGTTCGACCCCGTCTTCTCCACCACCACGACTCTCTCCCACGCGGCATCGTGGATCTCGCACGCCGCAGTCGTGTTCAGATGCACTTGGTCCGTTTCCTTACCGAACCGGATCGCGCCCTCCGAAACCTTGCGCGCAAACCCGTCCGTCTTATCGACGCACGTCGTGCCTTCGAGTCCCGTGATCGACACCTGCCGGATATCGCCCACCGCGAAGTACGTATGCAGCGCTTCCTCGAATCGAAACTCCGCGTCCGATTTGTTGCGCACCGTCAGCTCCAGTTCGAGCGACTCGCCCACCACCACGCGATAGGTGAGTCTCACCGATTCGACCGCCAGTCCGAGCCGCACTTCCACCGCGCCATCCGGCCGCTGCTCCGTGCTCTCGATCGTCCACTCGCTGATCCGTGCGTACCCATGCAGCGGACCCGGCTGGCCGTCGCTGCGCGGTCCGAACCACGGGAAGACGATCGGCACGCCTCCGCGGATCGGCTTGCCCGTTTCGAACATGCTTCCGGAACTGGTGAACAGTACCGGGCGCTGGCCCCGCGGCGTCCACTCCGTCACATGCGCGCCGTGCAAGTAAATGGTCGCTGTAGCCAGCGGTGTCGAGACGATCGCCCGGCGCAGTCCGCCCGGCCCGTCCTCTAAACGAACTGCGTCTGTCACGCTTTCTATCCTAGCGACTTCCTCGCGCGGCGGCGGTCGTCGTGTTCGAAGGCCGAGGCCCTGCGGTCCATTTCCGGCGCAGTCAGGCCACATCGACAGCCAAATCCAAGGACGCCAACGCGTCGTCCCAGCCGATGGCTGTCGTCAGGACTCGCGGCTTAATGTCGGGATGGCGCGAGGTAGGGTTCAACTACGGGCTCACGCGAGTGAATCAAGGCGGGACCGCCGCGGACTTTACTCAGAACGGCGGTGACCCGACCTCGGGCGCGCGCGGGGCGGGCAATCGGAATGGATTCGCGGCCGCGATTGGCGGCGGCACGGATATCCCCCTGCGCCACTTCATTTCGGTGAAGCACATTCAACTCGAGTACTTGATGACACAGGATCCGAGCCCCTTCACACAGGTCAACCATACGCAGAACAACCTGCGGTATTCGGCCGGCATAGTGTTTCGGTTCGGCGCGGCCAGGTAGACAGCTAACCGTGCCCGCGACCGCCTCCGGTTCACCCGGGGAGTCGCCGGTACCGTATATCTACTGGGCGATTGTCGCGGGAGGCACGGCTTCCGACGATCCCAGGCCGCAACCAAGCAGCACTCCCGCAAGAGTTAGAAGATCCCCGCAATCGAGGTTTCACTGCTTGCGACGTTTCTCCCAATAGGACTTCATCCGCGAGGACACCATGAGCCGTTCCGCCGGGTCCATCGACTTCCGGCCCCGACGCGATTTGGAAACGTCTCCTGCCGGCTGGTCGCGCAACTCTTCCAATTGCAGAATGGCGCGCTCAAGCAGTTCCTTACGCCTGCGGAGATCGTCTATGACTCTTTCAAGGTCCAGCATTGCAGCGGGGTTGAGCGTCCGAGAAACAGCACGGTCGATGAATAGGAATCTTCCCTATGCGAATTGTCACTATGATTTCCCGATCAGTGGCTTCAGGGATTCGCCGGCTACTCGGTGATTATACAATCGAATCGCGTATGATCGAAGCGAAACGGTCGCCATTCCATCATTCTTGCGCGGTTGGCTCACCCAACAGTTTTTTCACGGTCGCCACCAGGTGCCGGGTCGCGGTGGCCTTGGCTATCGTGGTAGTGGCGCCGAGGCACTGAGCTGCTTCCAGCAAAGCTCCGTCCATATACCCCGAGATCACAATGACCGGAATACCTGGGTGCGCCTTGCGAACTTCCTTCAGCACGTCGAACCCGTCAAGATCCGGCATGTTGAGGTCGAGGATCAGAAGACGGAACTTCGCGCTCCTCAATGCTGCGAGGGTTTCTTTGCCGGATCCGACGGCTGTTACGTCGAATCCGGCGCCCCGTAGCACTTCCGCAAAGAGTTGGCGGACGGCCGGTTCATCGTCGGCTACCAGGATACGATCGAGGGTCTCGCGGCTACGAGAGGACGCCATCAGCGTCTTATTCTTACATATACGTATGTATTCCGCATCCCCAATCGTTAGTATTGCGGCATGTCGGAAAACAAGACTGCCGCGGTCCTCAGCTTTCGAACCCAATGGATCCACACGTCCAGCGGAAGCTCAGTGCCCGTGCATCGACACCCGCTCTGAAGGTTTCATTACCCCCTTGTGTGGGTATACAATGAGCCGTTCTGAGCACAACTGCCCCCCCTAAACACCCAGGCGACGGAATCTTTTGGGGGGAAGTACTGCTCGTACTGTAGAGACCAGCCTGCGTGCTTTCGGCCGCATGCTGAACTCAGCGGGTGAACTTGTCTGTTTGGCTAAGACAATGACGATGAGTCGCTTGGGGCCGTGAGCCTAAACCTTTCGCACTAATCCAATCACCCCCATATGCGGTTGCCTGAATCACCGCATATGCGTTTGATTTTCCAGAAAGAAGAATTAATTTCTATCTCAACAAAGATTGAAATTTGAATTCAGGGGGCGCTACACTTCTTCAGGGCAGGCAGATTGTCAATGACGCTGAATCTTCGAGCAGTCGAGAAGTCCGTGTTGATTGCCGACCCATGCGCGCTTGTGCGAATCGGAGTCGCCGCCATCGTGCGCGAGCGTTGGAATGCCGGCGTTGAGGAAGCTTCCACCGCGGCCGAGGCACTGCACGCGATTTCCCGGTCAGGCTGGAATCTGATCATCGCCGACATTAACCTGGCGCGTTCCTCCGAGCCGGACCTGGTCAGTGCGGCTCTCCAGTGCCGGCCCGACTTGCCCATTCTTATCATGGCGAATCTTCCGAACCGGAATGCAGCCCAACAGGCACTGCAGATCGGCGCGCGGGGTTATATCTCGAAGTCCGCGTCCACGGGCGAAATCGCCGCAGCCATAGACTCCCTGCTTCGCAAGAATCGTTATGTCAGTCTCGACCTGGCTCCGGAAGAATCCGTAGACGCCGGGAAGGAATCGATTCAAGAACGGCTCTCGATTCGCGAGTTACAAGTGATGCTTGCTTTGGCGTCGGGCAAGACTCCCACTCGTATTTCCACCGACCTGTCCATCAGCATCAAAAGCGTCAGCACTTATCGTACTCGCCTACTTACAAAGCTCGGCCTTGCCAATAACATGGATCTCATGCGCTGCGCGTTGCAACACGGCATGATCTAATCACAAACCTGCACTGTTGTACCTCTCACGCGGCCTTCTCAGCCCGCCGGAAATCCACCTTCATACTACTCAACAAAGCTGTATTACTTTGCCTCGTCCTGTGAAACCCCGTCCTACTCAAGCCAGGATAGTGTTGGTTAGGTACTGGAGGGTAGGGTCCTGCCAGGTTCAGCACTTCTTGTAGGACAGCGCTGACGTATTATCATCACATTAACTAAAGGGGACATGGCGGCACAATGCTGGAAATCCTACGATTACGTCTAGGATGTGTATGTCGCTTGTCCGAATCTGTCATTCCCGGAAAACACGAAAAGCACGGCGCGGCACGGTCATGTTGGAAGTGGCCCTGTTCGCTCCCATGTTCTTCTTTCTCATGGTCGGGGCCATCGACTGGGGCTTCTGCGCCAGCGCGCTCATTTCATTGGAAAGCGCGGCCAGAAGCGCCGCCGTTTATACGTCCGGCACTGTCAACACTGCCGCCGATGCGACCGGCGCCTGCACTCTGGTGCTCGGCGAAATGCGGAAAGTGGCCAATGTTGGTGCTTCCGTGACCACGTGCGCGGGGACTCCGATCGTCGTCACCGCGACCTCCTTACTCGGGCCGGACTCGGCCACCGCGTCTCAAGTATCCGTAACTTACACCACAATGTCCTTCATTCCTATCCCTGGTCTCCTGGGCAAGAAATATACGATTACCCGGGTAGTCACGATGCGAGTGCGCGGATGACGAAGTCACGCACTAATAATGGCCGCCGAGGCAGCGTCATCCTGGAGTTTGCGCTGGCCGGCATCGCTGTGCTGACGATGCTTCCGGCTACCGTGAAATTGTGCATCGGCCTCTGGAACTACCACACCATGGCTTATGCCGTGCACGAAGCGGCCCGCTACGCTGCTTCCCACGGACGCGGGTGTATTACCGGTACGAGTTCCTGCGGCATTACCGTCGGGAATATCATGACAAACCTCAAGACGAATGCGATCGGTCTTTCGGCATCCGCTCTCAGTGTCACACTAACCACTGATAGCGGCGCTTCCACCGTTTGCGATCCGATCACTGCCTGCACATCCAGTACAACACGCTGGCCTCCGACCTCCAACATGGACAACCTGACCGGGAAGAAGGTAACTGTCACCGCGAATTATAAGTTCACTGCCGGCGTGCTGATGTCGTGGACCGGTGCGGGCTCGATGGATTACGACACGTTCTTCTTCCCGGCGCAGGCAACGGCAACGATCATCTTCTAGGCGGACTCCATGAAATCAAGAATCGGGCGACAACACGGACAAGCTTTGCTCCTGTTCTCCTTCTGCGCGATGGTGCTGTTCGGCATGCTCGGCCTGGTGGTGGATGTCGGCTGGGCTTACTACCGCAAGCAGGTAGCTCAATCCGCCGCCGAATCCGCAGCGACGGCGGCTATCGGAGCAGCCGTCACTTTGTCGGGCGGAAGCATCACCTGCGGCGTTGCAAACGTGATTTGCCAGTCCGAGACGGCGTGCCCGAGTTCCGCCTCCAACGCCGGCGTCACCAACATCGACATGGGCTGCCAGTACGCTTCTACGAATGGATTCAGCACCGCCGGGCGCCAGAAGGTAACGATGACGGCGGGAACGGATACGCCGCCCACCGTTACCGGCACGGCGCCGAAATACTGGGTCACTGTTCGAGTGAGTGAGTCGATCCCTCAATTGTTTGCCGCAATTCTTGGGGTGCAAAACGCATCGATTACCGCCCGCTCCACGGCTGGATATTTTCCCGGGTCGATCGGCGGCTGCATCTACGTGTTGAACAAAACGGACCAGTCGATGCAGATGAATGGCAACATTCTCTTTTCAACCGGCTGCGGCGTCAACATCAATTCCACTTCGGTTTCAGCGCTCACACTGGTGGGCGGCGCCGGCCTAACGGCATCCAACGGATCCAAAGTAAACATCGTGGGTGGTTATTCACTGGGCACCAATGCTTCCATTACTCCCTCACCTGTTACTGGCGCCGCCTCCTTCACCGATCCCATGGGTGACGTGCCCGCTCCGGCCGTTGGCAGTTGCAACAGTTTCGGCGTGAGCCCCAGCAATAACCAGAAGGTCACGATTGATCCCGGCGTGTATTGCGGCGCCATTTCGGTCACGGGCCATGCTGTGGTCACCATGAATCCGGGCTTATACATCGTCACTACCGGTGGGGTCAGCGTCGGCGGGCAAGCCACGCTGAACGGGACCGGGGTGACCATCTACTTACAGACGAATTCCGTCAGCATGTCCGGAGGCGCGACGACGAATCTGACCGCGCCTACCAGCGGCGTATGGCAGGGCATACTGTTCTACCAGGATCGGTCCGACACCACGTCGTCATCGCTCGTGGGTGGATCTGCCCAAATCCTGAACGGGGTTCTCTATTTCCCAACTACTCATATGGACTACACGGGCGGCAACAGCACCACCGCTCAGAACATCACCATCGTTGCAGACACATTGAACATCACCGGCAATTCCTGGATCGCAGCCACCGGTAGCAGCCCGTTTTTGACTCTATTTTCCGGCATAGGAGTATTCGAATGAGAAGAACATCGATGACCGAAGAACGCCGCGGCAATATCGTTGACGATTTTCAAAGCGCCGTGTCGCTCGTGTATGACGTCATGACCTACAAGACCGCGGAAGCCACACGGTCATGCCACACCTGCGGCGGCCCAGTTGTGCGCGGCAAGCGGAGCCTGCTGAAGCAGGTCTTTTGCAAACCCGTCTTCTGGTGTGTCCGCTGCATTAAGATCGTTGAGTGAGCATCACTGCATAGGGTTCGCGCAGGTGAAGTTCGCCGCGTCGTCGATACTGCCCGTACCCTTGTACCTGGCGGTCTGCGGATACGCGCACAGCGGCCGCGTCCGCACTACCTTGCCGTCCACCACGCGGCTGGCCTCGATGCGAACCGGCGCCGTTCCCGCTTCCACCCACTTCACCGCCGGAGTGGTCATGTCGAACTGGCTGGTGCCCACGCCGCCGCCGCAATGGAACATCCCGGGCACCATAAACAGGCGCGCAAACTGATCCGTAGCGGACCCCATTTTCTCCACGACCTGCTCGTAATACTCCACGCCCACCTTGGGGTTGAGCTGCGGATCGGCCCATCCGTAGTACATCAGGAGCTTGCCGCCGTGTTTGCGGAAGGCCGACAGATCGGGATCCGTCGCGTCCAGAATCTGCCGCAACTCCTCCAGGCGCGGCGGGTCCTTATCGATGTCGAACTGCTTGAAGAGGTGCGCCGCATCCGGCTCCCCGGCCGCGTTCTTCACCCACGGCACCATGTAGCGTTGAAAGTTGAACCCGTACGACGTCCAGGCTCCGCTGCCGTTTGCGGCATTCACCGCCTGTCCCAGCCACCCGCTTTGTCCGTTCGGTCCGGCGATTTCGGCGCCCACCTGCCAGCCCGGGAAGAAGCGCTTGCCGTTGCTCATGACGTCGCCGTAAATCCGTTCCAGGGCGGCGATCTGATTGGCCGTGAAGCAGTCGGACTGGTCGCTGCCCGCGGAGCAATGAGGCAAGTCGCGCGCAGGCTTGAAATCACAGCGCCGGGGATCGTCGATCAGCCCGTCCTTCAGGCCGTCGGCGGCATCGCACTTGTCGTAGACCTTGGCCGCCAGCAGTCCCAACTTCGCCGCCGGGAACGGATTCTCGTTCAGTCCCTGCATCCAGTAGGCGCGCGCCAGGTGCGTCCCGGTCTGATATAGGCCGGGCGCTCCCGCGATGATGCCATCGAAATCCTCGGGGAACCTTTGGGCCAAAGTCAGCCCTTGCCGGCCGCCTTGCGAGCAGCCCTCGTAATACGACTTTTCCGGCCCTGCTCCATAGTACGTGCGAGCCAGCATCTTCGCGGTGTCCGCCGTCACATGCAGAGAGCGAAAGCCGAAGTCCAGCAGCTTCTGGCGATTCAAGGCGAAACTTGCGCCGCGCTCGACGGCCGCCGAATGGCCGCTATCGGTTGCGGCCGTTACGAATCCTGCCTTAAGCCCTTTCGACCGGCTGGCGGCGCGACCGCCCGTGTCGAAGGCCTCGCCCGCCCAGCCGCCATTACCGAACATGTACAGGCGTCCGTTCCACGCCGAGGGCAGATTTACCTCCACGTTGAGCTCGGGCTGCGCCATCAGGCTGACGCGGCAATGCTCCGGCGCGGCGGCCGACGCCGGAATCAGGGCGGCGCCGATCACCGACAGTTCCAGGCTCGTGAGCTTGCGGAGATCCTTGCATGCTCCCACGGGTTTGCGCGCCGAGCTATCCGCGGTCAGTCCGCCGAACGGCCCGGTCCCGGCGGACTGGCCATACAGCGCCGCCGCGCACATGATCGTCACCACAATTTGCCGCATCCGACCGATTGTATCGCGGTGGCCGCCGGCTCATGACTGCACGCTCTCGTCGCTGACCGAAGCTTCCAGGAAGTAGCAATCCGGACCGGCATAGCCCTGCCGGTGAATGTCCCAGGTATTCTTCTCCAGCGTCTCCACGACCCGGCCAAAATCGGCCTGCTCCTCCACCAAAACAAGGCGGCCGTGTTCGCGAAGCAGGCGCGCAGATTCGCGCAGCGTTTGCACCGGATCGGGTAATTCGTTCCAGATGTTCGCCAACAGCACGCGATCGTTGGAGTGCGAGGCAAGCGGTGTCTCGTGATACGGCGATTCGATCACGTGGACATTTTGACGGTCGCGGCTTTGCTCGCGTAAACGCACAAGATTGTCCGGCGCGCTCTCAATCGCAAATGCGTGTCCTCTCGGACCGACTATCTCCGCGAGCGGCAGAATCAGGTCGCCGGCGCCTACACCGATTGCGGTGATGTTCATTCCTGGTTGCAGGTTCAGAAGTGCAGTGATTTCAGCCGTCGGAAGGCATTTCAGCATTTCGACCTCCGGCGTGGTACAGGCACGTTACGAGCCGAAGTTAAGTTGCGCATTGTGAACTGGCGCTCATCGGGCCACCTCGGGAATCGCAGAGGGGGCGAACAATTGCACTGAACTCATACACACCACCTTTTTGCTGGGAGTCAGGGGCGAAAGGGAAGAATTATGGCAGCACAAAATACATCATCGAAATCGCGAGAAACGGAACGCCGGCCGAATGCCGGCAGCGTGCAGCGAAGGGATCCGTTCTGGTCGCCCTCCGCGTTCTTTGAATCGAATCCATTTGGATTGATGCGGCGGTTCGCGGAACAAATGGAGTCGATGTGGGGCAAAGGCGGCGCCTGGTCGCCTGCCATCGACGTGTTCGAGCGCGACGGCAAACTCACCGTGCATGCGGATCTGCCGGGGATGAACAAGGACGATGTCAAAGTGGAAGTAGTCGACAATCAGCTCGTCATTCACGGAGAGCGGCGGCAACAGCACGAAGAGCACGAGGGTGAGTCCTGGCGTTCCGAACGGAGCTACGGCAGTTTCTACCGTTCCATCCCGCTGCCCGAGAACGCCAAGATGGACGAAGCGCGAGCGGAATTTAAGAACGGAGTGCTCGAGGTCACCATGCCTGCTCCGGCCGAACAGCGTCGCGGCCGGCAGGTGCCCATAGAGGGCGGCAGCGGTTCGCAGGAGCGAAAAGAGGCTCCGATGTCTAAGGCGAGCTAGTCAATTTTTCACCTCGGGAATAAATTCGGCTCCACCTCAGTCACATTCCCGAGGTGAGAATTGTCCAAGAAAATCGTTCACGATCGTAACAACGACGGTATTGATCGCCGCGGCTTCCTGGAGTGCATGGCCTGGGCCGGAACAGGCGTGGTCTGGACCGTCAGCGGCGGCGTGCTGACGTCGCAAGCCTTCGGCCAACATACGATGCCGGCGAAGGGCGAACTGAGCTTCGTCCAGATCAGCGACAGCCATATGGGCTTCAACAAGCCCGCCAACACCGATGTCACGGCGACGTTGCGGGCGGCCGTCGACAAGATCAATGGCCTGCCGCGCCAGCCTGACTTCATCATCCATACCGGCGACTTGAGCCACACGTCCAAGGCCGCCGAATTCGACACGCTCGACCAGGTGCTGAAGGGCGCCACAACGACCCAGGTCTTTTGCGTGCCCGGCGAGCACGATACGTCAGTGGACGACGGCAAGCTGTACCTCGAGCGTTACGGCAAGAACTCCAAGGGACGCGGATGGTACAGCTTCAATCATAAGGACGTCCACTTCGTCGGACTGTCGAACGTAGCCGTCCTCGAAGGCCTCGGCAAGCTCGGGCCGGAACAACTCGAGTGGCTCGAGACCGACCTGAAGGGACAGCCGGCCAGCCGTCCCGTGGTTGTGTTCGCGCACATCCCGCTGTGGTCCGTGTACCCCGAGTGGGGCTGGGGCACGGAGGATAGTGCGCAGTGTCTCGCGCAACTGAAGCGGTTCGGTTCGGTGACCGTTTTGAACGGCCACATCCACCAGGTGATGCAGAAGGTGGAAGGCAACGTCACCTTCCACACGGCCATGTCCACGGCATTCCCGCAACCGGCTCCCGGAACGGCGAAAGGGCCCGGCCCTATGAAAGTGCCCGACGAGAAGTTGCGGAGCGTTCTCGGCATCACCAACGTGAATGTGGTCTCGAAGCAGCACACTCTGGCCGTCGTGGACTCTGTCCTGGGAGGCGAGTAGGATGCGGTGGATCGTCCTCACTCTCCTGTCGGTCGCGGCCTTGGCGTTGTCCCAACCGCCGGATTCCGGCAAGGCGCTATTCGAAAGGCGCTGCGGCGGCTGCCATGCGATGGATAGCGACAAAGAAGGTCCGAGGCTTCGCGGCGTGTATGGCCGCAAAGCAGGGTCGGTGGAATCGTTTCAGTATTCCGACGCGCTCAAGAAGTCGCGGATCCAGTGGACGGAAGAGACGCTGGAGCGCTGGCTCACCGATACCGAAAAGCTCGTCCCCGATAACGACATGACGTTCCGGGTGGAGAAGGCCGAGGAGCGCCGGGCGATCGTTGAGTACCTGAAACAGGGATCGGGTAAGTAGCTTGGCCGAACTGACGCCCGGCACTACCTACTGGTGGATTCTGGCGGCCCAGCCGCCGCCCTCGGCCAGGTGGATCTTTAGCCGGGCGTTCTTGTCCAAGGGACCCTTGAGGAGTTTGTAATCGCCGGCCATGCGGCCGGCATTCACTCCGTCCTGGTAGGACTCTATGTGCAGCGCGCCAGACGGGAGAAACGATAGGTCCAACTCGAGGTCGCGCGGCGTCCAGTTGGTCATCGCGCCGATGTACCAATCCTGACCGCTGCGGCGCGCGACTACGACGTACTCGGCGATCTTGGCGTCCAGCACGCGGGTCTCGTCCCACACGCTCGGAACGGGGCCCAGGAACTCCATCGCTTCCGGTTCGCGCATGTAGTTCGACGGACTATCGGCGAGCATCTGGAGCGGGCTCTCGAAGACGACGTACATGGCCAGTTGGTGGCAGCGCGTGCCCATGGCCATGGGCCGGTCGAAGATGGCGGCGAAGTTGGCCTTGGTCGCATTGCGCATGGCGCCCGGCGTGTAATCCATCGGCCCCATAAACATGCGGGTGAACGGCAGCGTCACGTTGTGGGGCGGGTTCGAATCGGCGCTCCACTTGCTCCACTCCATGCCGCGGACGCCTTCGGTGCTGATGAGATTGGGCCAAGTCCGCGTCATGGTAGCGGGCCGCACCGCGCCATGAAAGTCGAGGAGCATTTTCCGTTTGGCTGTCTCGCTCGCCAGCGTGTTGTAGAACTCCATCAGCAACTGGTCGTCGCGCTGCATGAAGTCGACCTTGATGCCTTTGACGCCCCACTTGGCGAACTGATCGAGCGCGGGCTGCATCTGATCGGCGAGCGTTTTCCAGACTACCCACAGGATGACGCCCACGTTCTTCTGCTTGCCGTAGTCCACGATTTCCTGGACGTTGACCTCGGGCACGACGTCGAGCACGTTGCCCAGCTTGTACCAGCCTTCGTCGAGGATGATGTACTGCAGTCCGTATTTCGCGGCGAAGTCGATGTAGTACTTGTACGTCTCGGTGTTGATGCCGGCCTTGAAATCCACGCCGTAGACGTTGTTGGCGTTCCACCAGTCCCAGGCCACTTTGCCCGGTTTGATCCACGAGGTGTCCTTCAACTCTGTTGGCTTCGCGAGCAGCCAGACCAACTGGTTGGTGATGAGGTCACCATCCTTTTCGGCGACGCCGATGATGCGCCACGGGAACGTGCGAGTGCCGGTCGTCACGGCCGTGTAGTCGGCGGCCTCGGTGACCTTGTAATCGCGATCCTTCTCCAGCACCTGTTTCAGCGGATAGGGCGGGAAGACGCCGGAGAGTCCGTTGCCGCCGGTGCCCCTGAGCCACAGGCCGGGGTACTCCTCGATATCCGATTCGGCGATGGCGAGTTTGACGCCGCCGGTATCCACGATGGCAGGCAGCGACGCCAGCATGTTGGGAGCGATCTCATGCAGTTTGCGAGGCAGATACTGGCGCTCGTTATGCGAGAAGAAGCTGTCCTCCTGTCCGTAAAAGACGGTGTAATCGGCGGCGAACTTGAGGTTGATCTCTTCGCCGAAGATCTTCACCTGCGCGCGCGGCAGCGATGTTTCCAAGCGGTACGCCACGCCGTTGTTGTAGGCGCGGAAGATCGCGGCCATGCCGTCCTGCGTGTCGATCCGCATCTCGTTATAGTTGTCGCGGATCTTGGCGAACTTCTGCCGCACGACGGGGTCCAGCATCTGGTCGTGGCTGACTTCTTTTACACTGCGGATTTTCGGATCGTGGCCCAAGAGCGTCTGATCGACATTGATGCCCATCGAGGAATTCTGGAGCACCATGCGCCCGTTGACCAGCAGATCGTATTGGACGCGGCTCTCCATCCGGATGCGGATTTCGATCTTACCGTCCGGGGACCGTAAGCTGCGATTGGACTGCGCCGGTGCGCTGCCCGCGAGCCAGAGACAAGATGCCACAAAGATAAAAAGTCGTGAATTCACCAGGTTAGATTCCTAAAAAATGCACCCCTCTCTTACGTTCGGGGCTCTGTCTACTTCTTGGTCGCGGGCTGCCGAAATCCGCGTTCCACCGTGTCGTTCGGATCGGTCGAAACGGGGCCATCGCGCCACAGCCAGCGCATCATTTCGGGCAGGATGGCGCCGCCGAATTTCTGGCCGTGGAGATTTACTCCCCACGAATAGTTTACGTCATAGCCCTTTTGCGTAAGAGCCTTCATGAGCCGCACGTTCTGGTAGAACCAGTCCCGTCTGGGATCGTACTGGCCGCGGCCGGCGCGATTGTCGTTGCGGCCGTCGCAGAGAAATACGCGAATCGGCTTCTTCTCCGACGCCAGCACTCGTTCGGGATAGACATCGCCTCCGCGGAGGTTGACGAAGCTGCCGACGTTGCTCAACACCTTGCGAAATTCGTTGGGCCGCTCCCAGGCGACCATGAAAGCCGCGATCGCGCCGGAACTGGAGCCACCGATGCCACGCTGCTCCGGGTCCTTCGAAATGTTGTAATCCTTGTTCAGCGCCGGCATCAACTCATCCACGATCACGCGCCCGTACTTATCGTCGGGCGTGTTGTATTCGGTGGGCCGGTTGGTGGTGCGATCGCCCCATTCCTGCGCGTTCGGCTCGGGCTGCTCGGGAGTGCGGCCGGGATTGATGAAGACGCCGAGCATCACCGGGATCTCGTGGCGGTAGATCAGATTGTCCATGACATTCTGCGCGCGGAGGTCGCCGTTCTCCTGCTTGAACGCCTGGCCGTCGTTGAAGATCATCAGGCTGGCGGGCACGGCGGGGTCGTACTGCGCCGGGACGTAGACCCAGTAGGTGTGCTGCGTGCCCGGGTAGACCTGACTGGGCAGCGTGAAGGGTCCGCGGATCTCGCCTTTGGGTACGCCTTCCTGTGGCATGGAATCGGGCCCCAGGCGGTACTGCGAGTTCATGTCGGGAGGCTTCGGGGTGGGGGACTGCGCGATGGCGGCCCCGGCGGCTAGTGCGAATGCGATGAGTTGCTTCATGTTTGAGTTCCTCTAGTGCGCGGGCGCTTTCGGCGCCAGATTCGGCGGATATGCGTGATCCAGTACCGACCACATGAAATCCGCCGCGAGCCGCGCCTGATTGTGGCAGTTCATGCAGCCGAGCTGCGGACGATCCTGGTCGAAGGTTTCCATAGTGATGTTGGCGAAGGCCGAGCCCGACGCGGATCCGAGGCCCGGAAAGGTGTGCGACGCGTCGCCGTTCACACTGGCCGGCACGGGCACCGATTGGTCGCCGGTCACGCGCGGCCACTGCGTCATGACTAGCTGATAATTCTCCCAAACGGTACCGCGCAGTTGGCGCTCGTACATGAGGTTCGTGTACGCCGTCTTCGGGTGGACGGGCGAAACGGCCGATCGCGCGATGTTGAACGGCTTCACCGGCTCCTTGGCCAGCGGCGTTAGTGTGAGCGGGTTCTCCAGAGGCGGAGCGTCTGCCGCGCCGTTGTGCAGGGCGAACGTGCCTGGTGCTCCGGGGCGCGCGGGCGGCGCCAGATCCACCTGCTCGAACGTGGACCAGATCCACTGCGGACGGCTGGCCGTCTTCTGGACGATGTGGAGGCCGACGAGGCCCATGGTCACGACCGAGCAGCGTCCGGTGTTGGCGTCGCGGAGGGTGACGGGCCGCGTGTAGTAGCGACTCTTGGCGGCATCGCTGAAGCCGGTCAGGTCCAGCCACGCAGCCTTGAGTACGATAGAGCCGTCGGGAAACTGGAGCACCGGTTCGGCCGGACGCGGCGTGGGAATCGGCGGCAGCGAACTTCGAAGGTACAGCTTCTTGGCCAGGATGTAGTCGTACGCCGCGCGGTTGTAGAGCGTCTGTGTGCGGACGTAGCGTCCGTTCTGCGCGGCGATCGGGCCGAGCATTTCGCCGGGACCGAACTGCGCCACTTCGTCCAGACCCGAGAACGACGCGATGACAGAGTCGCCGAAGCCGGTCTTGGCGCCGCAGGCATTCTGCGCGGCGGGCTCGTAGGAATCGAAGCCGGCGGGCGCCGAGCCGTCGTGGTGGAAGACTTCCCAGAGCGCCTTGTAAGTCTCGAAGGTCCGCGGACCCGCGCTGCCCAGCTTTTTCGCCGCGTCGGGCGCTCCACGATGGTCCGCCGATGCAGGCCAGACCAGAGCGACGAAGGCCCGCCAGGAGTAGTCGTCAAAGTAGTCGGTGGCGACGTCCGTGAAGTTCGAGGGGATGCAGACATCGGGCGGCATCTGGCTCGAAGAGACGTTCGCCACCGGCTCGCGCGGGCAGCCTCCGGGCGCGGGCAACGGTGCGGAGAGGCAGGCTGCGCCCGCTAGCAATCCCGCAAGAACCCATGGAAACCTCGACCTCCCGACCATTCTCAAATCAGCATATAATACGTCTGCGGTCTCAGGATGCTGTCCAGACGGGATTGGGGAAAAATAACCCTCGTAGGTTTGCCGGCCATGTTGCGCGGCGCGACGGCCGGGAGTGTGCGCGTGGGCGCCGCCACCGAGTCGTTCCACGACTTTGCGCGCACGCCGGGCCGGGATAACGTCGACGAGATCATCGCGGCGCTGAAGTCGTCGGGCGTGACGGAGATCGACCTGGCATCGGTGAATACCGAGGCGCCGAGTCCGGATACGGGGCTGCCTCCACCTCCGCCGCCGGGGCCGTATGGCGGTCCTCCGGCGGGATTCACGCCGGCGGAACTGGCTCTCCGCGCGCGCGCGCTGCGGGATAATCTGCGCAAGTGGCGGCTGGCCACGCCGCCGTCTCACTATGCTGCCTTGAAGGGCCGGTTCGACGCGGCGGGGATCGGCGTGTATTCGATCTCGTTTCAGCACGACGACGCGTTCACGGATGAAGAGCTCGACGCGACGTTCGCGCATGCCAAGGCGCTGGGAGTGGAAACGATCTCCTCGCGGGCGGGTCTGCCGATGGCGAAACGGCTGGCAGCTTGTGCCGAGCGGCACGCGGTCACGGTGGCGTTCCGCAACGAGCGCGAGACGGCGTCGCAGATGGCCGCGATGGCAGCGCTGTCGCCACGCTTTCGCGTGAATCTCGACATCGGAAATTTCACCGCGGCGAACCAGGAAAGCGTCGCGTTCATTCAGGAAAATCATGAGCGCATCACGCACCTGATGGTGAAGGACAGGACGCGCAACGACGGCGGCAACGAGGCCTTCGGGTCCGGCGACACGCCGATCCGCGAGGTGCTGGCGCTGGTGCGCGACAAGCAGTATCCGATCCGCGCGTTCGTGGATTACGAGTACGTGGGGCTGGGCACACCGCCGGAAGAGGTACGCAAGTGCATCGCGTACGTGAAAGCGGCGGTCGCTTAGAACGGCAAATTCGAGGGGGAGCATATGAAAGACTTTCACCGGCGCGATTTCTTTAAGATGGCTGCGGGCGGCGCCGCGGCACTGATGACGGGAGCAATGGGCGACGCGCTGGCCCAGTCCTCGCCGGATTGGACGAAGCAGGTCGGGCTGGAACTCTACACGGTCCGCGACGCCATGCAGACAGACTACGAAGGAGTGCTGGCGAAGGTCGCCTCGTTCGGATACAAGGAGGTCGAGCCTGCGAGCGGCTACAACAACATGCAGCCGAAGGAATTTCGCGCCATGTTGGATCGCTACGGCCTGAGCGCGCCCAGCACGCACTCGGGACTGCCTCCCGGAGACACGATCGAAGCGCGGCTGGAAGGCGGCCAGATCATGGGGTTCAAGTACATCGAGAACCTGGGCGGCGGTGGCGGTGGCGGCCGGCGCGGTCCGGGTGGGCCACCTCCGGCGGGCGCACCTCCGGCGGGCGCGGGTCGAGCGCAGGGCGCGGGCGGTGGCGCGGGTCGCGGAGCAGGCGGCGGCGGTGGTCGCGGCGCGGGCCAGACGGAAGAGGCCATCAAGCGGCAGGCGCAGACGTTGAACGAGAACGGCAAGGTGGCGCAGAAGTTCGGCATGAAGATGATCATCCACAATCACACGGGTGAATTCGCTCCCCTGGCCGACAAGCCGGAGGTGCGTCCGTACGACATTCTATTGGCCGAAACCGATCCGGCGCTGGTGGTCATGCAACTCGACATCGGTTGGGCGTCGGTTGCGGGCCAGGACATTCTGGCGATGTTCAAAAAGAATCCCGGCCGGTTTGAATGCTGGCACGTGAAGGACGCCAAAGGCATCAAGGCGATGTCGCCATCGTTGACGCAAAGCCAGCGGCAGCAGTCGGCGGATCTGGTGCCGGTGGGACAGGGCGAGGTGGACTACAAGGCGATCTTCGCGGCGGCGTCGCAGGCGGGGATGAAGCACTTCTGCATCGAGCAGGATAATGCGGCGCTGTGGGGCGATTCGGTGGCAGCGGCGCGGGTCAGCTTTAACGGGCTGGTGCGGGTACTGTCGTAGGACGAAAAAACGGGGCCGGGGGCCAGGGGTTTAGTGGCCGCTCGCTGCGCTCGCGGTTTGGGCAGGCTAAAGCGGGCTAAAGCGTGCCCCACGGGTACACGCGTGGCGAAGGTGGGCTTTTCGGTTGTCAAAGATCAGCAGCGGTTAACGGGGGAGGGCCACAGTTGGGAGCGGCTTCTACTCGTCCAAATCGTCAAAATCCGGGTCCCGGCGGCCGATGTCCGAGAGGAATTGGCTTTGTTCCGTCGGGTAGGTTCGAGGGGGTGCGGGGGCTGGAGTCTGGGCTTTGAAGCGGGCGGCCTGGAGGCGTTGGAGTTCCTTCGTGATCTGGCGGATGGAGGTCTCGAGGCGATGGATCATGCGACCGACGCGGTCGAGGAGAGTGGACTTGGTTTCGAGGACATTGCCCAGAGTGGCTCCATTTTCCATGGCGGCCTCCCAGATTTGAGCTTCGGCATTCTGGAGACGGTTGAGACGCCAGAGTGTGGTGGTGAGCTGATCGACGCATTGTTGC
>Ga0105240_10004588_pt1 | contig 20940 bp, 21 predicted proteins | sample KBSC54metaG_FD_80426 | JGI IMG/M metagenome (GOLD analysis project Ga0105240, IMG submission 80426) | Corn rhizosphere microbial communities from Kellogg Biological Station, Michigan, USA - KBS C5-4 metaG | ecosystem: Host-associated > Plants > Roots > Rhizosphere > Soil | place: Michigan, USA... | reverse complement strand
GGCGGCCGAGTCGTAGTAGAGTTGGGTCAGCATGAAGTCGGCCACGACGTCCTCGCGCGCCACGCCCAGGGCCGACAGGATCAGCGCGCAGGTCACGCCGGTGCGGTCCTTGCCGCCGCTGCAGTGGAACAGCACCGGCAGGGCGGCGTCGTCCTCGGCCAGGCGGGCGAACATGCGGCCGAAAGCGGCCAGGGGCTGTGGCTCGGTGACCATGCGCACGTACATCCCGGCCATGATCTCGCGCGACACCGCCGGGTCATGGCGGGCGGCCTCGTTTGCCTGCACGCGCTGGAAGGTGTTCGGCCCGGTGTCGTCGTTGAACAGTGGCGATCGCACCAACTCCGGCGCGGCCTCGCCCGGCCAGCGGGTCGGCGCGGCGGCGGTCTCTGAATCGCGCCGCAGATCGTAGACCAGCCGGATGCCGTGCGGGGCCAGCGCGGCGTGGTCACCGTCGCTCAGCTCGGACAGCCGGTCCGACCGGTACAGTCGCCGCCACTTCACGCTGCGGCCGCCGGCCGCGCGGTAGCCGCCGAAGTCGCGGAAATTGCTGGCGCCCTCGAGCGGGATGTGGCGGTCGTGTTGCATAGGGTCCGATATGCCGAGCCATGACGTCTGCGTCTATCGCCGGCGTGTGACAGGCGACGGCCATGGCTGGGCGCCCGTAAGCACACCCTGCTTCCCCAACAGTGTCACCCCGGAAACGCGCGCAGCGAGTTGTCCGGGATCTCATCGCCGCCAATCGCCGGGCGATCCCGGACAGCGGCTTTGCCGCTTCCGGGATGACATTCCCACTGATGCTCGAAGCTAATGAGCGATCTCGCTCAGGTTTGCGCCCAGTCCGGCCACGCCACCCGGCACGGCCGGCCCTCGACGGTCAGCTCCGCCCCTTCGACCCGATCCAGGCGCAGCAGCGCCATCGCCCGGCCCGGCATGCCGGACAGGGCCTCGCCGGCGCGCAAGGTCCCCGCCAGGATCTCGGCGCCCGGCGCCGGCGGCGGCCCGTCGAACGTGATCGGCAGCATGCGCGAGCGGATCTGGCCGCGCCGCTTCATCCGCGAGGTGGTCTCCTGGCCGACGAAGCAGCCCTTCTTGAAGTCGATGCCGTTCAGCAGGTCGAAGTCGGCCTCGATCGGATAGCTGGCGTCGTCGCCCCAGTCGTCCGACCCCGGAACGCCCAGCGCAAGTCGGTGGGCGTCATAGTCGGCTTCCGCGGCGCTCGGCTCCGCCGCTGCGCCGTATCCGCGCCAGCCGAGCGCACCAAGTCGTGGATCGGCCACCCAGCCGCCGCCCGAGGGCGCTTCGCCCCAGGCTGCCAGCACCGGCCGCTCGTCCGGAGCGAACACGACCTTGGCCCGCAGCCGATAGAGCGTCAGCCGCTGGATCAGCGCCTCGCGTCGGTCGCGCCGGCAGTCGATCAGGCAGGCCTCGGTTTGGCCGATCACGAACAGATCGAACAGCAGCCGCCCCTGCGGCGTCAGCAGCGCCCCGAAGCGCGCCTCGCCCGGCCTCAGGCCCTCGACGTTCTGGGTCAGCTGCCCCTGCAGGAAACCCTCCCAGTCGGGGCCGGTGACGGCGATCAGGGCGCGGCTGTCCAGGTGGGCGACGGGCATGCCGGGAATGTGGCGCTTGTCGCCCTGGAGCGCCAGGGCGACGCGCCCTATACAGGTTGCGATGCCTGCCAAGTCGTTCCCGATCCTGTTCATCGCCGCGGCCGAGGTCAGCGAAGCGGTGCTGGCGTCGGGCCTGCTGAAGAAGCTGCACGACGAGGCCCCGAATCCCAGCTTCACCATCATCGCCAACGCCAAGGTGGCGCCGCTGTTCGCCGACATGCCGAAAGTCGAGCGGCTGGTGATCAACAACAAGAAAGCCTCCGGCCGCCGATGGTTCGGACCGCTGGGCCCGCTGCGCGCCCGTCGCTGGGCGCTGGTGGTGGATGGACCTGCCGGGGTGATCACCGGGCGGCTGCGGCCGAAGGGGCGGGCGCTGCGCCGCCGCTCGGGCGAGCCCGAGCACAAGCTGATGGAGGCCGCGCGGCTGATGCGGCTCGAGGACGAGCCGCCGACGCCCTACCTGTTCACCAGCGCGGAGACCGAGGCCAAGGCCGCGGCCCTCACCGACGGGCCCGGGCCGATCCTCGCCCTGTCGCCGGCCGCGGACTGGATGGGCAAGGCCTGGCCCGCCGAGCGCTATGCCGAGGTGGCCCGGCGCCTGCTGTCGTCGCGCGGGGCCATGGCCGGCGGTCGCCTGATGCTGCTGGGCGAGCGGGGCGATCAGCACGCGGTGGACCCTGTGCGGGGTGTGGCGCACCGCGAGGTGACCATCGATCTGGTCGGCAAGGATCCGCTGCTGGCCTTCGCGGCGCTGAAGCGCGCCCGCCTGTTCATTGGCAACGACAATGGCTTCTCGCAGCTGGCGGCGGCGGCCGGGGCGCCGACGCTGGCGCTGTTCGGCCCGTCCGACGACCGCATCTGGCGGCCCTGGGGCGACAACGTGCGCGTGGTCCGCGGGGCCCGCTCGCTGGAGGAGATCCGCAAGATTGACTTCTCGCTCAGCGCCCAGGTCAGCCACATGGTCGACCTCGCGGCCGAGAGCGTGCAGTCGGCCGCCGAGGCCCTGCTGGAGGAGACGGCCGCCGCGCATGCCTGAGACCTACGACCTGATCGTCCGTGGGGGCGAGGTGGTGAACCATGCCGGCCGCGGCCGGGCGGACGTCGGCATGCGCGACGGCCGGATCGCCGCCATCGGCGACCTCGGCCAGGCATCGGCCGGCGAGGTGCTGGACGCGACGGGCCTGTCCGTGCTGCCCGGCGTGCTCGACACCCACGTCCACTTCCGTGAGCCGGGCCTGGAGTGGAAGGAAGACCTGGAGAGCGGCTCCCGCGCCGCGGTGCTGGGTGGCGTGGTGGGCGTGTTCGAGATGCCGAACACCGAGCCCTCCACCACCGACGCCGAGACCCTGGCCGACAAGGTCGCCCGCGCCGCCGGCCGGGCGCACTGCGACCACGCCTTCTACCTCGGCGCCACGCACGAGAACGCCCGCTTCCTCGGCGAGCTCGAGCGCCTGCCCGGATGCTGCGGCGTGAAGGTGTTCATGGGGGCCTCCACCGGCTCGCTGCTGGTCGCCGACGACGAGGGCGTGGCGGCGGTGCTGAAGCACACCCGCCGGCGCACCGCCTTCCACTCCGAGGACGAATGCTGCCTGGCCGAGCACCGGCCGCTGGCCCGCACCGGCGACTGGACCAGCCATCCCGAGGTGCGCGACGCCCACTGCGCGATGCTGTCCACCGAGCGGCTGATCCGGCTGGCCCGGGCGGCGGGTCGGCTGATCCATGTGCTGCACGTGACCACCGCCGAGGAGATCGACTTCCTCGCCGGCCACAAGGACATCGCCACGCTGGAAGTCACTCCCCAGCACCTGACCCTTGCCGGCCCGCCTGCCTACGAGCAGCTCAAGGGCCTGGCGCAGATGAACCCCCCGATCCGCGACGAGGCGCACCGCTCGGGCCTCTGGAAGGGCGTGGCGTCGGGCGTGGTTGATTCGCTCGGCAGCGACCATGCGCCCCATACCCTGGAGGAGAAGGCCCGGCCCTATCCCGCCTCGCCGTCCGGCATGCCCGGCGTGCAGACCCTGGTGCCGGTCATGCTGACCCATGTCGCCGAGGGGCGCCTCACGCTCGAGCGGTTCGTCGACCTGACCAGCGCCGGGCCGCAGCGCCTGTTCGGCCTTGCCGGCAAGGGGCGGATGGCGGTGGGCTACGACGGCGACCTGACCCTGGTCGACCTGAAGGCGCGCCGGACGATCCGGCGCGAGGAGATGGCCACCCGTGTCGGCTGGAGCCCGTTCGAGGGCCTGGAGGCCAAGGGCTGGCCGATGGCCACCGTGATCCGCGGCCGGGTGGTGATGCGCGACGGCGAGGTGACCGCGCCCGCCGGCGGCCGGCCGATCCGGTTCGCCGAGGTCCTGGCGTCGTGACCGCGTCCGACGCGCCGATCCGCGATCCCCGCTTCGCGCCCCGCCGGCTGGAGATCGGCCGCGCCGCCGACGGCGCCGTGGTCCTGACCAACCCGACGCCGCTGCTGCGGGTGTTCCCGACCACCGTCGCGCCGCTCGCGCACTGGGCCGAGGCCGCGCCGGATCGCACCTGGCTGGCCGAGCGCTCTGGCGAGGGCTGGCGGCGGGTCAGCTATGCCGAGGGCCGCGACCTGGTCGCCGCCCTGGCCGGAGGGCTCGAGCGGCTGGGCCTGGCGCGGCAGACGCCGGTGCTGCTGCTGGCTCGCAATTCGGTCGACACCGCCTTGGTCACCTACGCCCTGATGACCCTGGCCTTGCCGGTGGCGGCGGTGTCGCCGCAATATGGCCTGAAGGGCGCCGACCTTTCCCGGCTCGCACATGCGGTGCGGCTGCTCCGGCCCGGCGCCCTCTACGTCGACGACGCCGAGGCGTTTGAGGACGCCCTGGGCGCGCCCTTCGTCGTCGGCCTGCCGGTGATCGCCGGCCGCAACCCGCGGCCGGGGCATCTGGCGCTGGCAGAGCTGCTGCGGAGCCCCGCCGCGCCGTCGATCGCCGAGGCGGAGGACATCGCCCGCCTGCTGCTGACCTCCGGATCCACCGGCGATCCCAAGGCGGTGATGGCCCTGCACCGGACCATGGCGCACAACGGGGCCCAGCTCGAGGCGTGCTACGTCGACCCTGAGCCGCAGGTGATGATCACGCACGCGCCCTGGAGCCACAGCATGGGCGCCAACTCGATCCTGCACATGGCCCTGCACCGCGGCGCGAGCCTCTACCTCGACGCCGGCCAGCCTGCCCCCGGCCGGTTCGGCGAGACGGTGCGCAACCTGCGTGAGATCGCACCGACCTACCACAGCATGGTGCCGGCCGGCTGGGACCTGCTGGCGGGCGAACTGGAGCGCGACCCGGCCCTGGCGCGCAGTTTCTTCAGCCGTATCCGGGTGATGCAGTACGGGGGCGCCGGGCTCGGCCAGGCCACGGGCGACCGCATCGAGGCGCTGGCCGTCCGCACCGTCGGCGAGCGCATCCACTTCGGCAGCGCCTTCGGCGCCACCGAGACGGGACCCGCGGCCACGAACGTCCACTGGCCCAGCACCACCCTGGGCGTGGTCGGCCTGCCGCTGCCCGCCACCACCGTCAAGCTGGCGCCTGTCGGCGACAAGCTGGAGGCGCGGATCAAGGGGCCGCAGGTCTCGCCGGGCTACTACCGCGCGCCGGAGGCCACGGCCGCCGCCTTCGACGAGGAAGGCTTCTACCGCCTCGGCGACGCCGTGAAGCCGGTCGACCCCGACCGGCTGGAGCTGGGCCTGAGGTTCGACGGGCGGCTGGTGGAGAACTTCAAGCTGGGCAGCGGCGTGTTCGTGAACGCCGGCGCGCTCAGGATCACCGCTGTGTCGGCCATGGGCGCGGCGGCGCGCGACGCCGTCGTCTGCGGCGAGGGCGAGGCGGCCGTTGGCCTGCTGGTGTTCCGTAACGACGACTCCGGCCTGGATTCGGCCGCGACCCGCGAGGCGGTGCGCACGGGTCTGACGCGCTTCAACCGCGAGGCCGTCAGCGCCGGCGGTCGCGTGGGCCGGGCGCTGGTCGTGGCCGACCAGCCCGACCCCGGCGTCGGCGAGATCACGGACAAGGGCTACATCAACCAGTCCAGGGCCCGGTCCCGCCGGGCAGGCGAGATCGCGCGCCTGTTCGCCGCCGCCCCCGACCCGGACGTCATCGTACTGGAGGCCTGACATGAACGGCGCCGACGCCCTGATCGAGACCCTGATCGACAACGACGTGACCGCCTGCTTCGCCAACCCGGGCACCAGCGAGATGCAGTTCGTCAGCGCCCTGGACCGCCAGCCGAGGATGCGGCCGGTGCTCTGCCTGTTCGAGGGCGTGGTGACGGGCGCCGCGGACGGCTACGGCCGGGTCGCCGGCAAGCCGGCCTGCACCCTGCTGCACCTGGGTCCCGGCTACGGCAACGGGGTGGCCAACCTGCACAATGCGCGCCGCGCCTTCACCCCGATCGTCAATGTGATCGGCGACCACGCCACCTATCACCGCCAGTACGACGCGCCGCTGAACTCGGACATCAAGGCGCTGGCTAGTGTGAACTCGGTCTGGGTGAAGAGCGCCGAGTCCCCCGACGAAGTGGCCGCGCTCGCCGCCGAGGCCGTTGGGGCCAGCTTCGGCCCGCCCGGAGGCTCGGCCAGCCTGATCCTGCCGGCAGACTGCGCCTGGCTGCCGGTCACCACGACCTCCCGGCCCAAGGCCCAGCGCAACGGCAAGCGCGCTGTCGCCGGCGAGACGATCGAGAGCATTGCCCGCAAGATCCGGTCGGCGAAGAAGCCGGTGATCTTCGTCGGCCAGGGCGCGGGCGCGACCGAGGCCGGAGTGTCTGCCGCGGGGCGCCTCGCCGCCGCCGGCGTGCGGCCGCTGGCGGAGACCTTCCAGGGCCGCATCGGCCGCGGCGCTGGCCGCTTCCTGCCCGACCGGATGATGTACTTCGCCGAGCAGGCGGTGGAGGACCTGGCCGGCGTCGACCTGATGGTGCTGGTGGAGTCGCCGCCGCCGGCGGCCTTCTTCGCCTACCCCGGCCGGCCCAGCCTGCTGGCCCCGGAAGGCGGCTGCGAGACCCTGACCCTGGCGGAGCGCGAGGAGGACGGCGCGGCGGCGATGGACGCCCTCGCCGACGCCCTGGGCGCGCCGGCCAGCGGACCTCTGCAAGAGCTCGCCCGGCCGGAGGCGCGGACCGGCGCCCTGACCCCGTCCAGCGCGGGCGCGGGTATCGGCCGTCACTTGCCGGAGGGGGCCATCGTCTGCGACGATGCGGTCACCGCCAGCCAGCCGATCCTCAACAACACCCGCGGATGTCCGCCGCACGACTGGCTGGCGCTCACCGGCGGGGCGATCGGGCTTGGCATTCCCATGGCGGTCGGCGCGGCGGTGGCCGGCGCCGGGCGCAAGGTCGTGTCGCTGAACGGCGACGGCGCGGCCATGTACACGCCCCAGGCGCTCTGGACCCTGGCCCGCGAGGCTCTCGACGTGACCGTGGTGATCTTCGCCAACCGGAACTACCGGGTGCTCAACATCGAGCTGACCCGCACCGGCGCCGGCAATCCCGGCCCGGCGGCCTCGAAGCTGCTCAGCCTCGACGATCCGGCGATCGACTGGGTCAGTCTCGCGAAAGGCCAGGGCGTGCCCGCGGTCCGCTGCGACACCGCCGACTCCTTCGACGCCGCCTTCGCCCGCGCCATGGCGGAACCCGGGCCGAAGCTGATCGAGGCGGCGCTGCCGTAGCCTTCCTCCCCCTCGTGGGGCAGGGCTATCGCATACGACTTTGCTGGCTCTTGCGCGTGCCGCAGGCGCCCCAAGAATGCACCGCGGAGATCGCAGAGATACGCAGAGACGGCGGAGCGTTTGGGTGTTCTCCGCGTGTCTCTGCGATCTCCGCGGTTGAACTTCCTTCGGCTGCGCCGCTTCCGATGATCAGTGCCCGCCGGCCGGTGGGGCGGAGTGGCGGGTGTTGGCGGGCATCCGGCAGCCGCCGGCGATGCCGCTGGCCATGTTGCAGACCAGCGCGTCCTTGGCCGTCAGCGCAGGGGTGGTGGTGTAGCCGATCATGAAGCCCAGGCCGCCGTCGGAGCAGCTGACTTCCATGTAGCCGACCCCGGCGGCCGTCACGCCCACCATCCGCGAACCGTTCACGGTGCAGGTCGTCTTGCCGAGCTTCTTCAGGTCGGCGGTGAGCAGGGCGTAGCCGGCGTCGGGCTGGGTCAGGCCGCAGCGGAAACCCTTCAGCTCGGACACGCTGCAGGGATAGATCTCGCCGTGCTCGGAAGCGCTGGCCGAGAACTGCGCGATCGCGCCGTCCGGACGGTTCGAGCAGGCCAGCTCCACCACCTCGTGCCCGGCCGAGGCCGAGGCGAACGGGGCGTACTTGGAGACCTGACAGTCGAACCCGGCCTTCTGGGCCAGCTGGGTATAGAGCGCATTCTGCTCGCTGCGGGCCTGGCGCGCGTTGGTGAGGGTGCAGCCGCCACCCACGAAGTCCGCATTGGCGCAGTCGATGGTGTTGACCAGATGCTCGTCCGCCGCCTGCTGCAGCATGTAGCCATGCCCGTCCTGGCAGGCGATCTCATAGAAGTTCATGCCGTCCTCGGTGCTGAGGACGTAGCGGCGGTCCTTCACCTGGCAGGGCTTGCCGGACTGGGCTGCGAGCTGGTCGATGATCGCCAGCTGGCTGGCGTCGTCGGTCAGCTTGCACTTCAGCGCCTCCTGGTCGGCCACGGCCAGGCAGGGCTGCAAGGTGACCGGCTTGGAGGCGCTCACCGGATAGGGCGCGTTGGCGATGTAGCCGGCGCCATTGGCGCAGGCGATCTCCAGCACCAGGTGGCCGTCCGCGGTCTGTCCCAGCGCCCGGGCCTTGGCCACCTGGCACTTGGGGTCGACCTTGCTCACGATCGGCGTGAAGCCGGCCGCGGCGTTGGCGTTGCCGGGCAGCATGCAGCGGAAGTTGCCGGCCGGGCCGCCCTCGAGCTCGAGGCAGCTGACGGTCTGGCTCGTGTTGTCGGGGTGCGCGATGATCAGCACGCCGGGGCCGTTCGAGCAGGCGATCTCGTAAAGCCCGTTCTTCTTGTGCGTCTTCGGGTCGTCCTGGTCGCCGATGTAGTAGGCGTCGGCCACCTGGCAGTCGAGCGAGGCGGCGGTGATGAGGGCGGGCGCCGCCTTCATCCCTTTGGCGCGCTGGCCCGCGTCGAGGGGCGGCGCCCCTGCGGCGTGCGCAACGGTCGACACCGTGAGCGCCGCGAACATGGCGCAGACAAGACCGACAACGACCGATCTCATGCGAAGAGTCTCCTGGGCGTACTGTTATGTTTGACGGGCCTTAAGCGCCGTTGCGCCGTTGCGGTCAAGACGGTGGACGGGCAAGCCGGAAGGGCGCTGCCGTCTTGGCTGGGCGCGCCATCGGCGCCAGAACGAACCCTCGGCGAGGAGGCCAAGGCGCATGCGCGACGGATTCGAGGGCGGCGGGGCCAGTCAAGATGGCCTGACCTATCCGCTGGCGGCGGGGCCAAAAAGTGGCGAGGCGGTGGAGATCGCCCCCGGCGTGCTCTGGATGCGCATGCCGCTGGGCGGCTCGCTGGCCTTCATCAACGTCTGGGCGCTGCGCGACGGCGATGGCTGGACGCTGGTGGACACCGGCATGCAGGGCGCCGACACCACCGAGGCCTGGATGAAGACCTTCGCCGGGCCTCTGGGCGGCAAACCGATCACCCGGGTCATGGTGACGCACATGCACCCAGACCACATCGGCATGGCCGGCTGGATCACCCGCAAGTACCACTGCAAGCTCTGGATCACGCGCACCGAGTACGTGATGAGCCGGATGCTGGCCGGCGACACCGGGCGGGAGGCGCCGGACGACGGCATCGAGTTCTACCGCGCGGCCGGCTGGGACCAGGAGGCGATCGACCTCTATATGGCCCGGTTCGGCGGCTTCGGCCGCGGCATGCACGCGCTGCCCGACAGCTTTTGCCGCATCGTCGACGGCCAGAGCATTTCGATCGGTGGGCGAGAGTGGAAGGTGGTGGTTGGCGCGGGTCATACGCCCGAGCATGCCTGCTTCCATTGCCCGGAACTGAACCTGTTCATCTCCGGCGATCAGGTGCTGCCGAAGATCACCACCAACGTGTCGGTCTTTCCCACCGAGCCCGAGGGCAATCCGCTGGAAGACTGGCTGACCTCCCTGGCCCGTATACGCCGGCTGGTGCCGAACGATGTGCTGGTGCTGCCTGCTCACAACGACCCGTTCACGCCGCTGCACACCCGCATCGACGCCTTGATCGGCTTCCACGAAGGCTGCCTGGCTCGGCTGGAGGCCATGCTGGCTGAGCCAAGGCGCGCCGTCGACGTGTTCAGCGCCCTGTTCAAACGTGAGATCAACAGCAACGTCCTCGGCATGGCCACCGGCGAAAGCCTGGCCCACCTCCATTGGCTCACCAAGCACGGTCGCGCCGTCCGCGAACGGGACGCCGCCGGGGTGGACTGGTACCGCCTCCCCGACGCCGCGCCCCGCAAGGCGGCGTGAAGGCGCAGCCGGGCATCGTCCTCTTCGACCTGGGCGGCGTCCTGCTGCCGTTCGATCAGGCGAAACGTGTTCGGGCGGTTGCCGAGGCCTTACGAGTCACAGAGTTCGCCGCCTCGGCCGCGATGACGCCCGAGCTGTTTGCGCGCCTCGGCGACGGGCGACGCGACGAGGCGGAGTTCGCTGCGGCCTTTACTGACCTGGCAGGTCGTCACGTCACGGCGGCCGAGGCGAAGGACCTGATCATAAGCGTCTTCGAAGCCCCGAACGCGCCTCTCTGGGCGTTCGCCGCGACGCTCGCGCGGCGCATCACCGTCGGCGCCTTCAGTGACAATCCGGCGTTCGTGAGCGAGGCCTTTCCTGCCGGCGCACGCCTCGCGCCGCTCTTCTGGTCGAGCGAGATCGGTGCGCTGAAACCGTCGGCGGCATTCGACTGGGTCGAAGCCAGTGTCGGCGTCGCGCCTGAACGTATCATCTTCGTCGACGACACGCTGGCCAATGTCGACGCGGCGCGGGCGCGGGGCTGGGACGCGATCCTGTTCCGGTCCAACGACGACGTGATCGCCGAATTTGCCCAACGGGGTTTGCCATGATTGTGGTCCGGCCTGCCGCGCCGCCCGACGGTGCGCTGATTCACGAGCTGATCCTCGCGCTGGCCGACTACGAGAAGCTGCTGCACGAAGTACGCGCGACGCAGGGCGACATCGAGACGATCCTGTTCGGTTCCGCGCCGCGGGCCTTCTGCGACATCGCTGAACTGGGCGGGACACCGGTGGGCTTCGCGCTCTGGTTCTACAACGTCTCCACCTTCGAGGGCCGCCACGGCATCTACCTGGAGGATCTGTTCGTGCGCCCCGAGGCGCGCGGCCGCGGCGCCGGGCTGGCGCTGCTCAGGCGGCTCGCGCAGCGGTGCCGGGACGAGGGCCTGGCGCGGCTGGAATGGGCGGTGCTGGACTGGAACGCCCCTTCGATCGCCTTCTACGACCGGCTCGGCGCGACGGCGCGCAGCGAGTGGATCCTGCGACGCCTGACAGGCGAGGCGCTGGCGACGCTGGCGGAGTAGAGTGGTGGGGACTTACGCCGCCTGCCAGCGGTGTGGGTCGAGCGCCACCGGGTCGTCGATGGCCATCTCGTCCCAGTCGAGGTCGGGCGGCGGACTGGCGGCGGCCGCGATCACGGCGTTCAGTTCGGCTGCCGTGCCCGCCCCTACGATCACGCAGTCGGCCTCCGGGCGCGACAGGGCGAAGCCCAGCGCCGCCTGCAGCGGGTCGGAGCGGCCCTCGGCGATCATCCGGCGGGCGCGCGACAGGCTGCCGGCCGCACCCTTCAGCTGCGCCGGCACCCGGTCGGGCGGCAGGAACAGCAGGCCGTTCAGGAAGATCGAGCGCAGGTGCACCTCGACCCCCAGCTGCTTGACCGCCATCAGGCTGCCGTCGAGCAACAGCCGCTGGTCGAGCAGCGAGGCGGGGGCCTGCATCAGGTCGGGCTTGAAGCGGCGGGCCACGCCCACCGGATCGTCGGAGGCGTAGACCGAGACGCCCACCTGGTCGAACAGTCCTGCGTCGCGCAGCACCTTGAGCCGATCCCAGAGCAGCGCGCCGCCGGGCGCGAACAGGTCGCTGGCGCTCTGCACCACGACGGCGCGCGCGTGGGTCTGGCCCAGCCGCGCCAGGCAGGCGCGCACTTCCTGTTCGACGAAGTCGGGGCCGCGGTCGCCGCGGACCGAGCGGATCAGCAAGGAGATCGGGGCGGGACGCGGCAGGTGCGCGCCCACGGTCAGCTCGGCGCGGGCCGTGGCCGAGCCGGCGTCCAGCACGCCCACGCCGGCCCGCACCGCGGCGGCCAGCATGTCGCGGACTTCCGCCTCGGGAGACCGGCCGCGCACCGGCGCAGCGGTGGCGCAGAACTGCCCCGTTCCCAGGCCAAGCTTTGAAATCAAGGGTCTCATGCAGCGCCCACCGTCGCCCGGCCCGTTTGACATTGGGCGGACAATGCAGCGGCAGGTCTTAAAGAACCGGTATCTGAACCGTTTCCCCGGGGTTAAATTGCCGTCATGCCCCTGACCCTGCCCGAATGGCCGATGTTCGGCCTCAGCGATGACGCCAGGCCCGCCCTGGCCGCAGCGCGCGCCGCCGGCGAAGTCGCGGCCCTGGCCACCATCACCGGCCTCGACGGCGGCGGGCCTCGGCCCGTGGGCGCGCAGATGGTGATCGCCGACGGCGTGCTCTCCGGCTTCCTCTCCGGCGGCTGCCTCGAGGGCGACGTCGCCGGCCACGCCGAGGCCTGCATCGCCGACGGCGAGCCGCGCCAGCTGGTCTACGGAACGGGCAGCCCCTGGCCGGACATCCGCCTGCTGTGCGGGGCCCGGATCGACGTCCTGCTCGAGCGCGTGTCGCCCGACGACGTGGCGGTGGGCGAGCTGCTGGCGCTGATGGAGGCCCGCCGGCCGGCCACCTGGATCAGCGACGGCCGCCGGCGGGTCTGCGCGCCGCAGGAGGCGCGGCCGAAGGTGTGGGAGGGCGCCTTCAGCCGGCGGTTCGACCCCGTGCCGCGCCTGGCCGTGCTGGGATCGGACCCCACGGCCCTGGCGATCGCCTGGCTCGGCCATCAGGCCGGCTACGAGACCACGCTGGTTCGCCCCAAAGGCCCAGAGGGCGCGCCCCCGTTCGACGTGGCCTACAGCCGTGATGAGCCGGCCGAGGCGCTCGCCGCCATCGGCCTCGACCCCTGGACGGCTGTGGCCGTGGCAACCCACGAGTCCGAATCTGATCACGCCGCCCTGACCTACGCCCTGCCGTCGGAGGCCTTCTACGTCGGCGCCCTGGGCGCCCGCCGCCGCGCACCCGACCGGATGGCCTGGCTGCGCGCGGCCGGGGTCAGCGAGGGCGATATCGCCCGCATGCGCACCCCGATCGGGCTCGACATCGGCGGCAAGGCGCCGTGGGAAGTGGCGATCTCGGTGCTGGCCGAGATCACCGCCGTCCGCTACGCCCGGGAGAGCGGCAACGTCTCGATGAGCTCGCCGGCGGCCAGCGCGGCCGCTCCCGCCGGGCGGCGCACCAGGGCGTCGGCGCTGGCGAATACCGAGATCAGCGACGAGTCCTGATCGGCGAAGGCCTGGGCCACCTGCATGCCCTCGGCCGACGGCGCGAGCCGGGCCCGCATCCAGTGCTCGCGCGGCCCGTTGGCCTCGAAGGCGTGGCCGGCGCGGGCATGGATCAGCGGCAGGGCGGTCGCCGCGCCCTGCATCGCCAGCAGCAGCGGCCGCAGGAAGAGCTCGGCGGCGACCATGCCCGACGCTGGGTTGCCAGGCAGGCCGAGGATCAGCCGCCCGTCGCCCAGGCGCCCGAACCAGGTCGGCTTGCCCGGCCGCATGGCGACGCTCCCCACCGCCTGCTCCAGCCCCAGCGCCTGCATCGCCGGCTTGACCAGGTCGTGGTCGCCCACCGAAGCCCAGCCCACCGTCACCCGCAGGTCGCAGCCCTCGCCGCGCACCGCCTCGGTGGTCGCCTCGACGTCGTCGCGCACCGGCCGCAGCCGCCGCGCCTCGCCGCCCCAGTCCCGCGCCAACGCCACCAGCGCCATCGAGCCGGAGTCGAAGATCTCGTAGGGGCCAGGCGTCGCGCCCGGCTCGATGATCTCCTCGCCGGTTGACAGGAACACCACCCGCGGCCTGCGGGCCACCCGCAGCTCGCCCCGCCCGGCGGCGGCGGCCAGCGAAAGGCGCCAGGGGTCGAGGCGCATGCCCCGCTCCAGCACCACCGCGCCGCCAGGAAAATCGCAGCCGGCCGGCCGGACGTGCCGTCCCCGCGGCGCCTCGGGCAGGCGCACCCGGTCGCCGTCGCGTGTCGCCTCCTCCTGGATCACGACCGCGTCGGCGCCGGGGGGCAGGGCCGCGCCGGTGAAGATCCGCACCGCCTGTCCGGCCGTCACCTCGCCGGTGAACGGGTTGCCCGCCGCGCTTTCTCCGACGATCGCGAACACGCCCGGTCCCTGGCCCGCGGCCAGGGCCCAGCCGTCCATCGCCGAGGCGGGGTAGGGCGGCTGGTCGCGCAGGGCGGTGACATCCTCGGCCAGCACCCGGCCGGCGGCCTCGCCCAGGCCCACCGTCTCGGCGGGCAGCACGGTCGTCCAGGCCAGCATCCGCTGGCGGGCGTCCTCGACCGTCAGCAGGTTCATGGACGCCGCCATTCGCCGGACGCGCCGCCGCTCTTCTCCAAGAGGCGGATGTCCTCGATGGTCATGCCCCGCTCGGCGGCCTTCAGCATGTCGTAGAGGGTCAGGCAGGCCACCGACACGGCGGTCAGCGCCTCCATCTCCACGCCGGTCGGCCCGTGCGTCTTCACCCGGGCGGTCACCGACAGGCCCGCGTCGTCCGGCTCGACCCGCACCTCCACCTTCGAGATCGCCAGCGGGTGGCACATCGGGATCAGCTCGGAGGTGCGCTTGGCGGCCATCACCCCGGCCACCTCGGCCACCGCCCGCACGTCGCCCTTGGCCCCGGCCCCGGTCAGGGCCAGGGTCCGCGTCTCGGGCGACATCCGAACCAGGCCGGCGGCCACGGCCTCGCGCTCGGTGGCCCGCTTGCCGGAGACGTCGACCATCCGGGCGCGGCCGTGCTCGTCGAGATGGGTGAGGCGGCTCATGTCTCGAGCAGCCGCGGCATCAGCTCGACCATGTTGCAGGGCCGGTGGCGGCTGTCGAGCTGCGGGGCGATGACCTTGTCCCAGCCGTCGCGCACCGCGCCGTTGGAGCCGGGCAGGCAGAAGATGAACACCCCGTCGATGATCCCGGCCAGCGCCCGCGACTGCAGCGTGGAGAGGCCGACGGTCTGGTAGCTGACCAGGTGGAACACCACCGAGAAGCCGTCGATCTTCTTGTCCAGCAGCGGCTCGACCGCCTCCGGCGTGACATCCCGCCCGGTGATGCCGGTGCCGCCGGTGGTCAGGATCACGTCGACGTCGCCCGACACCGTCCAGCCCTTCACCTGCGCCCGGATCTCCTCGACGTCGTCGCGCACGATGGCCTTGGCGGCCAGGATGTGGCCGGCCCCGGTCAGCCGCTCAACCAGCACCTGCCCGGAGGTGTCGCTCTCCTCGTCCCGGGTGTCGGAGACGGTGAGCACGGCGATGCGCACCGGCGTGACGGCCGCGGCCTCGTCGAACCGGCCTCCGGGCGCGAGCATGGCGGACATGGGAAACTCCTTCGCGTCGTTCCGCGGAGGTTTAGTCCCAGCGGGCGATATCCTCCAAGTCCCGCGCGGTAGGCTCGACCCAGCGGGCGCCGCCCGGGCCGTGTTCCTTCTTCCAGAACGGGGCGCGGGATTTCAGATAGTCCATCAGGAAATCGCACGCCTGGAACGCCTCGCGCCGGTGGGCCGAGGCGCAGACCACCATCACGATCGCCTCGCCGGGCGCAATCGGCCCGTGCCGGTGGATGATCAACACGTCGGCGAGGCCGAACCGGCGGGTGGCGTCGTCGGCCATCCTGCCGATCTCCCGTTCGGTGAAGCCGGGATAGGCCTGGAGCTCCAGCGCCGTGGCCTTGCCGCCCTCGCCGCGGGCGATGCCGACGAAGCTGGCGACCGCGCCGGTCTCGGTGCGGCCGGCGCAGAATCCGGTCAGCTCCGCGCCGGGCTCGAACGGCTCCGGGGTCAGCCGGACGGTCATCCGCCGCTCATCGGCGGCAGGAAGGCGACCTCGCGCACCCCGGCGAGAACCGCATCGCCGCGCACGATGGCCATATCGACGGCGGCCTGCACCCCGCGGCCCGCCAGCGCCTCGCCCAGCGCCGCGTCCTCGTCCGCCAGCCGCCGGCGAAGCTCCGCCAGGGTGGCCGGCGCGGGCTCGAGCGCGCGCTCATGCCAGCCGGCGACGTCGCCGAGGCGTCCGAACAGCAGCACCTTCATGGTCAGCCGCCCGTCGTCGACATGTGGCGCGCCACCGCCGGGGCCGCGCCACGTACGATCTGGAAATCGTGGCCCTTGGGCTTGGCGTCCACCGCCGCCCGGATCGCCGCCACCAGCGCCGCGTCGTCGGCCCCGGCGCGAACCACCGCCCGCAGGTCGGCGGCGTCCTCCCGGCCAAGGCAGGTGTGCAGCGTACCGGTGCAGGTCAGCCGCACCCGGTTGCAGGCCTCGCAGAAATTGTGGCTCAGCGGGGTGATGAAGCCGAGCCGCCCGCCGGTCTCGGCGACCTCGACGTAGCGGGCCGGGCCGCCCGTGGAGAGGGGAATCTCGCGCAGGGTCCAGAAGCTTTCCAGCTCGCGCCGCACCGTCTCCAGCGACAGATACTGGTCGGTCCGGTCGGCGTCGACCTCGCCCAGCGGCATGGTCTCGATCAGGGTCAGGTCGCAGCCGCGCCCGTGCGCCCACTGCACCAGCGCCGGGATCTCCCCGGCGTTGTCGTGCGCCAGCGCCACGGCATTCACCTTTACCTTCAGGCCCGCCGCCTGCGCCGCGTCGATCCCGCCCAGCACCTTGGCCAGGTCGCCGCCGCGGGTCAGCCGGCGGAACAGGTCGGGGTTCAGGGTGTCCACCGAGACGTTGATCCGCTTCACGCCCAGCCGGGCGAGGTCGCCGGCGAATTCCGCCAGGCGGGTGCCGTTGGTGGTCAGGGTCAGCTCCGACAGCGCGCCGCTGCGCAGGTGGCGCGACAGGCCCTCGACCAGGGTCAGGAAGCCCTTGCGCATCAGCGGCTCGCCGCCGGTCAGGCGCAGCTTGCGCGTTCCCAGGGCCACGAAGGCGCTGGCGATCCGGTCGATCTCCTCCAGCGTGAGCACCTCGGCCTTCGGCAGGAAGGTCATGTGCTCGGACATGCAGTAGACGCAGCGCAGGTCGCAGCGGTCGGTGACCGAGACGCGCAGGTAGGACACCGTGCGGCCGAACGCGTCCGTCAGCGGAGCTGCCGCGGCGGGCGTCGCAGGGTGCGGCCCAGTGTCGTCGTAAGGCGTCATCTGGGCGTAACATAGAGAGATTGAGCTCTCTGCGACAGGGGACGCGACCTTTGGGACCATTGGAGGCGATCGTGCTCGCCGGCGGCGCAGGCTCGCGGTTCGGCGGCGGCAAGCTGGTCGCGCCCTGGCGCGGCGGCGCCCTGATCGACGGCGCCCTCGCTGCCGCCTTCGCCGCCCCGGCCCGCTCCGTGACGGTGGTGACCGGTCACGACGCCCGGGTGGAAGCCGCGGCGCGCGCCTTCGCCGAGCGCACCGATGAGGCCGCGCGGCTGCGAGTCGTCCATGCGCCTGACCACGCCGAGGGCATGGGCGCGACGCTCCGCACGGGGGCCGCCAGCCTGCCGGCCGATACGGTGGGCGCGTTCGTGTTCCTCGGTGACATGCCGCTGATCCCGCCGGCCATCCTGCCAGCCCTCGCCGCCGCGCTCGCCGCCGGCGCCCCGGCCGCCGCCCCGCGGTTCCAGGGCCAGCGGGGTCATCCGGTGCTGTTCGGCCAGGCGCTGCTGCCGGAGTTGCGCGCGCTCAAGGGAGACGAAGGCGCCCGCGCCGTTCTGCGGGCGCTTGGCGACCGCCTGGCCCTGGTGGAGTCCGACGACGAGGGCGTGCTGGTCGACATCGACCGGCCGAGCGACATAGGCGGTCCGCGATGATCCTCGCCGTCCTCGCCGCAGCCACGGTCGCCGCTGCTCCGCCGACCTGCCCCGGCGACAACACCCCCGAGATAAATCGCTGCGCCGAGGTCCGGCTCGACAAGACGGACGACACGCTGGCCCGCTACGTCGCCGCCGCCCGCAAGCGTCTGAAGGACGACAGCGCCAGCGCCGCCACCCTGACGGCGTTCGACAAGGCCGAGGTCGCCTTCGGCGCCTACCGCGACGCCGAGTGCGAGGCCGTTTACCAGGACTGGATCGAGGGCACGATCCGCACCTTGATGGACATCAACTGCCGGATCGACCTGACGGTGCGCCACACCCACGTGGTGTGGGCCAACTGGCTGACCTACATGGACTCCACCCCGCCGATCCTGCCCGAACCACCGGACGCGCCGCCGCGGCCCTGATCCGTCAGGCGCTCTTCACGAACGGCAGGCTGTAGGTCGCCTGTCCGTTCAGGGCCAGCAAGGCGTTGGCCACCGCCGGCGCGATCAGCGGCGTCCCGGGCTCGCCGACGCCGCTCGGCGGGTTGGTGGAGGGCAGGATGTGGGTTTCCACCTGCGGCGCCTCGTTCATGCGGAGGACCCGGTAGGTGTCGAAGTTCAGCTGCTGGACCCGGCCTTCCTTGAGGGTGATCGCGCCGTAGAGAGCCGCCGCCAGGCCCAGGCAAGTCCCGCCCTCCATCTGGGCGGCGATCTGGTCGGGGGAAATGGCGATGCCGCAGTCGATGGCGGTGACCACCCGGCCGACCCGCGGCGTCCCGTTCTCCAGCTTCACCTCCGCCACCTGCGCCACCACCGAGCCGAAGCTCTCGTGCACGGCCACGCCCTGGGCGTAGCCGGCGGAGGGGTGTCCCCAGCCGGCCTTCTCGGCTGCCAGATCGAGCACCGCCCGATGCCGCGCCGCGCCGGCGCCGGCCCGCTCGTAGAGCGCGCGGCGATAGTCGATCGGGTCCCGGGCCGCCTTGCGCGCCAGCTGGTCGATGGAGTGTTCCATGGCGAAGGCGGTGTGCGTCGCGCCCACCGAGCGCCACCACAGCACCGGCACGCCCACCTCCATGTGCGCCAGTTGGGCGTCGACCACCGGCGTGCCGGCCAGGTAGGGCGAACCGAGCGCCCCCTCCACCGAGGTGGTGTCGACCGGACCCCCCGGCATCGGCGAGCCCTTCTGGATCGACTGGGTCACCACCCGGTGCCGCCAGACGGCAGGGAGGCCGTCCGCGCCCAGCGTCACCTTCAGGGCGTGATGGGTCAGCGGCCGGTAGTAGCCGGCGGCCATGTCGTCCTCGCGGGTCCAGACCAGCTTCACCGGGCGACCGCCGCCGACATGCTTGGCGATGTGGACGCACTCGACCACATAGTCGGACTTGAAGTTGGCGCGCCGGCCGAACGAGCCGCCGGCGAACAGGGTCTCGATCTCCACCGACCCCGGCAGCACGCCGGCGATCAGGGCGGTGTTGACCTGGTCCAGGCCGGGGAACTGCGAGCCGAACGTCAGCTTGGTCTTGCCGCCGCCGATCTCGGCCACGCAGTTCATCGGCTCCATCGCCGCGTGCGCGAGGTAGGGGAAGTCGTAGGTCGCCTCCAGCACCTGGCCCGAACCCGGTGCGATCGCGGTATCGCCGTGGGATTCGAACGCGATCCACTTCACGTCCGCAGGCCCCTTGCCGGCCGCCACGTCCCGGTAGAGCGCCGCCAGCTCGTCGCTGCCCCGGATCTCCGCCCGGCTCTCGTCCCACTCGACCTTCACCGCATCGCGGCCTTGCTTGGCCGCCCAGGTCCCTTCGGCGACGACCGCGACGCCGGTGGGAATGGCGAACACGTTGACGACGCCCGGGATCCGGCGCGCGGCTGAATCGTCGAAGCTCTTCACCTTGCCGCCGAACCTCGGCGCATGCACGACCATGGCCGTCAGCATGTTCGGCAGCCGCACGTCCTGGGTGAAGCGCGCCTCGCCGGTGACCTTGGCCGGGCTGTCCTTGCGGCGCACGCGGTCGGCGCCGATCAGGTGGTAACTGGCGCGGCTCTTCAGCTTCGGGGCCTGTGGCGGTGCGATCGTCGCGGCGGCAGGCAGCAGCTCGGCGAACGTGGCGGTGTGGCCCGTGGCGGGGTTCGAGATGACGCCGTCCTTGACGTTCAGCTCCGCCGCCATCGCCCCGAGCTTCTGCGCCGCGGCCTCGACCAGCATGGCGCGGGCCGCGGCCCCTGCGTGGCGCAGCTGGTCCCAGGAGTTGGCGATCGCCGAGGAGCCGCCGGTGCCCTGCAGGCCGAACGCCAGGTTCGCGTAGACCTTGCTGTTGGCGGGCGCCTCGACCACCGACACGCGCGACCAGTCGGCGTCGAGCTCCTCGGCGACGATCGCGGCCAGCCCGGCGTGGGTCCCCTGGCCCATCTCGATGTGCTTGCAGACCACCGTCACCGCGCCGTCCGGGGCGATCCGGATGAACGGACCGAACGGGCCGAAGTTCTCGCTCGGCGCGCCCAGCGAGATCACCTCGCCGGGCTTGCAGCCCACCAGCAGGGCGCCGCCCGCCGAGGCCGCGGTGACCACGAACGCGCGGCGCGAAGGTCGCAGGGGCGCGTTCATGGCGCGGCCTGCGCCGGCGCGCCGGCCGCGTCCTTGATGGCCGCGCGGATGCGCTGATAGGCGCCGCAGCGGCAGATGTTGCCGCTCATCGCCGCGTCGATGTCGGCGTCGGAGGGGTCCGGCGTGCGGGCGATAAGACCCGCCGCGCTCATGATCTGGCCCGACTGGCAGTAGCCGCACTGCGGCACGTCGTGGCGGATCCAGGCCGCCTGCAGCGGGTGGTTTCCGCCCAGCGACTCGATGGTCAGGATCTTCACCCCCGCCAGCGAGCCGACCGGCGCCTGGCAGGACCGCTGCGGCTGGCCCTCCAGGTGCACGGTGCAGGCGCCGCACTGGGCGATCCCGCAGCCGTACTTGGTTCCGGTCAGCCCCAGTTCATCTCGCAGCACCCATAGCAGCGGCGTATCGGGCGGCGAGGTGACGGTCACGTCGCGGCCGTTGACGTTGAGGATCAGGGCCATGGCGTCTCCCGGCTCGGCGGCGGACCAAGGCTAGGCCTGTTCCCGGACGGGCGGAAGCTGCTGGTCTCCGCGCGGAAGCGGCTCGGCAATTGCGGCGGCCTGCGCTATTCGGTCGCACGGGCGGCAACGGCCGCAGGTCGGAGGAGGGTCTCTTTGCGCGTCGTCGCCGCCTTGCTGATCATGATCGTGGCCGGACCGGCC
>Ga0105240_10004587_pt1 | contig 20940 bp, 18 predicted proteins | sample KBSC54metaG_FD_80426 | JGI IMG/M metagenome (GOLD analysis project Ga0105240, IMG submission 80426) | Corn rhizosphere microbial communities from Kellogg Biological Station, Michigan, USA - KBS C5-4 metaG | ecosystem: Host-associated > Plants > Roots > Rhizosphere > Soil | place: Michigan, USA... | reverse complement strand
TCACGCGCACGTCCGGGTCGATCGATGTCGCGACGCGTTCGCTGCAGATCGAGATCACGCTGCCGAACCCGGATGCACGGCTGCTGCCCGGCGCATACGTGCAGGCGACGCTGCCGATGACGCCGGTCGGCCGCCTGCAGATTCCGGCCAATACGCTGCTGTTCCGCGCCGAAGGCCCGACGGTCGCGACCGTCGACGCGAACGGCCAGGTCCGCCTGAAACCGGTGACGGTCGTGCGCACGATCGGGCAGACGCTCGAAGTCGACGGGCCGATCACGCCGAACGACCGCCTGGTCGCGAACCCGAGCGACGCGCTCGCGAACGGCGATCCGGTCGTCGTGTCAGCGCCGGCGGCCAAACCCGCATCGGCCGTCGCGGGAGCGAAGTCGTGATCGCGATGCGCGCCCGCGTGCGGCCCGCGGCGCTCGCCGCCGTCATGGCGGCAGCCGCCCTCGCCGGCTGCACGGTCGGCCCCGACTACCGGCGCCCGGCCGTCGATACGCCGGCCGCGTGGCGGCTCGACCCGGCCGACGCGTACTGGCACCCGGCCGCGCCGGCCCGCGCGCCGCTCGATCCCGCGTGGTGGACCGCGTTCGGCGATCCGCAACTCGACGCGCTCGAAACCGACGCGCTGCGCAACAACCAGAACCTGAAGGCCGTCGCCGCGCGCTACGACCAGGCGAAGGCAACGCTCGCATCGGTCGCGTCCGCGCAATATCCGGCCGTCGGCCTGAACGCGAGCGGCCAGCGCTTCAAGATCTCCGCCGACCGGCCGCAGACCAACTACGCGACGCGCAGCATGTCGACCGTGCAGAACGAGATCCAGGTCGGCGCGAGCGTCAGCTACGAGCTCGACTTGTTCGGGCGCGTGCGGCGCAGCGTCGAATCCGCGCAGGCGAGCACCGAGCAGGCGCACGACGATTTCGCGAACGCGCGCCTCGTGCTGACCGCCGATCTCGCGTCGAGCTATTTCGCGCTGCGCGAGTTCGACAGCGAGATCGACGTCGTCAAGCGCTCGATCGACCTGCAGCAAAAGGCGCTCGACTACGTGAGCGCGCGCCACGAACTCGGTGCCGTGTCGGGCCTCGACCTGCTGCAGCAGCGCTCGCAGCTCGACGCGACGCGCACGCAGGCGCAGTTGCTGATCCAGCAGCGCGCGCAGGTCGAAACCGCGATCGCGACGCTGGTCGGCACGCCGGCCCCCGAATTCTCGCTGCCGCCGCGCGTGGTGCCGATCAACGCGCCCGCGCTGCCGACCGGCATGCCGAGCGACCTGCTGCAGCGGCGCCCCGATGTCGCGTCGGCCGAGCGCGCGATGGCGGCCGCGAACGCGCAGATCGGCGTCGCGCGCGCCGCGTATTTCCCGCGCATCGCGCTGTCGCCGGACATCGGCTGGGATGCGACGCGCTTCGCGAGCCTGTTCACCGTGCCGGCGCTGCTGTGGTCGGTCGGCGCGTCGATCAGCCAGCCGCTGTTCGAAGGCGGCAAGCTGAAGGCCGGCGTCGACTTCGCGCAGGCCGGTTATGCCGCCGCGCAGGCCAGCTACCGGCAGACCGTGCTCACCGCGTTCCAGGAGGTGCAAAATGCGGTGACGGGCCTGTCGGTGCTGGCCGACGCCGCGCGGCAGGCATCGGCCGCCGTCGACGACGCGCGCAAGCTCGTGTCGCTCGCGCAGGACCGCTACGCGGGCGGCCTGACGCCGTTCATCGACGTGCTGACGGCCCAGCAGCAACTGCTGACGAGCGAGCGCCAGGCCGTGCAGATCCAGGGCCAGCGCGCGGCGCTCGTCGTCTTTCTCGCGAAGGCGCTCGGCGGCGGCTGGGACGGCGATGCGACGAGCGGCCGCGCGCCGTCCGACGTCGCGACGGCCGGCCCGCAGCGCACCGCGGGCGTCGGCCCTTAACCCGATTAGGCGGAAAAACCACATGAAAGTCCTGATCGTCGAAGACGAACCGAAAGTCGTCGAATACCTGAAGAGCGGCCTGACCGAGGAAGGCTGGGTCGTCGACACCGCGCTCGACGGCGAGGACGGCGCATGGAAGGCCGTCGAATTCGACTACGACGTGGTCGTGCTCGACGTGATGCTGCCGAAGCTCGACGGCTTCGGCGTGCTGCGTGCATTGCGCGCGCAGAAGCAGACGCCCGTCATCATGCTGACCGCACGCGACCGCGTCGACGACCGCGTGCGCGGGCTGCGCGGCGGCGCCGACGACTACCTGACCAAGCCCTTCTCGTTCCTCGAGCTGATCGAACGGCTGCGCGCGCTGACGCGCCGCGCGCGCGTGCAGGAATCGACGCTGATCTCGATCGGCGACCTGCGCGTGGACCTGATCGGCCGCCGCGCGACCCGCGACGGCACGCGGCTCGACCTGACCGCGCAGGAATTCCAGCTGCTCGGCGTGCTCGCGCGGCGCAGCGGCGAGGTGTTGTCGAAGACGACGATCGCCGAACTCGTGTGGGACGTAAACTTCGACAGCAACGCGAACGTCGTCGAGACGGCGATCAAGCGCCTGCGCGCGAAACTCGACGGCCCGTTCGCGGACAAGCTGCTGCACACGATCCGCGGGATGGGCTACGTGCTCGAGGCGCGCGAGGACGGCGACACCGAGAGACAGGCATGAAACGCTCGATCGTCATGCGGCTGTCTGCGATGTTCGGCATCGTGTCGCTGCTCGTGTTCACGCTGGTCGGCTGCGGGCTGTTCGTGATGATGGAGCGCCAGCTGTTCGCCGAGCTGCGCGCGACGCTCGACACGCGCACCAAGGTCGCCGAGATGATCGTGTCGCATGCGACGACGGCCACACGCGGGCGGCTCATGCAGGAAAAGCTGGCCGACCTGGAACCGCCCGACGGCTCGACGCGCTACCAGGTCGACAGCACGAACCCGGCATTTCGCTTCGGTACGCCGGTGAACGGCGTGCCCGTCGATCCGCCGTTCGGCGCGTTCCAGCGCTACGCGCTCAACGACAGCAGCTACGACGTGATGACGAAGACCGTCACGGTCGCCGGCAACGGCGAGCGTCCGACGCTGAAGCTGATCGTCGCCAGTTCGTGCGAGCGCACGCAGCGGATGCTGCGCCGCTTCGGCTTGACGCTCGCGGCGCTGATCGCCACCGCCACCGTCATCACGCTGCTGCTGAGCCGCGCGGTCGCGCGCTTCGGGCTCGCGCCGCTCGACCGGCTGTCGCAGGATGCGGCAACCGTGAGCGCCACGAACCGCCGCCAGCGGCTGCACACCGACGCGCTGCCGGCCGAGCTGCGCGACCTCGCCACGTCGTTCAACGGCGCGCTCGAACGCATCCAGCAAACCTACGCGCGGCTCGAGGCCTTCAACGCGGACGTCGCGCACGAGCTGCGCACGCCGGTCAGCATCCTGATCGGCCAGACCCAGGTCGCGCTGACGAGCCGCGATCGCTCGGTCGACCGGATGCGCCAGACGCTGCAGTCGAACCTCGAGGAATTCGAGCGGCTGCGCGTGATCATCAACGACATGCTGTTCCTGTCGCGCAGCGATCGCGGCGAACGCGCGACCGACCTGAAGGACGTGTCGCTCGCCGACGAGGTGCGGCGCATGCTCGATTTCCTCGAGATCCCGCTCGACGAGGCGCAATTGCGCGCCGAACTGCACGGCGATGCGCGCGCTGCCGTCGATCCGTCGCTGTTCCGCCGCGCGATGACGAACCTGCTGATCAACGCGATCCAGCATTCGGCGCCCGGCGCGACGCTGCACGTGACGATCGCGCGCCGCGACGCGCTCGTCGAGATGGCCGTGTCGAACCCCGGCGAGCCGATCGATCCGGTGCAGCGCTCGCACGTGTTCGAGCGCTTCTACCGGCTCGAGGAAGCGCGCGCGAACAGCAAGGAGAACCACGGGCTCGGGCTGTCGATCGTCAAGGCCGTGGCCGAGATGCACGGCGGCGGCGTGTTCGTCGCGTGCTCGGGCGGCGTCAATACGTTCGGCTTCTCGGTGTCGACGGAACCCCGCGCGGGCGGACCGCTACGCGCGGCCGACGCAGCCGACTCGGCCGCTTCGCGTCCGGCCCACGCACCACGCGCGCTGCATTGACGGCGGCCGCGCCTGTCGACGTCCGGCCGCCTCCGATCGGCGCTTGCCGGCCACGAACGCGGCCCGGGACGCATTACGCGCGTGGCTTGCCACCCTGCTCGCGCCACGCCCGCGGCGACATCGCAAACCGCTCGCGAAACACGCGGCTGAAATGCGACATGTCGTTGAATCCCCAGCGCAATGCGACGTCGGACACGCGCAGCGCCACGCATTGCGGATTCGCGAGATCCTGCGCGCACCGTTCGAGCCGCAGGTTCCATACGTAACGCATCAGCGACGTCTCCTCGGCCTCGAAGAGCTTGTTGATGTACCGCGACGAAATCCCGATCGACCGTTCGATCATCATCGGGTTCAGCTCCGGATCGTGCAGGTGCTCGAGCACATGCCGCTTCACACGCGTCAGTGTCAACGCCTTCATCCTCGATTGCGCGAGGTCGTTGCGCTGCATGCCCCCGAGCGTCATCGCGATCAGCGTGATCGCGGTATCCGACAACTGCCGCATCTCGTCCTCGGTCACGCTGCGGATCTGCGACGACATCTGCTCGAGAAACGCACGCATGACGCTGCCGACGCCCTCCCCGGTTTGCGTCGGGCACGCCGTGCGGTGCTCCATCCCGATGACGAGCTGGTTCAGCGTCGCGCGGGGAATGCTGACGACGATCTCGCGCCACGACTGGCCGAACTGCAGGTGGTGAGGCCGTGTCGCGTCGTAGATCGCAAAATCCCCGGGGTGCAGCGTGACGATCTTGCCGTCCTGCTCGACCGATTGGCTGCCCTCGAGCATCAATACTCCGAAATACTTGTCCTCATACTCGCTGCGCGCCTGGCGATAACGCCGAATCACGGCCTGCTCGCTCGCGTGGATTTCCGAGATTCGCATCTTTTCGCACTTGCGCTGCCGCACTCGGCCGAAGAAATCGGCTTTCTGCACGGCCGCGATCTGCACGTCCGCGAACAGGCGCAGAATCGTCTCGCGCCAGAATTCGATACGCTGGCTGACCGAGCCGTCGGTCGGCACCTCGATGGCCGCGTTCGTCCGTTCGTCCAGCGGGCTGTCGGACGCCAGACCGGGCGCGTCGCCGCTTGCGGCGCGCGGGAAAGGACGCATCGTCATGGTCGTGCCCCACATGGGTTAGCAAACACGCAGCCGGTAGCGTGCCCGTTCAAAAGCGCATTGTCCAATCGATGGCCGCGTACGCCGCGTTGCCGGTCGGACCGACACGCGGCGCGGCGGCAACGCGCTACCGCTCCGGGCATGTCATGAGCATGTCGTCCGACGCCAGTCGGAAGACTGTTCATACGCATAAGCAACGCGATAGAGCGTCGCCTCGTCGAAACGGCGCCCGACCAGTTGCAGCCCGATCGGCAGGTCGTCGGCTACCCCGCACGGCAGCGACATCGCCGGATGCCCGGACACGTCGAACGGCGCGGTATTCGCGAGCATCTCGAACGCCCTCGTCAGCGACTCGGACATCGCGCAACCGGGCTCCGGCAGCTTCGACGCGCGCATCGGCACGGTCGGCATCACCAATACGTCGTACGACTGCAGCGCCGCGTCGTAAGCCGATCGCAAGCGCCGCGCGAGGTTCTGGCACTTCGCGTAGTAGCGCCCGCGATACCGGCTCGTGAAATATTCGCCGAGCAGCATCGTCACCTTCACGGTATCCGGCAACTCATCGGCCCGCTCGCGCCAGCCCGCGTGATGATCGATCATGCCGGTCACGTACAGGCCGCCCCAGTTGAAACCGTGGCTGTTGCCCTTCATCATCTGCTGCGTCGCACCCTCGGCCGCAATCGGCAGCCAGATCGCGGTGCCGGCGGCATGCAGCGGCACCGACACTTCGTCTACGCTCGCGCCCAGCTTGCGCAACCGGTGCGTGGCGGCCAGCACGGCCTCGTCGACCACTTTCTCCGAATTCGCGAGCCCGAACGCCTCGCGCAGGATGCCAATCCGTAGTCCCGCGATGCCGTCGCGGATCGCGCCGAGATAATCGGCGCGCGGCGGCAACGCCCGTTGGCGCGGATCGAGTCCGTCATCGCCCGCGATGACATCGAGCAGCAGCGCGTTGTCGAGCACGTTGCTCGTCATCGGCCCCAGATGATCGACGGTTGCCTCGATCGGCATCGCGCCGGTGTACGGCACGAGCCCGTGCGTCGGCTTCATCCCGTAGACGCCGCAATAGGCGGACGGGATCCTGACCGAGCCGCCCTGGTCGCCGCCGAGCGCCATGTCGACCTCGCCGCTCGCGACCAGCGCGCCGCTGCCTGACGACGAGCCGCCGGACGAGTGCCCTGCCTTGCGCGGATTGTGCACCGGCCCCGACGCGCTCGTGTGCGAGCCGCCGGAAAAGCAGTAGTACTCGCAGGTCGACTTGCCGGCGATCGTGCCGCCGGCGTCGAGCACCCGGGTGACGACGGTCGCATCGACGTCGGGCACGTAGCCCTCGAACGTGCTCGCGCCGTTGCGCATCGGCACGCCGGCAACGCAGATGTTGTCTTTCACGACCACCGTCTTGCCGCGCAGCTTGCCGTCCGCGGCACCGTGGATCGTGCTCTTGCGCGCCCACGCGCCGTAACGGTTCTCGTCGCCTTCCGGGCGGTAGCCGGGCGTGCGCGGATACGCGACGACGGGCAGATAGTCGGGCAGCGCGTCGATGGCGTCGTACGCATCGAAGTTCGCCTGCAGGGCATCGTCGTATTCGGCGAGTTGGCGGGAATCGACATGAAAGCCGAAACCGGCTGCAATGTCGGACAGTTGTTCGCGAGTCGGGCGTTTGATGGCCATCGACGTTCTCCAGTTCGGTAAGCGGCACCGTCGGCGCCGGCGGGATTCAGCGGGTGACGGCGTCGCGCATCAGTCCGGTGCGCGGATGGCAGTTCACGTATTCGTAAACCTGATGCTTGGCGTCGAAGACGGAAACCTCGTGATACAGCCGCAGTTTCGACAGCCCGGTCACGACGCGGAAGAATGTGACGAAGATCCGCAGGTGCGTCGGATGGGATTCGGCCCAGCGCTCGAGGCGGTCGAGCGAGCGCCAGTGGCCGATGTTGTAGCTCTCGTCGAGCACGTTGCCGTCGAGATCGATCGAGCGCACGTAGCGATTGCTGTAGCAGCCGACGTCCGCGCCGTTGTCGCGCAGAAATTCCATCCCGCTGCGCAGCGTCGGCTCGATCTCCTCGAGATACAGTCGGCGCTCGTCGCGCTCGGCCGCGCGCCAGTCCTGGCCGGAGCGAATCAGCGCGATGTTGTCGTGTGCCAGTACGACCACGCGGCCGCCGCGGGCCGGATCGCCCTCGACGACGCGCAACTCGCCGTCCGCGCGCATCCAGTCCGTCTGCGAGATCGGGAACCGGTCGCGCATCGATCCCCAGTAGCCGTGCTCCTCGATCTCGCCGCTGACGCCGTCCATGATCGCGCCGACGCCGGGGAAATCGCTCGTAAATGCGTAGAGCGTCTCGAACTGCTCGGCGCGCGGCGCGACGATTTCCCGGAAGTAGCCGATCCCGTCCGCGAGACGCGCGTCGGAGGCCCACCATTCGACGAGTGCCGGCAACGCAATCCAGCGCGCATACGCGGCCGGATCGCGCCAGTAGCCGACGGCGATCAGGTTCTCGTAGCCTTGGTCGTCGATGTGTTGTGTCAGATCGAAGTTGTTCGGGCCGTCCTGCGCACCGAAATCGGCGACGATCCGGCGCAACGCGGCCAGCGCCGTGGCGCGCTTGTCGGCGCCGCGATACTGCACGCCGAAATAGCCCATCACGACCTGGCTCAGGTCTTCGGCGGCCCGGGCGACATACATCGGGAACGGCGGCTGGTAATCGTCGGCGACGCGGCGCGACAGCGTCCGCGGGCAGATCAGGTGTTTGTCGATGGCGGATTCCATGCGTGACCTCTCTGGAAAGGGAATCGGATGTCGAGGTATCGACGTTGGGGACACGGAGCGAAATGCACCGGGCGTATCCCGGCGCACGCGGGTCGTCAGAAGATGTGCGCGTAACGCAGGCCGGCGAGCAGGCTGTTCTTCGGGCCGTTGCGCACGCTCAGATCGGTGCCGAGCTGGATTTGCACCTGATCGGACTTCGTCACGAATTTCGCCGCGGTGATCCGCATGCGCGTCGTGCGAAGCGCGTCGTTGTTGTCCGCGCCGCCCACGCTCGTTTCACCGCCCCAGAGCTGCGTGATGCCGATCCCGAGCGACGTGCCCGGATCGGGCATGTAACGCACCATCGCCTGTGCGCTGTAGCTCATCCGCTGATGCAGCGTCGTGCCGCTCGCGCCGTACGACGTGTTGTTGCCGTACCAGATCGCGTCGCCGACGAGATCGAGCGCCCACTGCGGCGAAAAGTGCTTGATGTAGGCCGCCTGGAAATCGAGCGACCAGCGGTTGGCGCCGAGATTGAGACCGCGGTTCTGGTCGTAGCTCCCTGTCGGCGCGTAGACGTATACCGTCGCGGCGACGACGTCCTTCGCGTCGTTCAGGCGGAATTTCAACGGTGCGGTCAGGATCACGTCGCCGACACCATTCGTACTGCCAAGCGCGCCAGCGTTGCCGAAGCTGCTGACGTGACCGAACGGCAGCAACACCTGCGGATCGATCGTGAGCCTGTCGGTGAGCTGGAACACATGCAGCAGGCGGGCGATGCCGATATTGGACTGCAGGTCGAAATCCGACGTCCGGTGGCCGTTCGCGTAGTAGGCGTTCGTCGCGGAGTAGTTGTAGTACAGCACGCCGATCGTCGCGCCGGCCGGATACTGCTCGTAATCGCCGGGATCGACCTCGACCGCGCCCGCGTAATGCGATGCGACGACCATCAGCGACAAGCCGATCCAGCGCGCGATTCGCTTCAGTTTCAATCTGTTGACGTTGTCCATCATGCTCCTCACCTGGATGCACAGACACCGCCGCGCTCGACGTACGACGAACGGGAATCGTTGCCGGACGGTGGAATAGCGGGGTGTTGGCTGACTGTTGTTCCGCCGTTACTGCGGGAGTACCGGCGATTCGCGACATCGAACGGCCGTCGCTTGAGGGTGAGAATAGAAAGGCAAAATCCGCATTTCTGTTTTCCGGCGGAACAAGAAATTGGCTGTGGCGGACCTCCGCGACCCGTGCCATACGGCGGTCGCACAACGTGCACCGGCGGCCGCCGTTGCGTGCCGGGCGCCCTGTCGATGCCGTGAATCGCCGTGCCTCCGTTGCGCGTCGGCCCCCGCCGCGCCACGGGGCCGTCTCAGCATAGTTTCCGATCCGTGCCGGCAAAGAACCGCGCTTTTTCTCTTCTTACCCTGCTCGTCGAGCGTGACCGACACCACGCTTCCACGCCCCGCCACGGCAGTACCAACGCGATGGCGGCGGTCAACCCGAACCACCACAAGGAACCCCACGATGAGCGCGATCCCTTCCGCGGAAACAGCCTCGACGCCCGGCGAACGTGCCTGGGCGCTGTTTCGCGTGATGAAAGAGAAGAACCTGATCCCCGACGGCTATATCGAAGGCCTGACCGAGCTGATGTCCACGACCTGGGATCCGGCCAACGGCGCGCGCATCGTCGCGCACGCGTGGGTCGACACGGCGTTTCGCGAACTGCTGCTGAAGGACGGCACGGCCGCGTGCGCGCAGTTCGGCTACACCGGGCCGCAGGGCGAATACATCGTCGCGCTCGAAGACACGCCGGCGCTGAAGAACGTGATCGTCTGCAGCCTGTGCTCATGCACGAACTGGCCGGTGCTCGGGCTGCCGCCCGAGTGGTACAAGGGCTTCGAATATCGTGCGCGACTCGTCCGCGAAGGGCGCACGGTGCTGCGCGAACTCGGCACCGACCTGCCCGACGACGTCGTCGTGAAGGTCTGGGATACGACCGCCGAAAGCCGCTATCTCGTGCTGCCAGTGCGGCCGGCCGGCAGTGAGCACATGACCGAGGAACAACTGCGCACGCTCGTCACGAAGGACGTGCTGATCGGCGTGGCGCTGCCGCGCGTGCACTGACTCGCACCACGTTTCGCTTTCGACCTTCATCTCGGAGTCACATATGGACGGCTTTCACGACCTCGGCGGATTCCAGGGTTTCGGCCCGGTGCCGCACACGATCAACAGTCTCGGCTACAAGCCGGTCTTCAAGGAAGACTGGGAGCATCTCGCGTACAGCCTGATGTTCGTCGGCGTGGACCAATTGAAAAAATTCAGCGTCGACGAGGTACGTCACGCAGTCGAACGCATCGACGTGCGCCAGCACGTCGGCACGCGCTACTACGAGCGCTACGTGATCGCGACGGCCACGTTGCTCGTCGAAACCGGCGTGCTCACGCAGGATGAGCTCGACCGCGCGCTCGGTTCGCATTTCCGGCTCGCAAACCCGCCGAAATCCGGCGGCCGGGCGGCACCGCCCGACTCGACGCGGTTCGAGGTCGGCGATCGCGTCGTCGTTCGCGACGAATACATCAGCGGACACATCCGCGCGCCGGGCTACGTTCGCGGCAAGGAAGGCGTCGTGCTGCACCGGACGACCGAATCGTGGCCCTTCCCGGACGCGATCGGCCACGGCGACACCGGAGCCGCGCATCAGCCGACCTATCATGTCGAGTTCCGCGTGAAGGATCTGTGGGGCGCCGCCGCCGACGACGGTTACGTTGTGGTCGACCTGTTCGAAGGCTACCTGGATCGCGCGTCCGGGCAGAGCGCATGACGACGCCGGGAAATCGACAAGCGCCGGCCGCCGCACCGCCGAGGATTCCGGTCACCGTGCTGTCCGGCTTCCTCGGCGCCGGGAAGACGACGTTGCTGAACCACATCCTGCGCAACCGCGCCGGCCTGAAGGTCGCCGTGATCGTCAACGACATGAGCGAAGTGAACGTCGACGCCGACGACGTGCGCCGCAACGTCGAGCTGCGTCGAGGCGAGGACGAACTGGTCGAAATGAGCAACGGCTGCATCTGCTGCACGCTGCGCGCCGATCTGCTCGAGCAGATCAGCACGCTCGCGCGGCAGCGTTGCTTCGACTATCTGCTGATCGAGTCGACCGGTATCTCGGAGCCGATGCCGGTTGCGGAGACGTTCGCGTTCCTCGACCGCGACGGTTTCAGCCTCAGCGAACTCGCGCGGCTGGACACGCTCGTCACGGTGGTCAACGGCGAGACGTTCGAGGACATGATCGCGTCGGCTGAACCGGTCACGCGCGACGCCACGCTCGCGAACGGCAGCGATTCCGGTCCGCCGCGCAAGCTGTCGGACCTGCTGATCGAACAAGTCGAATATGCGAACGTGATCCTCGTGAGCCGACTCGACCGGATCGGCGACGCAGGTTTCGACAGGCTGCGCGCCATCCTTGCATCGCTGAATCCGTCCGCGCGAATCCTGCCGATGCAGCATGGCGAGATCGATCCGTCAGACGTCCTCGATACGCGGCGTTTCGATCTCCCGGCGCTCGTCGAATCGCCGGGATGGATGCAACGCATGCAGGTCGACGAACGCCCCTCGGAATCCGATGCGTACGGGATCGCATCGTGGATTTATCACGAACGTGCGCCGTTTCATCCGGCGCGCCTGCTCGCGTGGCTGCGTCGCCCCTGGGCCAACGGCCGACTGCTTCGCTGCAAGGGATATGTCTGGGCTGCGCACCGATATGCCGACATCGCCATGCTCGTGCAAACGGGCGGCGCGTTCCAGTGGGGTTACGTCGGGCGATGGTGGCGATTCGTTCCTCAATCAGACTGGCCGCACGACGACTATCGTCGCGACAGCGTGCTGAAAAAATGGGAGGAGCCCACAGGCGATTGCCGGCAGGAGATCGTGTTCATCGGGCAGTCGATCGATCACGTCCGGTTGCGTCGCGAACTCGATGCATGTCTGCTGACGGTCGAAGAAATCGATGCAGGCCCGGAGTCATGGCTGCAGCTTCCGGAAGCCGACGTGTTCGACGCGCTCGCGACTACCGCCCGTCCGTGACGTGAGACTCGACGACTGCGGCTGCAACGGTGCGTCCAACGACTTTCGGTCGCCGGTGAGCGCTGCGACCGGTTCAGCGTGACGTGAATCCCGACAGCGACGCCGAGGGCAGTTTTCTTCAATACCGACACGCGCGGCTTCTTTAGTCTCGATGCGACTTTGACATTCGCATGGAGACAATCAATGAGCATGCTGGTTTCGATGGCCGCGTTCGCGCTGGCGTCGTCGATCACGCCCGGTCCCGTCAACATCGTCGCGCTCAGTGCGGGCGCCCGCCACGGCCTCGGCGCGAGCCTGCGCTATGCGGCCGGCGCGACGCTCGGCTTCGTCGCGCTGTTCCTGCTGATCGGCCTCGGCCTGCACGCGGCGCTCGTGCGCTGGCCCGTGCTGACGACCGCCACGCAGTGGTCGGGGATCGCGTTCCTGCTGTACATGGCGCTGCGTCTCGCGCTCGACGACGGTCGGCTGTCGGCCGATCCGAACGTAGCCGGCCCGTCGGCGGCGGCCGGCGCGGCGATGCAGTGGCTGAATCCGAAGGCGTGGCTCGCGTGCGTGGCCGCGATGGGCGCGTATGCGGCCGATGGCGACCGCGCGCAGGTCTGGCAATTCGCCGCGCTGTATCTGGTGATCTGTTTCGCGTCGATCGCGTGCTGGGGCTATGCGGGCGCGTCGCTGCGGCACCGGCTCGCGAACGCGCGGCGCATGCGCATGTTCAACCGGCTGATGGCGCTGCTGCTCGCGGGCAGCGCGCTTTTCCTGCTCGACGTCTAGCCGGTCGGCCCGCAGATCGGGCGCCTCGGCGCAGCGACGGCGCAAGCGCACTCCACACTCCGCCGCCCTGGCGCTCAGCTCATGGCGCTACGGTACTGCCCGGGCGTCGCGGCCGCGATCCGCCGGAACGCGCGCTGGAAGTGCGCCTGGTCCGCGAATCCCGCGTCGAGCGCGACGTCGGCGATCGGCCGGCCGCGGCGCAGCTCGGTGCGGCCGTACTGCACGCGGCGATCGATCAGGAACGCATGCGGCGTCATCCCGTAGCGCGCGTTGAACGCACGGATCAGGTACGACGGCGACAGGTCGGCGGCCGCGCAGATCGCATCGAGCGTCACGCCCTCGCGGCAATGCGCGGCGATGTAGTCGGCCGCGCGCGCGAGCTTTGCGTTGTCGTCGCCCGGCCGCGGATCGGGCAGCTCGCGATCGAGCGCGCCGTGCAGTTGCGTGAAGAATTCGACCGCCGCGCTCTCCTTGCCGAGCGGATCGATGCCGGGCGACACGAGCGCGCGGTAGAAGACGCCAAATTGCGCGAACAGGTCGCGCCGCTCCGTCAACTTCGGCGAAAACCCGTGAAAATCGCCGTTCGGATCGCGACCCAGCGAATGCTGCAGCCGCGCGAGCCATGGAACGTCGACATAGACCATCCGGTACGCCCATGCGTCGGGGCCGTACGGATTGCACGCGTGCACCTGCTCCGGATCGATGATCACGAGCACGCCGCGCCCGACATGCGCGTTCGTCGCGCCGTTCACGTAGGTGCTCGTACCGCCGACGATCGCGCCCACCGAAAACGTGTCGTGCGTGTGCTTCGCGTAGCAGATCGCGCGCCCGTCGTCGACGGTGCGCGCCTCGATGAACGGCAGCGCGGCATCGCGCCAGAACGGCGACGGTACGGCGGATCGGTTGGAGATACGGCTCACGCGGCGGGCTCCTGGTTCGGGCAGCGAACGCTCACCGTACAAGACTGCGCGGGCCGATTCAACCCGCGCTTTGCAGCTTCGAAGCCGAATCGCGCCGTTTCGCCTAAGCTTTGAAATCCGGCCGCCGCGACACGCGCGGCGGTTCCCGTTCACTCCTCTCCCGTCACGCTCATGCACATCGATCTGAAAGGCAAGACCGCGGTCGTCACCGCCTCCACCGCCGGCATCGGGCTCGCGATCGCCGAAGGGCTCGCGCGCGCCGGTGCGCGCGTCGTCGTCAACGGCCGCAGCGACGCATCGGTACAGTCCGCGCTCGCGCAACTGCGCACCGCCGTGCCCGGCGCGAGCTTCGAGGGCGTCGCCGCCGACCTGTCCGACGCGGCCGGCGTCGCGCGCGTCACGCAGCACACGCCCGATGCGGACATCCTCGTCAACAACGCGGGCATCTACGGCCTGAAGGCGTTCTTCGACATCGACGACGCCGAATGGGAACATTACTTCCAGATGAACGTGATGTCCGGCGTGCGGCTCGCGCGGCATTACTTGAAGGGGATGATCGAACGCAATGCCGGGCGCATCGTGTTCATTTCGTCGGAATCGGGCCTGAACATCCCGGTCGACATGATTCACTACGGGTTCACGAAAACCGCGCAACTGTCGATCTCGCGCGGCCTCGCGAAGCTCGCGGCCGGCACCCATGTGACCGTCAACTCGGTGCTGCCGGGGCCGACGCTGTCGGAAGGCGTGCGCGCGCTGCTGAAGGAAACGGCCGACAAAACGGGCCGCAGCGTCGAAGACGTGGCCGTGGACTTCGTGCGCGATCATCGCTCGAGCTCGATCATCCAGCGACCCGCGACGCCCGAGGAAGTCGCGAACATGGTCGTGTACGTATGCTCGCCGCAGGCTTCGGCAACCACGGGTGCGGCGTTGCGCGTCGACGGCGGCGTGGTCGACACGCTCGCATGACCGCTCACGCGCGGCGCACCGCTTCGCGCTAGCGCGAAGCGGCCTTGTCCGGCTGGAGCGTGCCCTTTCGATCGGCATCCATGCAGGTATCGAAGCCGTACTGCGTGACGACACCTGCCTTGTCGAATACGACGAAGTAAGGCCGGTGATCGTTGCCGTGCTCGATGAAGTAGTTGTAGCAGACGCCGCTGCCGTTGCGGACCATCCATACGCTGCGCGGGTTGCCGCCGGCGCGTACGACATCGGCGCGCGTCGCGCCATGCCGCGACGCGGCCCGCGCGAGCGGCGTACGCGAATACGAGAACGGCAGCCACGGGTCGAACCACGCGCAGCCGTGCAACATCAGGCAGCCGGCCGCCAAGGATAGCGTCGCCGCGGGACGGGACATCGAAATCAATCGCATGCTTGGGGAATTCTGCCGCGCCATGCCGGCGTGATCGAAAGCCCCATGCTACTAGACCTTTGGGTCCGGATCGAAAAGAAATGTAGAGATCCGTATGCAAACCCCTGCCCGGCATGCCCCGTGTGCAAGCCGGATCGTTGCCGATCGTTGCGGCCGGCGCACGCTTGCACGCGCCCCCATCCCTTCGCGCCGATCCATCGAATCGGCGCGACGGCGGGCATCGTCACGCGATCCATTCGGCCCACAGCATCGTCAGCACCGTCATCAGCGCGGGGCCGACGAACAGCCCGATCAGGCCGAACGTCTCGGCGCCGCCGAGGATGCCGAACAGCACGAGCAGGAACGGCAGCCGGGCCGAACTGCCGATCAGCACCGGCCGCACGAAATGCTCGGCGACGAACACGACGACGAAACCGAGCACCGCCACCACGACAGCCCACACGGTCGCGCCCTGCACGAACAGCCAGAGCGCCGCGCCGCAGAACACGATCGGCGCGCAGAACGGCAGCATCGCGGCAATCGCCGTGACGAGGCCGAGCAGCGCCGCATGCGGCACGCCCGCGAGCGCATAGGCGACGCCGAGCAGCGCCCCCTCGCCGAGCCCGACGACCACGAGCCCCGTCACCGTGCCGTACACGGCCTTGACCATGCGCTCGATCAGTTCCGCGCCGTTGCGTCCGAACGCGCGCTGCCCGCCCTGCAGCAATGCGCCCGACAGCTTGTGGCCCGCGCGCAGGATCACGAACAGCGTGACGAGCATGAAGCCGAATTCGAGCAGCGCATGCGCGAGCTTCGTGCCGAACTGCCGGCCGAACGCGAGGAATTTCTCGCTGTTGACGCCGTGCATCGCGCTGGCCGCATGCAGCGGATGACCGAGATTGGCCTGCCACCACTCGGTGATCTGCGCCGAACCGTAAGGCAGCCGGCCGACGACGTCGGGCAACGGAATGCCGTTGTCCTGGATCGTACGCAGCCACTCGCGCAGGTCGTGCGCCTGCCCGATCGCCTGGGTTGCCGCAACGGCGATCGGCAGCACGACGAGCAGCGAGATCGCCGCCGTGATGACGAGTGCGTTGACCGTAGGCCGGTTGCGGAACAGCCGGTGCGATTCGAAGCGTTTCAGCAGCGGCCACATCGCGATGGCGATCACGCAGGCCCACGCGATGGCGGGAATGAAGTCGCGGATCACCCACAGCGCGAGCACCAGCAGCGCCGCATACAGCGCGACGCGAGCGATCTGCTGCGCGCGCGGTTGCGCGGCGGCCTCGTGAGACGACGGCACATGTGCGTCCATGGCACCTCTGTCGAAATGGAAAAATGGCAGTTCGCGCAGGCAACCGGCCTGCACGAACCGCCATTCTATCCATCGGCACCGGATCGGCGGCGCGCGTCACACGCGGGCCGCCGCGGCGCCATGTTGCCGCGTCCGCTCAGGCCACCTTGTCGGCGATCCGATAACGCTCGAGCCAGTGCGCGTACGGCGCGGGCAGCGTCCACGACGGGCGCTCGACGCCAAGCTGCTTCGCCGCGTAGTACGGCCAGTGCGGATCGGCCAGATGCGCGCGGCCGACCATCACGAGATCGAGCTGTTCTTCCGCAACCACGCGGTTCGCCAGTTGCGGCGTGTCGATCCCCCACGCGGACGACACCGGCAGCCCGGCCTCGCGGCGCACGCGCTCGGCGATCGGCGCGAGGAACGCCGGGCCCCACGGAATCTGCGCATCGGGTGTCGAGAAGCCGACCGACACGCTCAGCATGTCGAGCCCTTCCCGCTTCATCCGCTGCGTGAGCACGATCGACTCGGCGAGCGTCTCTTCGTCGCGGCCGTCGTATTCGATCACGCCAAGGCGCGCAGTCAGCGGCAGATGCTCGGGCCATACCTTGCGGACAGCCGCAAGCGTGTCGACGACGAAACGGCCGCGGTTCTCGGCCGAACCGCCGTATTCGTCGTCGCGCCGGTTCGAATGCACCGAGAAGAAGCTCTGGCCGAGATAACCGTGCGCAAAGTGCAGTTCGAGCCATTCGAAGCCCAGGTCGCGCGCACGCTTCGCCGCTGCGACGAAGTCGGCCTGCACGCGGGCGATGTCGTCATGCGTCATTTCGCGCGGCACCTTCGGCAGATGCGCGCCGAACGGCACGGCCGACGGCGCGATGGTCTGCCAGCCGCGCGGATCGCCGTCGGCGATATGGTCGTCGCCTTCCCACGGACGGTTCGCGCTCGCCTTGCGGCCTGCGTGCGCGATCTGGATGCCGGGCACCGAGCCCGCCGCCTTGATCGCCGCGACCGACGGCGCGAACGCTTCGGCCTGCGCATCGTTCCACAGCCCCGCGCAGCCCGGCGTGATGCGCCCTTCCGGCGACACGGCCGTCGCCTCCGCGATCACGAGGCCCGCGCCGCCGCGCGCGATGCCGGCCAGATGCACGTGATGCCAGTCGTTGACGACGCCGTCTTCGGCGACGTACTGGCACATCGGCGGTACCGCGATGCGGTTGCGCAGCGTGACATCCTTGAGTTTGAACGGTTCGAACAGGGCAGACATCCACGACTCCTTTGCTTGGTTCTGCAAAACGACTGGGAACTCGCCGGGCGATGCGCACGGCGGAACGATTCGGGCCGTCGTCGGGACGGCTGCGCCCGGCGACGGATACGGAACGGCGCCGGCCGGGCCGGCGCCGGATGCTTACCGGCGGCCGAGCTTCGCGAGCAGCGCCTCGGCCGCGGGCGCCGACGACGCGGGGTTCTGCCCCGTGATCAGCAGCCCGTCGGTGACGACATGCGGCGCCCAGTCGGCGCTGCGCTCGAATTCCGCGCCGTTGGTCTTCAGCATGTCCTCGACGAGGAACGGCACGACTTCCGTCAGCTCGACGGCCGCCTCCTCGCTGTTGGTGAACCCCGTCACGCGCTTGCCGCGCACGACCGATTCGCCGGTTGCCGGGTTCTTCACGTGACGCAGCACGCCCGGCGCGTGGCAGACGGCCGCGACCGGCTTGCCGGCCGCGAGCGTGCGCTCGATCAGGCCGATCGAATGCAGATCCTCGGCGAGATCCCACAGCGGGCCGTGTCCGCCCGGGTAGAACACCGCGTCGTAATCGTCGGCCGACACGTCGGCAAGCTTGCGCGTCGACGCGAGTTCGGCCTTGGCCGCCGGATCGGCGTCGAAGCGGCGCGTTGCGTCGATCTGCGCGGACGGATCGCTGCTTTTCGGGTCGAGCGGCGGCTGGCCGCCCTTCGGCGAAACCAGCGTCAGCTCGACGCCCGCATCCTTGAACGCGTAGTACGGCGCGGCCAGCTCCTCGAGCCAGAAGCCGGTCTTCTTGCCGGTATCGCCGAGCGTGTCGTGCGAGGTCAGGACAACCAGAATCTTCATGATCGAAACTCCTTCGAAAATGGACGGGAACGCTGCCGCGCAACCGGGGCGGTCGGCGCGACACGCCTGTCGGTTAGTCCGCTATGGCGCGTCAACGTGCGACTCGCGTATCCGAATGCCGTGCGCGCCTATTAGACCAGTCGTCTAGAAATATCCCAAATAAAACGACGGCGTACCCTGCACGATCGGCATCGCAGCGCGAAATGGCAATTTCGCGTCTTCGTTGCACGCGCCAGCGGACGTCGTCGCATTCACAAGGACGCATGATATCCACGGATTAGACCAGTCGTCTAGTAAATGGCCATTCGCCCCTGCCGTCGTCATGGCCTTTTCGACCGGGCGCGATCCGGCAACGTCCGCCACCGATCGCGCCCTGCCCGTGCCGGTCGCGCCGGCTAGCCGTGCAACGGACCGTCCGTATCGCCGGCCTCGATTACCGGCGCCTCGAGTCGATGCCCGCATGCACCGTCGTCCAGCCGCCTCAGCATCAATTCCGCCAGCGCGCGTCCCGACGCGTGCCCGGTCGGCTGGATGACGGCCGTCACGCGATGCGGATGCGCGATGTCCGGCGGCACGCCGTCGTAGACGATCAGCGACATGTCCTGCCCCGGCCGCAGCCCGCTGTCCACGAGCGCCCGAAACGCGCCGCCGCCCGCGATGTTGTTGTCGACCAGCAGCGCCGTCGGCCGCTCGGCGCGCGCGAGCAGCGCCCGCGCGGCCTGCAGCCCGCCGTCGTGCGTAAACGTACACTCGACGAGCAGCGCCGGATCCGGCTCGATACCGGCCTCGCGCAATGCCGACAGATAGCCTGCGCGACGCTGCGCGGCGAAATTCAGCGCAAGCGGCGCGCTGATCATCGCAATGCGCCGATGTCCGAAACCGGTCAGCCGGCGGACGGCATCGCGCGCGCCCGCCTCGTTGTCGAAATCGAACCACGCATACGGCTCGGCCGTTTGCGTGCGGCCGTATGCGACGTACGGAAACGCGTTCGACTGCAGGTACGCAATGCGCGGATCGTCGACCAGCGTGCGCGCGACGATCAGCCCGTCGACGAGCTTGCCGTCGACGATCCGCCGATAGGTGTCCAGTTCCGCATTCGGTCGCGCAGACGCGATGATGAAATCGAGATTGCGCTCGGCCAGCCGCTCGGTGATGCCCGCGACGACCTCGCCGAAACGCGGATCGCCGAGATCGCCCGCGCCGAACGGATAGACGATCCCGATCACGTCCGCCCGCCCGGTCGCGAGCCGGCGCGCGGTCGGGTCCGCCACATAGCCCATTTCCCGGGCGGCCTTCGCCACGCGCTCGCGGGTCGCCTCGCTGACGTCGTCGTAACCGTTCAACGCACGGCTGACCGTCGTCCGCGACAACCCGAGCGCATCCGACAGCGCCTTCAGATTCACCTTCACCGTCGCTCCTCGTTTTCGCCGGTCCGGCCGGATGCCCGGATACCCGGACGCCGGATGCCCGGGCGCCGGATGCCCGGATGCCGGATGCCCGGATGCCGGATGCCCGGACGCCTCAATCGAGTAATTATTTCCATTTGGTAAGCATTACCGCCAAATAAATATCTTTTGCGTTCCAAACCGGTTTGAAATAGTATCCAAACCGGTTTGGACATCGATGCCACCTTCAGCCGTTCCCTTTCATCGTCAACTGAAACAACGCCGAGATGACACACTTTCCTTTTTGCCGCGCGACTGCGGCCAAACGTTTGCTGTTCGCTGGCGCGGCACTGGCCGCCTTCGCGTCCGCTTCGTCCGTTACGCACGCGCAGAGCGCCGGCGCCCCCGCGCCCACGCCGCATACGCAGCAGGCCTACGATCCCGAAGGCAACTTCACGATGCGCTGGACCCGCGCGGACATCCGCCAGATCGTCGCACAGTCGCATACGGCCGGCGCCGACAGGAACTCGCTGCCGCAAGCGCTGACGATGCCGGACATCCCGCAGGATTTCCCGCTGATCAACTCGAACGTGTGGGTCTGGGACACCTGGCCGCTGGCCGACCTGCGCGCGAACCAGCTCAGCTACAAGGGCTGGGAGGTGATCTTCTCGCTCACCGCCGATCCGCATGCGGGCTACACGTTCGATGACCGCCACGTCCATGCGCGCATCGGCTTCTTCTACCGCCGCGCGGGCGTCCCCGCGTCGCAGCGCCCCGCCAACGGCGGCTGGACCTGGGGCGGCCACCTGTTCCCGGACGGCGCGAGCGCCAAGGTGTTCGGCACCGCGCCGATGACCAACAACGCCGAATGGTCGGGTTCGGCGCGCCTCACGCATGGCGACAACGTCAGCCTCTACTACACCGCGACGTCGTTCAACCGCTCGGCGCCCGGCGGGGCCGACATCACGCCGCCGCAGGCGATCATCACGCGCGCCGACGGTCACATCCACGCCGACGACAAGCACGTGTGGTTCAGCGGCTTCGACGATCACAAGGCGCTGCTGCAGCCGGACGGCAACTACTACCAGACCGGCCAGCAGAATACCTATTTCTCGTTC
>Ga0105240_10004586_pt1 | contig 20948 bp, 19 predicted proteins | sample KBSC54metaG_FD_80426 | JGI IMG/M metagenome (GOLD analysis project Ga0105240, IMG submission 80426) | Corn rhizosphere microbial communities from Kellogg Biological Station, Michigan, USA - KBS C5-4 metaG | ecosystem: Host-associated > Plants > Roots > Rhizosphere > Soil | place: Michigan, USA... | reverse complement strand
TCTCAAACCTCAAACGGGGTATTTGAAATTCCGGTGGCAGTCCCCCGATCCGAAATCTCACGGTCCCCGTCAAACGGTGTAATCGAACGAACTTCGCAGGGCGCAGAGAAGCGCTGCCAAGCAAGCCTCTGGCTGATCCTTGGCGGAAACAGTTATGCCACGCAAAGGCCGGGGTGCTGCCCAGCGCCTAGAGACTCATGATCAAAGCTCGTCGATCATGATTTTGCCCGCGATCGGGCGGCCGAACGCATAAGCCGATTGAATGGGGTTGTAGTATTCCCTCACGTGAACCATGCGCCCATCCTTGATGTCGTAACGCAGGACGTACCGGTTGCGGTAGGTTCTTCCGTTCGACATGGTCAGATGCGCACGCTTCTCGATGAAGAGCCGGCCACCATCCGGGCTAACCGTCAGTTCCATTTCGCTGGACGGATGCATCGTGCCCTCGGCCTTGAAGGCGGTCGCCCAGAAATTCAGGCACGCCTCGATGCCGCGATAGATACGGTAGGATTCCTGATCGGTTTTGCCGGATTCGTTGAACGGTATTTCGATGACGATGTTCTCGTCCATCACCTTCCTGAGCGTGTCGAGGTCTTTAGCCGCGATGGCATCAGACCAGGTCTTGAGCGTGTCGAGGGCGACGCGGCGGCCGGCTTCTGACTCCTTAGGATGCTTGTAGTCGCGAATGAGATCGTCGTATCCGCCCTTGGGCATAGTTTTCTCCCTTTTTTGAGCGTCGTGGCCATGCCAAGAGTTCGCCCCTGCGATTAGCTCGCGGACAATAGGCCAGGCGCTTGGCCCGCTGCAACTCAACTTTGCTCAGAGCAGACTTTCCAAAGATTCAAGCCGCGTGGCTGCTTGCTCTGCCCTGCGACGCAGGCGGTAAGCTCGCAAATCAATGCGATGAATTGCGGCTCGCATAGCAGCGGGGCGATACCCAGCGAGGCCGTGGTTTCACGTTCCCCCAAGCGGTCAACGCCGAATTCCCGCCAGCCCTGCCGGCGGGTCCTCCAATAGTGTCGCTTTGGTTCAGACAGTCGCTCGAAGAACGCTGCGGCAATAGAGCGAATTTCTGAAACCTCGACACTAGATGATCGTCCGCAAAAAAAGGACGAGCGGCGGATGATCAGCCGCCAGTATCGGAACTCTTCTTGTAGTAATAGCGCAGCGTCACAGCAACGATCACGGCGAACAACACGTAAAAGACCGTGATATCCACGTTCGGATGTGCTGCCAGGAATGCGAGCATCGTCTACCCCCTTTTCGTGTTCGGCTTCTTTTCCCAGTCACTGGGCGAGCCGTTATGGTTTCGAGCCTAGCTCGTGGGCCGGTCGTGGAATAGCGAAATTTGCAGGGAGGGGCTGTCAGCGGCGCCGCGACCCGTCGCCGCGCCTCCGACGCAGCGACGGTTTACGAACTTCGGAAGGTCGGCACTAGGCCAGCGAAAGCATCCAGCCGGCCAGGGCACTGAGGAGTTCGTCCATCACCTCGGCATCCTTCCGCCCGGATTTCACCGGCACGTGGAAGGAGTGATCGGCATGTTCAATGACGTGCAACGAGGCCCGCCTGCCAAGATCCTGGATGACCGGCCGAAGCAGCGACAGATCCGCCAGCGCATCCCGCGTCCCCTGCAGAAACAGCATCGGAAGCTCGATTTTGGCGAGATGATCGGCCCGCGCCCGCGAAGGGTTTCCGGCGGGATGCAGCGGAAAACCCAGAAACACCAGCCCGCGCACGCTTGCCAGCGGCGCGATCGATTGGGCCTGCGAGGTCATCCGGCCGCCAAAGGATTTGCCGCCGGCAAAAAGCGGCAAATCCGGACAGCGTCGCGCGGCCTCGGCGACCGCGGCGCGTACTGCGGCCTGCGCCACCGCCGGACGATCCGGCCGTTTGCTGGCATTTTCCATGTAAGGGAATTGATAGCGCAGCGTCGCAATACCACGAGCGGCAAGGCCCGATGCGACGGCTTCCATGAAAGAATGCGACATGCCAGCGCCGGCGCCATGGGCCAGCACCAGGCACCCCCGCGCCGCCGGCGGCCGCATCAGCAAGGCCGAGACGGAGGTGGCGCCATCGAGCCTGATCGTCAGTGCCTGTGAGCCGAGCTGCCCGTTCATCACCACGCCTCATAAGGAGGTGCACGATAGCGCGGTCGGTTACCGTGTAAATGAGATGGCTTGAAAATGAGATGGCCTGGGGCAAGCCAAGCGCGCCGTCCAGATAGCACAAACCCCTGCCGGGAGCTCCGACAGGGGTCAGCATGTGGATGAGAAACGGCGGAGCGAACCCCGGTGGTTTCTCAAGGACCATGCCCTGTAATCGAAGCGCGGGGCACGCCGGCGTTCAAGTCGATTTTGCAGGCAAGTCGTGCCGTTCCCTGCCGCATTGATTGGCACAACTCACGAAACCTGCGTTCATGACAGACCGGTTTCACGAAGCTGATGGACGAACCAGAGCGACAGCGAACCATCAACCCGACCGCCGACATAGACCTCGGCAGAGCTGACCTTCTTGTTTCCGAGCACCAGCATGACGCCGATCTGATAGGCAAACCAGAGATGCGGGTCGGTGAGGGCCCGCAGCTTCTGCTCGTCGTGTTCAGGTGGTTGGTGGTTGGACGTCTTGCGCACCTCGACGGCCAGAAGATTGTTGGGGATCGCGCGCTGATGCACGACGATGTCGGGATAGATGGATTTGCCCAGATGATCGTCGGTGGAAACGATGGTGCCGTGCGGCAGGCGTAGCATGCGCTCGCCCAGCCGATCGTAATCGCAATCGACCTCCCATCCGGAGAAATGCCGTTCGATATGAACCGCCAGCCGATGCGTCAGGGTGCGTTCGCCCAAGTCCTTTTCAAACAGGTAAGCTTCTTGGGCGTAAAATTCGCCGAGTGCAGCGACCAGCTTGGCCAATTCGGTTTGCATCTCCGCACTCCCGGCGCTCTGCCATCACATAAGTACTTCGATCAGCCGGGGCCCGGGTTCGGCAACGCCAACCGCGAGCGCCCGATTGAACTCATCAGCGGTGGTCACGCTACAGGCCTCGACCCCCATGCCTTTGGCCAAAGCAACCCAGTCCAGTGCCGGCCGATCAATTGTCAGCATATCAAGCGCGCGCTGACCCGGCTCGCCCGCGCCGACGCCGTCGAATTCACCGCGCAGGATCTGATAGGCGCGGTTGGCGAAGACCACCGTGAGAACGTTGAGGCCCTCGCGCGCCTGGGTCCACAGCGATTGCAGCGTGTACATGGCGCTGCCGTCGCCCACCAGGCAGATCACCTTGCGATCCGCACAGGCGATGGCCGCGCCGGTGGCGACCGGCGGCGAAAAGCCGATCGAACCGCCAAGGTTTTGCAGCCAGTCATGCGGCGCGGCGGCCGAAGTCGGCGCAAAGAAGCCCCGCCCGGTGGTGACGGATTCGTCGACCACAATGGCGCGTTCCGGAATAGCGTTGCCGATCGCCTGGGCAATGGAGGTGAAATTCAAGGGGCCGGTCGGCTTGACCAGATCGGGCCGCGACTGCGCCTTGATATCGGTTGCTTTCGCGCCCAATGCCGACGCGAGCGCGGACAACGCGGCCACCGAATCCTCGCCGCTCGCTGTCATCCGATGCACTTCGCACCCTTCCGGTTTCAGCAGGCTCGGCTTGCCCGGATAGGCGAAGAAGGCAACGGGCTCGCTGGATTCCACCAGAATGATGTGCCGGAAATCCTTGAGTTGTGCCAGGGCCTGTTCGATCACGTAAGGAAGCCGCTCGATCGCAAACCGGCCGCGACCCCGCGCCATTCTCGGATTATAGGTTGGGCCCATGACGCGACATCCGCTCTTGCCGGCGATTTGGGCGGCAAGCTGCAAGCCTTCTTCAGTCAGCGCACTACCTGTTACCAGCAGGAGCGTCGGTTCGCCGCCGCGCAATATCCTGGCCGCGCTCTCCACGGCCTCCGCCGAGAAACCGGGGCGCTGGTTTTCAATCCTCACCTCGGCCGGGCCGTCGGCCTGGTTCCAGGCTGTGTCGGCCGGCAGAATCAGCGTGGCGATCTGCGGTGGATTGCTTCGGGCCGCGGCAATCGCCGCAGCCCCATCCCGCGCCACGGATTTCGCATCCGGCGAGGTCCGGAGCCAAGCGGACATCGGCCGGGCAATACCCTCGACATCGGAGGTGAGTGGCGCGTTGTAGCCGATGTGATAGGTCGCGTGCTGGCCGACGATGTTGACGACGCCGGAGCCTGCCTTTTTGGCATTGTGCAGATTGGCCAGCCCGTTGGCCAAGCCCGGGCCTAGATGCAACAGCGTGGAGGCGGGTTTTCTGGTCATGCGGAAATAGCCGTCGGCGGCGCCGGTCACCACGCCTTCAAAAAGGCCCAGCACGCAACGCATGCCCTCAACCCTATCCAGCGCGGCGACAAAGTGCATTTCCGAGGTGCCGGGATTGGCGAAGCACACGTCCACGCCACCGGCCACCAGCGTCCGGACCAGGCTCTCCGCACCATTCATCTGCCGTTTTCCCTTTTTTGCGGCTTGTTTTCATCTGAGAGAACACCATTCCCGGCGCCTTTCGTCAAAGCCTTGATGGAGGACGCAGGGAAACCACCCTATGCGATTTCGGCAGCCACGGTTTTGAAACGGAATTTTCGTGCCGCGTCCTGTCTTGCGAAGCAGCCTGATTTATGGACATCATTTCCCGCGCACTCGCATTACTGCCGCGACGCGAGGACGATTCAGATTTTGAAGTTCCAATGACAGAAGGGCCGCGGGCCGACAGGAACTTGATGTCCATCGTCCTTACCATGGTGTTGCTTTTTGCCGGGGCTATACATGATCAGGACATTGGGGTTGATTTTTGCGGCGGTTGCCTGGCTTGGCGCCGCTGAGGCCGCTCACGCCCAGGGTTTCTTCAATTTTTTTGGCGGCGGTTCGGGTCCCATCCCGCGAACCCTGGTCACCTTTCCCACCCGCTACGCGCCAGGAACCGTCGTCGTCAACACGCCGGAGCGGCGGCTTTATCTTGTGCTCGGCAACGGCCAGGCGCTTCGTTATGGAATCGGCGTGGGCCGCGACGGTTTCCGCTGGGGTGGCGTCCACCGCGTCACGGGCAAGAAGGAATGGCCAAGCTGGACCCCGCCCTCACAGATGTTGCGCCGGCGACCGGACCTGCCACGTCATATGGCCGGGGGAATCGACAATCCGTTGGGCGCACGCGCCATCTACCTCGGATCGACGCTGTATCGCATTCACGGCTCCAATGAGCCCGAAACGATCGGGCAAGCCGTTTCATCCGGATGCTTCCGAATGACCAATGAGGACGTGACCGATCTCTATGATCGCGTTTCGGTCGGCGCTACGGTCGTCGTCGTGAACTGAGAACGCGGGGCCCGTCGCATGCCGGGCAGACGAACCAGGATCGCGCCTCGGTCGGCAGGTATTCTTGCAATCGTGGCCGCGCTGATGGTCGCCCTGGTTTGGAGCCCGGCGCTGACGGCCTCCGAAAATCCCGCGGTCGCCATGCGCAAGCGCGCAGAACGGAAATCGTTTACCGACGCCGAGATCGTCGAAGGTTTCTTCAAAACCGCATTCGGCGCGGAATTCCACCTGGCGGGTCGGATCGACCGAATTCGGAAGTACGAGACCCCGGTCAGGATTTATGCCGAAGGCCGGCCTGATCGAAAGGCTCAGCTTGCAAGCGTGGTGGCCGATATCGGCCAGCACGTCCAGCATCTTGACATCGCCATGACGACGCGCAACGAAGACGCCAACGTCTCGGTGAAGCTGGTGCGCGATCGCGACCTTTCCCGCACCATCACCGAGTTCTACGGCAACGAACGCGCCAGCGAAATCCGCTCCTCACTCGATCCGCAATGCCTGTCGGGTTATCGCAAAAACGACCGCTTCGAAATTGAGCATTCCGACGTGTTCCTCACCGTGGATAATGGTGATTTCACTTTCCTGGACTGCGCCTATGAGGAGTTGTTGCAGTCGCTCGGACCGATCAACGATACCAGTGCGATACCCTGGACCATGTTCAATGACAGCGTCTCCATGGGTTTCTTTGATATCTACGACCAGTACCTCCTGAATATTCTATATGATCCGCGGATACGCGCCGGCATGACAATCGGCGAAGTGCGCAATGTCCTGCCGGCGGTGCTTGCCGATGTCCGCATCTGGGTCAACAAGGTCAACAATCTGTCGGATTGATCTATTTATTGGGCTCGCAGATCGCCTTGAGCGCGCGCCACTCCTCTTTGCTCAGGAGCGGCGGCGCGCTGGCGGGCTGATCGGCCGCACTCATCCGGGCGAGCCGGTCTTCGGTCAACGGATGGTTCGCCAGAATCGAAAGGCTGCGGTCGCCTTCCTTGCCGGTGACGCGGAACAACAGATCACCCGTCGGCTTTGGAGAGCGGCCAAGGTGGCGCATTGCATCAATCGAGATGGTGTCGGCGCCCGTTTCGGCCTCGCGCGAAAAAGAGGCGGTCACCAGGGACCGTGAGGCAAAGATCAGCGCCCCGGCCCCGGTGATATCGCCGAACAATAAACCGATCAGGAATGAGCTCCCGCCGTTATAGACGAGGTCACGGGTCGGGTCGTGGCGCAGAAGATGGCCGAACTCATGGGCGAGAACGCCGGCGATTTCGTCTGGATCCTGGGCCCGGTCCAGCAATCCGCGGAACATGAAAACCTTGCCGCCGGGCAACGCGAGTGCATTGGGGACCGGTGTATCCAGCACCGTGGTCTGAAGGGAATTTTCGACACCGACGGCCTGTTGGACCTGGTTCACAAGCTTGTTGAACGCAGCCTGGCCGGCGGGATTACCGCAGACCATGTCGCCGAACATCGCCTTGATCTGCACTTCCGCCGCTTCGCCTATCCGTCGTTCGAGTACCGGAGGCAGCAACGGCGCGAGTCGATCAGCGACAAGCGGCATGCCGACGATTACCACGAGGACGATGGAAAGCGCCGCGGCAAGCGACCATCCGACGATTTTCAGGACACCTCTAGAGGATCCTTCGTCCAGTCGCGGGCAGCGCGGGAGCATCTCGGCCGCACGCGCGAGATCCCGGATTTCAAGCCGGGCGAGCGGTGGCGCGGAGAGGCAGGTCAGCCGCAAGAGACCAGGCGGACCATCGGCCCGGCGGATATCCGCATAGGGCCACGTCGCGAGGGTTTGCGAGGCTTCAACGATTTCAAGCTGCTCGCCAAACATCACCGTCACCAGCCGGCGACGGTTGGATCGGCCGTCGAAAAACACGTACGGGGACGCCTCGGTTGCAGCTTGCGTCGCTGGATCGCCGTCTTGCCAGGCCATCGGCATCAAAACCCGACCACATCGAGCCCATCAGCGAAACCTTCACCCAAAGCGCTCGCCAGATCGCCTGTCGAGGCGACATCCTCGGCGGTGTCTAAATAATAGACGACCGTCGATTCGGCCACCCTGGCCCAGACATCGCGTTGGAGGTTGATGCGCAGAACAGCGTTGATCGCGAGGATGAACAGCAGATAGCCGAGGACGGCAGGAATCAACACCGCGAGGCCGCTATGCACGCCTGGCCCCAACAAGCTCATCATCGGCGCTTGTGTGATATAGGCCACAATGGCGACTGTCCCGCCCACGAACACACCAACCGCGGCGGCGAGCAGCAGCCCCCAGCCGATCACTTTCCAATAAAGGCCGATAAAGGCACGCATCGGCAACGCAGATTGAAACTGTACTTGGCCGAAACAGACACCGGCTACCCACCACCGCCATTCAACGGCTTTGAAGAAGCCATACAGAAACGGCAATGCCAGCAGTAGCACTAAAGACAGGAAACTGGCCGTCGCATTGTGCCATTTCACGACGGTACGAGCGCCCTGGTGCTGCACTTCGTGCGGCGAATTAGCCAAGAGCGTGGTGATGGCGACGATCAGCGCCATGGCGATCAGCCATAGCCACCATCCGCGCTTGAAAAAGTCCCAGCCTCTTCCCTCAAAGCTGCCCGACAGATCGCCGTAGTGGCAATGGCGCATCTTATAGCGTTCGAGCGCTGCCTCGCGCCACGGCAGGACCAGGCCCAGGGTTAAAATCGTCGGCACGCTCCATAGCGCCGCGCGTACCGCATAGGCCCAACCCGAACCATCCATGGAGAACCGCGCGCCGCGCCAAACCGTGCGAGTCAGCCGATAGCGCCGGGCACGGTAGATTGCAAACTGGCCGAACAAATAGAAGAACAAGAACAGCGGCAAGCTGGCAAACGCCTTCGCGCGTTCGGCTTCCAGGCCGATCAGGAAATAGGCCACATAGATCGGCATCAGGATCGCCATGGCGAACAGGAAGCCGATGAACAATTCCTTGGCGCGGCCGGTATATTCGAGCGCATCACTCGCCACCGAGGTGTGCGACCACAGGTGCCGGCGCATGTCCGTCGCAAGCCAGAACCGGTAGAAACCGGCCGTGACCACTTCCAGCAGCGCGCCGCGAATGATCAGCCGTTCAAAATCGGACCGCTCGCCGGAAAACGCTACCCATGCTGGCTCAGGCCGCGTCGGCGGCATAAAATTCATCTGGTCCACGATCAACCCCCTATAGTCCCTCCCCAGCGGCACAACCATAAGGGGATTGAGGTCAAAACGCGAGCCCCGCCTGTTCCAGCGCCGACGTTCATGCAATGCCCGCCGTCTCGGCACTGACGCATCCTGCCTTGGCTGGCGTTATCCGAAAGGATGTCTAGCACCGGTATTGCCCCGGTAAGGGGTTGGGGCTGTAATTTGCCTGCCGGCGCCCAAGACAGACGGCGCCCGGACAACGCGACCGAACGAAACCACAGCCGTTCGCAGCTTGGGGAGGAACAACGGTGACCATCCCAGCGCTCAGCGATCCCGAGCGAGCCGCCCTGCAACGCACCGCGCGCGAAGCCGCCTACGCCATGCCCCTGGCTGAGTACCATCCCGGTGCGCCCCGGCTGTTCCGTGACGATACGCTGTGGCCTTACTTCGAGCGGCTGCGCCGGGAAGCGCCCGTACATTACTGCACGCATGCGCCGATCGAGCCGTATTGGTCAGTCACCAAGTATAACGACATCATGCATGTCGAAACGCATCACGGCATCTTTTCTTCGGAAGCGAGCCTTGGCGGCATCTCCTTGCGCGACGCGCCGCCCGGCTTCGACCGGCCGAGTTTCATTGCGATGGACGAGCCGCGGCACTTCGAGCAGCGGAAGACAGTCATGCCGATGTTCACCCCTGGCCATCTGGACGAACTCGCCATTCTGATCCGTGAACGCACCGGCCGGGTGCTCGATGCACTGCCTCGCAACGAGACGTTCGATTTCGTCGACAGCGTATCGATTGAGCTAACGACGCAGATGCTGGCCACCCTGTTTGATTTTCCCTGGGAGGAGCGACGCAAGCTCACGCGCTGGTCGGATATCTCCACCGCGCTGCCCAAGAGTGGCATCGTCGAATCGGAAGAACAGCGCCGGGCCGAACTCGACGAGTGCGCGAACTATTTCGCCAGACTTTGGAACGAGCGCGTCAACTCCGAACCACGAACTGATCTGATCTCGATGATGGCGCACAGCGAATCGACACGGCACATGGATCACGACAATCTGATGGGAAACATCATCCTTCTGATGGTGGGCGGGAACGATACGACCCGCAACACCATGAGTGGATCGGTGCTGGCGCTGAATGAGAACCCGGAGCAATATCGCAAATTGCGTGAAAATCCGGCTTTGATCGATACGATGGTGCCCGAAGTCATCCGTTGGCAGACGCCGCTGGCGCACATGCGCCGCACCGCTCTCATTGACACCGAACTCGGCGGCCAGACGATCCGCAAGGGCGATCGCGTGGTGATGTGGTACGTCTCAGGCAATCGCGACGAGGAGGTGATCGAAAAACCCGACGAGTTCATCATTGACCGGCCACGGCCACGCACTCACCTTTCATTCGGATTCGGCATTCACCGCTGCGTCGGGATGCGCCTGGCGGAACTGCAGCTTCGGATCGTGTGGCAGGAGATGCTGAAGCGCTTTGAGCGGATCGAGGTCACAAGTCCGCCAAAGCGGGTTTATTCGAGCTTCATCAGGGGCTATGAATCGCTGCTGGTTCGCATTTCCGCTTGAAGTGCCCCTTTGGCATCGTTCATCGCTTTTCGGAAGAACAAGCAAAATGACATCTCAGGACGCCAACGACCACGCCGAGATTCGCGAAGCGATCGCCAAATTATGCGCCCAGTTTCCCGGCGAATACTGGCGCAAGCTCGATCGCGAAATGGCCTATCCCAGCGCTTTCGTCAAAGCGCTGACGGACGCCGGTTATCTTTCGGTTTTGATCCCCGAATAATATGGCGGGCGCGGGACTGAAGCTGTCCGCAGCCGCGGCGATCCTGGAAGAGATCCAGCGCGCCGGCTGCAACGGGGGCGGCTGCCACGCGCAGATGTACACCATGGGCACTGTGCTTCGTCACGGCAGCGAGAAACAGAAGGTAAAATGGCTGCCCCGAATAGCCAACGGCGAGCTCCGCCTTCAGGCGTTCGGCGTCACCGAGCCGACCAGCGGCACCGATACGTCCTCGCTGAAGACATTCGCGCGGCGCGACACTGATGGCAGTTATGTCGTTAACGGCCAAAAGATCTGGACCAGCCGTGCCGAACACTCCGACCTGATGCTGCTGTTGGCACGGACGACGCCGAAAGAGCATGCCGCCAAGCGCACCGATGGGTTGTCGGTCTTCATCGTCGACATGCGTATGCTCTTGGTCATGGCTTGACCATTCGCCCGATCCGGACGATGATCAATCATGCGACCACCGAGGTGTTCTTCACTGACATGCGCGTGCCGGCGGAAAACCTGGTTGGCGAGGAAAGCAAGGGCTTGCGCTACATCCTGTCCGGCATGAACGCCGAACGTATCCTGATCGCTTCCGAATGCATTGGCGACGCCAAATGGTTTATCGCTAAAGCGACCTCCTATGCCCGCGAGCGCGTGGTGTTCGGCCGCCCGATCGGACAGAACCAGGGAGTCCAGTTTCCGATTGCCAGGGCTTACGCGGCTATGCGCGCCGCCGAACTGATGGTGAAGGAGGCTACGCGCAAATACGAGGCCGGGCTGGAATGTGGCGCCGAAGCCAACATGGCCAAGATGCTGGGGGCGGATGCCTCCTGGGAAGCCGCCAATGCCTGTGTGCAGACCCATGGTAGTTTTGGTTTTGCGGAAGAATATGATGTCGAACGAAAATTTCGCGAGACGCGGCTCTATCAGGTGGCGCCGATCTCGACCAATCTCGTCCTGTCATTCATTGCCGGGCACGTGCTCGGCATGCCCCGCTCTTATTGAGATGTGCTGATGTTGCCGCTGGAAGGATTGACCGTGATCGCCGTCGAACAGGCGGTCGCCGCTCCATTCTGTAGTTCGCGCCTCGCCGATGCCGGCGCCCACGTCATCAAGGTCGAGCGACCGGAAGGCGATTTTGCCCGCGGCTATGATGCCGCGGCCAAGGGCCAGAGCAGCTATTTCGTCTGGCTCAACCGCGGAAAGGATTCTGTCGTCATCGACCTGGCAACGACAGAGGGACGAAGCGCGCTGGAGGCACTGATCGCCTCGGCCGACATCCTGATCCAGAATCTAAAGCCGGGCGCGATGGACAGGCTCGGGTTTACGCTGGAGCGGCTTCGCCGCGATTATCCGAAGCTGATCTGCTGTACCATTTCCGGTTATGGCGACGAGGGCCCGTACGCCGATCGCAAGGCCTATGATCTCCTGATCCAGGCCGAGAGCGGACTTGCCTCCATCACCGGCGGCCCGGAGGGGCCGTCCCGCGTCGGCATTTCGATCGTGGATATCGCCACCGGCGCCACCGCGCAGGCGGCCATTCTCGAGGCCCTGATCGCCCGCTCTCGCCACGGCGAGGGCGCCGACATCCGGATTTCGATGTTCGATGTGATGGCTGATTGGCTGACGGTTCCGCTGCTCAACGCCGAAGCCGGCAATCCGCCGCAACGCATGGGCCTCGCCCATCCCTCAATCGCCCCCTATGGCGTGTTCCGCTCCGGGGACGGCAGGGATATCCTGATCTCCATTCAGAGCGAGCGCGAATGGAAAAAGCTCTGCGCGGAAGTTCTCGGCCAGCCCGACCTGCCGAATGATCCGCGCTTCGCCAACATGGTCGAGCGGGTACGCAACCGCGCCCTGACCGACAAGACGGTGGGCGACATTTTTGCCGAGTTGACCCGTGATGAATTGCTGCAGCGGCTTTCTGATGCAGACATCGCTTTTGCGGAGGTCAATACCATGGCTGATCTCGCGCGCCACGCGCATCTACGCCGGATCACGGTCGACACGCCGCAAGGACCGGTAACCTACCCCGCGCCTGGCGCCATCACCGTGGACGAGGCGCGGCAGTATGGGGCGGTGCCGGCGATCGGCCAACGCATTAACGTCAAGACCTCCGATCGGACGGCATCATGACCGCTTCCATCGATCTCGATCATTTGCGGCAATGGATCGGCCGCACCACCGAGGCGACCGACGTGGTGACGGCTCAATTGGTGCGCGGACTGCGCGCCACGCTGTTTCAGGATATCGGCGATCCCAAGTCAAACGATCCAGCACCGCTGACCACCCATTGGTGCCTCGCGCAGCCGGTCGTTCCGATGACGGAGCTTGGGTCCGACGGCCATCCCGCTCGCGGCGGTTTCCTGCCGCCGGTGCCGCTGCCTCGCCGGATGTGGGCCGGCGGTGAACTCGAGTTTTTCGATGGATTGCGGGTTGGCGACGAGGCCACGCGTACATCGGCCATTGCCGATGTCACCCTCAAGACCGGCAGCACAGGGCCGCTGTGTTTCGTGACCGTTCAACACCGCGTTGAGACCTCGCGCGGCATCGCCATTCGAGAGCGCCAGGACATCGTTTACCGGGAAATGAGCGCCGCACCGCCGCCGAGCGCAAAGCCATCGGCCCCTACGCCCGCGCAGCATCGCGAACAGTTCCGGTCCGATCCGGTATTGCTGTTTCGCTATTCCGCCCTCACCTTCAACGGCCACCGTATCCACTACGACCGCGATTACGCCACCAGGGTAGAAGGCTATCCGGGACTGGTGTTCCATGGCCCGCTGCAGGCGGCGTTGCTCGTGGAGTTCGCCAGCCGCTTACGGCACGGCAAGGCACCGGGCAAATTCAGCTACCGCGGCGTGCAGCCTTTGTTTGAAGGCAGCGAGTTCAGTCTCAATGCCAATCCGACAGAGACCGGGCTGGAGCTGTGGACTGCCAACGCGGCCGGGCAGCCGACGATGAAGGCCTCGGCGACGTTATAAACTCCGGATATTTGGCCTCAGAGAGTGTGGGCTTTTCGCATTTGCGCCTGGATCTTGGCCATCCCGCCGATCCAGCGATCGTAATGGTCGACCTTGCGCCGCATGTAATCTGCCACTTGCGGGTGCGGCAAAATCAAGAATGCCTCCTGCTCGATGCCCTGAAGCGCGCATTGCGCGACCTGGTCCGGCGTCAGATCGCCATCGGCCGATTGCGGCCCCTTGGGGATCGAACGCAGCATGTCCGTCTCGACGCCTTGCGGGCACAGGATCGAGACCCGGATGCCGTCGGCCTTGTGGGAGATCGCGAGGTTTTCGGCAAAACCGACCGCTGCGTGCTTGGTCGTCGAATAGACAGCGCTACCCACTTGCGACAACAATCCCGCGGCGGAAATCGTATTGAGAAAATAGCCGTAACCCCGCGCCTTCATGATCGGGATGAGATGGCGTGCGGCATAGACATGCGCCATCACGTGGACCTTCCAGCTCGCTTCCCAGTGATCATCCGAGGCCCCTCCCGCGTTATCGGAAACGGGATCAAAGCCTGCGGCGATACCGGCATTGGAGCAGAACAGCGCGATCGGGCCAAATTGCCGTTCGACCTCCTGGATGAGATGAAGGACGTCCTGCTCCCGCCCGACGTCGCATTTGAAACCCGCGCCATCGACCCCGGCCGCCACAGTCTCTGCCCCGGCTCCATCGAGGTCGGCGACCACGACTTTTGCCGCGCCGGCGCGATGGAAGGTGCCACAGAGGGCCTTGCCGATCCCGTTGGCGCCGCCGGTTACCACCACCACTTTTCCAGCTACCTGCATCACCAGTCTCGGCCCTTGAATCAGGTCATGATCATATCGATCACGGCAGTGTAGTGACAGGCCGCGCCGAGCAGCACAAAGCAATGCCAGATCGCGTTCTGAAAGCGCAGCCGCTCCCAGGCATGAAACACCACGCCAAGACTATAGAGTACGCCTCCGGCAGCGATAAACCACAAGGCCATCATGGGCAGCGCCGCCGTAACATGGTCATAGAGCATGAGGCCGCTCCAGCCCATGGCGAGATAAAGACCCGTCGAAAGCCGGTCGAACCGGCCCGGCAAAATTAGCTTGAGCAGGATTCCGACAATGGCGAGACACCAGACGCCGATCAAAATCACAATTGCAAGCACGCTGTCTTTTAATTCCATGATGATGGGAGTGTAGGTCGCGGCAATCAGCACGTAGATGGCCGAATGGTCAAAGCGACGGAGCACCCATTTAGCGCGTGAGACCGGCCAGAGATTATAGGTCGCCGACAATACCAGCATGGCGAGGAGGCCGACGACATAGATCGAGACAGCCGCCACTTCGGTTGCCGTCGCATAGACTGCGGCCAGAACAACCAAGGCGGTGGCTGCCACAAGCCCGCCAAACACGCCGATGCCGTGAATGATGCCGTCCGCAATCATCTCGGCCCGATCATAATTCCAGCGGATCGCGCCGGACGCCGCATGAATGGAGGAAGAAGCCAGTTGTTTCACTCGGAAGATGGTCATGCGCCTGGCGGATCCGGTCGAGCTGTCACCGATGGGCAAAAACCGGCGGGAAATGCCCCACCAGTCTTACCGTTACACTGTATTTGGTGATGGTCGCCAGAAATCGCGACCGAAGTATGAAGCTTGATTTCTGCCCGATCATTGCCACCTTTCTGGCACGTCACAGGTCACGTAAGCCCTTCTCATCTCAGGTTTTCCGCTTTTCATGCCTCCTGGTTTCTCCGAAATGGTCGAGGAGGCGCGCATCTCAGCGCGAGCCTTGCTCGACTTCGGCCACCATCTGTTCGATCCGACGATCCGGCTCGGCGTTACCGGGCTGTCGCGCGCCGGAAAGACCGTCTTTATTACCGCCCTCGTTCACGGTCTCACTCGCGGCGGTCGCTTTCCCGTGTTCGAGCCTTATGCCTCGGGCAGGATTGCCCGCGCCCGGCTCACACCCCAGCCTGACGACGCGGTACCCAGGTTCGACTATGAGGGTCACTTGCGGGCGCTCACCGAGCAGCGATGCTGGCCGGAATCGACGGTCGACATCAGCGAACTCAGGCTTGTGATCGAGTACCAGCGGCAAAGCGGCGCGGACCGTACGCTGACCCTCGATATCGTCGATTACCCCGGGGAATGGCTTTTGGATTTGCCGCTCCTGTCGAAAAGCTATGAGCAGTGGTCGGCCGAAAGCCTGGCGCTGTCACGCGTCCCGCTGCGGCGCGAACTGGCCGCGCTTTGGCATGCGCAGCTTGCGACCCTGAGCGCGCAAGCACCGGAAGACGAGCAGGCCGCGCTCGCCTCGGCGCGTTTGTTCACCGACTATTTGCGCGCCTGCCGCGACGAGCGTTTTGCGATGAGCCTGTTGCCGCCCGGGCGTTTCCTGATGCCCGGCAATCTCGCCGGCTCGCCGGCGCTCACCTTCGCGCCGCTCGACGTGCCGCCAGGCGAAAGCGCGCCTTCCGGCTCGCTCTGGGCGATGATGGCCCGGCGCTATCAGGCGTATAAGGACGTGGTGATCAGGCCGTTTTTTCGCGATCATTTTTCCAGGCTCGATCGACAGATCGTCCTGGTAGACGCCTTGTCGGCGTTCAATGCGGGGCCAGAGGCGCTGCATGATCTTGAGGCCGCGCTCTCAGGGATTCTTGATTGCTTCAGGGTAGGACGCGGCAATCTGATCAGCCATTTGTTTCGCCCGCGTATCGATCGGATCTTGTTTGCCGCCACCAAAGCCGATCATCTGCATCACGTAAGCCATGACAGGCTCGAAGCGATCCTGCGTCGAACCGTGCGCGAGGCGGTCAAGCGCGCCGAATATGGCGGCGCAGAACTCGATGTGATCGCGCTCTCCGCCGTTCGGGCCACCCGCGAAGGACAGGTCCAGCGCGGCCGCGAAAAGCTGCCCTCCATCATCGGCACGCCCAGTTCTGGCGAGGCCGCACAGGGCGATATATTCGACGGGAATACCGAGGTCGCGACCTTTCCGGGCGACCTGCCGCTCGATCCGGAAGCTTTTTTTGCCAGCGAGCCTGCCTTCCGTGGCCTTGCCAGCACGCCTGCAGAAAGCACGGATTTCCGGTTTCTGCGGTTCAGGCCACCGCTTTTGGAAAGCGCCGGCGCCGATCGCGGCCTGCCGCACATCCGCCTTGACCGGGCGCTGCAATTCTTGATTGGAGACCGGCTGCAATGAGCGAACGCCCGCGACATCGAAGCCCAATGACCATCAAACTCGATGATCCTCATGTGGTCGTGGTTGACCCGGAGGAGGACAAGCGGCCCGCGCGCGGCTCGATTCAGATCACCCCGGATCCCGATCCGGCCATGCTGCCTGTAGCCGTTGAGCCGGCCTCGTTGCGGCCGCGACGTGGCCTCCGCTGGGGCACGGTGTTCTGGGTCGCCCTTGCTGGCCTGGTGCTGCTCGGCGCAGGCCTGGGCGCGGTCGACTTCGTGGAAAGCCTGTTTGCGCGGAGCGAAAGCCTGGGCCTGGTCGGACTGACATTCGCCATCGCTGCCGCCTTGGCACTACTGATGGTGACCGTGCGGGAAATCCTTGGACTCACGCGGCTTGCCGCGATCGAAACCATGCATCAGCGCGCGGCAGCCGTGCTGCGGAGCGACGATCGCGCCGAAAGCCGTACGGTTGCCCGCGAGCTGCTGAAGCTCGCGCATCAGAATCCACAACTGGCACATTCCCGGGCGACTGTAGAGAACCACATCTCGGACATCATCGATGGCGGGGACATGATCCGCCTGGCGGAGCGCGAGTTGATGGGCCCGCTCGATCAGGAGGCCCGGCGGCTGGTGTCATCGGCCGCGCAGCGGGTGTCGCTGGTCACCGCGATCAGTCCGCGGGCTCTGGTCGACATGCTGTTCGTGTTCCTGGTTTCGTTGCGGCTGATTCGGCAACTGGCGCGACTCTATGGCGGGCGACCCGGCGCTCTCGGCACCATCCGCCTGACACGTCACGTCATTGCGCACCTTGCGATCACCGGGGGCATGGCGGCGAGCGACAGCTTGATCCAGCAGGTGCTCGGCCACGGCATTGCCGCCAAATTGTCGCAACGTCTCGGCGAAGGTCTGCTCAATGGCCTGTTGACCGCTCGCCTCGGCCTTGCCGCCATCGAGGTCACCCGACCCCTTCCTTTCACGGCATTGCCACGGCCGGCGCTTGCGGATCTCGTACGGAATCTGGGCAAGGATCTGCGTCGCAAGGGCGATCATCACGAAGAATGACCCTGGCGCATGATCCGACCTGCCAGCGTTCCCTCTGTACCTGCCATCGCGATATTGACGCCCGCCGCCGCAAAAACCGGCAAGCCAGGCAAAGATCGGCCAGGTGCCACCGCGCACCAGCGACCAGATCATTGCACCGGATGGCGGTGCAAATGGCCGCGGCAGGTCGTTGGCTATCCGGCGAATTCGGCTCTAACATCCCAGCAGATCATCCCGCCGGATGCGATTCCATGGCCGATACGATTTCATCAGGGTTGACGACCTTCGTTCGCGGCCTCGGTATCCGGCAGCTTCGGCTGGCATGCGGATCGATCCTGTTCACCTATCTCGTCAGCCATTTCCTCAATCATGCCCTCGGCAATATCTCCATGGAGGCGCTGGACACCGGACTCTATTACCACATGCTGTTCTGGCAGAGCCTTCCGGTCATGATGCTGTTCTATGGTGCCGCATTGGTCCACGCGGGCCTTGGCGTTTTCGCGTTCTACGAACGCCGGCAATTTCGCTGGCGGACAATCGAGCCGCTGCAGCTTGTGCTCGGGCTCAGTATCCCCGCCCTGATCGTTGGACATTTTGTCGGGGTGCGGATGGGCCAAGCCATCTTTGGTCACGAGAAACTCTATCCGCAGACCTTATACGCCTATTGGGTGGCATGGCCCGATCGCAAATGGTTGATGTTTACGGTGCTGGTCATCTCGTGGGTGCATGGCTGCATCGGACTGTACTTCTGGCTTCGCATGAAGGCCTTCTACCGAATCGCCGCGCCCTACCTGCTGGCAGCGGCGGTGCTGCTCCCAACGCTTGCCCTGCTCGGACTTTATCAGGGCGGCCGCAGTGTGGTCGCCGAAGCTGATGAAAGGGAATGGCAAGCCAAATATCTCTCACGACAGCAGGTGGGTACGGCGGCTGATCAGGCCGTGCTCGATCAAATCACCTACGGCTTTCTGGTTTTCTATCTGGGCTTACTCGGCGTGACGCTCGCGGGCCGAGGGTTACGCGCCCTCATGGAACGGCGGAGCGGCATAATCCGTCTGTCCTACGGCAACGGCAAAACCATCCGCGTGCCAAAGGGTTTGAGCGTCCTGGAAGCCAGCCTCCGAAACAACGTGCCGCACGCCAGCGTTTGTGGGGGACGGGCGCGCTGCTCGACCTGTCGCATCCGGATCATCGGTGATTATGCGATGTTGCCGAAAGCCTCAGGACGGGAGGCCTTCGTGCTGCAGCGCGTCGGCGCGGGCGATGACCCCTCAATTCGGCTCGCCTGCCAGTTACGACCCGACACCGACCTCTCCTTTTTCCAGATCTTCACGCCTCAGGAAGCCACGGCATCGTCGCTCGCGTCTCCGTCCCGCATTGGCGAGGAGCGCTATCTGGTAAGCCTGTTTGTCGATATGCGCGGCTCGACGCGGCTGGCCGAGAAACGATTGCCCTTCGACACCGTCTTCATCGTCAACCGCTTTTTGGGCGCGGTGTCGCAGGCCGTGCTGTCCTGCGGCGGCCAGCCGAACCAGTTCGTCGGCGACGGCCAATTGGCACTATTCGGTCTTGCCGTCGACCCGCGCACCGCCTGCCGGCAGGCGCTGCGCGCCGCGGCCCAGATCGCGGCCAATGTCGATGATCTCAACCGGCTCCTGGTCCATGATCTGCGCGAGCCAATCCGCTTCGGCATCGGAATCCATGCCGGCGAGGTGATCATCGGCGATATCGGCTATCGCGACCATATGGTGTTTACCGCGCTCGGCGATGCCGTGAACGTCGCCGCACGGCTGCAGGACATGACCAAGACGCTGGCTTGTGAGGCCGTGATCTCCGAGGAGGTAGCGACCACCGCCCAGCTTTCGATGGACGACTGGCCGCGCCATCAAGTGGCGGTTCGCGGGCGCGCCGAACAACTGGTCGTGCACACCGTTTCCGACGCGCGGACGCTTTCTTCGCTGACTGCAGAGACCACAAAGGTCGGCAGCTGACGACGATCTTCTTTCGGCAGCACCCAAGTCTTATGTCAGACTATGGACGACGAGGCGGCGTCCGATTCGTGCGAGGGCCGGGTTCCCTTCAAGCCGCGAGGGTTGCCATGAGGACTGCGAATGCCATAACGCCGCGTCGCTTCGAAGCCGAATATGCGCCGGACGATTGCAAGATCGCGGCCGGCCTTCTCTTGGAACCCGATGTTGAACCGAGGACCGGAGTCGATCGCACCGCCATCCGCCTGATCGAGGCGGTCCGTTCTGCGACCGGGGGTCTCGGCGGCATCGAGGAACTGCTGCGGGAATTCTCACTGTCGACGAGGGAAGGCCTCGCCTTGATGGTGCTTGCCGAGGCGCTGTTGCGTGTCCCGGACGATCGCACCGCCGATCAGTTCATCGAAACCCAGCTCGGCCAGGGTGATTTCGTGCATCACGAAACCGCCTCCAGTGCGTTTCTGGTCAACGCTTCGGCATGGGCGTTGGCGACTTCCGCCCGCCTCATTCAGGCCGGCGAAGATCCAGCGGGAACACTCGGTCATTTGGTGAAGCGGATCGGCGTGCCCGCGATACGTTCCGCCATCCGACAGGCGATGCGGCTGATGGGCAGCCATTTCGTCCTTGGGCAGACCATCGAAGAAGCTCTGTCCCGCGCCGACCTGCAAAGGCCGGGCGGTCCGCGCTATTCATTCGACATGCTGGGCGAAGGAGCCCGGACCGCTGCCGATGCCGAGCGTTATTTCAATGCCTATGCGCTGGCGGTCGAAGCGATTGGCCAGGTGGCGGGAAATCGGGCGCTTCCTGATCGGCCGGGTATCTCGGTCAAGCTTTCGGCGCTTCACCCGCGCTTTGAGGCCATCAGTCATTCCCGGGTCATGCGCGAGCTCGTACCGCGGCTGCGCGAGCTCGCCTGCCGGGCACGAGATTTCAATCTGAACTTTACCGTCGATGCCGAAGAAGCCGATCGTCTGGAATTATCGCTCGATGTCTTCAGCGCGGTCTTGAGCGATACGGCGCTCGCCGGATGGGACGGGTTTGGACTTGCGGTCCAGGCCTACCAGAAGCGGGCCAGCGCCGTGATCGACTATGTGAGCGCGCTGGCAGCAACGTTAAACCGCCGCCTGATGGTGCGCCTGGTGAAGGGCGCCTATTGGGACACCGAGATCAAGCGCGCGCAGGAGCGCGGGCTTGATGATTATCCGGTCTTCACCCGCAAGGCGATGACCGACCTCAACTACATGGACTGCGCCCGCAAGCTGCTCGGCCTGCGTCCCGTTCTATTTCCGCAATTCGCCACTCATAACGCGCTGACGGTTGCAAGCCTGCTGGCCTCGGCCGGCGATGAGACGAACTTCGAATTCCAGCGCCTGCATGGCATGGGCGAGGCGCTCTATCGGCAACTGCGCGAGGACCGCCCTCGTCTTGCCGTGCGCACCTATGCGCCGGTCGG
>Ga0105240_10004582_pt1 | contig 20958 bp, 17 predicted proteins | sample KBSC54metaG_FD_80426 | JGI IMG/M metagenome (GOLD analysis project Ga0105240, IMG submission 80426) | Corn rhizosphere microbial communities from Kellogg Biological Station, Michigan, USA - KBS C5-4 metaG | ecosystem: Host-associated > Plants > Roots > Rhizosphere > Soil | place: Michigan, USA... | reverse complement strand
CAGCGCTTCGACCCGGCATTCGCGGCGGTGACGGCGGAGGCCTTCGTCGACGAGGTGCTGCTGAAGGGGCTCGGCGCGCAGCACGTTGTGTGCGGCTACGATTTCACCTTCGGCGCGCGCCGCGGCGGCAATGTCGAGAAGCTGCGCAAGCGGGGACGGGAGAAGGGCTTCGGCGTCACGGTGCTCGATCCGGTGATGCGCGAGGGCGAGATCTATTCCTCGACACGCATCCGCGAGGCCCTGCGCGCCGGCATGGCGGGCGAGGCAGCCGAGCTGCTGGGTCATCCTTGGGAGATCGAGGGCGTGGTCGAACAGGGCGACCAGCGCGGCCGCACCATCGGTTTCCCGACGGCCAACGTGGCGCTCGGCGAGCACCTGCGCCCGCGCTTCGGCGTCTATGCCGTGCGCGCGCTGGTCGACGGCAAATGGTTGAACGGCGTGGCCAATCTCGGCAAGCGGCCGACGGTCGGCAAGCTCCAGGAGAATTTCGAGGTCCACCTGTTCGACTTCGCGGGCGACCTCTACGGCAAGACCTTGCGCGTGCAGCTCGTCGACTTCATCCGGCCCGAGATGAAGTTCGCCGGCCTCGACCAGCTCAAGGCGCAGATCGCCGCCGACGGGCAGGCCGCGCGTACGCTTCTCGCGTGATCGCGGCACTCGTCGTCCTGGCGGCACTCGCTGCGGCGGGCGCGACGGCCGCGTCCTTCTCGCGCGACTGGCGGCTGGCGCTGCTGGCGCACTTCCGGCCGCATCTTGCGGTCGCCTGCGCGGTACTGGTCGTCGCGGTCCTTGCCACCGATGTCAGGGTTGGGCCGAAGATCGCCGTGGCGGCGATGCTTGCCGGAGCTGCAGCGGTGCACATCCGGGAAATCCGGCGGACGACCGTCGCGGGACTGCCGACGGGCGGCGATCGGCGACTGCGCATCGCCTTTGCCAATCTGCTGCGGCAAAACCAGGACGCGCAGAGCGTAATCGACTGGATTCGTCGCGAAAAGGTCGACGTGTTCGTCGCCGCCGAAACGCACGACCATTGGCCCCGGGCTCTGGCCGCGTTGGCCGACGAGCTTCCTCATGTCGCCGGCCATCGCTGGGGCGATGTCCTCGTCTTCTCGCGTTACCCGATCGCCGGCGAGCCGCGGCACATTTTCGCCAATGTCGGTTACGCCGTCGCGGTCGAGACCGAAGGCATCACCGTCGTGGCCGTCCACACCGCGTCGCCGCAGATGCGCGCCCTCAGCCTGGCGTGCGACGAGTTGCTCGAGACGATCGGCAGGATGGTGCCGACCATCCCCGGCCCGGTCGTGGCTGTCGGTGATTTCAACGCCACGCCCTGGAGCGCGCAGATCGTGAAGCTGATCGCCGACGCCGGCCTCACCGTCGGTCCCGGTGCGCGGCTCGGCACCTTTCCAGCCGTCCTCGGCCGCTGGAGGATTCCGGCCTGGCTCGCCATCCCCATCGATCTCGTGCTCGCGGGTCCCGGCGCGCGGGTGGTCGAGCGCCGCCACGGCCCGCGCATCGGCTCCGATCATTGGCCGGTGGTGGCGGAGGTGACCTACGAGACGCGGTGCGGCGTCAGTCCTGCGAGCAAGTCGGCGCCCGTCTCGGCGACGAGAGCCGTGAACACGGGCGATGACGGTCCGCCGATGATCCACTCGGCATAGGCTTCCCAAATCCTTGCGCCGCGACGGCGCGCGACAGCGCCGGCTTCCTCGGCGGTTGCCCGCGCCCGCGCGGTGAGACCGGCCCGAAGCTGTACATGGGCGAGGTCGGCGAGCATGCGCGCCTCGTTTTCCAGTCCGGCGTGCCGCTGTCTGGCGAAGCGGAGCGTGTCGCTGAAAGCCGTCGTGGCCTCCGACAACTCACCACGCATCGACTGCCCAAGCGCCGAGTATGCCCGGCCATAGACCATCAGGTAGGGATTGCCGCTCTTCTCGCCGAGTCGACGGGCCGCGCCGGCGTGTTCCGTCGCCAGCCCGGTGTCGCCTTGCCCCCAGGCGATGTCGACCATGGTCGCGTGCGCCAGCAGGCGATGCAACACATCGACGTTCGACTCGTCGCCGGCGATCAGTTCGCCGGCCAGTGACCGCGCCTCGTCATAGCGGCCCATCATGGCGAGGATCTGCCCGCGCATTCCCTTGATCCAGATCGGTACGTGGAAGCCCAACGTCTGCTGATCCTGCTCCTCGACCTTGTCTACACCCGCGAGCGCGGCGTCGTTGTCGGCCAGCGCCGCGCGAAGGTCGCCCGACAGGCGCAGCGCGTGACAGCGGATCGCCGTCAGGAGAACGAGCAACCCGGCATGTTTCTGCGGGTCGAGCTTCGCCATGGCCTCGCTCACTGTCGCCACATAGTCGACCGCCGAACCGCTGCTGGCCAACGAGCGGCCATAGGCGGCGGTAACCAGGGTAATCGCCCGCATGTCACCGAGCGAGCTCGCGATGCCGAGCGCCTCGTCATAAAACGGTTCGACGTCGGTTGCCGTCAGTCCTTCACGCCATGCGAAGTTGACGATCTGGCCGCTAGCCACGAGCAACGGATAGCGCGCCTGTCCTTCGAGGTTGAGACCGATCAGCAGGCGTCGCACGCGCTTCCATGCATCGAGCGCTTGCGCGGGATCGCGCGTGCCATGCCACATCGCCGATTTCATGCCGTAGGACGCCGCTTGCGGAACGTTCCCGGCCTCCTCGAGATGGTAGGCGATGAAGCCGGCCTGCGCGCCGTTGGGATCGGGCAGGGTTCTTTCGAGTTCCGTCGCAACCAGACCATGCAAGGTGTGGCGCCGGTCGGAGAGCAGGGAATGGTAGATCACTTCCTGCACCATCGGATGCTTGAAGGCATAGCCGCCGATGATCGATCCGCCGGTCTCATAGACCAGGCCGGCCGAAGAAAGCCTGTGAAGTGCTCCATTCACCAGGTCGGCCGCGATGCCGGCCACCCGTTCGAGGACCGGCACGACGAACTCCCGCCCGATCACCGCCGCGGTCTGCAACAACGAGCGCTCCAACTCGGGGCGGGCATCGACCCTCGCCGCCACGATCGCCTGGACGTTGTCGGGGATGAGTTTCATGTCCGGAGCGCGCAGCAGGCGGTAGGCGCCGGCCGCGCCGGCCAGATTGCCGGCTTCCTCGAATTTGCGAACCAGTTCTTCGATGAAGAAAGGGTTGCCGCGCGCACGATCCGCAATGAGCGGCAGCAGAGGCGCGATCGATTCATCGTCCCCCAGCAGATGGGCCGCCAGATCATCGGCGGCTGCGTGACGCAGCGGAGCCAGCGAAATCTGATCGTAGCGGTCTCCGCGCATCCACGTCGCCGCGTAGCCGGGGCGGAAGTTCACCAGCAGGAGAAGGCGCGTGCCCGGCAGGGCCTCGGCCAGCACCTCGATCAGAGATTCGCTGCCGGTGTCCATGAAATGCAGGTCTTCCAGTAGGATGACTGCCGGAACGTCGCGGCCGGCCAGCCGCACGAGTCGCCGGACGAGGATATTCAGTCTCGACCGCCGTGTCGTTGGGTCGAGTTTCCCGGGCGGGGTTGCAGCATCGGCAAGGCCGAGGAAATCGGCCAGCAGTGGCAGCTCCGACTTGAGGTCGGGATCGATGCGGTCGAGCGTCGCGGTGATCTTCTCGCGGGCTCGCACGACAAGGTCGTCGTCGGCGATCTCGAAGAAGGATTTCAGCACGTCGATCACGGGTTCGAATGGCGTGGCGCGGCTGTGCGCCAGCGCCCGCCCCTCGAGCACGCGCACGCCGGCGCCACGGCACCGCTCGACGAACTCGAAGCAGAGCCGGCTCTTGCCGACGCCTGCCTCGGCGACCAGGCCGACCGCGCAACCGTCGCCCTCGCCCGCGCGTTCGAGGCTGCGGTCGAGCAGTTCGAGTTCGCGCTCACGTCCGACGAAGCCCGATCGTCCGGCCTCGCCGCTGAAGCGCCGGCTGTTGGGCCCACGACGCAAGCCGGTCAGCAGGAAGACTTCCATCGGCGAGGTCAGGCCACGAATCGTCTGGTTTCCCATCGATTCGACGGAGATGAATTGTCGGGCACCGCGCAAGGTGGCGGGCGAGAGCGCAATGCCGCCCGCCGGGACCAGATGCTCCAGGCGGCTGGCGACGTGGACCGTGATGCCGGTGGCATCCAGGCCTTTGGAGATATCGGTGGCGACCGTGCGCGTCAGCGCCTCGCCCGAGTGGATGCCAACGCGAACCGCCGGGACGTCGCCCCCCAGCGCACGCACCGATGCCTGCATTGCCAGGCCCGCGCAGCAGGCACGCACGGCATGGTCCTCATGGGGCGTGGGCGTGCCAAACAGCGCCATGATGCCGTCGCCCTGAACCTTGACGACGGACCCCTCGAAGCGGTGCACCGCCTCCTGCATTGCCTCGAGAGCGGGCATCAGCCGTTTCGCGGCCTGTTCGGGATCGAGCGCTTCGATCAGCGTGGTCGAGCCCATGACGTCGGCGAACAGGACGGTGATCTGCTTGAGTTCGCCATCGTCCGTCGATGGCCTGAATGCCGCGGTCCTGGCGGCGAACGCCGCACCACACTGCCCGCAGAAGCGGGCAGTGGATGGATTGATCCTGCGGCAGGACGGGCAGGCTTGCCCGAGTGCGGTTCCGCAATCGACGCAGAACCACACGTCTGCTGCATTGTCCGTGCCGCAACTCGAACAGCGCATGCCCGCTCCCGCAAGCTGCTTCCTTGCCAAACCTATTCGATTCGTCACGCAGAGAACGGCTCCGGCGATGACCGCTTATTTGCGGCGTTTGCGCCACTTCTTCCGGATCGCAGCCCTCTTCTTGATCGCCGCCTTCATCGCGGCGACCGTCGGTGTGTAGATCTGGATCGTCTTCGTCTTTCCCGCCATCGACGGAAGAATCGCGACGAAGGGCTCACTCCATGGAGTCAAGGTGACGACAATGTCGTCATACTTGTGAATTCCGTCGTAGAGCGCCGCTCTCAGGATTTCGTGAGGGCTGCTGTCCTGTGACGAATCTCCAAGCATGCGCAGCCAGCATTGCCATCGATCGTCCGCTGCGCTGCCCGGGGTGTCGTCGCCGAAGAAGCCATTGTCACGAGCAATGTCGCCCAGCTCATGTCGGCCAATGAACAGCTCCTTGTTCCGCTGACGCTTCCATTTCTTCATGGGCGGACGGTCGCCGTCCTTGCCCTTCTTTCTCGCGTCGCTGCTGAACTCGTCGTTGACGAGATTGAGCATCGCGATCGTCGCCGGAGAATTCCAGATCAGTCCCATGAGCCCCCCCTTGCAACAGTCCAGAAATTAACACATGGCGTGCAGATTTAGTCAATGAGTCGCAGGGCGTCGAGTTGAAGGCGCCCACGTCGGGCGATGCGGGCTCCGTGCGCCAGGCCGAAAACTCCAGGGAGACCCGTGTTGGTCGCCCATTCGGTCGCGCGCGCTTCGCTGCTGAGCCAAGTGTAGAATTTCAATTTGGGTCGTCCGCCGAGGTGATGCCCTGTTTCATGCGCCAGCGTGAAGGCAAGCGATTCCGCCCCTATTCCTTTATGGCGTACCAGACCGCCGAACAGCCGCACACGCCTGCGACCGACTTCGACGAATGCCTGGGCATTGGCGATTTCGACACCCAGATCCATGTCGTAGACGATCCCCGGAAAGCTGATCTGGAATCGCTTGATCAGCGCCATTGCGCGGCGTTTGGGCCAAGGCGCTTCGATTGGCCAAAGGAGACGACGGGGAACCGGCGAATCGAGCAAGGGCATTCCCGGAACATGCTGCCAGTTGCCCTCGACGCCGGCAAACCGCCCGCCTTGACCCCCCTGACCCCCGTCCCTAGATTGCCCGCCCCATGACGATCAGGGTCCCTCGGGAGCGAATTAGCCGCCCGGTCCGCTAGCCGCGGCCGGGCCTTTGTGATGCCTTGCGGGCCGGTTCGAGCCGGTGCTGCCGCCCCCGATCCAAGCGAGTTTCCTGTGACAACTGATTATAAATCAAGCGTTTTCCTGCCGAAGACAGACTTCCCCATGCGCGGCGGGTTGCCCAAGAAGGAGCCCGAGCTGCTGAAGCGCTGGGCCGACATGAAGCTGTTCGAGCGCCTGCGCGCCGAGAGCAAGGGCCGCCCGAAGTTCGTGCTGCACGATGGCCCGCCGTACGCCAACGGCAACCTCCACATCGGCCACGCGCTCAACAAGATCCTGAAGGACCTGGTCTCGCGCACCCAGCAGATGCTGGGCAAGGATTCGCACTATGTGCCGGGCTGGGACTGCCACGGCCTGCCGATCGAATGGAAGATCGAGGAGCAGTATCGCGCCAAGAAGCAGGACAAGGACCAGATCCCGATCGGCGAGTTCCGCAAGGAATGCCGCGCCTTCGCCGACCACTGGATCGGCGTGCAGCGCGAGGAGTTCAAGCGGCTCGGCGTCGACGGCGACTGGGACAACTACTACTCGACGATGAAGTACAGCTCGGAAGCCACGATCGCCGGCGAGCTCGGCAAGTTCCTGATGAACGGCGGGCTCTACAAGGGCTCGAAGGCGGTGCTGTGGAGCGTCGTCGAGAAGACCGCGCTGGCCGAAGCCGAGATCGAATATCACGACCATGTCTCCGACACCGTGCACGTGCGCTTCCCCGTCGTGGCGTCGAAGGGCGGCAAGCTCGAGGGCGCCTCGATCGTGATCTGGACGACGACGCCGTGGACCATGCCGGGCAACCGCGCGCTGGCCTACGGCCGCGACATCGCCTACGCGCTGGTCGAGGTCGCCGCCGCCGAGGAAGGCAGCAAGGCGGTCGTCGGCGAGAAGATGGTCCTGGCGAAGGATCTCGTGGGCATCGTCGGCGAGGCCGCGAAGTTCACGCCGAAGATCCTGCGCGACGTGCCCGCCGACGAGCTCGAGGGGCTGATCGCGGCGCATCCGCTGCGCGGCCAGGGCTACGAGTTCGACGTGCGCCTGCTGCCGGGCGACTTCGTCACCGCCGACGCCGGCACCGGCTTCGTGCACATCGCGCCGGGCCACGGCGCGGACGACTACGAGCTGGGCGTCGCCAACGGTGTCGAGGTGCCCGACACCGTGGCCGAGGACGGCGTCTACTATCCGCACGTGCCGCTGTTCGCCGGCAAGACGGTCTACACGAACGTCGGCAAGAAGGGCGACGCCAACCGCACCGTGATCGCCACGCTCGACGCGGCCGGCAAGCTGTTGGCTGCGGGCCGCATCACGCACTCCTATCCGCACTCGTGGCGCTCCAAGGCGCCGGTGATCTTCCGCAACGCGCCGCAGTGGTTCATCGCCATGGACAAGCCGATCCCCGAGATCGGCGGCACCTTGCGCGAGAAGGCGCTGGCGGCGATCGACGCGACGCGCTTCGTGCCGCGCGCCGGCTACAACCGCCTGCGCTCGATGATCGAGACGCGGCCCGACTGGTGCGTGTCGCGCCAGCGCGCCTGGGGCGTGCCGATCGCGGTGTTCGTCGACAAGAAGAGCGGCGAGCCGTTGCGCGATCCCGAGGTGATGGGCCGCGTGGTCGAGGCTTTCAAGACCGAGGGCGCCGACGCCTGGTTCGAAAGCCCGCCCGAGCGTTTCCTCGGCAACAAGTACGATGCCGCCGACTACGAGCAGGTGAGGGACATCCTCGACGTCTGGTTCGATTCGGGCTCGACGCATGTCTTCACGCTCGAGGGCAATCCCGACCTCAAGTGGCCGGCCGATCTCTATCTCGAGGGCTCCGACCAGCATCGCGGCTGGTTCCATTCCTCGCTGCTCGAGAGCTGCGGCACGCGCGGCCGGGCGCCCTACGACGGCGTGCTGACGCACGGCTTCACGCTCGACGAGCAGGGCCGCAAGATGTCGAAGTCGCTGGGCAACATCACCGCGCCCCAGACGGTGTGCGACCAGTACGGCGCCGACATCCTGCGCCTGTGGGTGGTCGGTACCGACTACACCGAGGACCAGCGCATCGGCCCCGAGATCCTGAAGCACCAGGCCGAGGCCTATCGCCGCCTGCGCAACACGCTGCGCTACCTGCTGGGCAGCCTCGAGGGCTTCTCCGCGGCCGAGCGCGTGACGCCGGCGGAGATGCCCGAGCTCGAGCGCTGGGTGCTGCATCGCCTGGCCGAACTCGATGTCATCCTGCGCAAGGCCGTCGACGACTACGACTTCCACACCATCGGCACCGAGCTCAACACCTTCTGCTCGGGCGACCTCTCGGCCTTCTACTTCGACATCCGCAAGGACTCGATCTACTGCGACGCGCCGTCGTCCCCGCGTCGCCGCGCCGGCCGCACAGTGATGGCCGAGGTCTTCTCGTTCCTGACGGCGTGGCTGGCGCCGATCACCTGCTTCACGGCGGAAGAGGCCTGGCTCGCCCGGCCGAAGGACGTGCCGGACGGCGCGGCCGATTCGGTGCATCTGCGCGTCTACCCGACCCTCCCGGCGGGCTGGCTCGACGAGGCGCTGGGCGAGAAGTGGAAGACGGTGCGGGCGTTGCGCCGCGTCGTCACCGGCGCGCTTGAGCTCGAACGTGCCGAGAAGCGCATCGGCTCGAGCCTGCAGGCCGCCCCGCATGTCCATGTCGCGCCGGAGTATGTCGCGGCGATGAAGGGCCTCGACCTGGCCGAGATCTGCATCACCTCGGGCGGCGAGCTGGTGGCGGGCGCGGCGCCGGCGGGCGCCTTCACCCTGGCCGATGTGGGCGGCGTCGCCGTCGTGCCGGCGCCGGCGCACGGCGCCAAGTGCGCGCGCTGCTGGCAGGTGCTGGAGGAGGTCGGCAAGTCGGCCCGGCATCCGCTGATCTGCAAGCGCTGCGAAGCAGCGGTGGACGCATGAGGGCACTGGCCATGAGGACACTCGACAAGCAGGCAATGGCGCTGATCGTCGCCACGCTGATTGCCGACCAGGCGAGCAAGGAGCTGCTGCTGCGCTACCTGCTGAAGGCGGGCGAGATCATCCAGGTGATCGACAATTTCCTGCAGCTGGTGATCGTCTGGAACGCAGGCGTCAGCTTCGGCATCCTCAATGGCGACCGGGCGCTGCCGCCCTGGGTGCTGTCGGCGGTGGCCGTGGCGGTGTGCATCGGCCTGTTCCTGTGGCTGCGGCGCATCGACCGTGCCTTGACCGGCTGGGGTATCGGCCTTGTCATCGGCGGTGCCATCGGCAATGTTATCGACCGCGCCCGCTGGGGCGCGGTGTTCGATTTCGCCGATTTTCACCTCGGACAGTGGCATTGGCCGGCGTTCAATGTCGCCGATTCGGCGATCGTGGTGGGTGTCGGCCTGATGCTTATAGACTCCCTTGTCGGCGACAAGCAACGCACGCCCTGATACGGCCATGATCGGCGGACAGAAGCGACCCCCGAAGGACGAACGATGAGATCGACTGACCTGAAAATTGCAGCCCGGATTGTCCCCGCGATCACCCCCGTGATCGCCATCGCGGCACTGGCGCTGGGTGGTTGCAGCATGTTCGAGAACCTCGGCGGCGCCAAGAAAGTCTCGCCGGACGAATTCAAGATCGTCTCGCATTCGCCGCTCACCATGCCGCCTAACGCCGAGCTGCGGCCGCCGCGGCCGGGCGAGCCCCGGCCCCAGGAAACCTCGACCGCCGACCAGGCCCGCGAGGCACTGTCGCCCGCACTGGCGACGCGCAACGTGGCGCCCGACGCCAAGGTGCCGCGCACCGGCGACGCCTCCGAACGGGCGCTGGTCGCCAAGGCGGGCGCCGGCGGCATCGATCCCAACATCCGCTCGCGCGTCAATCGCGATACGCGCGTCCTCGACGACAGCAACAAGACGTTCATCGACAGCCTGATCTTCTGGCAGGACAAGGGCCCGAGCGGCACGCTCGTCGACCCGGCCAAGGAGCAGCAGCGCCTGCGCGACGCCCAGGCCACGGGCCAGCCGTCGACCGCGCCGACGCCGACCATCGTGCGCCGCCAGCGCGGCCTCCTCGAAGGCATCTTCTGACGTCCGCCGCGGGGCCCCGCCGCCGGGCGCTGCTCGGCGGCCTCCTCGCGAGCGCGGGCATCGCGGTGTCCGGCCCGTCGCGCGCTGCGCTGCTCACCTTCGCCCGCCGCCCGTCCGAAAGCTTCACGCTGGCCAACGGCCTGCAGGTCGTGGTGCTGCCCTCGCACCGCGCGCCCATCGTCACCCAGGTCGTGATCTACAAGGTCGGCGGCGCCGACGAGGTGTTCGGCCAGACCGGCGTCGCCCACTTCCTCGAGCACATGATGTTCAAGGGCACGGCCACGGTCGGCCCGGGTGAATTCTCGCGCATCGTCTCGCGCAGCGGCGGCCGCGACAACGCCTACACCGATTTCGACGTCACCGGCTATCACCAGACCATCGCCGCCGACCGGCTCGAGATGGTGATGCGCATGGAGGCCGACCGCATGGCCAACCTACGGCTGGCCGAGAAGGACCTGACGACCGAGCGCCTGGTCGTCCTCGAGGAACGGCGCATGCGCACCGACAACGTGCCGTCGAGCCTGCTCGACGAGGCGGCGCGCGAGCAGCTGTTCGGCCGCCACCGGCCCTACGGCATGCCGGTCGTGGGCTATGTCGACGACGTCAAGAAGCTGTCGGTCGGCGATCTGGGCGCCTTCTATCGCAAGCACTACGCGCCCAACAACGCCGTGCTGATCGTGGCGGGCGACACCACGCCCGAGGCAGTGCGCGTGCTGGCAGAAAGACACTATGGACCGCTCGCGCGCCGCCCGGTCGGGCCACGCCGGCGGCCGTCGGACGGCGGTAAGGACCTGCCGCAACGCGTGATCCGCGCCGATGCGCGCGTCGTCGAGACGCGCTGGGACCGCGACTACCTCGCGCCGTCGTACCGCATGGGCGAGACGCAGCACGCCCACGCGCTGTCGGTGCTGTCGTGGCTGCTGGGCAGCAGCGAGACCAGCCGCCTGTGGCGCGCCCTGGTGGTCGAGGCGCGACTGGCGCTGTCGGCGTCGGCGAGCTACGGCGGGGCGAGCCTCGGCCTCACCAGCTTCGGCTTCGACGTCCAGCCCGCGCATGGCACCACCGTGGCCGCGATCGAGGCCGCCGTCGGCGACCAGATGAAGAAGCTGCTCGATGACGGCGTGACCCCCGAGGAAGTCGAGCGCGCGCAGAACCGGATGCTGGCGCAGACCGTTTATTCGCAGGACTCGCTGGCCAGCGGGCCGCGCCTCTATGGCGCGATCCTGAGCACCGGCGGCACCGTGGCCGAGGTCGACGACTGGCCCAAGAACATCGCCGCCGTCACGCCGGCCGCCGTACTGGCCGCCGCGCGCCATGTCTGGCGCGACGACGGCGCCGTCACCTCGCTGCTCACGCCGGCCGAGGGCGCGCGATGAAGCTGCGGCAGGCTGTCGCCTCCCTCCTGGCTTTGGTCCTTTCGGCGCTGCCGCTGGCGGCCGCCGGCGCCGTCGACATCAAGGAAGTGACCACGCCGCTGGGCATCAAGGCCTGGCTGGTCGAGGACAAGAGCGTGCCGGTCGTCACCATGTCCTTCGCCTTCGACGGCGGCTCGGCTTCGGATCCGGAGGGCCAGAAGGGCGTTACCAGCCTGATGGCCATTCTCCTGACCGACGGCGCGGGCGCGCTCCCGGCGCCTGCGTTCAAGCAGCGCTCCGAGGACAACGAGGTCTGGATCGGCTTCGGCGCCTCGGTCGACCGCGTGAGCGGAACGCTGCGCGTGCTCTCCGCCAGCCGCGACGAGGGCTTCGAACTCCTGCGGCTGGCGCTCACCGAGCCGCGCTTCGACGACGACATGATCGAGCAGCGCCGCGCCCAGGCGATCTCGAGCCTCGACCAGTCCGAACAGCGGCCCGGCGCGGTGGCCACGCGCGCGCTGATGGGCGCGATGTTCGCGGGCCATCCCTACGCCACCGAAACCTCGGGCCTGCGCGACAGCCTGAAGACCCTCACCGCCGCCGAGATCAAGGCACGGGCGGCGACGCTCTTGTCGCGCACCGGCCTGATCGTGGCTGCAGTGGGCGACATCGGCGAGGCCGAGTTCGCCCGCCAGCTCGACCGCGTCTTCGGCGGCCTGCCGGCCGGTCCGGCCCGGCCCGAGCTGCCGGACTGGACGCCGCCGGCCAGGGGCCGCTCGATCGCCATCGAGCGGCCGGTGCCGCAGAGCACGCTGCAGATCGCGATGCCCGGCGTCAGCCGAAACGATCCGGACTGGTACGCCGCCTTCGTGATGAACCATATCCTGGGCGGCGGCGGTCTGACGTCGCGGCTGGCCGCCGAGGTCCGGGAGAAGCGCGGGCTGGCCTACGGCGTGTCGAGCGGCCTGCGCAACTATCGCAAGGCCTCGCTATTGGTGATCTCGACGGCCACCGCCAACGAGAAGGTCGCCGACACCCTGCGTGTCATCCGCGCCGAGGTCGCGCGCCTGCGCACCGACGGCGTCACCGAGCAGGAGCTGGCCGACGCCAAGACCTATCTGATCGGCGCGCTGCCGGTGTCACTCGACTCCTCGGCCACGATCGCGGCCTTGCTGTACAGCATGCAGGTCGACGGCCTGCCGCGCGACTATCTCGCCAAGCGGGCAAAACTGCTCGGCGCCGTCACGGCGGCCGATGTGCGCCGGGCCGCCCGGCGCCTGCTGCGCGACGACGTGGCGTTCACTGTCGTCGTCGGCAAGCCCGTCGAACTCCCCATAGAACCCTGAGAGAGGCTGCGCGTATGCTTTACACCCAGAACATCGACGACGCCCTCGAGACCAAGGTCGGCAAGAAGGGCCTGCCGGCCGCCACGCTCGAGGCCGGGCTGAAGCGCGCGGTTCCGGCGCTCGACAAGTTTCGCACGTGGAAAGACGACGGCACCCTGCCGCTCCTGAAGCTGCCGGCGCGGCGCGACGACCTCGCGGCGTTGAAGCCGCATGCCGAGCGCTTCGCCAGGTTCGAGCATGTCGTGGTCATGGGCAGCGGCGGCTCGAGCCTGTCGGGCAAGACGCTGGTGGCGCTCAAGGACCAGGGCTTCGGTCCGGCCAAGGGCCGACCCACTGTCCATTTCATGGACAATGTCGATCCCGCCAGGTTCGCGGAGATGACCAGCCGTCTGCCGCTCGACCGCACGGGCTTCCTGCCGATCTCCAAGTCGGGCGGCACACCCGAGACCCTGATGGCGACTTTCACCGCGATCGCCGCGATCGAGGCCAAGCTCGGCAAGACGGCGCTGGCGACCAACATGATTGCCATCACCGAGGCCACGGACAATTCGCTGCGCAAGCTGATGACGAAGGTCGGTGCCACGATCCTCGACCACGATCCCAAGGTCGGCGGGCGCTATTCGGCATTGTCGCTGGTCGGCATGTTGCCGGCGATGATCGCGGGCGTCGACTGCGTGGCCATCCGCGAGGGCGCGGCCAGCGTCCTCGATCCGGTGCTGGCGGCAAAGGACACCAAGGGGCTGGCGCCGGCGATCGGCGCGGCGCTCTCGGTCGGCCTGGCCAGGGAGCGCGGCATCAACATCACCGTGCTGATGCCCTACGTCGACCGGCTCGAGACCTTCGCCTTCTGGTACCGCCAGATCTGGGCGGAGAGCCTGGGCAAGAACGGCACCGGCACGACGCCGATCCGCGCCATGGGCACGATCGACCAGCACAGTCAGGTCCAGCTCTATCTCGGCGGCCCGATCGACAAGCTCTTCACCCTGTTGATCCACGACACCACCGGCCAGGGCACCAGGCTGACGCCGGACATGCTGGGCGGCGACAAGGCGCTCGAGTATCTCGCCAACCAGGCGATGGGCGACCTGCTGCTGGCCGAGGCCGACGCGGTCGCGGCCACCCTGGCCAGGAACGGCCGGCCGGTCCGCGTGCTGCGCGTGCCCGCTGTGGATGAAAAGACGATGGGCGCGCTGATGATGCACTACATGCTCGAAACCATGTTTGCGGCCGAGCTGTGGGGCGTCGACGCCTTCGACCAGCCCGAGGTCGAGGCCTCCAAGATCGTTACCCGCCAGTATCTTTCCCAACGTCGGAAGTCGTAAACCAGCGTCGGAAGTCGTAGACTCGGCGCGCCATGAGCGCGCTGCGTCTTCTTCCCTCCAACCTGGTCAACCAGATCGCCGCGGGCGAGGTCGTCGAACGGCCGGCCAGCGCGGTGAAGGAGCTCGTCGAGAACGCCATCGACGCCGGCGCGCGCCGCATCGCCGTCACCCTGAAGGAGGGCGGCCGCACGTTCCTGTCGGTGGTCGACGACGGCGTCGGCATGTCGCCCGCGGAACTGCAGCTCGCCGTCGAGCGGCACTGCACGTCGAAGCTGCCTGACGACGACCTGGCTGACATCCGCACCTTGGGCTTCCGCGGCGAGGCGCTGCCCTCGATCGCTTCGGTGAGCCGCTTCACCATCACCTCGCGCCCCGCCGGCGCCGACGCCGCCTGGAGCCTGGCGATCGACGGCGGCGCCAAGGGCAAGCCGATGCCGGCCGCCGCGCCGCCGGGCACGCGGGTCGAGGTGCGCGACTTGTTCTTCGCCACGCCTGCGCGGCTGAAGTTCCTGAAGGAGCCGCGCACCGAATCGAGCCACGTCGCCGATGCGATGCGCCGGCTCGCCATGGCCCATCCCGCGGTCGCCTTCCGGCTCGAGAGCGAGGAGCGCGCCCTGATCGATCTGCCGGCGGCCAATCCCTCGCTGCTGGAGACCGGCGACGCGGTGCGGCTCGAGCGGCTGGCCGCCATCATGGGCCGCGAGTTCGCCGACAACACCGTGGCCGTCGACGCCACCCGCGAGGGCTTCCGGCTGACCGGCTTCGCCGGCCTGCCGACCCTCAACCGGCCGACGGCGCAGCATCAGTATCTCTTCGTCAACGGCCGGCCGGTGCGCGACAAGCTCCTGAACGGCGCGGTGCGCGGCGCGTACCAGGATTTCCTGGCGCGCGACCGCAATCCCATGGTGGCGCTCTTCCTCGAGGCGCCGCCCGAACTGGTCGACGTCAACGTCCATCCCGCCAAGACCGAGGTGCGCTTCCGCGACGCCGGGATCGTGCGCGGCCTGATCGTGGGCGCGCTGCGCACGGCGCTGTCGGCGGCCGGCCATCGCGCCAGCACGACGGTGTCGGATGCGGCGCTGGGCGCACTGCGGCCCCACACCGGTTACTCGACGCCGCTGCCCTACGGTCGCCCCGGCGGCGGCTACAGCCCGTCGATCCCGCGCGGCCTCGCCGAGACGGCCATGCAGTTCCTGTCGCCGTTCGCCGAGCCGTCGGCGCGGGTCGAGCAACAGGCCGAGGCCAACGGCCATCACTATCCGCTGGGCGTGGCGCGCGCGCAGGTGCACGAGACCTACATCGTGTCGCAGACCGACGAGGGCGTGGTGATCGTCGACCAGCACGCCGCGCACGAGCGCCTGCTGCACGAGAAACTGAAGAACCAGCTCGAGTCCGAGGGCGTGAAGCGCCAGGCGCTCCTGCTGCCCGAGGTCGTCGAGCTGGGCGAGGACGGCGCGCGCCGGCTCACGCAACGCGCCGCCGAGCTGGCCGACATGGGCCTGGTGCTGGAGCCGTTCGGCCTTGGCGCCGTGGTCGTGCGCGAGACGCCGGCGCTGCTGGGCGAGGCCGACATCCAGGGCCTGGTGCGCGACCTCGCCGAGGAACTGGCCGAGATGGGCGATCATCTGTCGCTCAAGGAGAAGGTCGAGGAAGTCTGCGGGACCCTGGCGTGCCACACCTCGGTGCGCGCGGGGCGGCGGCTCACCGTCGAGGAGATGAACGCGCTGTTGCGCCAGATGGAAGCCACGCCGCATTCCGGCCAGTGCAATCACGGCCGGCCGACCTACGTTGAACTCAAGCTGGCCGACATCGAGCGGCTGTTCGGAAGACGATGAAAAAGCTCCTGCCGTTGCTTCTCCTGTGCGCCTCGCCGGCGTTTGCGCAAAGCGGTCCCCTGGACGGCGATTGGCGCGGCCGCAGCGACGGCGGTTCGTGCAACGCGCCGCTCGACTACCAGGTGTCGATCGACACCGGCATCGTCGATGGCACGGCCTCCGACTCAAGCGCGCACGGCCCGGTGCCCAACCTCAAGAAGACCGCGCCGCCACCGCCGACCCCGGGCCTGTGGCAGATCCACGGCATCGCCCGCGGAAACGCCTTCTCGCTGATCTTCGTGGCCTCGGTGCAGGGCACGCAACGGCGCGAGAGCCGCCTCAGCGTCACCGTGCAGGGTGCGACCCTCGTCGTGACGGAGCAGGGCGGCTGCGCCCGCAAGGCCACGCTGACGAAGGGTTAGCCGCCGTCAGCGTCCTGCGGCGAGCAGCCCGAGCCGGTCGCGACGGACCCAGCGCGTGACCAGCAGAAGGGCGACGACGATCAGTCCGGCCGCCAGGCCGATCCAGATGCCGATGCCGCCCAGCTTCAGGCCAAACGCCAGGGTGAGGCCCAGCACCAGGCCGACACCCCAGTAGCCGAACGCCGCGAAGATCATCGGCACCCGCGTGTCGTGCAGGCCGCGCAGCATGCCCGCCGCCACCACCTGGCCGCCGTCGGCGAGCTGGAACAGGGCGGCAAGTGCCAGGAAGGAGATCGCAAGCTCGACGACGGGTGCGTTGGCGGGCTCGCCGAGGTCGAGGAAGACGCCGACCAGCGTGCGCGGCACCAGGATCATCACCAGCGCCATCACCGCCATGAAGCCGGTACCCATGACGAAGGCGGTCCAGCCGGCGCGGCGGATGCCGTCGATGTCGTGGGCGCCGTAGGCGCGACCGACGCGCACCGTCGCGGCCTGGCTGAGGCCGAGCGGCACCATGAAGGACAGCGAGGCGATCTGCAGCGCGATCGAATGGGCGGCGATCGACGCCTCGCTGATCAGGCCCATCAGGAACGTGGACGCATTGAACACCGCGACCTCGAACACCAGGGTCGCGCCGATCGGCAGGCCAAGCCGCCACAGTTCGCGCAGGCGCGGCCAGTCGGCGCGCCAGAAGCGGCCGAACAGGTGATAACGGCGGAACCTGCGGTCGGCGTAGATGACGACCACCAGCCCCGTGAACAGCAGGAAGTCCGAGAGGGTCGTGGCGATCCCGGCGCCGGCGAGGCCCATGTTCGGCAGTCCAAAGCGACCGAAGATCAGGGCCCAGGCCGTGACCGCGTTGAACACGACTGCGGCGACGCTGATGGCGAGCGCCCACAACGGGCGCTCGAGTGCGGAGATGAATGAGCGCAGCACCAGGTAGAAGAAAAACGGCAGGATCGACCATTCCAGGGCGCGCACATAGTGGCCGGCCTGCACCGCGAGGCGCGGTTCCTGGCCCATCGCCCGGAGGATCGTCTCGCTGTGCCAGAGGATGAGCCAGATCGGCACGGCGATCGTGACTGCCGCCCACAGGCCCTGGCGCACGGTGCGGCGCACGTCGCGCACCGAGTGGCCCTTGCGGCCGAGTTCGCGCGCGATCATCGGCGCCGTGGCCGAGGTCAGGCCCAAGCCGAAGATCATGGTGGCGAAGTAGAGGTTCGAGCCCAACGCGCCGGCGGCCAGCGCATCCGCGCCCAGCCAGCCCATCAGCACCACGTCGGTCGCGGTCATGGCCGTCTGCGCGAGGTTCGTCAGGATGAGCGGCCAGGCAAGCGCGATCGTGGCGCGCGCCTCCGCACCCCAGACTCGCCGCCCCGTCGCTGCGTTCGCTTCGTCCATGGGTCGTTCTATCAGACTCTCGTCGGAGGAGCGCGCTCCTCCGGGTCAACCGCAGACGATGCGTTCCTCGACGCCGTGCGTGAGGCGGAAGAAGGCATCCTGCGGCTTCTCGAGAACGAACATCGCGCGCGCGTCGAGGCCGAGGTTGAGGCCGCGCAGCACCGCGCCACTCACACCGTGGCCGATCGCGACGGTGCGCGTGTTCGACGCGGCGATGTCGGCCAGCATCGCGGCGGCGCGGCCGCGCAGGTCGGCATGGCTCTCGCCGCGGGGCGGGCAGTAGTTCTCGGGATCGGCCTTCCAGTCGGCCAGCGCATTGGGCGTGTGCGCCTCGATTTCCGCCCAGCTGAAGCCTTCCCAGTCGCCGTAGCCCAGCTCCGCCAGCCGCGGTTCGTCGCGCCAGCGCGCGGGATCGAGGCCGAGCTCGCGGCCGACGATCAACGAGGTCTCGCGCGTGCGCCCCAGCGGGCTGCGCAGGAAGAGCGTGGGACGTTCCTCCAGCGCCAGTTCCTTCGCGAGGGCGCGCCCCATGGCGACAGCCTGCGCCCGGCCGCGCTCGGTGAGGTCGGAGTTGCGCGTGCCCTGCATGCGCCGCTCGGTGTTCCACGCCGTCTCGCCGTGGCGCAGCATGTAGAGGGGAGCGATGAGATTCACGGCGTGCGCCGCAGGATCACGATCTTCGCCTTCCCGTAGCGCCGCTCGTCGATCGTCTCGAAGCCGGGTGGCGGGATGAGATCCTCGGTGCTGGCGATCTCGACGGTGGCGATGGCACCGGCCTTCACCCAGCCCGCCTCGGCCAGCGCCGCGAGCGCGGGCGCGGCATCGCCCGAGCGATAGGGCGGGTCAAGGAAGACGAGATCGCAGGCCTCGCGCGCAGGATCGCGCAGAGGTGGCGGGCGCAGGACGTCGGCGCGCACGACCTTGGCCGCGACGGTCTCGCCCAGCTTGGCGACGTTCTCGCCGATCGCCTTCACGGCCGCGGCGTCCTTGTCGAGGAAGGTCGCGTGCGCGGCGCCGCGCGACAGCGCCTCGATGCCGAGCGCGCCCGAGCCCGCGAAGGCGTCGAGCACGCGCGCGTCGACCAGCGGCGAGGTGCCGCCGGGATTCCAGGTGGCGTGCGCCAGGATGTTGAACAGCGACTCGCGCGCGCGGCTCGACGTCGGCCGGGTCTCCAGCCCTTCGGGCGTGGCCAACGCCCGGCCACGATGCTTGCCGCCGACAACTTTGATCATCAGTGCCGCTTGCGATGCGGCGGCTTGGTCCGGGGCTTGGCCTTCGCCCAGCCCTTGCCGCGCTTCTGCTCGACGCCCAGCAGGGTGGAGAGCGCCTGCGCCGGCACTTCGTCGACCTGCGCGCTCGGCAGCTCGCCGAGATGGATCGGGCCGAAGGCGATGCGGATCAGGCGCACCACCGGCAGGTCGAGATGGGCCAGCACCTTGCGCACTTCGCGGTTCTTGCCCTCAGTGAGCGCGATGTTGAGCCAGGCGTTGGAGCGTTGCTGACGGTCGAGGCTGGCCTGGATCGGCCCGTAGTTCACGCCGTCGATGGTGATGCCCTTGGCGATCGAGGCGAGCTTGGCCTCGTCGACCGCGCCGTGCACGCGGGCGCGGTAGCGCCGCGTCCAGCCGTTGGCCGGCAGCTCGAGCTTGCGCGCCAGGCCGCCGTCGTTGGTGAGCAGCAGCAGCCCCTCCGACATGAAGTCGAGGCGGCCCACCGTGATCACGCGCGGCATGCCCTTGGGCAGTGCATCGAAGATCGTCGGCCGCCCCTGGGGATCGCTGGTCGTGACCAGCTCGCCGACCGGCTTGTGATAGCGCCACAGGCGGGCACGATCTGCCTGCGGCAGGGGCTTGCCGTCGACCTCGATGACGCTCGCCTCGGTGACGACGCAGGCTGGCGTCGCCAGCACCTCGCCGTCGACCGTGACCCTGCCGTCGGCGATCCAGCGCTCGGCGTCGCGGCGCGAGCACAGGCCGGCGCGTGCCAGGCGCTTGGCGATGCGCTCGCCGCCCTCGGCGGGCCATGCGGCTTTTTCGGGTTCGCTCACGGGCGCGCTCACGATTGCGCGGCGGCGAGGAAGGCGCGGAAGATCCTGGCGTCGCCCTCGGAGATGTGGAACTCCGGATGCCATTGCACGCCGATGCAGAACTTGTACTGCGGCGCCTCGATGCCCTCGATCACGCCGTCCGACGCCGTGGCATTGACCACGATGCCGGCCGGCGCGTCGGCCGCGGCCTGGTGATGCGCGCTGTTCACCGCCAGTTCGTCGGCGCCGACGATGCTGTGGAGCTGGGTGCCGCGCGCGACCTTCACGGTGTGGCCGGGCTCGTTGCGAGGGTTGGGTTGCTCGTGGGCCAGCGGCGTGTCGATCGAGTCGGGAATGTGCTGGATCAGCTTGCCGCCCAGCACGACGTGCAGCAGCTGCTGGCCGCCGCAGATGCCCAGCACCGGCTTGTTCTGCGCCAGCGCGCCCTGGGTGACGCCGAACTCGAAGGCGGTGCGGCGGTCCTTGGTGATGACGGTCGCGTGTCTGGCGCCGCCGCCGTAGTAGGACGGATCGACGTCGAAGGCACCGCCGGTCACGACCAGCGCGTCGATGCGCTCGAGATAGTCGGCCACGCGGTCGGGCTCGTGCGGCAGCGCCACGGGCAGACCGCCCGCGGCATCGATGGCGTCGAGGTAATTCTGGCGCAGCGCATACCAGGGAAACTTGGAGTAGCCGCCGGGCTTTTCAGCATCCAGCGTGACTCCGATCAGGGGACGGGACATGGGAGCAACGATAGCATGTTTTGGCCGTGCGTGCTGCCGTCGTGAGCGTTCAGAAACCCAGCACAATTAAGCTTTTATCGCCGATAGTGACCAAGATGGGAGATTTCGCCGGAAGCGCCTAGAGTCACGCGCATGTCCTCCGGCTCCCAGCATCCACGTCCGGCGCCCGTCCCGTTTAATTCCCGTTTATTAAACGGGAACAGTCCTTGGACCGCGCGCTTCCAGCGCGCTCCTGAGGTCCGAGCGCGCTGGAAGCGCGCGTTCCGGCCGAGCTTATTTTCTTTCGCCGAGAGGAGAACGTCGACGAATCAAGGCGCTGGCGCAGAGCCTGCGAACGCCGCGCCATTTTTCCTCCATTTATTAAATGGAGCATCGAAATCACGACGACACGATGTTGCGCGGCACGTCCTTGAACGGCTTGGTCGTGTCGACGCTGGGCTCCTTGGGCATCTTGAGGACACGCTCGGAGATGATGTTGCGCTGGATCTCGTCGGTGCCGCCGGCGATCGAGACCGCGGGCACCGAGATCAGGATCTCGGCGATGATCCCGTTCTCCGGCCCGTCCTCGCCGGCCAGCATCGCGTCGGCGCCGGAGATCAT
>Ga0105240_10004580_pt1 | contig 20961 bp, 20 predicted proteins | sample KBSC54metaG_FD_80426 | JGI IMG/M metagenome (GOLD analysis project Ga0105240, IMG submission 80426) | Corn rhizosphere microbial communities from Kellogg Biological Station, Michigan, USA - KBS C5-4 metaG | ecosystem: Host-associated > Plants > Roots > Rhizosphere > Soil | place: Michigan, USA... | reverse complement strand
GAGCCGAACGGCCTCTTTTTGAGAAGTCTGTTCTGCGTGGGCTCTTTCCAGGGAAGAATCGCTCTGCGCACCGTTCGAATTCACTTGAGCCAAGCGAAAACGGGTCCACAAGGATTGTCCGTTTTCGCCTTGTTGCTCCGTCTCCTGACTGGTTGCGGCTCCCTCCCCCAGGTCTTCCCTCTCTGCGGGTACGCCAAGGGTGGACACAGCCCCTTTCTCGCCATGTGAGTCTGAAAGCGGGACGATAGTGACGGTTTTGTCGTCGAGGAATTCATAGGTAAGACCAGTGCCGGTCAGCAGACGTTTGATGACTTCCTCTGCCGAAAACTCTCCAACCACTCCTGGGGTGCGCAAAGAATCAACACCATCCGAAAGATAGATGATCCGAAAACCGCGTTCCTTGGCCCATGTCCGCAGGGCAGTACCGAGGTTTTGGGCCGGTATGTCGGTCGACATCTTGATGACGGCGGTGGCGTCTGGCCCAGCCGCGAGTCCCACCATAGATAAAAAAACGACAGCTGCCGTAGCTGCGATGCGCATGATCACTCCCCAACTGAGTTTGACTCTTGTTCGGAGCGGCAGCATCAAACTGTGCTCCTTACTACAGATGAGGAGGAAACATCGGCGAGTGAATACCGGGTCGGGGAAATATTTTGCGGGTGCTCCGCAGGGGACTGCCGGCGCGGTGCACGAGACGGCTCACTTCTTGGAGATATGAATGCTGTCAGAGGCTTCATTCACGTGGAGGCCCACTTGCTCGCGCAGGAATCTTAGCAGCAGTCCTTGCTCTGACAGAGAGAAGACGCCACTTACTCGTAGGGTCTCGATCCGCGGATCGGCGATCACGATCTGCCGCGTGTTATAGCGGTTGAACTCGTCAATCACATCAGCCAAAGACGTACTTTCGAAGACTACTTGTCTCTGGGTCCAGGCAGTGACAGACGTCGTGTCCGCGGGCCTGGGCTGAGCTGCCGATATCTGAGCTTCGGGTTGGACAACGACTTGTTGGCCGGCGGCGACCAGTACGTCGGACGGCAAGTCTTCTGAGGATGGGGTCCTATGATCCGCGATCGTTGTAAGTGGGATATTTCCGGCTGCAGGGCTCGTGGCTCGAGAAATAGGCGAGACGGCTACTTTCCCCTCAACGACCGTCACGGTGGCTCCGCTGCGTCGCAGGTCGATATCAAACTGAGTGCCTAGCGCACGCACCCCTAAATCACCACTTGTCACCACAAAAGGACGAGTCGAGCTTGGGGCGACCTTAAACAAACACTGCCCGCTTAGCAGCTCTACACGACGTAATTGTTTATCGTAGCGCACTCGCACTGCGGAACGTGCGTTGAGAGCGATCGTAGAGCCGTCGGGTAATGCAATGGAACGTTGTTCACCAATATCAGTGCTGTAGAGACCCTGGTGGACTTCCCGCCAGATGCCGGTAGCCACCCCAACGAGTACTACACACGCCGCGATGGGCAGCCAACGACTACGGAGTGTACGTAATGTCCGCGGGGCCGCTGTGAATTCAGGCTGCTCCTGTGTGGCAACAACACGGCGTGCGTCGGCTGGAGCATCGTTGATGGAAGGGCTGGTGCCACCTGTTCCTAGAGGGACGACATTATCGTCCGAGCGTCCGAAGGCGACGAGTTCGGCAATATCGATATCTTCCTTCGAGGCCATGCTTCCAACATCAGTCCATACGGCAGCGACCTCGAGATAGGCCTGGATGTGCTCAGGTGAGCGCCGCAGCCAGGCGGTGAATGCCTGCTGACCGGCAGCGTCAATCAGGCCCTCACGTTGATTCACCAGCCATTCGGCGGCTTCCTCCAGCATCTGTTGGTTGGATCGTGTGCTGTCGAAGTGCATCGTGACCATTCCCTACCCGATTTCCCGGTCATGGTGACGACAATGGGCAATTGCTTTGGCGAGATACTTGGCAGCCATGGCCCGCGAGATGCCTAACTGCTCCCCCACCTGCTCGAGCGGAATGCCGGCGATTCGATTTAGAACGAGGACGACGTACGCTTTCCGTGGAAGCTGTGACAGCGCCGTTTTGAGCCCTGCGAGCCGTTGCTGCGCATTGAGAACGACGTCCGGCCCGGGCCGCTGGTCGTCCTCCAGCTCTGCGAGGACGTCTGTAATGTCCATCGCTTCGGGAACTGCCGCCGATTGGGCCCGATGCTGATGTAAGACCGCTTTCGCGACCGTGAAAAGGTAAGCCTCTGGGGTGCGAATAGCGGCCGGATTTGGTACGCGCATGAGGCGTAAGAAAACCTCCTGTACCAGGTCAGGGACATCTTCCGCAGCCGAACGCAGACGCGACGTCATAAACCGACGCAGCATCCGGTCGTGCCGGGACGCTATCCCCGCCACAAAGGCGCGATTGTCTTCGTCTTCCATCACCGGCCCATAAATACAGGAGCCCTATATGGGTTGAGCGATTTCTAGGGCGAGTGAATACCCGTTGAGCGAAAAATTTTACCCAACGCCGTCTCTAGACAGCCGCCGACTCCGGAGTGTCGAACGTTACGAGATGCTCAGCGGATCGGCCACTGATGACGCAACTTATTAATTTTATTAGTGTTTTTGGGATGTCCGGGCCGCAGGCCCTGCCCGTCCAGTCTCATTCAGGTCGCCTATATCAAAAGCTCCTGATCAAGGGATTGCCCCATGAGGAATCGCCATGCAGCTGGGCATTTCCGTAGGCACGGTCCGCAAACATCTCGCGCGCGCAATCAGTCAGTGCCGCAGAACTTTCCATGAGCAGCCTAGTAGCGCAAGGGAGTGACCATGAGAGCTATCGACGAGGCGGAACGGAAATTGATTCAGGAGCATGCGGCACAGTGGGTCTGCGAGGTCAGTCGGTACCCAGATGCTTGCCAAAGAACTTGACGATGACATCCAAGGCTTCCTTGGTCTCTGGAATATCCGGGTAGACCGTGAAGAAAGCATGCACCATGCCGTCCCAGACATGCAGCTCCGCTTCAACGCCAGCTTTGACGAGTTGAGTGTGGGTATAAATTGCGGGACTCAACATTAGATCCCGGGTCGAGGTAATGAGCAGTGTCGGCGGAAACTTCGCCAGAATGGCGGGTGAGAGTACCGGCTGCACCATAGGATCATTAACATTGACACCCGCAAAGTACGGCCCGAGATCGGAAGTTGGTGACGGCGCAACGCCAACAAGCGGTTGGGCGATATAAGCCGAATCGCCGCCGCGCGACCAACCGCCGGCGGCACCGCAGAGGACACCTACCGCGCCTGGGGTTGGCAGGTTTTGCTGTGAGATCCAGGCAACCGCCTCGGCGGTGAGATCGCCGCCCGCCGAGCATCCATAAATGCCGATATTTCTGGGATTGTAGGTTTTCAGCAGCTCTTTATAGACCGCAGTCACATCTTCGCTGGCGGCTGGAAATTTATATTCCGGCCCTTGGCGGTAATCAACCGAGACCACTTTGATCTTCCCGAGGCTTGCAACGGGGATGGACTCGAGCAGACTAAAAAGGTGCGCTCCCGCTATAAATCCTCCCCCGTGCAACTCAATGAGTACGCGATTTTTGTTCTCCGGTGCAATACCGCCCTTGGGCGTAATGACATCGGTGGATACTCCGCCCATCATCGCGGGCACACTTTCGACCGGGTACAGCGCTTTGATCCGCGTAAGGGCGGGCCTCCACACTTCAAACTGAATTTTCCGGCGTTCTATGATTCCCCGCGCTTTCTCCTGCTGTTGTATCTGCTGCCCAAGCTTGAGGAACTCCAGCTTCGACTCCGCGCTCGCGTAGCCTGAATAGGGAACAACCATCGCAGGGAGGTGCACTGCCGCGTCCGCATCCACCTTAATTTGACTCATGCCTGAGCGAGCCGCACCCAAGCTGCAGATCGCGAACATCGCTGTGCTGGCAAAGACAGGGGAAGACAAAAGCGATAGCGCGGTCCAGGGCGACAGAGTACGAGTTTGCGCCTTCAATCTACTTGCCCATCCCGCCGTCAAGCGTTTTGGAGATGCTCAGGCCAATAGTGCGCGGCTGAATATACTGGTAAACGAATGCAGGGAAGGAGCCCGCCCCACCCGTAAGAACAGCACGGACATTGGCAATATTGTTGGCATAGAGGGTTCCTGTCCAGGAGTTATAACGAAATCCCGTCCGAAGATCCGTCTTCGTGTAAGAAGGATAAGTTTGGCGCGGAGCAGGCATGCCGGGGGAGCCGGTAAAGAAACTCGCTTGATTGCCAACATAGCTCGCCGTGCCGGCGACAAACCCGGTCACGTTATTCGATAGAGGGAAATTCTCCGTAATTGAAAGGTTAGCGGAGATGCGCGGAGAGTTTGGTAGCCTATCGCCCGGAACTCCGTAGGCGGTGGCGTCGGCCGGGAATGCTCGGGTGAGTACGGCGTTACTGTACGTAATCCAAGCATCGATCGAAAGCCTGGCTAGCGGTTTTAGTACTGCGGACAGCTCTACACCTTCACTTTTGGCCGAATTCCCGTTGCCGTTCCATGCCGCTATCCCATTGCTTTCGAAGATTTGAATCTTCTTCCAGTCAATGTAGTAGAGGGACGCATCGACTGAGAGAGTATGACTGAGAAAGTCGCCCTTAACGCCGAGCTCATAGTTCTGCGTCTTGTCAGGATCGAATTTACGAGGCGCCCCGTCCGCAATCGCAAAAGCCGCATTGGGGCCGCCCGGACGATAGCCCGAGGCGATTCTGGCGTAGACCATGAGATCCGGAGATATCTTAAATCGCGGCGTCAACAGGTAGGTGAAAGCCTCGCCGGTTGAGTGGAGTTGTGGATAAACGTAAGGAGACGAGTGTTGCTCGAAGACCGAGACATAGGGCCCGCTGTCGGTCTCGTCGTCGGTTTCGCTGGTATGACTTTCGCGTCCGCCAATCTGCACATCGAATCGGTCTGTGATGTGGTAGGTTAGATCGGCAAACGCCGCGGATTCTTGGAACGAACGCGGATAGTTGAAAAATGCCCATTGGCCGACGATCTGTCCGGTATTGGCGTCTTCGGCTGATTGAATTTGATGCTGCTTGGCAGTTTCCTTAGTATAGAACCCGCCTAGCAGCCACTCGAGACGCGTTCCTATCGATGCAGATAGGCGAACTTCCTGGGTGAGTTTGTCGCTCTCGTCGTAATTGAATAGTGGAGTACCCGAAACTCCGAATTGATTCTGGGTATCTTGAGCATAGATCCAGGTAAAGTCTTCCGAGTTAGAAAACCGAGAAATGTTATAGCCAGTGACGGATGTCAGATCCACGCCGCCGAGATTGGCTTTCAGGACGGCGGTGTAAACCTGAGCGCGCCTGTCAGAACCGCCAATCCCCCGTATGTAGTTTTGCTGCAGGCCAGACAAACCGGCAGTGAATGCGTAGCCGGCGGTCGGCACGTTTACGTCTGACGATCCATCCGCCTTGGTATCCTGGTATAGCGCGCTAACCTTCAACGAAAAGTTGCCCGAGGGTCGCCATAGAGCCGATAACCGAGCGCCATAGGCCTCGGCTTCGTTGACGCCATTTTCGTGGAGCACGGGATTATCAATGTAGCCGGCATCCTGACGTTTGAACGCGCTCGCGCGAATCGCCAAGGTGTCACTCAGCGGCACATTGATAGCTGCGCGAAAGTTGTATCCGGGCTGTGCGCCGTTTTGAATGAAGTTCGTGCCTCCTTCGATGCGCGCGCTCAGGCCACTCGTCGAAGGATCGACCGTGACATACTTGAGGAGTCCACCCATGCTGTCGGCGCCATATAGTGTTCCTTGAGGCCCGCGGAGTACTTCGACCCGGGCCAGATCTCCTGGATCGATATCCGGCAATTCTCCCTCCGCCAAGGTGTTGGTGGAGCCGCCAAACGGTACATCATCGACAACGATGCCCACCGTGGGATTGGTGAATTGACCGGTTGAAATGCCTCTGATGGACAAGAACTCAGTGCCATGCACTCCGGCGGTCAAGCTGAGTCCCGGCACACTGGTGAAGTAGTCCCGAAGCAGCACCTGGCCGTTATCGGCGAGTTGATCTGCATTGAGGACCGATACCGGCATCGGCACATCCATGAGGTTCTCGGACTTTTTCTGGGCGGTGACCACGACTTCTTCCAGCCGCACAGCTCCCCTTTGAGAAGTCTGTTCTCCATTTTCTACGGAAGTAGTCTCCGCAGACACTCCTTGAGTTGCTTGAGCCAAGCGAAATCGGTCCCAGAGAGAAGATGGCGCTACTTCCGATGGGCTTGCGTCAGTTGATGCACCGTCGGAACTGGCCTGGCTGGCAGGCAGCAACGCAACAGCGCGGTCGCCCATGTACTTGTGCATGAGGCCCGTGCCCGACAGGAAGACGTTCAAACCATCCTCGATCGAATACTCGCCCTTGACGGAGTTGAATCTCTTGTCTTTGACCGCCGCGGCGGTGGCGAGGATTTGTACGCCGGATTGGGTTGCGAAATCTTGAATTGCGGCTGTCGAGTCGGTGTCGGATACGGCGAACGTGTGGGTTTCGGCTGCGTAGGCCGGCAGTGCAGGAGCCGAGGCAAGCAACACGGCGACAACGAATGCTGACACGGTGGACGACTTGGTGGCCTGAGTGATCTTCATCTTTTCTCCCCTGAAGCATCGGTGCTTTCAGGAGGAAAGATGAACGAGCGGGTCTGGGTGCCCCATCCGGGGCGTTGGTTTTATCGGTTCGCTCTGTTCGGAATGAGTTTCAGCACATCGGTATCCTCCACGATACGTGCGATGGTAATGGCGGCGGCGGTGCGGGCGAAGGAATCGATGTCGGTTGCACGGAACATTCCGACGATCGGCTGCGAGGCAAGTTCAGGATCGTCAATCACGATATGGCGGCGGGAGTAGCGGTTTAGTTCGGCAACCGCGGTCCCGAGGGGCTCTCCTGCAAAGGCTAGCGCGCCCTGACGCCACGCAAGGCTCCGCTCCGTTGCCGCGGCTTTCAGCGATTGTACCTGTAGGTGTTCCGTCCCGCTCCCAGTAGCCTGTTCATTAGCGAACAATCGGCGCGACGCAGAGTGCTGTGTCGATCCTCCAGATGCGTCATTCCGAGAGAGCTCAACGACTCCCTCCGTGACAGTCACTTTCACCCGCGAGCCGTCGATGCGGACCGCGAACGCTGTACCGAGTGCCCGGATGGTCATCCCTGCCGCTCGCACGATGAATGGCCTCGACGGATCGTGCGCGACCTCGAATAGAGCCTCACCGCGTTTGAGCTGAACGCTGCGCGTGGAGTTGTCGAACCGAACTCGTGTCTCGGAGTCGGTGTCGAGTGTCATGTTGGAACCATCGAGCAACGCTACACGGCGCATTTCCCCTACGTCGCTCACATATCGCTCGCCGCGCGTGGACAATGCAACCCAGCTGACGGTGGCGCCGCCCAACAGGACCACGAGACCGGCGGCGAGCGCCCACCGCCGCAGCCCTAGGGCGGCCAATCGCAACACCGAGCGGCCGCGCTCGAAATCGCGTCCGACTGAAACCGCCGCGAGACGTTGTACCTCGGCGTGAATGGCTTGTAGTCGAACATAGGCTCCGCGGTGGCGGACGTCGGCAGCGATCCAGGCTTCGAATTGTGCCTGCTCTTGCTCGCTTGGCGGTCCGCTGCCGTGGCGCATGACCCAGGTGCTAGCAGCTTCGTCTATTGGGTTAGTGGTGTTCGTCATGTTCCATCGTCCTTTGCGATTGCTGGTTCATCCCCAGCATGGCCCGCTCGCGGGTAAGCTCCGCACCGACACGGACGAGGGCTTTGGCCAGATGCTTTTCGACGGTCTTCTCGGAGATGCCCATCTCTTTGGCGATCTCTCCTCGCGTGTGATCCTTAAATGTGCGCAGCTTGAAGGCTTCGCGACATTGCCGTGGAAGAGTGGCTATCGCGCGCCACAATCGCTCCATGTCCTGCCGCACTGAGGCTTGGTGCTCCGGACCCGCCTCATCGCTAATGAGGCGCATTGCTTCCCTCTCCGCCAGCCTTTCCATGGGCACGATGCGGGCTCGGCGGATATGCTCGAGCAGCACGTTGCGAACTATGGTGTGGAAGTACGCGCGCGCATTGGTAATACGAGCGAAATCGCTTTGCCACAACCGCGCATACGCCTCCTGGATGAGATCGTCGATATCCGCTAGCGGCAGGCTACGAACGGTCCGGCGGAGCCAGCCGCGCACCTCGCCCTCGCACGGTACGACGTGGGTAGCAATCCAGCGGTAGCGCGCTTGATCGTCCATTGGACCTCGGGGACCAGAACTTACCGCCCCTAGGGTATAGATGAACGGGGCGGGGAGAGTGCCCCACCCCTAGGACTCTATCGCGATCGATTCTTCGCTAACCGGATATTGGGCGTATCACGAATGCGCCTCCAAGGATCCGCGTCGCGCAGGAATTACAGGGCCGGTGCACGCTGCGGTCCGGCCTCAAGTAAGTGTGATAAGTTGTTGTTATCGGTAGAAAAAATACCGCGGGCGCGATAGGCTTGATGCTCCCCTAGCCGCCGCCCTTGTCGCACCGTTTTGCGAGGGCGGTCGCCGTGTACCTCAAAGTCTTGGGCTGATGATCACTCGGCCTTGGTGTTCTTCGCCTTGAAGATCCGCACCTGGTCGTTGAAGCGAGCCGCTATATCTTTGTCTTTATCAACCGCTGCGTTCTGCTTCTTCGCCTGCTCGTTCTGGAGCTTTTTCTTTTTCTCGTCGAGCTTCTTGGGGTCAGTTTCGCTCTGGTCCAGTTTGGCACTGGCGGCATCGGCCTCGGTCTGTAGGCAGGCGACGTAAGTGTTGGTCGCGTTATCGAACTCCTTGACCGAAGCCTGTGCGGCCATCATCTCCTCCGTCGTGGCTTTCTTGCCCGAGGGAAGGTGGTCGGGCGGCTGGGGAGCGACGCATGCGGCAAAAGCATGACTGCCCACCATAATGAAAGCCGCTGCGATGGAATACCGTACGAGCCGGGCCCCGCGGCCGCTGGCCGCCACATGGTTATTTGTAGACATCGCCGAAGTATATACGGCACTCCTCGCCGCCCTCAACGGCCGCTGTGTCCCCCGGCGGCTTTGCCGGCTTGGCACAACTCGAGGAATTCTCGATGCCAGCGAGATCGGGTATGAAATTTTGATGCCGCTAGGCCGTGTCGACCTAGGCGAAAGGGACGCCAGCCTCCTCCTGCACCTCGCTTGCGCCTTCCTAGTTCGCCTTACCGCCACACGCGTTTTGCGATTCTCAACCAGTTGTTCCCTAGAATCCCGCAGATGGCGGCATCCGTTAGGTTGCTCTTCGCAAGGCCTTCAGCAATCGCCCCGAAACCTTCAGGGCCAATCATGGCCAATCCTCCTGGTGTCGCCATCCCCGCCGGGATGAGGGTCGCGAACCGGCGAATCCATTCATCCCGCTCACGGCTATCGAACTGGTAATCAAGACTCAACCCCACATGCTCCGGCCCGATCCGGTCAATAACGTAGTGCAGTTGTCTCAACAGGCGTTCTACTAGGTTATCTGGTTCGCCGAGAAAAGGACCTGCACCGGTTAGGCCGATTACACCTCCTTTAGCGGCACATGCGCGCATCAGTTCGTCGGAGACATTGCGTGGGTGCGGATGATCTCCGTAGGGATTCGCGTGCGAGAAGATCACCGGATTGCGAGCGTACTCAATTGCCTCCCGAGCCGTTCGAGCACCGGTGTGACTCAGGCAAAGAACCATACCCACCCGCTCCATCTCATCAATGATCGAGCGGCCGACCGCAGTTAGACCTGCGTCTGGATCCAGGCAGCCGCCTCCGGCGCTGTTACTTCGATTGTAAGCCACTAGCATCCAGCGGGCGCCGAGCTCATAAAAGGTCTGAATCAGGCTCACTTTTTCCAGTACCGGTCCCATCCCTTCGATGTCAAACACGACACCGAGCTTTCCATCGCATTTCGAGCGCTCGAGGTCATCGGCCGTCGAGACCAGTCGGTAATAAGCCGGATGCAAAGCAATCCAGCGCCGCATATGGGATAGGACCGCAATGTGCTCCTCCCACGGGAGAGGCCCAAATCCAGCATTGAGCGACACAACCGAAACACCCGCCCGCCTGTATCTCTCCAACTGCGGTAGGAAGGACGATTCTTCCCTCAACGGCATACAACTATGGTTATCCCACACTACGGCGGATTGAAACAGCCGCTCGAGCCGCTTGCCATTGTTGGACACGTTCTATGACTCCGCCAGTGCTCTATAGATAGGGTGCTTCCGTTTGCGGCTTCTTGTGTTTTGCTATGTTTGGCCCTCGGCTAGAGGTTCGGCCTTGGCTTGCTGTTCTAGGTCGCGAGTGATCGTTCTGCTGGCCAGCCAAAAGTGCCATCCTCCCCAGAAATAGCCCGGGCACAACGCGAGCAGTGCGTATCGCAACGACTCTTGACCCAACGCTGGACGAAGCGCATCGCTCAAGGCACCTGCTGCCAAAGGCCCCAGTCCCAGGCCAATGAGATTTGCGACCAGGTAAATGAATGCAACAGCGGTTGCGCGCATGTTCTCTGGCACTAATGTTTGAATGGTCGAAAAGAGTGGACCTAATGTGGTGGTCCCCACTATCGTGGCCAGCGCAAGCATCCCCATGGCGAGATGCAGATCTCGTGCAGTGTAGACAATCGCCGATAGCAGACCGCAACTAGAGTACGCGAGCGCCATCGCCCGTAACTGCAATCGCTCGTTGTTCGCGCCGCTTCGGACGGCTAGTTCACCGCCGGCGTACACGCCGACAAAGCCGCCGACGCCAAGGATCAAAGCGAGCCAAGTGCCGAGCTCACCGGAATGGAGGCCGAAGCTACGGGTGAAGAATGCGGGCTGCCACTTCGTGATTCCATATCCAAAGAAGGAGATCAATGAATACGACGCTAGCAGATTGCGGAACGTTAGGTTCCCCCAAAGGGTCCCGAGAGCCCGTAACAACGTAGTTCGTTCGGAGGAGCTGATGACTCTATCAACCGATCTGATTGACGTCACTTCAGGGCCACCGGGCCGGAGATCTCTCGTTGATGCTGTAAGTCCTCGCGCGCTCTTCCCGTGAGCCATCCGTGGTTCCACTAATGTGGACCGCGCCAGTGCCGCAAGCAGCAGCCCTGGCAACCCCAGTACAACGAATGTCGCTCGCCAACCGGCGACTTCGTTCAACCAGCCGCCCGCCAGATAACCCACTACGGCACTCGCAGGGCTACCGAGCATGTAACGTGCCATTGCACGTGGACGTTCGCGGCGGTCAAAATTCTCTGCTATTAATGAATTTGCTACAGGAATGCAGCCAGCCTCGCCTATCGCGACGCCGGTGCGAACTATCAAAAGCTGCGCATACGTCGAGACGGCCCCACAGAGTCCTACCGCAGCGCTCCATAGCGCGGTCGTGACGGATATAAGCGCGATGCGATTGCCGGAGTCGGCCCAACGAGCCATCGGAACACCGGCGACGGCATAGAAAGCAGCGAAGGCAATGCCGGTAAGCATGCCCAATTGGGTATCCGAGGCGTGCAGATCCATCTTGATTTCTTGTAACAAGAGGCCGAGTGCGAATCGCTCCACGTAATTTGCGACCAGAATCAACCGCAGAATCTGCAGGAGATATTCTTTATAGGATCCTCTTTTCACGGCAGAAAGCGCTCGGCGTCACTGCCGCCTTTTAAAGGGCAGGCCACGTGTGCCCCGACTCGAAAAGAGAAAACCTGAGCGATCCGTCGAGAAGGACAGAATGCCGCCAAACGGTCCGCTATCCGCTCTGGCTCGCCAAGTGTGATGACCAATGCATTCCAGACGATACTCGGCGGAGCCAAACGCACCTGTAGTGGTCAGCTGCACGCCCGACTTTGATGTTCGAATAAGCGCCTGAGTTTGACTTGAGTCTGATACATACGTGCCGGTGATCTCGCCGCTCTCATCGCCACCCGGTCGTGGTACACGATCGAAGTCCTCGATATTCCCGAAATCATTGAGGAGCACCCTGTCCGGTCCTGCGATCTGGCCAATGAGTTGCAGAGACTGCTTGATAAGACCGCTGCTCGAACTGACTTGCAGTTCACCCCCTTGGCCCTGCTCGAGCGTTATCTGAGATCCGTCTAGAGTGGCAAATTGGAGCCCGTTGCTTGGAAACAGCTCCACTACTCGAGCGCTCTTCGACGAGCGGAAGACCCCTGTGATCCCTGGGCCCTTGTATCGGCCCTTAACCGGCTCAAGTTCAGTCAAACACGCATCGAGGACTCGACAAGCAAGGGCTTCGCACGACAGATCGTCTCGGTTGCTCATGATCAGAACATCGAGCCCCGCCTCTGGAACCTTAAGCATCTGTGAGTTGCCGCCCAGCGTCCCGCCAGGATGGGACAGTGTCAGAACTCCACGGTAGCGGCCGATAATCAAACCCAGGCCATATCCTGTACTGGTTCCATTGGCCAACACCTGCGATCTCTTCATGAGTTCCCATGTAGCAGGACTACCCACCACAGGTGCATCCATGTGTGCAAGCCATCGCAACATATCGTTCACGGTCGAAACGAGACCGCCGTTGCCTGCCAACGCACCAACGGCAGGCGGCCTGCGGTAAGAGCCGTCAGCGACTTGCATGTGATTCGTCGCTGCACCTTCCAAAAAGTCACTATCGTAGCGCCGCAGCACGGTGTCGTACATTCCGACCGGATCGAATATCTGCCTCTGCAATACCTCTTCCAGAGGGGCGTTCATGATTCGCTCGATTACGACACTGAGGATTCCGTACCCGCCGTTGCAGTAGCACCAACCTGTCCCTGGCGCGAAATTGACATCGTCTAGCGTTTGGTACAGGGATACCAAGCCATCGGTTGCTACCTCTTGCCCGGTGCCGCTGAATTGGTAGCGAATGTCATGCGAGTCTCGTATACCACTCACGTGTCCCATCAACTGCCTCATGGTGATGGGATGCGTAATCGGGTGTAGCTCCGGAAGATACTTCCGTACGGGATAGTCCAGGTCGGCCATTCCCTTCTCACACAGCAGCATGTAAGCCAAGCAGGTAAAATGCTTGGTGGTTGATTGCAACCGCATGCGGGTGGCAGGCGTCAAGATAGCCGGCGATTCAAGGTTCGCTAGACCAAATCCCTTGCGATACACCGGACGGCCGTTGACTCCAATACCCACGGCCACGCCGGGCCGCTGGCAACGGTTCAAGGCATCGAAGATCGAATCAATGCTCTCCTCGTCATATCTGAGGGCCACACTATTAGGGAGCACGCAACTATTCCTCGAACAGGCGGTTCGGCGCTGGCGCCGAGACTAAAACTCCGCGGTCAAGGAAAGACCCACTGTGCGGGGTTGAATCAGGATGTATGAGTTGGGGGCACCCAGCGTGAAGTCCGATCCCCCGAACAGAATTGCACGACGGTTGGTGACATTGTTGGCGTACAGGTTCATTGCCCATGAATCCGAAAACTTAAAGCGGGTGTGCAAGTCGGTTCTGGCATACCCCGAATAATGTTGTCGCAAGCGCGTACTGCCGAAATCGCCCAGAAAATCACTGAAATAGCTCACGACACCGCCCACGGTGGCCCTAACGCGGCTCGTTAGAGCGAATTCCTGATCGATGGCGAAGTTTCCAGACCATCGACTGCTAAAGGGCAGGCGGTCGCCAGCCAGACCTACCGGCGGAAGCTTCTTGGTTAGCGTCGCATCGCTGAAGGCTACCCACGGACGTATTTTGAGGCCCTCTAGCGGTCGAAGCTCGACAGACAATTCGGCGCCCTTGCTTTTGGCTCCGCCGCCGTTCGTGATGTACTTGCCGGCCCCGCTTGGAGAGGTCGTCGTAACCTGAACATCCTTCCAATCGATGTAGTAAAGTGCCGCATCAATGGAGACGGCGTGGTCGAAATAGTCCGCTTTGTAGCCTAGATCATAATTTCTGGTGGAGTCGGGATCATATTGCGAGGGGACCTTTAAGAAGGCGGCATTCGCATTTGGGCCGCCGGGCCGATAGCCCGAGGCCGCCCGGAGGTACAACATCGAATCCAATGACAGTTTGAAGCGCGGTGTTATCAGATAGGTAAAGGCCGTATTACTCGAGTTGTAGGCTGGAGTGCTGGAGGTACCCAACAAGCCTGTCGTAGTTTCAACTTCGTTCGTCTGCTTAATCTTGCTTTCGCGGCCGCCAATCTGTACGTCCAGCTCGTCGGTAAAGTGGTAGGTTAGGTCGGCAAATCCAGCGTATTCCGAGTAGCTGGTCGGATCGTAGTAGTTTATGAGTTGGCCTACGGTAGCGCCCGTGTTTGGGTTCTCTACCCCAAGATTCGTAGCGTAGGTCGAGTGCTCGTGCGTGTAGAAGAGGCCCGCAAGCCAATCGAGTCTCTGGCCCATTGAGCCTGACAGCCGGATCTCCTGACTGAACTTGTCAGTCTGGAGCGGATTGAAGTAGGGCACGCCGCTGTATCCCGTAAGCCTGTTGGCGAGTGAGCCGTATAGGGCAGTAACGTCGTACGACGAATCGTTGCTGTGATGGTTATAGCCGCTGATGGCGGCAAGTGTTACCCCACCGAGCTCGGCTTTAATTTCTAGACTGTAGAGTTCCAGCCTATCGACGTAGCCTCCAGTGCCTCTCAGGAAGTTCTGTTGCAGATCCGCTAATCCGGTACCGGTCTGGACAATATCGGCTCCGCGTGTCTCAGTATTTTGCAGGAGCGCGCCGAGCTTTATGGAGAATTGTGAGGAAGGCTGCCATAGCGCCGCCAGATGGCCGCCGTAGGCGTTCCCCCAGTTGACGCCATTTTGCCCTGTTTGAATGTTGTCAATGTAGCCGGGGTTAAGTCTGGTGAATGCGCTTGCGCGAGCGGCCATTGTGTCGCTGAGTGGTACGTTAACTGCGCCACGCACGCTGTAGCCGGGCTGCGCACCGCCGTAAACGTCCGTAACTCCCGCGTCCACGCGGCCACTCACATTTGTAAACGACGGATTGACAGTTACGTACTTTATCAATCCCCCGAGGCTGCTGGCGCCGTAAAGGGCTCCTTGCGGACCGCGCAGCACCTCGATCTGTGCGAGGTCACTTGGATCGATGTCTGGGGAGAGCGCGCCGCCGCCGATGTAGGTGGACGAGCCGATCGGTACATCATCCACGGTGACGGAGACAGTTGGATTTGATCGATATCCGGTTGTCACACCGCGAATGGATAGCATCGGCGCCCCGCTCGAGCTGCTGAGCTGCAAATTCAGGCCCGGTACCGAGGAAAAGAAGTCTTGAACACGCAGTTGGTTATTGTCGGCCAGCGTGCGTGCGTCCAGCGCGGTTACCGGAATCGGCACATCTTCTAAGCGCTCCGCGCGCTTTTGCGCAGTCACCACAATCTCTTCCAACTGGGCCTTTTTTTCGTCAGCTCCGGCTCCTGCATTCGTAGACGAACCGATCTCTTCGGATGCGTCAGCTAGCCGGGCGGCCTTGGCCGGGGCGGCCGAACTCACAGTCCCCAAAATCAGCGACACCGTATGCTCGTCAATAAACCGATATTTGAGGTTGGTCCCTACCAACAAGGTATCAAGCGCTTTCTCGAGCGATTCCGCCCCAATCAAGGCGGGCGCCGTCATACCCTCAACCTGCTGCGGGCTGAAAAGAATATTGGTGTTCCAGCGCTTCCCAACCGCGCGTAGAGAATCTGACAGCGGCTCGGCGGGCAGCTCCAGCCTGCCCGCTTTCTCATCTGCCCGAACCTCGTTCGGTGCATTACCTACCAACGCAGCTACCGCCGCCAACGCCGCTAGCGCAGAAAGTCGTCTTTTCATGGTGCCCCGTCTATGGCCACCTTGGTAACAAGGGTGGCCCGTGTTTAGCTTTGCGGGTAAAGACGCACCAGAGGAAAAATATCTATCATCCTAACGCGTTGTCTGGTTGAAATAGGCCTCGGTGGCCTCGTGCGGCACACCGGAGAGCACGATTTTCGCTCCCTCTTCATGCAATTGGAGTCCATGGGTCAGCGCTATCGCGTGCGCGAAACTGCGCACATCTCCGGCCCTGAACACCCCGCTCACGCGTAGACGCAGCGCCTCGTCACCCTCAACTATCAGCCGCACTGAGCTGTAGCGATTCATCTCCGCAATCGCATCTCCAAGCGTGAGGTTATCTATTTGGACATATCCCTGTCGCCAAGCTGTCAGCCCTGCCAGTGACTGCTGATCCAACTTCTGTACTTTCCTGACCAGACCCAGGGTCAACTGCTGCCCAGGAGAGAGTATCACCCCCTTGTCCTCAGAACGGCCCTGGCGCGTAACGGCTACTTTGCCTTCCATCAATGTGATCGCACTACGCTCTTCTTCTCGTCGAATCAGAAATGCAGTCCCAAGCGCACGTACCTCCCACTCTCCAACTGCCACTACGAACGGCCGCTCTGCCCGCTGCGCGACGTCGAACAGCGCCTCGCCCGCATCGAGCTGCACTCGGCGCTGAGTTTTGCTGTACTCGATCCGAACCCTAGTGGAAGTATTGAGAGATACTCGCGTGCCGTCCTCGAGGGTAAGGTTGCGCTGCTCGCCAGCGCTTGTGGTTACGTTGTGTCGCGCAGTCCAATATAGGAACCCGCTGACTGCTATAGCCAAACTAGCAGCGGTGGCCCACGCGAGATGCGCAACGCGCCGTCGGACCTGATACCTCGGCAGTACAAACTCCACGTGCACTGCATTGCGTACCAACCCCCGCTGCCGCATCCAGACATCGGTTGCGGTCTCGAATGCTTTTCGATGTAGAGGCTTCTCCGCCAGCCAAGCCTGGAAACCACGCTCAGCGGCAGGCGTACGTCGCGGCCCGTGCAACAGCACTAGCCACGCCGAGGCCTCTGCAGCCACGGCCGCCATATCCGCATCATGTTGAGATCGGGGCTTGCTCACTGTCGTTCGAGCTCTTGCAGTGTGAGCACACTGATGGCCTTGGTCAGATCCCGTTCCACCGTCAGGACGCTTTTGTCGATTCGGCGTGCAATTTCTGCGTACGTAAGCCCCTCAAAGCAATGCAGAAAAAATACATATCGTGCGCGCTTGCCTACGGCCTCATCCAATAGTTTGGCCGTGCGCCGTAGACACTGCTCATCCGCCGCCAAATCGTCCACGCTCCGCTCGATCGCCGGAAGTGCCAACTCGTCCACACGTCGGGACTCGTATAGTTCACCGTGCTCTCGGCGCTTGCGATCCACGGCGAGATTGAATACCGCCTTGGCGAGAAACGCCTCGGGTTGAACAACCTTGCCGCCTTGTTCGATGTACGTCAGCAAACGCACAAATGCTTCCTGCACCAGATCCTCCGCTTCCTCACGTCGGCTCCCTCTCTTGCGCAGCATCCCTAAGAGCTTGGCGATCTCCTTCTTGAAGAGCTGGCCCGCGTTCATGTCCCCAATGAGGTTTTTGAGCCCGCCATCGAAGAAGTCTTTTAATTCAAATACTTAGTGGTATAGCGGTGCGTGCGCAATAGCACCTCTACGTAAAGACGCATGGCGCCGTAAAAACCCATCACCCTTTGACTCTAAAGCAGGCGCACGGTGGGTGCGTCTGCATGCGATGGCGGGGAGCATCTCGCGCGGACGCGCTATAAGAGCAGGGCCGAGGGGCTTCCCTGCCCCTCGCCAATCGAAGCCCCAGGCACGTCCTACGGTGGTGTCCTTCGGGTCGGCCTCTCCGATTTTGCCTTTCGCCCGGACCCGGACCCAGGCTGCCGCCCGTCCTCGATCTCAACCTTTGTTCGACGTACGGTATCGTCAACTGACTCGACCCGCTCGTCAGTATCCTTGCTAACCACTACTTGCTCAGTAATACGCGCTTCCTTGCCAACAACCGCCTGCTCTGCAGTCTCGCTGACTTCGATGGTCTTCTCTTGCAGGAGATCTTCCGGTGAACCCTTCACAACAGGGCGCACGGGTTCATTGACGGGTCGACGCTCCACGTTCACGTGCTCTTCGCGCAGCCGCACCTCTTCATGAACGGGTTCTTCCACGATATAGGAGCGGACGCGGACACTGCCGCGGTTTACTTCGCGTTTCCCGATAAGTAGGCGCTCTTCAACCACCGGTATCTTCGCTGACTCACTGCCTGCCTCCAACCCCGCGGTGCTCGCCGCCCGAGCCTCGGTGGTCACATCGCGTGTAGTATCAGGCTTACGGTCTTCAGCGACGTCGTAAGGCTGCGTGTCGCGTGCAGCAGTGTCGCGTTCGATGCGCTCGGTGGCAGAAGTTTCCCGGTCGGTCGCAGGTTGCCATCCTTCTGAGCGCCATTTTGCCTCACGGTCATTGAGGTCGACCGCACCGGCGCGCTCGAGACACGCTATCGCCTCATCGGCCACATCATCGTCCACAGTGGCGATCAGCATGTACCCTCCTCTTCGTACGCTCTCCTCATAGGTATGTCGATCGTGATCCGGCATGAACATCTCTTTCACATGAGCCCAAAAGCTACCTCGCGCGTTGGGCGTCCGCAGCGTGCGTTCGCCCGAGCTGCTCTGGTCCGTAATGGTGACCCGGTCGCCTGGGATACTCATGTCAATGAGCTTGTTCCGTGCAGTTTGCGCCTCCTCAGAGGTATCAAACACGGCAATAATCTTTCTCGATGTCATTGAATCATCTCCGAATAGGGTTCTCACATCACTGTGTTGATGAGACCTTAGTCATTTCGGCCAGAAACGTCAGCTCGGCCTACGCCCGGCTCGCTCCGGCGCGCTGTCGTGGAGGGAGGTGCTTCAGCGCCGGAGCTCTCGGTCGAGGATGCAATGTCAGCTGCTCCGGTGTCAGTTAGGATTTCTTTTGCGCGCAGGATGTCTCCAGGGGTTTCGCAATGCACGGATAACAAGATACCGCCATCTTTGACACGCCCTTCGTAGCGGCGCGCTTCGTATTCCGGTATTCCCATCCCCACTAATGCGCCAATTAGTCCGCCGACCGCACCGCCTGCGCCAAGGCCTGCCAATCCTGCAACAATCGGCCCAGCGGCAAGCAGCGGCCCTAGTCCGGGAATCGCCAGAGCACCGAGGCCAACCAGTACACCCAAGGTGCCACCTACAACACCACCTGCTGTCGCGCCTGCGGTCGTCCCTTCAGGCGCCTTGGTATCCTTGTGATGGGCGAATTCGCGGGTGCTGCGCTGATCCGGCATTAAGACCGAGACATCCTGCGAGAGAAAACCGTCGCGCATCAGCGCGTTGACCGCGCGTTCGGCCTGCTCCGCGGAGGAATAAATTCCGAAAACGGCCTTGTTCTTAACTGCTGTCATGTTGGTGTACCCCGCGTACTATTTATGAATATGAACTCCTGCAACGGCTCGACGTAACAGCGGTTCCGCAATTTTTTTGCAGGAGGAACATCGCACGGCCCAATCTCGTTAGGATTGCACTGACACGTAAGCGGTGCGACGGCTATGAGCGATCCCGACAGATCCGAAACTTCTATCCCTCTCGTCGAAGAGCACGCCACGCTTCAGAAGCGGGTGGTCGAAACGGGTAAGGTGCGGATCCGGAGCGTTGTTGATGAAAAATTGGTGCGCATAGCCGAAGAGCTAGAGCGGGACGACGTCGTCATTGATCGGATTGCGGTGAACCGCGAGGTGACTGAGCTGTCTGGAAGCCGTGAGGAGGATGGTGTTCTGATCGTCCCCGTCTACGAGGAAGTGCTCGTGATAGAGAAGCGCCTCATGCTTAAGGAAGAGCTGCACATTCACCGCAATCCCAAGCGGGAGCGGATCGAGGAAGCGGTGCGTCTGAAGTCCATGCGAGCTGAAGTCGAGCGTGTCCCAGCTCCTAGCGCTCCCACCGACACCGCTACCGAGCGTGAGCCAGAGTCTGAGCCTACCTCTCGAGAGCCCAGTCTGCATCGCGACGAGCCGTTGATCCGGCGCCGCGATTAGCTCTCACGTTAGCGATGCAAGCTTTCCGGCGCCGCGATTAGCTCTCACGTTAATGATGCAAGCTTTCTGGAACTTTGCCGCCGCTCGCGGCGAGTTTCCGCATGACCTCTTTATGCAGCCATAGGTTCATGCTGGCCGAGTCTTGCATATCGCCCGTATAACCGAGCTCCTTTGCCAGCGACTTTCGGTTCTCAAGGCTCGGGTCGAGACCGACCAGCTTCATCAGATCGACAATGGAGCTCTGCCAATTGAGCTTTTCTGGCCTCTGGGCGGCTCTCTGACTCAACACGGTCTCGATGTTCACCGGCACCGCGGGAGCGATCGGTGCCGACGCTGACGATCCCGCCTGCGCTCGGATGGTTGGTGTCGTCGGTGCGGCCGCACCAGGCTGCGCTACCGGCGATGTTTGAGGAGCAGGAGTCGTGGCCGCAGCGGAAGCGTGAGCGTGATTGCCGAGAATCGCGTTCTTTAGTGATTCAAAGATGCTCATGGTTGTCCTACGTTCGTTGGTGGCCAACGCCGTAGCAAGCGCCAGGCCTGTCGGCCGGCTGGCAGGTGCGTGCTGCGCTCTTAGATTCTGCAGTAAATCCTGATCATCGCACTATCCTGCGGATTGTAATTCGGGTCGTCCGGTGCGAACGCCTCATCCAACATCTTTAGGCCTACGATCTCGGCAACTGTCCAGAGCTTTCCGCAGCCTAGTCCCCCCGAAGCGCTCTCGCCTCGCACTTGCACCGCCCGCAGGACATCAGCTCCCCGAGTGGACACGCCACAACAGTAAGGTGCAACTACTCGCAACCGGTTGCGATAACGAAATCTCAGCAATGCTCGGTTGCGAATGGCCTCGCAAATCAACTCGACATTAGACATTTTTGCCGTTAGTCCTAAGAAGAATGTCTGGTCATAGGGACATGGAGAGCGAGGAGGTGAGCTCCATGGCTGGTCGATACGAGTAGGTGGTCCAACCTCGCACGCGGATTATCCTGAATTATCTCCATGTAGATAATACTTCGCGTAGTGCAGTAGAACCCGGAATGGGTGCCGGCCGCTGAGCGGCCAGCGCGGTTGGCGTTGTGCGGCGCCGTGTGGACATGGGCTACGTATCGGTAGCGGGCTGTAAGTTGG
>Ga0105240_10004577_pt1 | contig 20971 bp, 17 predicted proteins | sample KBSC54metaG_FD_80426 | JGI IMG/M metagenome (GOLD analysis project Ga0105240, IMG submission 80426) | Corn rhizosphere microbial communities from Kellogg Biological Station, Michigan, USA - KBS C5-4 metaG | ecosystem: Host-associated > Plants > Roots > Rhizosphere > Soil | place: Michigan, USA... | reverse complement strand
GCTCCCAACACGACGGCCGGCACGGCCTCCAGCACCAGCAACCACTGCCAGCCCTGCAGCCCGAGCCAGCCATCCAGTCCCAGCAGCAGGCTCGAGACCGGACTGCCGATCAGGCCGGTCAGCGGGATGCCGACCATGAACAGCCCGATCACCCGCGCGCGCTCGGCTTCCGGAAACCAGTACGTCAGATACAGAATGATCCCGGGGAAGAAGCCCGCCTCGGCCATTCCCAACAGCAGGCGCATGGCAATGAAGCTGTTGCCGCCGCTGACCGCGGCCGTCGCCCCGGAGACCAGCCCCCAGGTGATCATGATCCGCGCGATCCAGCGCCGGGCGCCGACTCTCTCCAGGATGAGGTTCGAGGGCACCTCGAACAGGAAGTACCCGATGAAGAAGATGCCCGCGCCGAAGGCGTACACGGCGTCGTCGATGCCGAGCGCCGCGTTCATCGTGAGCTTCGCGAAGCTCACGTTGACGCGATCCAGATAGCTGACGATGAAAAGGATGATGAGCACGGGGAGCAGACGGCGGCGCGTGCGTGCGAGCACGGAGGCGGTGTCGACCAGCCCGGCAGCCGAGCCCGCGAAAGCAGCCTCGACAGGCGCGGCCACCGGGACAGCGAGGCCGCCGCTGCTTGCGCGATCAGAGGCGCCCCCACCTGCGGCACCCGAAGCGGCGCCGGTCCCGACGGTTGAGCCGTCCCGGGTACTCATCGAGTCGCCGGGGTCGAGCGCCGCAGCTTGCGGCTGAGGATGACGCGCAGCTGCTCGAGCTCATCCACGCGCAAGACCATCGTGCAGCCGAGGAAGGCCAGCGCGCCGGCGGCGATGACCGTGAGCAGCCAGGCGAGCTTGGGTACGAAGGCCTGCGTCTGCCACTCGGAGAGCAGGAAATGCTGACCCGCCCAGCACACTGCCAGCAACGCGAGCGAGGCCACTGCGATCTTCAGCAGCAGTCGCACCAGCACGCGCGTCTCCAGCAGCCGCAGGTGCCGCCGCATGAGCAGATACAGAATGAGGAAGTTCGAGACGGCAATGCACGCGGTCGAGAACGCAAGCCCGCGATGGCCCCACTGCAGCTGGAAGGTGAAGATCCAGTTCAGCAGCAGGTTGAGGCACACTGCCAGCAGGCTCACCAACATGGGAGTCTTGCGCCGGTCGATGGCATAGAAGGCGTTGACCAGCACCTTCAGCGCGGCATAGCTGGACAGTCCCAAGGCGTAGAAGCGCAGATCCCCGGCGCTCTCGATCGTCTCGCGCACGCCGAACTTCCCATGCTGGTAGAGCACCGACATGATCGGCTCGGCCAGCATGATCAGCCCGATCGTCGCGGGAATGGTGAGCAACAGCGCCAAGCGCATGCCGCGCGCCAGCTCGCTGCGAAAGGCGGTGAGATTGCCGGTGGCCGCCATGCGCGCCAGCAGTGGCAGCGCGACCGTCCCCAGCGCCACGCCGAAGATCCCCAAGGGCAGTTGCATGAGGCGGAAAGCGATCGACAGCCAGTAGGTCGGCCCGTCGCCGAGCTTGGAGGCGAACACCGAGTTGATCAGCACGTTGACCTGCACGGTGCTCGCGGCGATGACCGAGGGTCCCATGAGCCGCAACGTGGCTCGTACACCCGCATCGCGCCATTGAAAGTCCGGACGGAACACGTAGCCTGCCCGCCGCAGCGCCGGCAACTGCACGAGCAGTTGCATTCCACCGCCCACCAGCGTGCCGATCGCGAGCCCCAGCAGCGCCCGGGAGCCGAACGCCGGGTCCAGCCACCATCCCAGGCCCACGCCGACGATGATCGAGCCGAGATTGAAAAAGCTCGAGGCCATCGCCGGCACCCCGAACACATTCCTGGCGTTCAGGATCCCCATGACGAGTGCCGCGATCGACACCAGCAGGATGAAGGGATACATCACGCGCGTGAGCGTGATCGTCAGAGCGGCCTTCGCGGGATCGAATCCCGGCGCCAGCAGCCACACGAGCTGCGGCGCGAAAATGACACCGAGCACCGTGATGGCGCTCAGGAATACGACGGCGAGCGTGCAGATCTTGTTGGCGAGACTCCACGCGGCCACGTTTCCATCGGTCGCGAAAGTCTTGCTGAAGGTGGTGGTGAAAGCGGTCGAGAGCGCCCCTTCGGCGAACAGATCGCGCAGCAGGTTGGGAATGCGGAAAGCGATGACGAAAGCGTCCATCAACGCGCCGCCGCCGAACAGCGCGGCACTGATCTGATCCCGTGCGAGTCCGAGGATGCGGCTGCACAGGACCGCGAGGCCCACGAGGCCCGCGGCGCGCGTATTGAGCTTTTCGGACATTCGGGTAGCTATAACCTATAATCGCTTGAATTGTAAGGATACCGTCCCTATGCAAAGGTTAGCATTGCTCGCCGCGCTGCTCGCCGTCGCCGCCACCCCCGCGGTCCGCGCACAAACGACCGCCGCGCCCGACCAGCTCACTCCCCAGCAACGGGAAATGCGCGACAAGCTCAACGCCCTGCACTGGGTTCCCGGTCCCGCCACCGAGACGGTGGCCGGCAACTCTACGCTGGTCGTCCCCGCGGGCTACGTGTACCTGGATGCCTCCGACACCGCCAGGTTCGAGGAGCTGAACGAGAACGTGCCCTCGGGCAAGGAGGTCATGATCGCGCCGCGCAATCTGAGCTGGACGGCGTATCTGCTGTTCGATGCCGCCGGTTACGTGAAGGATGACGAGAAAATCGACGCGCCGGCACTGCTGAAGGCCCTCCAGGAAGGCACCGAGCGGGAAAATGAGGAGCGCCGCCGCCGCGGCTGGCGGCTCCTGCACGTGGCCGGTTGGGCCATTCCTCCCGCCTACAACACCCAGACCAAGCGGCTCGAGTGGGCGACGGATCTGAAGGCCGACGACGCCGAGGGCGTGAACTTCTTCACCAAGATCCTCGGGCGCCGCGGCTTCACCACCGTGGTGCTGGCGACGAGCCCGCAGCAGACGGCCACCTCGGTCGCCGAGCTGGATCGAGTGCTCACCGGATACCAGTTCAAGAGCGAGGACAGCTACGCGGCCTGGAGGCCCGGGGACAAGGTCGCCGAGTACGGGCTCGCCGGCCTGATCGTTGGCGGCGCGGCGGCGGCGGCGGCGAAGACCGGGCTCTTCAAGGGCCTTTTCAAGGTGATTCTCGCGGGAGCGGCTGCCATGTGGAAGCTCATCGTGGCGGGCGTGGCCGTGATCGTCGGGGGTTTGAAGTCACTGTTCCGCCGCAAGAGCTCCGATTCCTGATGCCGACGCCGATCCTGCTCGCGATCGCGCTCGTGGCGGTCTATCTGCTGGACTCGATGCACTTCCTGCGCATCGGCGAGGCTCTCGTGCTCACCCGTGGCCCGCGGCTCGCCGGCCTGTCGTTTGGTGGCTCCTTCGAGCTCGGCGGCCGGCGCCCCTATCTTCCCAATCCGCTGACACCGTTCCGCGCCGACTTCCGTGTTGGCTGGGACACTTCCGGCGCCCCCACCGAGGACGCTCCCCTCGTCGGCGAAGCAATGCGATCCCATTTGCGCGCCGTGCGCGCGGTGGGTTGGATAGGGAGCCTGTGCGCGATTCCCGTCGTCATCGTCGCGCCCTTGGCGCTCATCTTCGGCGAGGAAGTGATCTTCCTTGCGGCCGTCGCTGCGGCGGTGCTGTTGGCCGCCTGCGGTTGCCTGCTCGTTGGGGTGCGCAGGCGGGCTCTCGGGCTCAGTGGGTTGCAGGTGTGCTCACTCGCTTTTATCGCTCTGGTGTGCCTTCCCTGCTCGCCCAATCTCGCTCGGGCCGTCACGGCTCAGCGCAAATGGACCCTGGCGGCTCGCGACCTGCCCCAGCTGGGGTTCGACCGGCAGCGCGCGAACGCCATCCGTGACCAGATTCTCGCGGCGCTCTCCAGCGCCCGGCGCTACGTCGCCGAGGAGAGCGCCGAGCTCAAGGTGATCGATGAGCAGATCCGCGCTCTGCAAGGGGGGTGCCAGCCATGAGCCTCACGGACCTCGGGATCGTCATGCTGTGCGCCGTCCTCGGCTGGGGCATCGTCTCCTGGATCATTTCCGTCGTTCAGCAGCAGAAGGCACCTCCGCTGGACCTCTCCGGGAGCGCGCCGCCGCCGCCTCTTCCGGCGAGCAGCGCTGACTCGCCGCCGCGTCCGTCGATCAGCCGAGCCGACTCGCCGCCGCAACCTGCGGCCAGCAGTGCTGACTCGCCGGCCCGCCCTCGCGGCGTTGACTCAACCCCGCGGCAGGACGATCCGCACGGCTCTTAGGAGTCCGACGGCTTCAACTCCACGGCCTGGGTCGTCAGCAGCTGCAACGGCGGGTCCTCAGTAAGAGCATCCCGTAAAGCCCTGAGCATCTGCTGATCCACCGTGGCCGATTCCTCGGGCACCACGGGATAGCGCACCACGCACTCGACGCCGCTCTCTGCCCAGCGCACCCGCACTTCGGGATGAGGTGTCGAGGTATCGAACTCCAGCAGCTGTTGCACGGCCGCGAACTGGCGCTCGATCGTCTGGTGGTACTTCGCATAGACGCCCTCTGCCGCCGCCTTGAGCCGCTTGTTGGCTTCCACCACGTCGGTGGTTGCTGCGAGCGTGAGAGTGATGGTGTGCCAGGTGTAGTCGGCGCCGGGAATCTGCTTGAACATCGCCGTAGGTTGGAACAGGACCGCGTTGGAGAGAACCACGATTCGCCCGGTCGAGTGCAGCTCCGGCCCGGCAAGCTCCATGAGATAGATGCGCACCAGGCCGATGTCCACGACCCGGCCGGTCACGCCGGCGAGGGTGATGCGGTCGCCGACGCGAACGCCGTAGCGGCCGATCAGGAAGAAATACGCGACGATCGCCAGAATCACGTTCTGCATGGCCACGGCCACCCCCGCCGTCACGAAGCCCGCGTAGGTCGCCACCGAGCCGAGCTCCGATACCAGACCGAACACGATGACGACGGTAAGCGCGACGCCGACCGCGACGCGTCGCAGGATGAGAAATTGCCGCCGGAGGCGCGAATCGTGCAGATAGCGGAAGGTGGCGCGGCGCCAGATTTCGGAGATCACCAGCACCACCGCCACGGAGGCGAGCAGGAAGCCGATCCGCAGCAGCAGATACCTGGACACCGTGTCCCCGCGCGCGTCCACCTCATCGTTCCAGTCCCGCAGCGTGCCCTGGGCACTCTCCAGCGTCAGAGCCTGCTCGCCTATGGGCACGAGCGCGGTCGAGAGCTTCTTGAATTCGGCCGTGCCCGCCTCCAGCAGCGCTTTCTGCCCGTTCAACTGGGCAACATCCGCGTCCGTCCCGGAGGCAAAGGCATCGCGCAGGACCTGGCGGACCGCGCTGGTGATCGTGCGGCGCTGGGTGTCGACTTCGGCGATGAGCGCGCCGGTCCGTTTGATGGCCGCGGACAGCTGACGGTGCGCACCGTGTACCGAGAACCACTCGGTGAACAGAGCCAGAACGCCCGCCGACTCGGGATGCAACTGAGCTGCGCCGCTGGAGGCCGACGTTGCCGCAGTTGCGCTCTTGGAGGCGGACGCGCTCGCAGTCCCGCTACCGCTTTTGCCCGTGCCTCCGCCGGCTCCCGCGGTCGTTGCACGCCTCGCGACCTCCGGGACAGACTTCTCCAGGTCGGCGATCTGCCCGGCGAGACCGCTCTCTCCTGCATAGTCTCCCTGGAGAGTGTAGGACTCGAAGCGTTGCATGTCCTGCATGCTGCCCTGCACTTCCTTCAGCAGCGCAAGGGCTGCTTGGACATTACCGCGCTGCGCGCTGAGAGTGGCCTTCTGCGCGCGCCGCGCCTTGGCCAGTTGCGCATCCAGCCCGGCGAGCTGCGCCTGCAGAGCGGCGATTCGCTGTGACACGCGATCGGTGATCTGATCGAGCTGCCCGCTGAAGCCGCCCGCCGCAGGCGGCGCGTTGGCCGTGGCGCCATTCGCAGGGCGGGCGTTGAGAATCGCCGCGCACGCACGACCAAACTCGAACGCCAAACGGACCGCCGTCAGCGACTGATCGTGTAGCCGGTCGCGCGCGAGAACATCCTCCGGAGTGCCCTGAAGCTGCTCCAGGTTCCCGAGACCCCGATACCAGTCCACCGTCTGCGTCACATGCGAGAGGACCTGCTGTGGCGTGATGGGTAGAGGCGCCGGCGCCGGCGCGAACTTGGAGGCAGTGGTCGGCGCTCCGGGCTTTGGAGCGGTGCTCGAGGCTGGCGACCTGGAAGGGGTGTTGGCGCCCTGCCCCGCTGCAGGCATGGCATAGCACACACCCAATAGCGCCACAGCGCAGAGCGAGCCGCGGATGAAGGAGCGGGCGAGATCAGGCATTGCCGCCCGGCTTCGCAGGATTCGTTCCTCGCCGCGCACTGCGCTCAAGTCTCCCCTGCCGCCACGCTCGCCGGCCCCTCCCGATACCGCGTCGCGGGACGGCCGCGCACGACGGGCTCGTCCGCCGCCGGTCAGCCCTCGACGTCGGTCTCCGGTCGATCGTCTCCGGGAGACATCTCCTTGTGCCAGTGTCCCTGTTTGTCCTCATAAGAGATACGCACGGTTGCACCCCGCTCGACCTGCTCTCTTGCCGCCAGTTCCGCGGCCTCGCGCGCGAGCTCATGTGTGGCGAATGTTTCGGAGAATGTCTCGTCGACCTTGTACGCCCAGCCGCCGTCGTGCTGCACGATGTGATAAGTGACTCTGGTCATGCCTGCTCCTGCGCTCACGGCACCCGAGAGAGGTGTGTCCGGGGTCACAGGTGTAGTCCTTTTCCATGCCCTCTTGCAACCGCTGGCCCGTACGGACTGCAGCAGGCGCCGAAGGCTCGACGCACGGACGCGCCGGGATCCGAGCTACCAGGGGAGTTCGCCACTTGTGTAAGCTGCGTCCTTGCGACTGCCGGCAAGGCAGATTCGCGCAGTGGCGGAAACGGAGAACGCGGATGATCGGATTCAGCGCCAAGTCGTGCCTGAGCGTCTCAGGGGCGCTCGTATTGCTCACATCGGCCGCCCTCAGCTCGACGGCCAACGCGGCCTCCGGCTACGAGATATTCGTGTCGAACGAGCATGCGGGCACGGTAACGATCATCGAGGGAGGCACCTTCAAGGTGCTGGACACCCTCCCTGTCGGCAAGCGCCCGCGCGGCATCCACGCAAGCCCGGACGGCAAGACCGTTTACGTCGCTTTGAGTGGCACGCCGATCGAGGGGCCGCCGCAGCTGGATGCTCAAGGCAATCCGATCCTGAAGAAGAACCAGAAGGACGATGATGACGACGACGATGTCAAGGCAGACAAGTCAGCCGATGGCATCGGCGTCGTGGACGTCGCGCAGCGCAAGCTTCTGAAGAAGATCTCAGCGGGCTCGGATCCGGAGGAATTCGCGGTCAGCAGCGACGGCACGCGGCTCTATGTGTCGAACGAGGACACGAAGACCGCGAGCGCGATCAACCTCGCCAGCGGCAAGGTCGTGAGCATCGTCCCGGTGGGCGGCGAGCCCGAAGGCGTGGGTGTGACGCCCGACGGCAAGGAGTTCTACATCACTTGTGAGACCGGCGGCGAGGTGTTTGCGATCGACACCACTCACTACAAGGTCGTCGGGCATTTCACCGTGCCCGTGCGTCCCCGCAGCGTGGATTTCATGCCCGACAGCAAGGTCGCCTTCATCCCTTCCGAGACCTACGGCAAGTTGAACGTGATCGACATGCCCGCCCACAAGGTTCTTTCCGTCATCGACCTGCCAACCGGGTCGCGTCCGATGCGCGTCAGGGTCGCCCCGGACGGCAGCAGGGTCTACGTCAGCGACGGACGCGCCGGCACCGTCTCGGTGATCGACGCGCACACCTACGCAGTTCTGGCAACCATCAAAGTGGGCAAGCGCCCGTGGGGCATCGTGCTGTCCCCGGACGGGAAATATCTGTTCGCCGCCAACGGGCCCTCGAACGACGTGTCAGTCGTCGACCTGGCGAGCAACAAGGAGATCTCGCGGATCAAGGCGGGCGAAGGCCCCTGGGGCATCGCCGTCGTGCCGACGCCCCGCTGAGTGCGCGCGGCTGGCCGAGCGCCAACGTCTGACCGGGTGCCGCCAGCTCGCTGAGCGCCGCTGCCCTACTGAGCGACGATGAACACGCCCTGGTTGACGATGCTGCGGGTGTAGCCGTCCTTGAAGGCCCGCGCGCGCACGATCGTCGCCCCGGAGACATCGATGGGTTTGTCGTACTTCGGGTCGGATGCACCCGGAGTACTGCCATCCAGGGTGTAGTGGATCTGCGCTCCCGGCTCGCTGTCGGTCAGGGTCACCTTGATCGGTTTGGCGTAGTTGCCCGCCGCGGGCGCGATCTGCGGCGGCGGCACGACCTGCCGGCCCGGGAGGCTTGCGATCCATTGGCGCAGCAACGCAACGCCCTGCGGGTCGATCGTCTCGCGAGCGATCGGCGGCATGCGGATGTCGCCGTTGGTGTTCACGCGCATGAACGCTATCGATCGCCAGATGTCGTTGGATGCGATCACGCGCGAGTGATCGATGCGCTCATCGATGAGGACCGGTCCATCGACGAGCCCCTGCCTGGCGAGCGGCGTGTCGTAACGGGCGTCGAAGTTGGCTACCGTGACACCGGGGCGGTGGCACTGCGAGCAGTTGGCGTCCAGGTACGACCGGGCCCGATCCTCGATGCTGCGCGAGCTGTCATCCAACACCGCGAGGCTCGGCAGGCTCGGCAGATCCGCTTCGTTGAGCTTCGTCGAGAACAGGCCGAGGTGGTTCCAGGTCCGCAACTCGTTATCCGTGATGCCCGATGGGAAGGTGATGTCGCGATTCATCTGCCGCGTCTTCACGCCCAGCACACCGCTCGTGTGCGCGTTGTGACACTGCAGACAGTCCTTGCGGCTGGGGTAGTACCAGCTCTGATAGCGCGTTGCGCCGTTCGCCGTGCGAATCGGAATTTTCTCCGTGACGCTCGAGCTGAGCAGATCCGCATCGCTGTTATCCGCTCGCCACTTGTAGACGACCCCATACACTCCGCCGGCGCCATCTCGCACCAGCAGCCGCGTCTCCAGGCGCCGCTTGACCGTGGGATTGCCTTCATCGACCGGCAACTCGAAGGTCTTCACGAACACCGACCCGCTGGGAAAGGTCCAGTCACCGGTCGGTGAAAACCCGATCTTCTCCTTCGGCACGGACACCCAGCGCAGCTTGCTCGCCCCGTCCGACCAGAACGGGACGCGGATCTCGTAGGGAATGAGGCCATCCGCCGGCGTCAACGTCCGCGTGTCTTTGAAGGCTCCAGTCTGGGAGAGCAGCTTCGGCAGCGCACCGCTGATGTCCTGCGGCATGCGCAGGTAGGGATCAGGAACGACTCGCTTGTCGAGGCCGTAGGGCGGTGCTTTCGCTTTGGGAGCAGCCTCGCCGATGGCCGCGATGCCCAGCAGCGCCAGCGCGCCGATGGCCAGAGTCTGTAATCTGCGGATCCGTAATAGCCGAAGCCCGGGGACTCTCGCGTCCGCCGCCCCGGGTGCACCTTCTCTCGAGCTCACCGTCACACCATACCATACCTCGCCGGTGCTCCGACCCGAGGGACCGGCCGTTGGAAGCCCTCACGGGCGTGCAGTGGCCTCCTGTCCCGGATCCAGCGCACTCACGACCACTCTATGGCGAGAACGGCCATGGTGCGCGCCGTCTGATTTCCTCAGCGTGCGTGCTTTGCAATCCAACCTGAGATGGCCGACAGCACCTCCGGAGCCAAAGTCTCCTCGATGGTTGCAAATTCCTGGCGCGACCCGCTGTGCGCGTGCTGGAAGAAATGATTGAGGCCCGGGATTTCCACGATCGTCGCGTCGCGATCGCGAGCCAGCGCCTTGCGCAAGGCCGGAATATCCAGATCCGGCGGAGCGATCAGGTCCTTGGACCCGCACACAGCCAGCGCGGGGACCCGCACCGCCGCCAGTGCCGGCCGGGGGTCGTAGGCCAGAATGAACCGCATATACGGTAGCTCGCTGAAATGAATCGCCTGCTTGACCTCCGCCTGATTGGGCGCGGGTTTGGCGGACCCCAGGATAGCCCTCACGCGCGCTTGCGCCTCCTGCGAATCCCTGGAGGCGGCAATGGCAGCGTACAAGCGCCGCTCCAGGCGATAAGTCTGTGCGGCCGCCTCGCGGGTTTCCCCGTCAGCCATTCCCATCCGACGATTCTGCTCGGCCACCAGAACGTCGCCGGAAATCGCGGCCGGCGCCATCATGACGATGAAAGCGAGGCCAGGATCCTTGCCGGCGAGCATCGCGGCGATGTTGCCTCCTTCCGAGTGGCCGACCAGGCCGACTCTCGCGCCGTCGATATCCGGGCGGCCGCGCAGATAGGCGACCGCGGCCGCGGCGTCCGAGGTGAAGTCGACAGTCGTCGCGGCCGAGTAGTCGCCCGTGGATTGGGCGATGCCGCGCTTGTCATAGCGCAGCACGGCGTACCCCTGTCGTGTCAGTGTGTCGGCCAGCACCAGAAACGGCTCGTGACCGGAGCCGAACTCCTCGTTGCGAGCGTTCCTTCCGGAGCCGGCGATCAGCACGATGGCCGGAAAGCGCTGCGCATTCTGCGGCGGCAACGTCAAGGTACCCGCGAGCCGTACGCCGGCCGCCGCAGGATTGCCGAAAGTCACCAGCTGCTCGCGATACGGCACAGGCGTGGCGGCGATGGCTTCCTCCTGCGGCCGATGAGTCAACTTTGGGCTTTCGCCAGTCGCGGCTTCCAGCGCAACTGCCGCAAGTGCCATCACTCCCAGCGCAGCGAACTTGGCGATGTTGACTGCGTGCATCGCGTTCTCCTCCTGCAGAGCCGCCGGAACCGGCACTCCCGCGTGCCGTGCTTTCCGCGCGAGTCATCACCGTCGACGATAGCCCGGATAAGAGTCAGCCGATCAACGGGACATCCCGCTGACTGAACGCCCTGGCGCAAGCCGCACCACAGCCGACGCGGCACGGCGTGTTGGTGGCCCATGCCTCCCACGACAACCTACGCGCCGCTGGATGACGGCGCAGCCGAACTGTAAATCTCCTCCTGACATAACGTGGCGGCGCCGATGTTCAGCCATCGTTCAAGGAACCCATGGATTAATGGCTGCCATGACAACAACAGCCGAAAAGGCGCGGCACGTGGGGATGCTCCGCTACCGCATGGCGCAGGTGGCCGACTTGCAGCGCCAGCGCAGGGAGCTCGATGCCCTCAAGAGTGCCGGGCAGCCCGTGGATCTGGCGCTCCAGTTCGCCAAGCTGGATTCCGCGCTGCGCTTCGCGAGGTCGGCACTGGCGCAGATTCTCGAGAGCCTGCCGGCATCCGAGCGCGCTCACTTCATCAAAGTGCACGGCCCCAAGCCATCGCAACGGGCTCTCACGCCGCAGGGCTACTCGCAGGTTGCATAACGCTCCCGGCATTCACCGCACGCGGCGAACGGTGGTGGCGTGCTCGTTTCGCCCTGAGCGAATACAGCCGCCCCCGAGCACGCTCCGTCAGGAACTTCGCCACCGCCTCGCGCGCCGCTGACCTGCTGGTGCCCGCCGGAAATTCAAACACTTCGGCTGCATCGAAGGGGTTCGCGAAGCGCACGGGACGCTGCTTCGGCAAAACAGCCCGCTGTACGACTGGAGCTCTCGCTACAGAGGCCACGCGTAGCGTTGCCACTGCCGGCGCTCGGGCCACTCTGGCATGGCCGACTGCCAGAAGAATCGCAGCAGCCGAAGCGCTCACCAGTAGCGCCATGCCCGCGCGGCGGGAACCAAACGACCTGCGCAGCCACTGGCGATGGCAGGTTGTTGGTTGCGCAGCCTCGGTAACATCGTGCTGCGGACCGTTCGCGCCGCCAGCCATTCGAGCCACGGGCTGCATCAACGCGCGCAACTCTTCGGCCTCGAGCTCCAACTCGATCGTCGCGACGCCTCGCTCGTGGCCGTGAGCCGCGCCGGGTTCCTGAACACTCATGGGGGCATGTTAGCAGCGAAAAGGGACAGTCCGATGTCGCCCGCTGCTGCGACCCTTCTGCAGCGGCCCCCAGGCGCCCGAGCACAGCTTATGTCCAGTTTGCGGGGGCGCCTTTCAGGGACTGCCGATCAGAAGCGGCCAGAACAGCCGTCGAAAGCGGCGTACGGAGGCCAACTTGAGAAGGCCGTTGCGTAACAGCAGTCGCGTGGGCGTTGCGGGGACGAGCCAGGCGGCTCTTCTTCGAGCGGCGGCTCGCCGCCTGGCGATCTCGCCCATGAGGCGCCGTTGGTACCAATCGAAGGGCGCCTGGATGGACTGGGAACGGGCGATCTCCTGCCCCAGACAGTAGGCCGCTGCGATGCCGATGGAGGCGCCCTGGCCGGGTAACATGGAGAAGGCGTGGCAGGCATCCCCGAGCAGAGCCACCCGCCCGCGATGCCACCTCTGCATCTTGACCTGCATGGCAGGCTCGTAACGCACTTCATTCGAGGCCGCCGCGCCTGCCAGCACCCGCGGCACGCAGCCGCCCAGATCACCATAAACCTGTTTGAGCCGCTCCACCGGCTGGCCCGGGTGACCCGTTTGCGTCGACTGGAAGACGAAGTTCGCGGCCACTCGCCCGGTTCTGAGCCGGTACAAGGCGATCTGACGGCGCGGCGCGGTCACGATCGTGACCCGGCCCTGGGCCACCTCCTGCAGAGCAGGATCTTCGAAGACACAAGCGGCCGTGTCGTAGCCCAGAGCCCGACTCCAGAGCGCCCCTTCTCCAAAGACCAGGTCGCGGATCCTCGAGTGCACGCCGTCGGCCCCGATCAACAGATCGGCGGTGGCATGGCGCCCGGAAGCCAGCGTGATCTCCACCTGACCGGGCGGAGTGCGGACCTCGATGACCTCATCCCCAAAAATCACCTCCACGCTGGAGGGAACGTTCTTCAGGAGCACCCTTTCCAGATCGCTGCGCAACAGCTTGATGGGCCAGCACGCTTGGGGCGCCTGACCCGCGAACAGGTCCAGGTCGGCGACGTTGCGCCCATCGCCCCCCACCCAGCGCACACGGGAAATGAGCTCGCCCGCGCTTCGCAGTTGCGGCAGCACGCCCATCTGTCGGGCGCTGGCGAGAGCTTCGGGAGTCAGGTCAACCGCGAATCCTCCGCCTCGGGGTGCGGTGCCCGACTCGATGACCAGGACTTGCCATCCATAACGGCCAAGCTGGGACGCGAGCGTCAGACCGGCCGCACCGGTCCCGCAGATCACCGCTTGCCTACGCTCTCGTGCCATGTTTCAACGATGAAGCCACCGACTCCAATCCCGCTCGCGAACGCGCCGCACCCTGCAGACGCGTTTCCTCGAGGCCCTCAGAGCAACGCCCATGCCCAGCGCATGGCGGCAGTCGCTCGCCGGCGACCAACCGCATTCGGACGCCTGCGAATGCCGCTTATCGCGCACGCGGGCGAGAGCGATGAGCGCTGATTACATGCGCCGCGATAGCCGTGACACAGGCGAACACGGCTTCGATCATGGCCGCGGTGCATGTAAGAAATACTGCATGTGGGGCACCCCGCCTCATGCTGAGCAGTAGCACGTGGATCTGAAAGAACGCCGCTGAACCTCACGCTACATCGTCCGACGGAGGTGGTTCCTCTACCGGCGCGTAGTGGCTCAACCACATGACCTCGCGACCCGTCCCGGCCGTGAGGCGCGCAAGGTGGTCCGAGTATCCAAGGAGGCGCGCGAGGGGGGCAATCACTCGCACGACACCAAAGGAGCGCGTCAGCTCCGAGTCGACGATGATTGCTCCGCGAGCCAACAGGTCGGCTTTGACCGCCGCAAAGTCCGCAGCGCCGCATCTGACACGGACCCCCATGTAAGGCTGTTCGAGCGTTACGCCCCGATGGTAGCGGATGGTCGCAGGGCCTATAGCGACCTGACTACCATAAAACTCCCGCAGCATACCGATAGGATCCTCCAGCGCGGCTTCCGTCTCGGCGCACAACACCAGACCGGCGTGAGTGGCCTCCAGCTGGACGTCCTTCGCGTGCTCCAATATCTGCTGGGCATGCCGCGCAAACTTCAGTTGGAATGGCTCATAGCGGTGGGCGCAGATGCGCTCGAGGGGATACTCAGGAGCCATGCTGTCGATGTGACCGCGGCGCGAGAGTGTCGCCGTGCTCACGTGAGGCCCGGCGGGTGTTGGGATGTCTGGTCCGGCTGCCATGATTCGGTCCTCCGCTGGTTGCTGAAACGGCTGCGCCTGTCGCTGAGAAGGCCTTGGGAGGCTCCGAAAGAGCCGTCCGGCACGATCAAGGCATCGCAGGCAACCTCGTGCAGAACCCGATTGGCGACACTGCCGAGCAACGCTCGGTGCACGCGCCCTCCTCCCCGGGTCCCCATCACGAGCAGATCAGGCCGATACTCCTCGACCGCCCGGCAAATGGCGGGCACGGGCGGAAGCTCTGCGATGGCCACTTCGTAGCGGGCAGGGCTGGCGCTGTGCGACTCGAGCAGACCCCGCACCGAGCTGGCCGCGTGGCGAGTCCAGCCTTCCACATATTGGCTGACGGTCTCGAAATCCGCGGCCACGTAAGCGGACATGCCCTGGTATGGGGGCTCATGCGCGTGCACGATCCGCGCCTCCGCGGCAGGGGTGAGGATCAACGACTCCGCCGCCCTGAGAGCACTCGCGGCGGCGCTCGAGAGATCGACAGCCAGCAGAATCCGCCGATACGCATCAGGCGCCTGAGTGCGCACGACCAGCAACGGGCAGGATCTTCCTGCGAGCACCTTCTCCGCGATCGTCCCCTCCAGGACGTCTCGTAACGGGCGCTTGCGATGGGGACCGAGGATCGCGAGGTCGGCACGCGGGTGCTCGAGCGTTTCCAGGAGCAAGCGCGCCGGGTTGCCCGCTCGCACGGCGATGTTGGGGATTCGTCCCGCCGTCCATTGTGGTGGTCGCCCGAGGGACTTCATCTGTCCCAGCGCGTTCTGCAGGGACTCCTCCAGGTTACTCTCGGGCTCGACGATGTGGAGCAGCGTCAAGTCGGCTTCCAGGTGATCAGCCAATGAGCCCGCGCGTGCCACCGCGGGCTCAGTCTTGGGCAGCAGATCGGTTGCACAGACTATTCTCATCATCTCCTCCGGGATCGAGGGCAGCAGGCTCACGCGAGGGCGCCGGCCGGCATCGCTCGCGCCTGGGTAACGCAGCGCCGGGAAGGTTGACAGACCTTCTCGATTCTCAGGCGCCGCAATCCCCCTGGCATGGTCCACTCGACCTCATCGCCTACGCGGTAGCCGAGCAGTGCGGTGCCGAGGGGTGCCAGTACGGAGATGCGACCTGCGCTGACATTTGCCTGCCAGGGGTATACCAGCGTCAGCTCGCGCCGTTCGCCGCTGGCCAGGTCCAGCACCTTCACTTGCGTGTGCATGGTGATGACGTCGCCCGGCACACGCCCGGTCTCGAGAATCAGCGCGCGCTCGAGCTCCGCGGCAAGCCCGGCAAGATGGTCCTGATCACGGACCGCAGTCGACCTTTCTGCGAGCAGCTCCCGCAACCGCAGCGCGTCGTTCTCGGCAACAAAAATCGGATGGTCCCGCATCGTCCGTCTCCTCCATCAGTAGGTCCTTGGTCTTTCCACGGCGATCATGCGTCGGGCATACTGTTGCATCAATTCGAATTATTCTGTTCTACAGTTCGTATTGCCCTAAGTGCTTCTTCTCATCCGGAGGGCTCGCGATGGCAGTGATCCGGCGGCTGAACTATCAACACCTGCTGTACTTCTGGTCGGTCGTGAAAACCGGCAGCCTGACGCGCGCCTGCGAAGAGTTGGCGCTCTCCGCGCCCACCATCAGCGCGCAGCTGCGCATCCTCGAAGCGCGCCTCGGCGAGAAGCTGCTGGCGAAGGCAGGACGAACGCTCGTCCCTACGGAGGTAGGCAGGCTGGTCTACAGCTATGCCGACCAGATCTTCGGGCTGGGGCAGGAGCTGCTCGAGGCCCTGGAGCAGCGCCCGACGGCCCGGCCGCTGCGCCTGGTGGTCGGGATCGACGATGTTTTTCCCAAAGAGCTCGCCTATCGCATTCTCAAGCCCGCGTTCGCGCTGGGCAGGCCGGTGCGGCTGCTGTGTCGTGAAGGCACCCTCGAGCGGCTCGTTGTCGATCTGGCCGCGCATGAAATCGATGTGGTGCTCTCCGACGCACCGGTCACGCCCAGTCTCAACGTGCGGGCGTACAGCCACAGCCTGGGTACGTGCGAAGTCCTGTGGATGGCCACGCCGACCCTGGCGAAAACCCTGCGCCGCTCGTTTCCGCGATCACTCGATGGCGTGCCCGTCCTGCTCCCGACGGACGACACGGCCATCCGCCGATCGCTCGACCTGTGGCTGGAGAAACACGACGTGCACCCGGTCATGCTCGGCGAATTCGAGGACTACGCCATGCTGCGGGAATTCGCGCGCACCGGACATGGGTTTGCGCCGGTGCCCTCGTTCCTGGAGGAGCAGTTCCGGCGCGAGTACGGATTCGCCCGCATCGGCACCGCCACCGGCATCAAGGGCGAGTTCTACGCGATCTCGGTCGAGCGCAAAATCAAGAACCCCGCCGTGGCGGTCATGACCGAGAATGCGCGCGAAGCGTTTTCGGGTGCGTGACGGCGGGATCGAACCCGACTCAGGAGCGTCGCGCCCTCGCCCGGCCGCTCCCACTCTCTCCAGCTGTGCGATGGCCCGCGGCGGGCTTGGCCGGCTCCTCCGGCGGGGGTACCCAAGGCTTGCCGGTGCGCTCCTCGATGTAGCGACGGATGAGCCGCCGAACCACCTGGGAGGGCGTGGCGTCCTCTTCGGCGCACAAGCGCTCGAAGAAAGCCTTTTTCCGGGGGTCGATCAGGGTAGTGAGTCGGGCAGTGCGGTCTTCGCGGCTCAAGCGGGCTCCAGGGACCTACGATATGTGAGTCGCATTCTATTATAATCCACTGCGTATCCACGTCGCACCCTATGTGATGCCTTATTTCGAGTCACCGCTGAGCCTGTGCTTGGCGCTCCTCACGTTGTGGGGGCTGATCGGGCTCGCCGGATTGCTGCGTCCCGCGAGCCTGGGGTTCGTCGCGCGGACGTTGTTTCCGCTGGGCGCATTGTGCGGCGTCGCACTGGCGATCGTGGCGGGGCTGTCCCTCGCGATGCGGCCGGAGGCGGCGGTCCTGCCGCTCGGCCTGCCCGACCTGCCGATGCATGTGCGCCGGGATGCGCTGTCCAGTGTGTTCCTGTTCCTGCTCGGAGTGGCTTCGGCCGGCATCTCGGTGTTCGCGGCGGGTTACTTCCGTCGCGGACACGGAACCTCGGCCGGCTTGATGTGCCTGCAGTACCACCTGTTTCTCGCGAGCATGGGGTTGGTGCTGCTCGCGGATGACGCGTACACGTTCATGGTGGCCTGGGAGACGATGGCGCTGTCGTCGTACTTCCTGGTAACGACAGAGCACCGCATCCCGGAGATCCGGCGCGCCGGCTTCCTGTATCTGTTGATTGCGCACGTGGGCGCGATCGGCATTCTGTTGAGCTTCGGGGTGATGCAGGGCGGCAGCTGGCAGTTCACGTTCGAGGCGATGCGCCACGCGCATCTGGCCGCCTCCTGGGCCGCAACGGCTTTTCTGCTCGCCCTGTTCGGCTTCGGGGCGAAGGCCGGGTTGGTGCCTTTGCATGTGTGGCTTCCCGAAGCACACCCGGCGGCCCCCTCCCCCGTCTCGGCGCTCATGAGCGGGGTGATGCTGAAAACAGCTGTCTATGGCGCATTGCGAGTGGGTTTCGACCTGCTCGGTACACCGCAGTGGTGGTGGGGATTGGCGCCGCTGGCGGTGGGGCTGTTCAGCGCGATCTACGGCGTCGTGTTCGCGGCCGTTCAGACGGATATGAAGCGGTTGCTGGCCTGGTCCTCCATCGAAAACGTCGGCATCATCTTCACGGGAATCGGCCTCTCGATCGTGTTCACCGGCGTAGGAATGTCCTCGCTGGGCGCCCTGGCGCTCATCGCCGCGCTGTACCACAGCCTGAACCATGCGCTGATGAAGAGCCTCCTGTTCCTGGGCACCGGCGCCGTGCTGCATTCCACGGGTGAACGCAACCTCGGACGGCTCGGGGGACTGATTCATCGGATGCCCTGGGTCGCCTGGCTGACCCTGGTGGGGGCGCTGGCGATGTCAGGGCTGCCACCGCTCAATGGCTTCGTGTCGGAGTGGCTGTTGCTGCAGTCGTTCCTGTTCGCGCATCAGGTGCCTCACTCGTTCATCAGCATGATGCTGCCCCTGGGCGCGGCGCTGATCGCCCTTTCGGCCGCACTCGCCGCCTACGTCATGGTGAAGTTTTTCGGAGTCATTTTCCTGGGGCAGCCACGCGAGCCGGGACTGGCGCGGGCGCGCGATGCCGGCGTGCTCGAGCGCCTGGGGCTTCTGTGGCTGGCCGCCGGCTGCATCGCGTTGAGTCTGTTGCCTACGCAAGTCATCGGCGCACTGGGGATCGTCGTACGACAGCTGAGCGGTGCCACGCTGCCGAGCGTGACGGCTCCCTGGTGGCTCCTGGTGCCTCTGCCGGGAGGTCGAGCCTCCTACTCGGCCCCGCTTTTCCTGATTGCCTTGGCGGGCGTGGTCGCGCTGAGCGTTTGGGTCGTGCACGGGCTGTATCATCGCCGCGTCCGGCGCGCGGCTGCGTGGGACTGCGGCTTCGGAGGCCTGAACGCACGGATGCAGGACACCGCCGAGGGGTTCGGCCAGCCCATTCGCCACATCTTCGGCGCGCTGCTGGCCGTCAGACGGGAGCTACCCTCGTCCTTCGATCGGGAGCCACGCTATCGGGTCGTCGTCGGCGACCGGATCTGGCAGGCGCTGTATGTGCCGTTGGGCGGGTTGGTGCAACGAATCGCAGATGCCCTCGCCTGGCTGCAGCAGGGACGCATCGCGACCTACCTGCTCTACAGTTTCGCGACCCTCGTCGTGCTGCTGGCGCTGATGCTGTGAGACCGATCGAAATCGTGACCCAGGCCCTCGAGCTGGTTGCGGCACTCGCCGCCGCGCCTCTGTTTCTGGGCTGGGTCAACCGCTGCCGGGCGTGGCTGCAGAACCGGCGGGCTCCGAGCCTGTGGCTGCCTTATCGGACCTTGCGCAAGCTGTTCTTCAAGGACGCCGTCATCGCAGAAACGGCCTCACCTCTGTTCCGCATCGCCCCGTACGTCGTGTTCGGGGCGATGGTGGTCGCCGCGGGAATCATTCCCTCCATGGGAACGCGTCTGCCGTTCACGGTCGCGGCCGACGCCATTGCGCTCGTCGGGCTCCTGGCGACCGCGCGCGTATTCCTGGCGCTCGCTGCGATGGACATCGGCACTGCGTTCGGGACCCTTGGAGCCCGCCGCGAAATGATGGTGGGGTTCCTGGCCGAGCCGGCTCTGTTGATGGTGATCTTCGTGGCCTCGCTGATCTCGGCGACGACCGCGTTGCCCGCCATCACGGAGAACCTCGCCACTCAATCATTGGGCTTGTACCCCAGTCTTGCATTCACAGCCGTCGCGTTCACCCTGGTGCTGCTGGCGGAGAACGCGCGCATCCCGATCGACAACCCGGCCACCCACCTCGAGCTGACCATGATTCACGAGGCCATGGCGCTGGAATACTCCGCGCGTCATCTGGCGCTGATGGAGTGGGCCTCGGCGTTGAAGCTGTTCAACTATGCCTGCATCGGATTCGCGCTGTTCGTGCCATGGGGCGTCTCTACCGGTTCGAGCAGCCCCCTGGCGCTGGCGGCTTCCATTCCCCTGCTCGCCGTCAAACTGACGGTCGCCGGCGCCGGCCTGGCCGTGATCGAGACGGTGTCCGCGAAGCTGCGGGTGTTCCGGGCACCGGAGTTCCTGGCGACGGCCTTTCTGTTCGCCGTGCTCGGCCTGCTCGTGCACCTGCTCCTCGGAGGCTAGCAGATGCCCGGCACTCCCTTGGACCTGCAGTTACTGAATCTGTGTGCGGCGCTGCTGCTGCTGCTGTCTTTTGCGATGCTGGCGCAGCGGCGGGTCGTCACGCTCGTCAATCTGCTGGCTACCCAAGGAGCTCTGCTCTTCATAGCGACCCTGCTGCTCGCCTGGCGAACGGGCGAGCACCACCTGTACCTGTCCGCGTTCCTGACACTGGCGCTGAAGGTGGTGTTCCTTCCGTGGCTATTGCATCGGCTGATACGGCGCCTGCAGGTCTACTGGGATACCGAGCCGCTGCTCAATATCCCTGGAACGATGCTGATCGGGCTGCTGGTGGTGGTCTTCTCCTTCGGCCTGGCACAACCGATTTCGGCATTGGCCAGTACGGCGACTCGCAACGCGATCGGGATCGCGGTCGCGGTGGTCCTGCTGTCCTTCGTGACCATGATCACCCGGCGCAAAGCGATGTCCCAGGTGGTGGGCTTCCTGTCGATGGAGAACGGGCTGTTCTTCGGCGCGATGAGCGCGACTTATGGGATGCCGATGATCGTGGAATTCGGGGTGGCATTGGACGTGCTGGTCGCCGTGCTGGTGCTCGGCATCTTTTTCTTCCAGATCCGCGAGCAGTTCGACAGCCTCGACTTGCACCATCTGGAATCCCTCCGCGAGCGCAGCGCGCAAGCGGACTCGCAGACAGCGGCGCTGAAGGAGCACTGATCCGTGGAGATCCTGCTGCTATTGGGAATGCCGGTGTGCGGCGCACTGCTGCTGGGATGGCTGGGAGCGCGCAGCTGGGCACCGGAGTTGAACATCGGCGTGAGCCTGATCACGTTTCTGGCGGCCTGCGCCCTCACTGCACGGGTAGTGACGGCCGGACCGCTGGTAGTGGCACGCGAGCAGTTCTTCATCGACCCCTTCAATGTGTTTCTGGTGACGCTGACCGCGTTCGTGGGACTCACGACGGCGATCTTCTCGCGCCCCTACATGAGGGTGGAGATGGACCATGGCCGGGTGAGCGCGCGGCGCTTGCGGCTGTATCACAGCATGTATCAGCTGTTCATGATGACCATGCTGATCGCGCTGACGACCAACAACATGGGGCTGCTGTGGGT
>Ga0105240_10004576_pt1 | contig 20972 bp, 12 predicted proteins | sample KBSC54metaG_FD_80426 | JGI IMG/M metagenome (GOLD analysis project Ga0105240, IMG submission 80426) | Corn rhizosphere microbial communities from Kellogg Biological Station, Michigan, USA - KBS C5-4 metaG | ecosystem: Host-associated > Plants > Roots > Rhizosphere > Soil | place: Michigan, USA... | reverse complement strand
TCCAGCGGCCGCGTCACCAGCGCCTCGACCTGTTGCGCATCGAGCCCCGGCGCCTCTGTCTGCACCAAGACATGCGGCGGTGCGAAGTCCGGGAACACGTCGAAATGCGCATTGAGCAGTGCGCCGAACCCCAGCATCGCAATGAGTACCGATAGCGCCGTGACGATGCGCGGGTGCGCCAGCGAGGCGCGGACGAAGGCGCTGAGCATCAGTCGGTATCTTCGGCCGAGATGTTGCCCAACCCCTGCAGTGACCACAGCACGCCGGCGCCGTGAACCACGATACGGTCATCGCTATGAAGACCGGTCACCAGCCAGCCGTCGCCGACCGGTTGCAGCAGCGTCACCGTGAGCGGCGCAAATTGCGTATCGCCGTCCTTCGTCTTGTTCGGCAGCGCATGGTAGACATAGACGCCCTGCTCGCCATAGAGCAAAGCTCCATCCGGGACCACGCGACCATCGCGGTCGCTGCCCTCGAGCATGACGGGCAGCTCCGCCCTCGGGCCGAGGCCGACCGGTGGTTGCGGAATTTGCAACAGCAACCCGACGCTCTGCATTTGCTCTGCCGCCTCCGGCAGCGGACCGAGCACGCGCGCCGGGACCCTGATGCCGTCGACATCGACGAGCGCCTGCTTCGGCATCGTCCCCAGGCTATGCCGCCCCGGCAGATCGGCGCGCAGCAGCAGTTGGCGGCCGGCGGCGAGCTCCCCGATCAACCTTGCTCGCTGCGCATCGCTGAGCTTCGCCAGCGGTCCCCAGCGCAGCAGGAATTGGGTCTGCGCCTGGCGGACGCGAACCTGCGCTTCGATCTGCGCCGCCTCGGCCGCCTGCAGCGCTTTCAGCGATGCCCCGGCCCCTCCACGATACAACCGCTTCAGGCGCGAGCTCTCCGCTGCGGCTGCCTGGGCAGTGGCCCGTGAGGAGTCGAGCAGGCCGCCATCGGCCACCAGTTGCGAGGGATCGAGTACACGGCCATAGGCATCGATGCGCTGCGGCGGCTTTGCGGCCGGAGCCGTCGCGATGACGATGCCGACCGCACGCTCCTGCTCGGCATTCAGTGTCGGGAGCGCTTTGCTCTGAGGGGTCGGGGTCGGTTTCGAGTCATCCTCGTCCTGGGCATACAGCGCGGCGGACACGAGGAGCGCGGCGCAAGCCGGCAGCAGCAGGTACTTCAGCGGCCTCATGGGAGGGCTCCGGTGCTGAATTCTCGGTGGCTGGAATTAGGTGTGATCTGGGCGTGCCGCATGCTCAGCTCCGGACCGGAAAGCGGTGCGCGCACGGCATCCTCCAGGGCGTCGCGCGCAGACTGCCAGCGCGCCTGCGTCTGCAGGAGCTCCAGCTGTGCGCGGGTGGCGGCGATGCCGGCGGCAAGCTGCTCGCTCCGGTCAATCGCACCGAGCCTCAAGCCGAGCGTGGCCTGCCGCAATTGCTCTTGCGCACTGTCGAGGCGTTGCTGCGCCGCATGCTCATTGTCGCGGGCAATGGCTTCGGCGCGCTCGGCAGCGGCGATCTGGCCGTAAATCGAGTCCTGCAGCGCCAGCATGCGCTGCCCGGCGAGCTCGCGGCCAGCACGGGCCTCGGCGATCTCGCCCCGATTGCGGTTGAACAGCGGCAAGGTCAGACCAACGTCGAACGGAAACTTATTGATGCCATGATCCCAGTAGTACCCCGGCGTCGGTGTGATCTGCGGATACTGCCGTGCGACCGCCTGACGCAGCTCATTCTCGGCTTCGGCATAGTCATCGATTGCTGCCGACAGGTCAGCGCGCGACAGCAATGCGGTGGTTCGCGCGGCCTGCAGGCTGTCGGCGCCGACGGGTGGCGGCGCGCCCCAATCCGGCCAGTCGAGCTGCAGACCATCGAGTGCCTGCGGCGGTACGCCCAGAGCTGCGGCGGCATCGCTTTGTGCACTCTGCGCCTCGGCGCGCGCCTCGCCCTGCTGCTGCTGCGCCTGTAAGAGCGCATCCTGCACTGCCACCAAGGTTGCAGGTGCGTCCTCTCCGGCTTGCACACGGGCGCGCTGCTGCTTCAGCAACTGCCGCTGGTCACCGATCAGCGTGTCCAGCAGCGCGCGGCTGCGCATTGCGCCCTGCCATTCCGAGAGCGCGGCAATCAGCTCATTGCGCACCGTCCAGGTCGCACCCATCAATTGCCAGCGTGCGTGGCTCGTGGCGATCTGTGCCTCCGAGATTGCCAGGCGCTGAAGCGTCGGTGAGCGCAGCGGCAGCTCGAAGCTTACGCCGTACAGCCAAGGCCTGACGTCATTCAGCGCGTACTCGCTCTGCAACTCAATGGTCGGATTCGGCCTTTCACCGGCCGTGATCTGATGCGCCAGAGTGCGCCCAACCTCGGCACGCGCGACGGCCAGCCTCGGATTGTCGGCGAGCGCGACGGCCAGAAGATCAGCCCGGTTCCAGCGCGCCGGCGGCCATTGCGCCGGTGGCCGTGGCAAGAGGTCAGTGACCGCATCCCGCAGCGCGGGTGCATCGAGGCGTCGCGCCGCAAACGTCCGCACACTCTGCCGCGGGTGCAGAGGCCGAGCGTGGTAGCTCACACAGGCGCCGAGCCACAGGGCCACCAGCAGCACTGCGCATATGAGCCGCAACGAGGCCCTCGTCAGCCAGGACGCCGGCCGTGACTGTGCGCCGGTTGCCCAAGACTGTACCCCTGGAATCATTTTTACGAGTTCTGGCCCGCTCGGCAGTGCTCTCTGCGCCCTTGGGCACATAGGTTACAGGGCATTGCAGGCACTTGGGTACCCGTTCCGGCACCCGCCCGGCAGCGGTAGGCGCCGTGACGGTAGTGTTCCAGAAAGTGGACGGCCGGCCAAGGAGCGTATTCCTGGATTGTCGTGACATCACCCGGAGCATGTTCGGTCCCGGTCGTAGAGATCCCCGTACGCTCATGTGCGCTCACCTCCCGCAGCCCTCTGTGTAGCGCAAATCCCGAGAACATCAGCAGCCGCCTGGCCAGACCGGTTATAGTCGTCGCGCCGAAAACTACAAGCGGTCGCAGTGGTCGAGTGTCAGGTATGGACCAGATCGACAGGGCGAGACGGGACAACGAGTCAATCCAGTATCGTGGGCCTTCGACGATGCCCGCCACGGTACCTCTCATTCCCATCCGATCGGTGGTTCTCACCGCTCCCTTGCGGGCGGGTATCGATTGTGCGCCGAGCGCTCTGCCGATAACCGGGCGCGACCTGATTTTTCGCGCCAAGAGCGGTCGTTGGCAACTCTCCGTTCAACTGAATGACAGCAGTAGTGGCGCTGAGAGAACCGAGCTCGTCCACTCGAGGTTCTTTCAGTGCGTGATCGGTGACTTCGAGGAGGCGAACGCCGCCGGTCCGGCGGCGCCCCACGCGAATTCCACGGTCATCACCGTGGATTTGGAAAGGTCCGTCGCCACCATTTCGACCTCTCTCACGGGCTTGCCTCCCCTCTTTGCGTTGCGGGAGCATCAACAGACCCACTTCTCGAGCCCGTTCATTCCGGAGGCTGCCCGCGGGAGCCTCACTCCCGATGTGAACGGAATCGCAGATACCTTGCGCTGGGGCCACCCGATAGACGGCCGAACCTTGTTTGCCGAGCTCTCGGTGATCCCGTCTGCCTCCACGATCATGGTGGATGAGCACGGACGAGTATCGAATGCGCTGCGCATTGAAGATCTCAGCTTCGATGACATTCACTCGCTGACACGCAAGGAGCTCATCGAGGAGCAGCTGTGCGCGTTCGACAGATCGGCGGGACGTATCCGCTCGGAGCGTGCGTTCGTCAGCTTGAGCGGCGGTCTCGATTCGCGGACCCTGCTGGTCGGCCTCATCAAGCACGGTCGCAGCATACCGTGCGTGACGATGACCGGCCCCGCGCTCAATCTGGACGATCGCCTGGCCAAGGCATTCTGCGCGGCTCACGGACTGAAGCATGAGACGGTGACCTTGGGTGATGGCTTCCTGCGATCGCTCCCGGAGCTGGCCCTGGACGCCGCCGAGCTGACCGGCGGCACCTCCTGCCTCAGCCAAACGGCCGACCTCTACCTCTACGCGGCGCTGGGTCGCGCGTATGCGGCGCGGATCTCGGGGAATCTCGGCAACCAGGTGGGCCGCGGCGGGGTGGAGAGCCTCAGCGCGTACAGCCCCACGCCCGAAGTTTTCAGCCCGCCCGTCCGCGAACACCTCACCGTCAGAGCGAAGGCGCCATGGTTCATCGAGCGGTTCGCCGCCCGCGACTACGGCGATGTGCTATTCGGAGAGGAACTGGCCTACGGGTCGATACCGAACTACGTGGTGGGTAGCTCGCAGGCGCTCCAGTTGACCCCTTACGCCGATCGGCGCCTCCTGCAGCTCTCTCGCGCTGCACTGGCACGCAACACGGACCTGAGACAACCGACGGTCAGAATGCTTCGTGCCCGCGACCTGCGTCATCGATTCGCCGGAACGCGGAAATCCCTGTCCTTTCAACGGCAGTTCCTCATGAAGCACGACCTCAAGGGCCGCGACGTGCCCATCAACTGGGGATGGTATGCCTCGGGCGGTTGGTCTCCCAAATGGGTCCTATCTGCTGCCACGAGCGCGGCTGATGCCGCGCTCATCAAATTGAGCAGGAGCCCCACACCTGCCGGCGCGGTCGCGAAACGGACACTCCAGAGAGTCCGCCATCCCTCGACACTCGTCGACTGGCCATCCGTGCTCAAGCAGGAGCTGCGCACATTGGCGCTCGACACTTTCGACTCACAGGCGGTCAGAAATTCAGGCATATTCGATAACGAGGCCCTCAACACGGTCCTGCGCAATCACTTCGCCGGCGGCGCAGACAACCACCACACCATATTCCGGTGTCTCGAGATTTCCCTTGGCCTCTTCGCCCGGTCGTCCCGTCATTGATACCTCAGAGCTCTGGACGGCAGATGCCGGCTATAGGTCGCTGCTCGCGTAAGGCAACTTGCCTGGAGTTGGGCCGAGCGCGTTGAACGCCGCCTGCGGCAGCAGCGGAACCTTTTCCCGGCGCTGGCGTTAGCACAAGTCCCCTCCCAGGTGTGTCATGGGCGACGGCGTTCGACGGCGCGATGTCTTGACCGGAGCGGCGCTCGCGCTAGTCAGTGGAGCCGCGGCGCGAGCGGGCGTCATCAAGGGCGACCTTCCGTGGCGGCCGGATGCGGTCTCGCCGCCACCACGGGTCGAGCCCGGACCGTGGCAGTTCTTCACACCCGAGGAGCTGCCCACCATCGAGGCTTTGGCCGATCGCATCATCCCGCCCGACCCGGAAACTCCGGGTGGTAAGGACGCGGGCTGCGTCGTGTTTCTCGACCGACAACTAGCGGGAGCATACGGCAGCGCGGAGGGTCTCTACGACCGTGGCCCCTTCATTCAGGGCGTGGAACAGCAGGGCCCGCAATCCTCCAAGACGCCGGCACAGACCTATCGTGCGGCTCTCCAGGCGCTCGATCAGTACTGCCGGGACGGAGGCGGCAACGGCATACCGCGCGGCCGGCGCTTTGCCGAGCTTGCGCCCAATGAGCAGGATGAGGTGCTGCATGGGCTCGAAGGCGGCACCGTGCACTTGCCCGGGCTCGAGGCGAAACACTTCTTCATCACGCTGGTGAAGGACATCCAGGACGGTTTCTTTGCCGATCCGATCTATGGCGGCAACCGTGATATGTGCGCCTGGAAGATGATCGGCTTCCCCGGTGCCCGCTACGACTATCGCGATTGGGTGAGCCGTCACAATGAACGTTACCCACTGCCACCCGTCAGCATTGGCGGGCGCGCAGAGTGGACGCCGCGGCAACGGTGAGTCAGGCGATGCCCCGCAGACTTTCGCATAAGGACGTGGCCATCGTGGGACTGGGATGGACCGGCTCGATCCTGGCGAACGAGCTCACGGATGCAGGTCTCGAGGTCATGGCGATTGAGCGCGGACCGTGGCGCAACACCGCCACGGACTACCCCCCGAACTATGCGCAGGATGAGCTGCGCTACCGCATCCGTCACGAGCTCTTCCTCAGACCGTCACAGACCACCTTCACCTTCCGCAACAAGATGAGCGAGACGGCCTTGCCCATCCGTAATTGGGGCGCATTCATGCCCCCCAACGGGGTGGGTGGCGGCGGCGTGCACTGGAACGCGGAAACCTGGCGTTTCCTGCCCAGCGATTTCGTGTTGCGCACCCATCTCACCAAGCGCTATGGTGCGCACTTTCTGCCCGCCGACATGACGATCCAGGACTGGGGCGTCACGTACGCGGAGCTCGAGCCGCATTACGATCGCTTCGAATATCTCTGCGGCACCTGCGGTCAGGCCGGAAACCTGCAGGGCAAGATCCTGGAGGGCGGCAACCCCTTCGAGGGGCCGCGCTCCCGTCCCTATCCAAACCCGCCGCAGACGCAGCCCTTCAGTCATACCCTCTTCGCGCAGGCGGCGCGCCAGCTCGGCTACAAGCCGTTTCCACAGCCTTCGGGCAATCTCTCGCAGGCGTATCGCAATCCGCTCGGAGTGCGCCAGGGACAGTGCAGCTACTGCGGCTTCTGCGAATGGTTCGGCTGCGGCAACTACTCGAAGGCGAGCCCGCAGACGACCATCCTGCCGGTGCTCGTGCGCAAGCCCAATTTCACGGCGCGTGATCAGTGTGAGGTCACGCGGATCAATCTCGATCCGAGCGGGCGCCGGGCCACCGGCGTCACCTTCGTCGATGCCACCGGTCAGGAATGGGAGCAGCCCGCGGACGTGGTGCTCCTCTGCGCCTACACCATATTCAACGTCCAGCTGTTGCTGCTATCGAACATCGGGCAACCCTACGATCCGCTCGCCAACCGCGGGGTCATAGGCCGCAACTTCACGCACCAGACCATCTCCGATGTCGTGAGCTTTTTCGATCCCAAGAAGTTCATCTTCAATCCCTTCATCGCCTCCGGTGCGATCGGGATGTGCATCGACGAGTTCAACGGCGACAACTTCGATCACGGTCCGCACGGCTTCGTCGGCGGTGGCTACATGGGACAGGTGCAGACGAACGGTCGGCCCATCGAGACCACACCCGTGCCGCCCGGCACCCCCAAATGGGGAACCAAATGGAAGCAGGCGGTCAAGGAGAACTACCTGAGCGCCACCAAGCCCGGCACGGGGGTTCACGGCAGCATGTACAGCTACCGTGACGTCTACCTGGACCTCGATCCCTCGTACAAGGATCGATTCGGCCGGCCGCTGGTGCGGATCACCATGGACTTCCACGAGAATGAGCTCAAACAGAACCGATTTCTGACCGATCGCTTCGCCGAGATCTTCCAGGCCATGGGCGCGCGCCAGATGGACAAGCAGTACCGCAGGGCGCCCTACGACATTGCCGACTATCAGACCACCCATCTCTGCGGCGGAGCGATCATGGGTACCGATCCGAAGACGAGCGCGCTCAATCGTTACCTGCAGAGCTGGGACGTGCCGAACCTCTTCGTGATCGGCGCCAATGCCTTCCCGCAGAACGCAGGCTACAACCCGACCGGCACGGTCGCGGCGCTCGCGTACTGGTCCGCGGAAGCGATACGCAGCCGCTATCTCAAGAGTCCCGGTCCGCTCGTGCAGGCGTGAGCACGTGTTTGATCGCGGCCGCACGTCCCTGTTGGCGATGGCCCTGCTCGCAGGGTCATTCTCGGCTTGCACTCCCGCTGTGTATGGCGACGGCTACCGCGATCGGCAGAACGTCGATCTGGTCGAACGCGGACGTTATCTCGTAACGCTCGGCGATTGTACCGCGTGCCACTCTGATCCGACGCGAGCCGACAGTCCATTTGGCGGCGGCCACGCCGTTCCTACGCCCTTCGGCAAGCTGCTCGCGCCAAACATCACGCCCGATCCCCAGACCGGAATCGGCAAGTGGACGGCGCAGCAGTTCGACGACGCAGTCCGTCGCGGACGGATGCCTGACGGGAGGCGCCTCTACCCGGCCATGCCGTACCCTTATTTCGCCCGCATGTCCGCAGACGACGTGCGGGCCATGCGGGCGTATCTCGATACCGTAACGCCGGTGCACCACGCGGTAGTCTCCGATCAGTTGCCTTTCCCGTTATCGATTCGGGCGATCATGATGGTGTGGAATTGGCTGTATTACCGGCCGGGCGAGTGGCAGCCTCGGCCCGACAGATCCGCTGCGTGGAATCGAGGAGGTTACATCGTCGAGGGGCCCGGGCACTGCGGTGCCTGTCATACTCCGAAATCCTTCCTTGGCGGCGACAAGCGGCGCCACGAGCTGCAGGGCTACTCGCTTCAGGGCTGGTTCGCGCCCGACCTCACTGGCGATCCTGCGCACGGCCTGGCGGCCTGGAGCCTCCAGGATATCGCCGAGTACCTCGAGACCGGCCATAACCGCTTCGATGCCGCATCGGGACCCATGGCCGAAGAAGTGGAGCACTCGAGCTCAGGAATGACAGCACCGGACCTGGCGGCGATCGCCACGTATCTCAAGAGCCGGGAAAGTGTATCCAAAGCCCAGACAGCGTCGCCGGCAAACAGCCCGGTGATGCTGGCGGGTGCCGCCATCTATCGCGACGTCTGCGCGGGGTGCCACAAGATCGACGGCAGCGGTATTCCGTACCTCATCCCCGACCTCGCCGGCTCCGCCGCGGTCGCCTCCCGCGAGGCGACGAGTGTGCTGCAGGTGATTCTGCATGGCGCTGCAAGCGCTGCGACCCGGGAGGAGCCCACCGGGCCTCAGATGCCTTCCTATGCATGGCAACTCACCGACGCGCAGGTCGCAGCGGTAGCCACCTACGTGCGTAACAGCTGGGGCCATGCGACCGGTGCGGTACCGGAACCCGCCGTGAAGCGCCTTCGCAAGAGCAGCCAGAGCCGTGACTAGCAGGACTGCCCCCTCCTGACCAAACACGATCGCCGGCAACGGCGGCGAGGGACCGTTCCTATCCTCGCCGGTCATTGCTCATGGGGTACTCTTCATCGGCTGCGATGACGGGAACGTCTATGCGTTCGACTGAGCGGCGCTGAACTCGTACAGCACGATACCGGCCGGAGCGGCCGTAATGCTCGTCGCCGTCGGATCGAAGCTGCCTTGTCGGATGACGACCTCAGGCTGTTTGCCGACACTGTTCTGCGCATCGAGACCCGGAGCAACCAGCTTCCAGCAGCGCCCCCTCGCGGCTTTCCGCACTCCTTGCACCGCCAGGTGCAATGTGTGGGCTTCTTCGGTCGCGTTCACCACCGCTATGATCAGCGCCCTGCGGTCGGCGGTAAGCGCCGCCGATACGTCGAGCGGCCAAGTGCCGCTGCCGGTGTTGACTTTGGGCTGATCACCTCCGACCGGATACTTCGGCGGTGGCACCGGCGAGTTTCCGGTCACGGACACCGGAATTTTGCCGAAATGCCTGTTATAGAGCTGGAAGACTCGCCCATAGGCGTTGACGACCGAGCGCGTGCGGTCGAAGCTCAGCCAGTTCGTTGCCATGGTGAAGGCCGCCATCTCGATGAAATCGGAATGGCGAAAGAACTCGTGGAACGCCCGGGCGATCGCCAGACAGCCCTTCAGGTCCGGCTGGAAATGGTAGGCCCACTCGTCGAAGAACACCTTCACCTTGCCTCGCTCGAGCTCGGGGAAGCGCTTCTTGTACTCCTGCCAGCAGTCGGCCATGGTGGCCACGCGCTGTGCGGGCGCCTGCGCCCATTCCGGCAGCGTCTGCGTGATGTCCTCGTTCTTGCCGGTGGTCAGGTTGAAATGCTTGTTCTCCGGCGGATAGGCATGCGTGGCGAGCGCGTCAAACTTGCCCCAGCAATGCTGCAACATTCCGCCGGCCCAGTCGCGGTCCGAGCCGTACGGGACGAGCGGACTGCCGGAATTCTCCAGGATGCCTTGTCCCGTCGTCATTTCATCGACGAAGCCGCCCGGAGCGATGATGTAGATCGACGGGTCGGCCTTGCGCATCGCATCGGCGAACAGATTGTGCTTGATGACGTACTGGTCGAGCGCCATGTGGCCGAGCTGCCAATGCCCGTACATCTCGTTACCCACGTTCCAGTAGCGCACCATGTAGGGTTCGCGATGCCCGTTGGCGGCGCGCATCGCACCCCACTGTGTGCTCGGAGCGCCGTTGACGTATTCGACGAGCTCCGCACCGGAGCGCGGCTCGCCGAAGCCGGTATTGACGCACCATTCCGCTTCTATGCCGAGAATCTCCCGGCACATCTGCAACAGCTCATCCACACCGACATCATTGGGCTGCACGGCGTGCCATTGGGGATCCATTACCGGCGGGCGCTTGTCCGGATCACCGATCGTGTTCTTCCAGTCATAGCCCGAGACGAAATTGCCGCCCGGCATCCGCAGAATCCTGCAGTCCATCTCCTTCATGAGCGCCATGGTATCGGCGCGGAATCCCCGGATGTTGTCAGCCGGCATCAGAGATACCGCACCGACGCGGAACAAGCCGGCGCCCTTGCCAACGATCTCGAACCGGCCCTCAGTGGTATCGGCATGGCAGGCGAACTGCAGCGGTACCACCGACCAATCCCGGCCGGCGGGAATGCGCACGGTCTGCCGCTCCTGCGCCCCTTCACCCCAGATCAAAGTCGCGGAAAGCTCAGCGGCCGGATCGGCTGCCAACACGGCGCGGCCGGTGTATGCCTTCCGGGCCAGCGAAAGGCCGGATTGAGCGATGCCACGCGGGCTTGCTCCTGCCAAATGCACGACGGGGCTGTGCCTGCCGACATAAGGCGCGCTGCTGTCCATGGTGATGCCGGCATCCGGGCCGACCGGCACCCATTTGTTCGGCTGCGGCATCATCCGGCGCACGAAGCCTTCCGGTTGCGGCAGCGGCTTGGAGTCGACCGCATGGTAAAACTTGCGGTCATCGAGCACCTCGCTCCATAGGCTGTAGTTGATCAGATTCGCGATGTGCTCGACGAAACCGCCATAAATGTAGTCCGAGATCGGGTGGCCGCGTTTGCCGGCATCGACGACTGCGGACAAGCCGCCTGAAGCCGCGGCCGCCGGCACCGCCGACGTCAAAGTGAGAGCGAGGGAAGCCTTCAGCGCCGCGCGCCGGGATATGAGCAGGTCTTTCATCATGTAGTTGTCCCGATGAGTGTTGTCTCAATAAGGCCTTTGATGCTGAGTGATCAGCGGCCACGCGTCCGTACGGAACGGACTGGCAGGTAAACCGGCGCCGTTGAATAAAGTGGCTGCGGGATTCGACTGCCAGGCATAGCGCGCCTGTGTGGGGTGCGGCACCTCCGGCGCGGAGACGATCACCGTTGTGCCCTGAATGCGAGCTTCTGCCCGACGCCATTGCCGATCGCGCCCGGCAATGATGAAGCCTTCCAGCCTGCCTCCCTTCGCCACCAAGCCACCATCCGCATTCCTGAACCGGAGCCGGATCGAATGCGCCAGCCGCTCGATTGACGCCACGGTCGGCCCGGAGTCGACCACATGTATGCCGTAGTAGCGGGCGAGCGCGCAGCGCGCCAGGCGCTCGCCCACCGGCTGCTTGTTTCCGGGATGGAGACTGTTGGCATCACCGGCATCGATGGTCACCGCGAGACAGGAATGGGGAACTGTCGCCGCGACCATCGACTGTGACTCCCTGATGTCTGCCCATCCATCATCGGTGCGTGTGGCGCTGCGGGCGCCAAAAGCCGGCAGCTGTACGATGTAGAAGGGAAAGTCGCCCTGCCCGAAGAGCCGCCGCCAGCTGTCGATCACCAGCGGCAGCAGCTTGCGATACTCATAGCCGCGCGGGGAGTTCTGCTCGCCCTGGTACCAGATGGCCCCGGTGATCGACAGTGGCGCAATGGGCACGAGCATGCCGTTGTAGAGGACAGTGGGCATCACCGGCCAGTTTGCGAAGTGAAGCGGCATCGGATGCGGTGGACGCGCATCGACACTGATCTTCCCCTGCCAAGCTCCGGCGAGCGGAATGACGGTGTGGTCTGCGAGCGTGAGCCGCAGGTCCGAGGGCTTACCCAGAAAGCCCCCGTGCGGCTCAGTCTTGAAGATGCGCAGCGCAATCAGGTTACGACCCCGTCTGAGCGCATCGACAGGAATGCTGTAGATGCGGGGATGCTCCACCCAGGCGCTGGCGCCGACGGGGATCCCATTGACGTATACCGAGTCCATTCGCTCGACCTCGCCCAATGAAATGAGCGTCGGTCCCTCGAGCGGCCGGCGCGGCAGGGTGATCTCCTTCCGGAACCAGGCGACTGCGGGTGTGACCGGAACTCCGAGCTCGGCGAAGCCTCCCGGAAGGTGCACCGTCTTCCACCCGGAGGCCCGGTAACCGGGAGAATCCCATTTCTGCTTCAGTCCAATGTCGTATCGGTCATACCAGGGCATGATGTAGTTGCCGTATGCGGGCTGACCCTCGCTCGCGAATTCTGCGAGCTTTGCCAACGGGACGTCGTAATCGTGAAGCCGCCCAAGGGCCGCAGCGCTGGCCCACGTCTCGCCTGCGGAGCCGCCAACGGAGTCCACGACCAGGCCCACGGGAACATGAGTCTGCTGCTCGAGCTTCCGGCCAAAGTAAAAGGCAACGGCGGAAAGCTCGAGCGCCGTCCGCGGCGAAACGACCTTCCAGGTACCCTCGAGCGTGTGCGCAGGCCGGTAGGCAGTATGTTCGGCGACCGTGAAGTAGCGTATGTCCGGGTAATCCGCCTGCTGGGCGACGTCCGTGGCATTGTCGGTGAAGCGCAGCGGCAGCTCCATGTTGGATTGTCCGCCGCAGATCCATACATCACCTACCATCACGTTGCGGAACCGGACGGTCCGCCGTCCATCGGTGACCTTCATGGTGTATGGGCCGCCGGTTGCCGGCGGCGTAAATGTCATTTGCCAGTGGCCGTCGGGACCTGCAACGCCGCTGACGCCCTTATCCGCGATCTGCACCCGGATCGGATCCCCGGGTCTCGACCACCCCCAGATCGTGTCGGGCTTTCCCCTCTGCAACACCATGTTGTCAGCGAACATCGTGCTGACGAGCGGCAGCGACGCTGCCGTCGCTTCATCGCGGCTGCCCCGCAAGCCGTCGTGCCGGGCCGGCCTCGATACGCAGCCCGCGCCAGCGAGGAGAGCTACCAGGGCGGCGAGGAGCAAAGTCTCTTTGCAGTGCTTCACTCTCGTTGCGCTCTCGTCTCGCCTCTCGCCGGATACGCCTCAGGCGCCCCACTGGATCACGGCGTAGGACCGCGGCGGCAGCTCGAGACGTGTGTTGGCGCCACGTGTCACGGGTCGCGGCAGCTGTGTGGGATGCACGCGCTGCGGGGCATCGAAATCGTTGCGGGCATTGAGGTCACCCCCGGTGAGCACGAGAGCAACCTGCACGGGGCCAGGGGCTTTGGCCTCCCAGACGATCTCGATGGGGCGCGCGGCCGAGAGGTCGCGATTGAGAATGAATAATGCAGTCTCGCCGGTGCGCCGCGAGACCGTCCCGGCCGCATCGATGAAAGGCACCGGCTTCGTGTCGGGCAGCTCGTAGGTCGGAGCGGCCACCAGAAGATCCAGGACCGAGCCGCGCGCGAGCTCGAGAGCCCAGCGATAAGGAAAATAGGTAGTCTGCAGAAAGAGTCCCTTCCGGTCGGTCATGATCGGCGCGTGCGCGTTCACGAGCTGCGAGAGACATCCGATCCTTACCCGGTCCGCATGTCTCATCAGGGTATTGAGCAGCCCGCCGACGAGCAGCGCATCCTGCAGGTTGTAGTTCACTTCGCGCAGATGGGGCGCGACCTGGCGCGCCCCGTCGTTGACCAGAGTCCCGTACAGGACATTCCACTCATCGTACGAGATCCACAACGTCTTCGAGGAGCGTTTGCGAGCACGGACGTAATCGCAGACATCGATAGTCTCGCGAATCTGCCGCTCCATCTCGAGATTGAGCGCCACGTGCTTCTCGCTGCGCCGAGCCGGCTGATCGGGCGCGGCCCCGAAGTACCCGTGTATCGAGATTGCATCCACATGCTCGTAGCACTGATCGAGCACCTGCCGGTCCCACTGAAGATAGGTCGGCAGCCCCGTCCAACTCGAACCGCAGGCGGTGAGAAACACCGAAGGGTCCACGGCCCGCATGCGCTGGGCTGCCTCAGTCGCCTTGCCTCCATACTGCCCGGCGCTCATGTGGCCGATCTCCCACGGCCCGTCGAGCTCGTTCCCGAGTCCCCAATAACGCACGTTGTAGGGTTGCGAATGCCCGTTCTTGCGGCGCAAGTCGCTCCAGCGGGTACCTCCGGGGAAATTACAGTACTCCACGAGCGCGGCGGCTTTCTCGGCCGTGTCGCTGCCGAGATCCACGGTCATCAGCGGCTCGGCACCGGCGGCTTTGCACCAGGCCAGAAACTCGTCCGTGCCAAAGCGATTGGTCTCGATCGTGTTCCAGGCCTCATCGAGCACCCGAGGTCGCTGCTGGACCGGCCCTACGCCATCGAGCCAGTCATATTGCGAAAGGAAGCTCCCTCCGGGACCGCGAATGAGAGGTACGCCGAGCGTACGCACCGCCGAAAGCACGTCCGTGCGAAATCCCTGCGCATCTGCAAGCGGCGAGCCAGGCTCAAAAATACCGTCATAGATGGCACGGCCCAGATGCTCGAGAAACGAGCCGAAGACCGTCCGCTGAAGCGGGCCGATGGTCCTACGGGAGTCGATGTAGATCCGCGCCGGCTCCTTTGCAGGCGCTGCGAATGCCAAGCGGCTGCGCAGTGCGCCCGCGGGCACCGCCAGGCCGGCAACCGATGCCTGGCGGAGAAATCGGCGTCGGGAAGATGAGAGCACCGTCGCGAGCCCGGGACTCATTCGCGGCCGGCGCGAAGCAGCCTCGGAACGAAGTCGTTCGAGTCTCTACGCCATGTCAGCCATTCATGCGCCGTACCGGGCGACTGGTAAAACACGTGCCCGATATGCACACCGCCGGCAAGCAGTGCTCCAGCGCCGTTCTCGAGAAATGTCCTGCGAGAGGATGGCTTTATCACGCGGTACGCTCCCGGCTGATCCAGAAGGCCGGTCTGCCTCTGCAGCCACGGACCGGCGGCCATTTAACTCAGACAATAGCAGAAGCCGCCCGTCCACGGCTACGGGTCGCTGCACCCGGCGGCGGAGTTCGCACCACCGCCGCCGAATGCCCGTCCACGGGGATGCAACCCATGCCCGGAGCTTGTTATGCTTGAAGCAGAGGCTACTGAATTGCCGATCCATTGATGCCCCGATCCGCAGAGGTAGATTCGTCCACATGATCGTGATGAACCGTCGCGAGCTGCTCCGCGGCGGCGCCGCCGCAGTCGGGCTGTGCTCTCTGGTCGCCCGCAAGCTGCTCGCCCGCGGAATCGAAGGAGCGTCCGCACCGCAGCATGCGCAATACGGCTTTGCAGCCGTCGCTCCGCGCGAACGCCTACTCCTGGATTTCGATTGGAAGTTCGTTCTGGGCCACGCCGGCGATCCGTCGCGTGATCTCGGCTTCGGGGCCAACCTGGAGGAGCTCTCCAAGACGGTCGGCTTCGACTTCGCGACGGAGAAATTCGACGATTCCCGCTGGCGCTCGCTCAACCTGCCGCACGACTGGGCCGTCGAGCTGCCCTTCGTGCACGATGAGGCGCTGCGAAGTCACGGCTACAAGCCGCTCGGCCGGAACTACCCGGAAACCTCCATCGGCTGGTATCGGCGCGGCTTCGATATTCCCGCCGGCGACTTCGGGCGTCGGATCGTGCTCGAGTTCGACGGTGCCTTTCGCAGTGTACTCGTCTTCCTGAACGGCTCGCTCATCGGACGGCACGACAGTGGGTACACCCCATTTCGCTTCGACATCAGCGACTTCGTGAACTACGGCGGGCGCAACATCCTGGTCGTGCGGGTGGACGCCACTTCCGGCGAAGGCTGGTTCTACGAAGGTGCCGGCCTCTATCGCCATGTCTGGCTGACGAAGACCGAGGCACTGCACCTCGCCGCGTGGGAGACCTGTGTCCGGACGGATGTGAGGCCGGATGCCGCGGTTTTGTCGCTCGCCACCGTGGTGGAAAACCAGGGGATCGCGACCGCCGATGCGAGCGTGCGCTGGAAGATTCTCGATGCGCAGGGTCGAATCGTCGCCACCGCTCGCTCGAAGCCGCAATCCGTCACACCTGCCGGCAACGTCGCATTCAAGGCGCGAGTCCGGCTGGAATCACCCGCGCTTTGGGCGCCCGAGACTCCCTATCTGTACTCCGCGCTCGTGACGGTCGAAAGCGGTGGCCGGGCACAGGACGCGGAGCGCGTTGCCTTTGGCGTCCGTACGATTGCCTTCGATGCGGCCAAGGGATTCTTCCTCAACGGCAAGTCCGTCAAGATCAAAGGGACCTGCAACCACCAGGACCATGCGGGCGTGGGCGTGGCGCTTCCGGACGCTCTTCAGTGGTACCGCCTCTCGGTACTGCGCGCCATGGGATCGAACGCAGTCCGCACGTCGCACAACATGCCGACACCGGAGTGGGTGGCGGCCTGCGAGCGCATGGGCATGATGATGATGTGCGAGACGCGCAGGATGAGCTCGACCCCCGAGGGCCTCTCCGACCTCGAGGTCATGATCAAGCGCTATCGCAACTCGCCCGCGATCATTCTCTGGTCCATGGGCAACGAAGAGTGGGCGCTGCAGAACTCGCCCGAGGGCGCGCATATCGTCGCCAGCATGGTCCGCCGGGCGCACGAGTTGGACCCGACACGGCCGAGCACCGCCGCAGTGAACGGCTCCTACCGCGGAGGCGTATCCAGCACACTCGACGTCGAGGGCTTCAACTACAACCTGGGCGCCATCGATGCCTACCATCGAGGTAATCCGCGGCAACCGCTCGTCGGCTCCGAAACCGCCAGCACGATTTGCACGCGCGGGATCTATGAGACCGACCCGCTGCGCAACTGGGTCAGTGCCTACGACGTGAATCATACCTCCTGGTCGGAGCTCGCCGAGGAGTGGTGGAAGTTCTATGCCGCGCGCGAGTACCTGCCCGGCGGGTTTGCCTGGACGGGCTTCGATTACCGCGGTGAGCCCACTCCGTACGGTTGGCCGTCCATCAACTCCCAGTTCGGCATCGTCGATACCTGCGGCTTCCCGAAGGACAACTTCTTCTATTACAAGAGTTGGTGGGGTCGGGAGCCGGTGCTGCATCTTTTCCCCCACTGGAACTGGGCACAACGCCTCGGCGAGCCGGTGTCCGTCTGGGTGCACACCAATCTCGAGGAAGTCGAGCTGTTCCTCAATGGCCGCAGTCAGGGCAGGCGCAGGGTCCAGTCGCTCACCCATCTCGAGTGGCAGGTCAAATACGAGCCCGGGGTGATAGAGGCGCGCGGCATGAAGAATGGCATGATCGTCATGACGACCCGGCGCGAGACCACCGGCGACCCGGCAACTATCCGGCTGAGCTGCGACCGCAGCGAGATCGCCGCCGACGGCGAGGACATCGCCATCGTGCGCGTGGAGGTGCTCGACAACAAAGGTCGGACGGTGCCGACGGCTGTCAACCTCATCAGGTTCGAGCTCAGCGGCGAGGGAACGCTGCTCGGCGTCGGTAACGGCGACCCCAACTGTCAGGAGTCCGACAAGGCGCCGATGCGCAGCGTCTTCAACGGGCTGGCGCAGCTCATCGTGCAGGCCACCCGAAACCCGGGAGCCCTGGTGATCGAAGCGTACGCCGAGGAGTTTCCTGGCCCGAAGCTGCCGAGGACGAGGCTTGCGATCACCACGCGCAAGTCGCCGTCGCGGCCTGCGGTTGCCTGAGTTGATGCGAGGCTCTCATGCGGCAGGGCCAATTCTCCCCTGCACCACATTACGTACGCTCTGCACCTGGACGCCACCTTGCTACGAACGGCTCATGGATTTCGAATCCCACCGCAGTCGAATTAGGTCATGAACGAGCTTCAGTCCACACGGCCTGCCGGCGCTCGCGGGCACAGCCACCCGTTATACGTCAACCACTCCAAAATGGGTTCTTGCCAACGGTCGCGCGGCATCAGAAAAAAGCCGTGCTGCCCTTTCTCGAAGAACCGCGCTTCGACGGGAACACCCGCGTGGCGTAGCGCCTCAAAGAATACGACGCTGTTCTCCGGATCGACCAGCCGGTCGTCGGCCGCATCAAGGATCAGCGTGGGCGGCGTCTCCCGGGTCACCTGCAGCTCGCTGGAAAAAAACCGGACCTGGGATTCCGATGGGTGCGGTCCGAGCAACGCCTCCCGCGAATCCATATGCGCGATCTTAGCGTCCATACTGATCACCGGGTATACGACGATAAGGAAGTCCGGACGGAGGCTGACGTGTTCGGGATCGTCTACATACGCCTTGTTGAAGTGCGTTGCCAGAGTCGAGGCCACGTGGCCGCCGGCGGAGAATCCCATTGCTCCGACGCGCGAGGGATCCAGGTTCCACGCCTTGGCGTGCAAGCGGACGAACCGGATCGCCTGCTGCGCGTCTTGAAGCGGCCCGATCGACTTGTCGATCATCCTCTCATCGCTCGGGATCCGGTACTTCACGACGAATGCCGCGATGCCGTGATCGCTGAGGAATTGGGCCTGCTGCGTCCCCTCGAACTCGAAAGTCAGGCCGGCATAGCTGCCACCCGGAAAAATGAGGATCGCGGCCCCATTGGCTCTGCTTCTTGCAGGCAGGTAGACCAGAATCCGCGGTCGCGACACCTTTCGCAGAAATCCGCCGTCGGCGCCGAATTCCTCGTTCGGTCCCGGCTTTGAATTCGGGATCGGACCGTCACCATAGAGCGGGAAGCTTTGCATCTTGAGCGCAATAGCATCAGCCATGGTGGCGGGCGCGGTGGTGGCCTGCGGTGGAGTCGTCGCAAAGCATTGAGCGCAGAGCGCGGCTGGCACCGTTGCCAGGAGGACGAGCAAGGAGGCTCTGGTTCGGAATTTCATGACACGTCCCAATTCTTCCATTTTCGGCATGAGCAGGCGACCGAGGCCGGTAGTCGCCGGGGCACAGAATATGGCTTACTATATACTCAGACAATAGACGCCCGCAGGATTCAGCATCGGGCGCACACATGAGGTTGGAAATTCGATGGCATTACGTCTGCCGACCCTTACGAGCAGCCCGGTATGGCTGTGGCGCACCACCGCAGCGCTGGTCACTGTTCTGGCATGCTCCTCCGTCGCTGCGCACTCACCCGCCACCACGACCCGGATCGCCGCTCATCCGCCAATGGGCTGGAACAGTTACGATGCCTACGGAACGACCATCACGGAGGCTCAGTTTCGCGCCAATGTCCGCTGGATGAGCCGGCATCTCGCACGCTATGGCTGGCACTACGCGGTAATCGACGCTGAATGGTTCGTCCGCAATCCGACACCGACGGGCAACTCCCACGCTTCGCTGCTGGTGCTCGACCCCTACGGGCGCTACGTCCCGGCACCGAACCGATTCCCATCGGCCGCGGGGGGCGTAGGATTCAAGCCCCTGGCCGACTATGTGCACTCGCTCGGTCTTAAATTCGGGATCCACATCCTGCGCGGTATCCCGCGGGAGGCAGTGGCCCGTAACCTGCCGATCGAGGGCTCGCCTCATACTGCCGCAGAAGCCGCCGACGTCCACGCCTCTTGCCCGTGGAACGCCGACAACTACGGCGTAGACCCTGATCGACCAGCCGGCCAGGCGTACTACGACTCCATCGCCCATCTCTACGCCTCCTGGGGTGTCGACTTCATCAAGGCGGACTGCATCGCGAACCATCCCTATTCAGCCGCGGAGATCCGCATGCTCTCCGCCGCTCTGCGCGGCAGTGGCCGGGACATGGTCCTCAGCCTCTCGCCTGGTCCGGCGCCAATCGCGAAACTCCCGCAACTGCGCCGCCAGGCCAACATGTGGCGCATCTCCAATGATGTTTGGGATCTGTGGCACAGTCCCAACCCTTATCCCCAGGGCGTCGGCGACCAGTTTGCGCGTGCAGCGCGCTGGGCGCCGCTCGCCGGGCCCGGGGGCTGGCCCGATGATGACATGCTGGCGCTGGGCGCGCTGCGCCCGGCCCCTGGCTGGGGTAAGCCGCGGCATTCGCAGCTGACGCATGCGGAACAGCGCACATATATGACACTCTGGTGCATTGCGCGCTCACCTCTCTTCCTCGGAGCCAATCTCACGGAGATGGATCCATCGACGATGTCGCTGCTCGACAACCCGGAGATCATCGCGGTCGATCAACGGTCCGCCGGCGCTCACCAGCTTCTATCGGCGGGCGGGACGGTCGTTTGGGTCTCGCGGCCGGAAGGGGAACGGACGAACAATGACTGGTACGTCGCAGTTTTCAACCTGCAAGCCCGAAAACGAACCATAGCCCTCCCCTGGGCCTCACTGTCGTTCACAGGTCAACGATACGCAATTCGGGACCTCTGGAACCGGCGCGATCTGGGTGCGGCCGGAATGCTGCGGGCGCAGCTCCCTGCCCATGGCGCGGCGCTATACCGTCTCTCGCGACCATGACCCCGTAATCATTGGGCCGCCAAACCCTTGCGAGCCCGCCGCCGTGTCGGCGACGGGCTCCCTGGTCATGCTCAGCCGAATCAGGCCGCCGTCAGCGCGCCTAGTGGTTGTCGTCCCGTCCGAGGCGATTCGGGGCGCCCGCAGCCAGTGACAGCGTCTGCTGCACAGCGGTGTACTGCGGCTTCGGGTTGAGATTCACGTCGTAGAGATCGGCATCACCCTCACCGTGGAAGGTGCCTGGCACCCACGACTCCGAGTCGTCAAAGCCCCACACGGTGAACGAGATGCACGCCTGCACGGCCAGGCACGATTGCAACATCCCGTCGTACCAATCCGCCCCGGCCGGGTCCGCCGTATGGCTGGGGGTCGAGTCCGTCGGTGAGACGATCGGGGTCTGCTTACTGTCCGTTGTCTCCACGAACGTGCGCACATCCGCCTCGGTGATCGCCACCTGGAGTCCCAGCGCGGCGAAGCGCTCGAACTCGGACTGCAGAGAGGTGTCGTAGCCGTACAGCAGGCTCAGGTGACCCTGGGCGCCGAAGCCCCCGAGCG
>Ga0105240_10004575_pt1 | contig 20976 bp, 13 predicted proteins | sample KBSC54metaG_FD_80426 | JGI IMG/M metagenome (GOLD analysis project Ga0105240, IMG submission 80426) | Corn rhizosphere microbial communities from Kellogg Biological Station, Michigan, USA - KBS C5-4 metaG | ecosystem: Host-associated > Plants > Roots > Rhizosphere > Soil | place: Michigan, USA... | reverse complement strand
CCTCAATAATAACCGGCGCAGCCTGAACTGGTTCCAAAACGCCGCCAATACCTACCCCGCCGCTTAAATGGCAATGTTTGCCAATCTGCGCGCATGAACCTACCGTAGCCCAGGTATCAACCATAGTGCCTTCATCAACGTAAGCTCCAATATTTACATAAGATGGCATCAGGATCACACCCTTCGCGATGTGTGCACCATAACGTGCAATAGCATGCGGGACTACGCGGACACCGGTCTTTTTGTAATCAGTTTTAAGCTTCATTTTATCATGAAAAACAAATGGGCCGACTTCAATTTCTTCCATTTGCCTGATCGGGAAATAAAGGATCACAGCTTTCTTTACCCAGTCGTTCGTATGCCAGCGATGGCCTACTAACTCGGCAACGCGCATTTCGCCTCTGTCCAATCGTTGTATAACTGTTTCAATAGCAGTGGTATAATCATGGTTTCCCAAAAGGGTTCTGTCTTCCCAGGCTTCTTCAATAAGTTTCTTTAGATTTTGCATTAGAGATATAAACTTTTGACAAATTAAAGGATTTTATAGGAGAAATGTTCACCTATAAGCAGAGTATCTTAAGCTGCAACAAACCATATATCTTTATGTTTAATTAACCCGGTCTTAACGAAGTTCTTACCTTTGCGTGATATTTGATAGAAGCGACTGCTCCTGAAGTTTAAAGAAATGCCTGAAAAAGAAAAATTACGGATCGATAAATATTTGTGGGCGATAAGGATATTCAAAACTCGTTCATTAGCCACCGAGGCTTGCAAAGCAGGTCGCGTGAAACTTGACGGACAGAATATTAAACCTGCTCATGAAGTGAAGGTTGGTGAGGTGTATCTTGTATCCAAAGGTCCGGAGCGCAAGATAATAAGGGTGCTTGGGCTATTAGAAAACCGGATGGATGCAAAGAGTGTCGCCGGTTTTTATGCTGACGAAACGCCTGTTGAAATGACCCATGGGTTCAAATCGATGTTTAACGCTCCTGTTTTAAAACGAGATAGGGGCACTGGTCGCCCAACCAAGCGCGACCGACGCGAAATTGACGATATGAAGGACAATTTCTTTGATGTCAAAGGGGATGAACAAGCCTAAAAAATGGCACCAATAATACAAAACCTTAATTGTGGCGAAAAAAATGCATCTTTGCAGCGTTTTTGAGACCCCTGAGTTACCGAATACCAATTTGAAAAACCGTATTGATTGACATTTTACAACATATCAAGTCAAGAAAAACTGCAAGGCTAAATGTTAGTTTCCTGTTTAATCCCTCAGCTTTTATTGTATGATCTACGGGATAATTGCAGTTCTTTTTTTTGCAGGCATGTTGCTATACTTTCCAATAGCAGATCATTATAATATTATCGATCATCCTAACGAGCGTAGTTCACACAGCGTTGTCACAATTCGCGGTGGTGGAGTAATATTCCTTTTTGCAGCTTTGGCTGCCGTGATCGTGCACCCTGCTTATTGGTTGCCTGTTGTATCGCTTTTTATGGTAGGGATCATCAGTTTTATTGATGACCGGATTACCTTATCAAGTAAAATAAGAATTTTGGTGCACCTGGTAGCCACAACTTTGTTTTTTATCTATCTGGACATTTTCTCGTTACCTGTTTATGAATCCCTCTTCCTGTATTTTGTGGTGATTGGCACAATCAATGCCTATAACTTTATGGATGGCATAAACGGCATAACAGGTTGTTACAGCCTTGTGGTATTGGCCGGACTACAATATGTTAACCTGAAGATAGGCTTTATAGAGAAAGATATGATCTGGCTGCCTATGATAGCCTGTGCAGTTTTCCTCTATTTCAATTTTCGTAAAAAGGCGAGGTGTTTTGCTGGTGACGTGGGTAGTATCACTATTGCCTTTTGGATCGTAATGCTATTAATAAAACTGATACTGGTGACAAATAATTGGTCATATATTTTATTCCTGTCGGTATATGGCACGGATTCGGTGTTGACAATAATGCACCGTATTTGGCTGAAGCAGAATGTATTTAAGCCACATCGGCTGCATCTGTATCAAATTATGGTTAATGAACGTAAAACGCCTCACCTGTGGATATCATTTAGTTATATGCTATTGCAGGGCGGGATAATATTTTTTATTGTAAATAATAGAAACTTTACAACTACCGGTTTATTTACGGTTATTCTGATACCCCTAATATTGATGTATATTATATTAAAAGTAGCGTTGATAAAAAAATAAGTATCTGATACTATGCTATTAAACCATAGGGTCTATTTTTTTGTCAGAAGAACTAAAACTTTTTGCCTTGTTTTTTTGTTTTGATGGTTGATGGGAGCTATAGGGTCATTTATGCAACAGAGTATTGTAACAACAATGTTTAACAATGCAGCAGAAAAACCGGGTTATTTTTAATAAAATTGCATTTTTATTTTACCCCTATTATGTTTCGACTGGTGCATTTTTTGCGTATTTGAAAAATATTGACTATAATTATATCATCTACTTATCTACTAACATCATTTTATGAAAAAATACCTACTCTTTTCTAAGGTCGTGCCGCGGTGGTTAATTATGCTTGTTGATCTTGCGATTGTGGCCTGGTCTTTTTCCACTTCCTATTTTATTGTAGAACGATTCGAATTCATCAACATACTCCGCGGTAATTTCTTCATATATACAGGTTTATACAGTGCCCTGGCAGCTATCGTAATGTACGCGATGCGTATACATATCGGGCTGATCCGTTATTCCAACACGCGCGACATGCTGCGTATTTTCGGTTCAGCATTTATAGCAAGTTTGCTTTACCTTGTGGTTCTAAATGCCTGGGTGGTGCACTTGATCCATGTTGACCTGGTTACACTTAACCTGGTTCTGTTGATCAATTTCTCTGTATCCAGTACATTACTGATCCTATTGCGTACCACAGTAAAAAGTGTGTTCTTTTACCTTACGAATAACACTTCTGCCAAAAAGACGATAGTGTTGATCTACGGTTCTGATAATAATGCCGTATTGGTAAAACAGGCACTTGAAGCCAGTGCAAACACTAACTTCTGCGTGGTTGGTTTTGTGGATGATGGCAGTAAAAAGATTGACAAGGAAATTCAACAGGTGAGGGTTTATCATATTGAAAAACTCGGGAAGCTGAAGGAAAAATATAATGTAGATAAGCTCATCATAATGAACCATAATCTTGATGAGCAGACTAAGAAATCAGCTCTTGAAAACTGCCTGGCGTTAGGTATACAAGTTTTAACCGTACCACCGTCAGACCAATGGATATATGGTAAGCTTAATCCGCAACAGATCAAAGATCTTAAGATCGAGGATTTGCTGCAACGCAAGCCTATTAAAATTGATAATACACGCATTTCAGAAGACCTGAATGGTAAACGCGTTTTGGTTACAGGTGCAGCAGGTTCTATCGGTTCAGAAATTGTGAACCAGGTGTTGAGCTACAAGCCTGCAATGCTTATTTTGTGCGATCAGGCAGAATCGCCTTTGCACGAAATAAAACTGGAAGTAGAGGAGAAATTCCCGAACGTACCTACCACTATTTTCATAGCCGATATCAGGAACGTGCAGAGAATGCATAAGCTGTTCTCTGATTATCGTCCTGAAGTTGTTTTCCATGCTGCTGCGTACAAGCATGTGCCTATGATGGAAGAAAACCCATCAGAAGCAGTATTGACCAATGTGTTGGGAACCAAGCACGTGGCCGACCTGTCAGTCGCCTTTGGTACAGAGAAATTCGTGATGGTGTCGACTGACAAAGCGGTTAATCCGTCAAATGTAATGGGCACTACCAAACGCATTGCTGAAATATATATACAGGCATTAAAAGATAATCCAATCAATAACAGGCCCGGCGTTCAGCCAACCCGCTTTGTTACCACCCGATTTGGTAATGTATTGGGCTCAAATGGCTCGGTAATACCACGTTTCAGGGCGCAGATACAAAAAGGTGGTCCAATCACGGTAACACATCCTGAGATCACCCGCTATTTTATGACCATACCTGAAGCAGTTCAATTAGTGCTGGAAGCCGGTACAATGGGCACAGGTGGTGAGATATTCATTTTCGATATGGGGCAACCGGTAAAAATTACCGATCTGGCGTTGAAGATGATTAAGCTGGCAGGCTTGCAGCCTGAAAAGGATATCAAGATCGTTTACACTGGTTTAAGACCAGGTGAAAAGCTTTATGAAGAACTCCTGAATGCAGGCGAACGCACTATGCCTACCCATCATCCTAAGATCAAGATCGCACAAGTGATCACTTATCCTTATCAAGCTGTCGCTGCCGATATTGAAGCATTACTGAAGCTGAATAAGGGGCAGGACGACGAGGCTATTGTGAACAAGATGAAAGAGATCGTTCCTGAATTTATCAGCAAGAACTCACAATTTGAATATCTCGATAATAATGATGGAGATATCGAAGTAATTGAGGCACTTGCCAGCTAATACTACTGATCTATAAATATTAAAAAGGCGCTCTGATTATCAGAACGCCTTTTTTGTGGACTAGTAATCTCTTTTTGATTCAGAATCGGCCCAGAGTTTGAATGCGGAGATCGCCTCATCCCGCAAAAGCTGGATGATCTGTAGTTTGCGCTGGCTCATCGGGATCGCCAGTTCCTGATAAATAAAGTGATCATCAAAGCCAATCTCGGCTGCATCGACCTTGGTATTGCCATAGTAAATGGTGTCAATATGTGCCCAGTAAATAGCACCAAGACACATAGGACAAGGCTCGCAACTGGTGTAAATAACACATCCCGTGAGATCATAAGTGCCCAGTTGCCGGCAGGCAAGTCTGATTGCAGATACCTCGGCATGGGCGGTGGGATCGTTCTGCTGGATGACTTTATTGGCACTCGCAGCTACTACCTCGCCATTTTTTACTACTACTGCACCAAACGGTCCACCGGCAGCACCTTTCAGATTCTGCTCAGATAGTTCGATGGCCATCCGCATAAATTTTTCGTGTTCCTTCATTTCCATTGCGCTGCGCGAATTAAAAACCCCGGCCTTTATGGGAACCAGGGTTTTGCTGTATTTTTAAAACATGCGCCCATTTGACGCGTGTATGCAAGTGTTATTTTTTGTCTTTTGCGTAGGCATCATTCAGCCTTTTTATAACGTCAGATGTTACATCTAATCCCGGATCGCCATACCACATAGTAGTATTCCCTTTTTGGTAGGTTAAGATCATTTTATAGCCTTTTTCTTTGGCGTAATCTTTCATAAAGACAGCAACTTTTTCGTAGAGTTTTTTCTGCTCTTCGCCTTGTTCATTTTGGAATTGAGCAGCTGCATTTTGCTGATATTGCTGAAATTCCTGTCCTTCACGTTGCAGCTGTTGTTCTTTAGTTGCGCGTTCGTTTGCACTCAAAGTATTGGCACTTCTTTGATAATCTGCCGCTTCTCTTTGTAAAGCCTGCTGACGCGAACCCACATCACTTTGAGCTGATTTGCCTTTATCCTCAAGGCGTTTTGACATGTCTTTAAAGTAATCGTATTTCGACAGAAGGGTGTCCTGGTTCACATATACAATACTTCCGGACGAAGGAGGAGTAGCAGCCGCTGATTTATCTGAAGATTTATTCTGGTTACATGCCGCAATAGTTCCGGCAACCATAAGGCCTAACGTTAGTTTGGTTAAAGGCGAGGTCTTGATTTTCATTCTCTTAATTAAAAAATTTTGACAAAGATAAACTTTCAGCCCGGATGTGCAAATGTGCAAATGCGGGGATGTGCAGATGAAATTTGATTTTTTTATCGAGACAAAATAGCTCTATTTCAGAGTTACCGGCACATTCTCACACTTGCGCATCGGCATATATAAACATCCCCCTTATTTATCCACACGATACCTGAAATCCGGGGTAAAATGCGTATTTTTGTATACTGATTTTCCTGAGAAAGGGGAAGTGATTGTTGAACACAAATATGAGCGAAGAAGTAAAAGAAGTATCCAATTATTCAGCAGATAATATACAGGTTTTAGAGGGATTAGAAGCGGTGCGTAAGCGCCCTTCCATGTATATCGGTGACACCGGCGCCAAAGGTTTGCATCATTTGGTATATGAGGTGGTTGATAACTCGATAGACGAAGCGCTTGCCGGTTATTGCGACACCATCAAAGTAATCATCCACAAAGGCAATTCCATCACAGTAGAAGATAATGGTCGTGGTATCCCGACAGGAATAAATACCAAAGAGCAGAAATCAGCATTAGAATTGGTAATGACTATACTACACGCCGGCGGTAAATTTGATAAAGACACTTATAAAGTTTCGGGTGGTTTGCACGGTGTGGGTGTATCCTGCGTTAACGCGCTGTCAACCCACATGATCACCGTAGTGCATCGCGAAGGCAAAATATTTACTCAGGAGTATGAACGTGGTAAGCCTATGTTCGATGTGAAGGCGATCGGCGTATCGGACCGTACCGGAACTATTCAGACATTCCATCCGGATCCTGAAATATTTACACAGACTCTGGAATATAAATACGATACGCTGGCTACACGTCTGCGCGAACTGGCATTCCTGAATAAAGGAATTAAATTAAGCCTGACAGATGAACGCTTCCCGGACGATAATGGCAATGTTGCTACAGAAGAGTTTTATTCTGAAGGAGGGTTAAAGGAGTTTGTAAGATACCTGGATGGTACCCGCACGCCTTTGATCCCTGAACCGATCTATGTAGAAGGTAACAAACAAGGTATTCCTGTTGAGTTGGCTTTGCAGTATAATGATACCTACAGCGAGAACGTATTCTCGTATGTGAATAACATTAACACCATAGAAGGCGGTACTCACGTGGCTGGTTTCCGTATGGGGTTAACCCGTACGCTAAAAAGCTATGCAGATAAATCGGGCTTGCTGAAAAATGTGAAAATAGACATTACCGGCGATGATTTCCGTGAGGGTTTAACCGCAGTTATCTCAGTTAAAGTTGCCGAGCCCCAGTTCGAGGGTCAGACCAAAACCAAGTTGGGTAACAGTGAGGTGAGCGGTGCAGTAAACGTTGCAGTAGGTGAGATACTTTCCAATTATTTGGAGGAAAATCCGAAAGAAGCGAGACTGATCGTTAATAAAGTGATCCTGGCGGCTACGGCTCGTGCAGCAGCTCGTAAGGCCCGTGAAATGGTGCAGCGAAAGAATGTAATGGGCGGTACCGGGTTACCAGGAAAGCTAGCCGATTGTGCTAATAATGATCCCGGTGTATGCGAGATATTCCTTGTCGAAGGGGACTCTGCGGGTGGTACGGCAAAACAGGGTCGTAACCGTGAGTACCAGGCTATCCTGCCGTTGAGGGGTAAAATCCTGAACGTGGAGAAAGCCATGGAGCACAAGATATACGAGAACGAGGAGATAAAGAATATGTTTACCGCTCTGGGCGTAAGCATCGGGACTGCGGAGGATGATAAAGAATTGAACATTACTAAGCTGCGTTATCATAAGATCGTAATCATGACGGATGCTGACGTCGACGGTTCGCACATTACAACGCTGATCCTGACCTTCTTCTTCCGCTATATGAAGGAACTGGTTGAGTTTGGTTATGTATATATTGCTACGCCGCCGCTTTACCTGGTGAAGAAAGGCAAAGAGCAGGAATACTGCTGGAATGATGTGCAACGCGATGCAGCGATACAACGCCTGAAAGGTAGCGGTAAGGAAGACAGCGTACACGTGCAGCGTTACAAAGGTTTGGGTGAGATGAATGCCGAACAGTTATGGGAAACCACGATGAATCCCGAGACCCGTACGCTGCGCCAGGCAGGTATAGAAAATGCTGCCGAATGCGATCATACCTTCTCTATGCTGATGGGCGATGAGGTTGCTCCGCGCAGGGAATTCATTGAAAAGAATGCGAAGTATGCTAAGATAGATGTATAAGTATTTCTGAAAGGAAAATTGAATATTACAAAGCCTTGCCAAACCCGGTGAGGCTTTGTCGTTTACTGATCTATATGAAAACTGAGTGTTTGCTTACCGTAATCAATTACCGCACTATATTTCACCAGTATATCACCACCTAAAACACCCAGGACTTCAGGGTGGTTGAGCTGACGGTAGGCAACATTGATAGTTGAAAGGTCAAGCACGGCAACTTCAAAATAGGATAAGTGCAGTTCGCCAATTTCAATATCATTAATAACTGCTGTCGATGAACTCATGTTGGTAACACCAAGGCCGGTAGATAATCTCTCGCTGGCCACAATTGCTGCACCTGATTGCTCTAAAGTATCATGATCAAAAGCAGTTTTTGACGCCCCCGTATCCAGCACCAAAATATAAGGTGCACCATTTTCCTTTATTTCCACCAGGGGATGATAACCATCGCCATGGAGATCAATTATTTGAAGAGGAACGGATATCGTCATCAGGCAATAATAGTTATTTCTTATTAGTTGAGTGGTTGATTGAGCTACATTGGGTTTAGAGGCTGTATCGGTTAAACTCTTTGGGCTCTTGCAATCACTCATTCACTCATTAGCTAATTCACTAATTTAAAAAGGATAACCGATAGCAAGGTTAAACACGCCATTTTGGGCCCTGAATTTATAAGGTTGCCCTGCAGGGAAGGGATAACGTACCGGGAAACCAAGATCAGTACGAAGCACAAGGACAGTAACGTCAAACCGTAATCCAAAGCCCCAATCTACGGCCATTTGATTGATGAAATCTTTGCCAAAGGCTGCGCCGGGTAACCCTGCATGTGGCCTTAAATTCCAGATATTTCCTGCGTCCATAAAGAGTGCGCCGTATACTATGCTAAATAATTTCGGACGGTATTCTACATTGGCTTCAATTTTAATGTCACCCGACTCGTCCGGCAAGAAACCGGTTGCACTAGTGATCGTCTCTGCCGGTGTATAAGTACCAGGACCGATAGACCTTGCCCTGAATCCTCGTAAACTATTAGTCCCGCCGATGAAGAATTGCTGACTATAAGGCAAAATAGTGGAGTTGCCATAAGGTAGACCAACGCCAACGATGACCCGGGTTGCAATACTGCTATTAGGGCTAAGCTTATGATAGAAATGAAACTCATTCTCGATCTTGACATATTGATTAAACGGAACCCCAAACAGCTTACGCACCTTACCAGCCAACGTATCGGCTCCTGTCAACAAGCCATAGATGTTGCCTGATAAGGAAACCTTTCCGTTGTAAAAATAGGTATTGGTCCGGTTGGTTTGCGTGGTGGTAGTATAGGTATATCCATAGCTTGGACCGAAGGTGAACTGGTTATCAATCACATGCTTCAATGTCGGGTTTTGGGTATGTTGTATGCTGTCCAGGTATTGTTGGGTTACATGTGCAGCATCTACGCGTGTTACATTAAGCAGGTTTAGATTGTGGGTGACAAATGTGTTTGACTTCCACTCATAGCCCCACGAACCGCTGTAAGAATTTAAAAGATAAAGCTTGTTGCGGTCTACGAGTGTATACCCCAATGTCAAATTAGTATGCGGAATATAAGCGTTATCCGCTTTTGGGTCACGGAACGGCATAATAAAGCGTGGCCATGATACAGTGGTCTGAACACCCGTTTGGTAAACATTATACCCACTATTTTGTCCTGAGAACTGAACGTCAGAGCTTCCAAACAATGTAACAGTTAATGCTTCAGCACCCTTAAAGGCATTGCGGTTTTTCCAGTTGATATTGATCTGGGTACCCGTATAATTTGCCGACGTTGTCCGTCCGAGTACGTCGAGTTGTAAAGACTTTTTTGGATAAGGCGTCAGAAAGTAGTACACATTTAGCTTCGATGAATCCGCAGAAACATCTTCAAACCGGTTCTTTACAAACTTGAAAGGCCCCAGGTTGATCATCCTGTTCAATGATTTATTATGATCAGTGCGATTATATACCTGGCCTGGTTGTAACAGTACAGAGTTTTTAAATACGAACGGACGCACCGTATTTTTTGTATCGATCACATTATACCAGCGATACTTTACAGCAGAATCCAATTTAAGTGCGGTATCCCTAAGTGTATAATGCGGGTATACATAAATATTGTTGATCTTATATATCCTGCGTGCTTCGTCGGCTGTCTCATCCTTTACTTTTACATAAATATCTACCTGGTGATCTTTTACCGTACTATCTACCTTCATGATCAGGTCTTCAGGTGCAAAATAGTAAAAGCCTTCTTCCTTTAGCTTTGCGTCTATGCGCATGCGTTCACCTTTGATAACATCCAGGTTGTAGTTGTTGCCAATAACAAACAGGGTTTCTTTGGCGGTACCTGCGACTGCCGTATCCACATCACTTTTTCCTTTAGGAAAATATACCGAACGGATGGTATAATTTGATCCGGGTTCGACAGTATATATCGCTTTAGCAAGCTTCTTTTTGCTGGTGGTATCACCGCTCACTTGCGCCTGGAAATAACTTTCGTTTTGCAGACGGCTCTGTAATATCTGGGCGTTCTTATTTACATCTACCTCGCTGATCAATACAGGGGGCTGACCGAATTTGGTGTTGAGCCAATGACTGAATCCTTTCTTTTTGGTGGTTTTGGTTTTATAGTATATCCATAATTTTACCCGCATGCCCAGTATTTTTGAGTTTGGGTGTGGACGCAGTAAGTCGGTCAACTCATCGCTCATTCCTTTTTGATCTTTGGTAGTTACGTTACCTGCCGTATCGGCAAATTTTACGGTGCCTCCATCGTATAACTTCTGATTAGGGCCAAGATATTTGGTAGTGCTGCAGGCGGTCAGTACGAACGAAAGAATGATTATATATCGTAGTTTTAGGTTCATAGGTAATTAATTGGCTGCTGCTTGCTGCTGCGTATCTTTAGCTTGCTGGTCTTTTTCTTTTTGATCCTGTTTGTATTTGCGTTCCAATGCCTTATCCTTAGGCGTTTTTCTTCTGAATATCTGGCTAAAGCGATTGTAGTCAACTGTTAAAGTAAAACCGACGCCGGTTTCAATGATTTCTCCTTCTATCACAACAAATTGGTCGCGCCGGTAAGCCCGCAGTTGATAGCGGCCATCCTTGCTCAGCTTATAGTTCACGGAAACATTGCCTGCTATATCAGTGGTTTTTTGCCCAGGTTGATTTTGTCCCTCCAGATTGAAATTGTTGCCTACGCTTACCGTCAACCGGTCATTCAGGAACCGCTTGGATAAACCCACATTCAGATCCGTTCGGTTTTGTGCTGTCCCGGAGGAATAGTCTTCTCCTGACGTCAGCCCAAAATTTAAATCAACACCCGCTATCAGGTTACCTGCTAAACGGTTCAATTGGTCTGACAACAAACTGCTTACACTGTTTCTAACCAAACCTTCCACACCGGCGTTGCCACCCTGGCTTTGCAGTGGGTTGTCGCCAATGAAGTGGCCTAGTACCAAAACACCCAGCACCTGCTTGTTCAACTCATTTGGATCCTGCCTGATCTGGGCGAGACGCGAATCAACTGTGTTGATTACGTCCTGAGACACTGTATAGCTGCTGTCGGGTAGTACGATGTCAAAACTGATATCAGGTTTCATTAGCTCGTTCTCCAGTTTCAGGTCGACATTAAATGGCAGCTTTTGCTTGTACATGGTTTGATTTTCTGTACCGGTCAATTGGTCGCTTACCAGGTCGATAGGTGGCACATCTGCTACATAAATAGCTGTCAGGTTGATATTAGCGCTGGTTGGGTCGCCCGTCCATGTGATGGTACTGCCTTTTTTGAAAACGAATTTCCGGTTAACTGACGCGTAAGAAAGATTATACGAGCCTTGCTCCACGGTATAGGTTCCGGTTAAACTGGTCTTTCCGCTCGGATCAATCCCACCGCTCAGTTGTGCTTCGCCCTTGATGTGCACGATGTCACCATTGTTTTGGTCGACCACAATATTGAAAACAGCATTTTGATTTATCCGGATTGTGGCGGTCACATCCATACCCGTGAGCTTGCTTTTCTTTAAAGAGTCGAGCTGCCTGGCCAGCATAATCGAGTCAGATTTCGGCGCATTCGGATCTATAAATTCTACTACGCCTTTCCGGTCTTCAATGCTTGGATCGCTTGACGGAAGAACAATGGTCAGATTAGTTTTGTCGTTCACCGTCAAATTAGCGTCTACTACCGGGGAATTCATGTCACCCCTTATTTTGATGTCGCTGTTCAGAAAGAGCTTGCCGTAATACAACTGGTTGTCTTCCCGGGTAGAGTTAATCACCCTGAAGTTATCAGTATGGATATTGACACCGAATTTGTAGTCGGTGTAGTTAGAAGTATAAACTGTACCTGTTACGATGGCTTTATTGCCTGTTGAATCTACCAGGGTAAAGTCATTAAACCGTATGCCGTCATTATTAAAGGTGATACTTTCGCGCGGCATGCTAAAGTAGGAGTTAAGTGTTGAGACATTAAAGCCTACCTTGTTAAAATTAATGTCACCTCTTATAGCCGGAGCCGATGTTGTCCCCGCAATTTTTAGCTGGCCCGTGATGTCACCCGTGGCCTCCTTAATACTGCCAAAACTGAACCCTTCTATGCTCCTCATATTCAGCTTTACGATATTCAGATCAAGATCAAAGCGGCTTTGAGGACTGGTGTAATACATACCCTTCATATCTACCTGGTTGCCTTTACCTGTGATACCTACCTCGGCAGCAAAGGCGTTTTCAGTTTGATTATTTACTTTGATGGCGATATTGCCGACGGTATCTCCCTTAAAATTAAAGTCGCCTATATTTAAAGCCGACGTAAATACAGGCGATTTCTGAAAATTGCTGACCGTGGCATCGCCATTGATAACACCGCCAACCTGTAATGAATCCTGCTGGGCAAGCCGCGTCAAAGTCTCAATATGGAAATTCTTGAAATCGACTTTAACAGGAGCGTTCATTTGCTGAGCGGTGCTGTTAACGCTTAATATTTGATTGCTATTAGTGATAGTGAAATCTTTGGCGAATATGCCTTTAGTACCAAACTGCAATGCATTGTCGGCGCTTACATCCCATTGCTTATAATCGAGCAGGAGTCCATTTTGAAGGAAGCTGAACTGGTATTCGTCGGGCAGCAAACTAAATACTCCGGCAATTCGATAGCGTTCCTTTTTGGCAGCATCACGCACCTGTAAGCTAATGTCTAGTTTGTCGTCCTCGGCCTTTCCGGTTATATTGGTATAAAGCAGGTTGATGGATGACGATACTTTTACCTGGTCAGTGGTAAGGCTGTAGTCCAGCTCGTTTTGATTGGTTTTTATGGCCAGTTTTACATTGCTTATTTCATTCGCAGCATAAACAACCTTCGGCATATTGCCATTTACAACCAGGTCGCCGGTTTGGCTGTTGAACCAACCGTTAAAAGTTATAGGATCAAGTTGTTTCAGGTCAGGTGCAAAATCTGTCACCAATGGTGTTTTCACAATCCGTGCATCAAATTTGAATTGTTGTGGTGTATATTTTGGTTTGGCATTAACAGTTTTTGATGAGATGGAACGATTGAAATATTGATTGATCACATCCTGCATGGCTGCACCGATCTCAGTCAGTTTGTACTTACCGACCATGTGCGCATAAAGCATAGGAGTGGTAAGGCGGAGGCTGCTGCTATCTGCGTTCGCGGTCGATACCAGGCTTACAGTATCAATTTTTATCCGTTTACCAGATGCAAACATCACCAGATCAGTTGCTTTAATACTGGCATTCAGATAATCAGGATCGGCAGTTGGAACATTCGCCTCGATCTTGCCGTGAAAGCGGGTTTCATCAGTTGCGAAATTCAAATTTTTCAGGTTGACGCTATCGATCATGAGTGTTGCGTTAACAGAAGGATATTTCTTGTTAAGATTAGCCTTAGCATTAAGGGCGAAGTTGATATTCGGGTCCTTGATACGGGCAACGGCCGTATAACTCCCGTTTACCGCGGTACCTTTTAGTGATAAATTTTTGTAGGTATAGCCTTTAACATACGCACTGGCTATGTCGCCATTAAATTTAAGGCTTGCTGTTTTTGGGTCGAGGCCTGTGCCTGATATGGTTGTTGATAAAGTAACACTGCCTACCTGCTGAGATTGTTTAGTTAGTGCACCAATGTTCAATTGATTAATATTGACTTTTGCCGAATAAGCCGCCTTTTGTTTGTTGGTACCATTCTTCATTTGAGCATTCACATCGGCGCTGCCCAGGCTCGATCTTAAAGCCAGTTTGGTGTTAAAGTTAGCCATGCTGCCTTTGAAGTTCCCTTTAAGGTTCATGTTCTCGGGAATGGCGATGTTGGTTGGTATCATCCCCACCGGAACAACCTTGGCCAAATCCCCACGACTGGTATTGAAATCATTGATCGTTACATCAAAATAGGCCTTGTTCATATCAGGCAGGCCTTTCATCTTGGCAGATGCCTTGATATGTGTTTTACTCAGACCTGTGATCTCCAGCGAAGGGATATTCAGATCGTTTACCCTGCCCATTATCCGACCGTTGATCTTGAATACACCATTTGGAGAATGTTTAAATGGTTCCATCGATGCCATAGTTGGCATGATCAGTAATACATCTTTCAACCCGAGACGGCTGCCATCCAGGTCAGCATCAATACTAATCTTTCCTAAATCCTTGTTAATGTTAGCTAAAGAAGGGTAGCCGACTGCGATCTTTTTCTGTAGAACAGTTTGCGGTGTTTCTAAATACAGATCATTTAGATAAGATTTGTGTTCACCATAAAAGAATGCGGTATGGAATTTTTTGATTGCTAATCCGCTCTGCTCAGTAAAGGTCAAATTGTTGATTTTCCCCGAACTACTATCGGCGCTGTAAGCCAGGTTCTCCAGTTCGGCATTCAGATCACGGATATTCATATGGGCATAATCCAATCCGTTCTTTAATGGTGCCTGAGCATTATTGTCAAACTGAATATTATCATTCTTAAAACTCAGCTTTCGTAATACTGCCGACCATGGTTTGCCAGTTTGCGGTTTAGCAACCAGCGTATCCAGTTTCTTGACCGTTTTTACGATCGCCTTTTTTACCGTTTGTGGTTTGGCAAACGTGAGCGAAGCGCGGGTATCGTCCAATAATATATTATTAATATCAACCACCTGGTTTTTCAAATCGAGCTTGTTCATCTCGATCAAAAACTTGCCGAGGTTTACATTGGCCGCCATTTCATTGGTCCTGTAATCGACTTTGATGCGCGAAAGATCGATCGTGCCCAAATTCAGCGTCATATTAATAGGTTGCGTGGCCGTATCAACAACCGCCGCTTTTTGAATAGATGAACCTGCCGGGGTTTGAACAATCTTCGCGTCGATATCCGATACAGTGATCTTTGGTATCGTAAACTTCATCTTGTTCATATCGAAGTCCTTGATGCGGGTATCAAAGTGACCGAGAATGAATTTCATATTATTGCCGTTAGTCAGGTCGTTATAGCCAATATTGATCTTGTTTAGGATGATCTTATCCAGCGAAATCTTCATAGATGAAGTATCGTTCGGATTGGTCGGTTTAGACGGGCCGCTATTGAAAGCCTTAATGATATAATCGAAATTAAAAACGCTATCCTTATTGCGGTAAACATTGGCGGTAATGCCTTTAAGATTGATCTCGTTGACGGTTAGCTTATGATGAAGCAGATCGAGCATGCTTACATCTAACTTCAGTTGATCTCCTGCTATAAGAGTATCCCGTTTCTGGTCTTCCATGTAAACGCTGTCGATAACAATAAGCTTTGGAAGTCCTAAACTGATGTGCCCAATCTTAACCTTCGTGTGGATCTTATTCTGAACGTAATTGACCGCCTTGTCTTTAACAAAATTCTGAATGCCAGGTATCTGTATCAGGATAATGATAAGCAGAACCAGGAACAGAACGCTGCCAATAATCCATAGGACAGTCTTTAAGGCGATGCGACCAATTTTTTTCAAGGGTATATGTTTTTCAATGGTTATTATTTAACTATAATACTATCAAATAGTTTGCTGCTGAACTCAATTTACTTAATTTCAGGCATATTTGCCGGTTTAAAATACTTATGTGAAGGGGTGCTAGAAAGAGAAAGTTATCTTAATAACCATCCTTTGCTTTCCAGGAATGATTTACATGATTGGCAGAAACCGGTCTCCTCATCAAAATGATTACTACCTTCAGCATCGCGCATAAAGCATTTCTTGTTATTGCAGTGAGGTAAACCTTGCGTATGACCTAACTCGTGAAGTGCGAGCTTATTTAATTGGCTGGATAAATTAGTCTTTGAAAGCCGGTATGTTGACACAACGCAAGCATTGCCCGGCTCATTCCCTAGTCCCATTACGCCCCAATCATTAATATTCCCTTTTGTGATGCTGACGTCTTTACTGGTTAATCCTATAATTACTGTATCAGTACCTGCAAAATGGTCTAAATATTTTATGATGGAATCGGCTCGATTGCGATTTCGGGGGAAATAAAAAGAAGACTCAGGCAGGGGAACAGTTTTTCTGATGAATGTTTTCGGGTTGACCTTTTTTAACATTTCATAAACTGATGTTACTTGCGATGGCTGCATATCTGTAAATGGCTGTATAACAAATACCCTGTTTGCGGGAGGCAGTTTGCGGCATGAAATTGCCAACAACAGGATAGTGAAAACAACCAAAAGAAGTCTAACTTTCATTAACAATAAATTGTGGATATCGGCCCAAGTGTTTATAAAAGTAACACTTAATCTCTAAGAAATCTCCCCTGTTTTTTTAGATTTGTATTCTTCGGAAAAGTTGATCCAGATTAGTTATGCCAGATTTTTCACACTTACACGTACATACCCAATTCTCCCTGTTAGACGGTGCCGCCGACATCTCCAAGCTCTATAAAAAAGCCGCTGCTGATGGTATGAAGGCTTTGGCGATTACCGACCACGGGAATATGTTCGGGGTGTTCAAGTTTGTGGCTGAGGCAGGTAAACACAATGTAAAACCTATTGTAGGTTGCGAGTTTTATGTGGTGGCAGATCGTCATATAAAGCAGTTTACCAAGGAGAAAAAGGACGTACGCTGCCATCAGCTATTGCTGGCAAAAAATGCCGAAGGTTACCGCAACCTGGTAAAGCTTTGCTCACTGGGTTACATGGAGGGGCTTTACAGCAAATGGCCGCGTATCGACAAAGAACTAATCGTAAAATATCATAAAGGATTGATCGCCACCACTTGCTGCATTGGCGCATCGGTGCCTCAGGCGATATTAAGGGAAGGCGAGGAAAAGGCAGAGGAAGAATTCAAATGGTGGCTCGATCTTTTTGGTGAAGATTATTACATCGAGCTACAACGCCACGATATCCCTGATCAGAATATAGTAAACGAGGTTCTGCTAAAATTCGCTAAGAAACATAATGTAAAAGTGATCTGCTCTAACGATTCGCATTATGTAGATCAGCAGGACGCCAATGCGCACGATATTTTGCTCTGTGTGAATACAGGCGATATGCAAAGTACACCCATCGCAACTGATGAGGAAGGTGGTAAAGGCTATCGTTTTGGTTTCCCTAACGATCAGTTCTACTTCAAGACGCAGGCCGAAATGGGCAAGCTGTTCCATGATCTGCCTGAATCATTGGATAACACCAACGAGATCGTTGATAAAGTAGAGGTATTGAAACTGAAGCGTGATATCATGCTTCCCAACTTTGTTATTCCTGAAGAATTTAAGATACACAATACGCCCGATGCAGATACCCTGAACCAGTGGGAATACCTGAAGCATCTTACCTTTATGGGGGCCAAGGAGCGATATAAGGATATCAGTCCCGAGGCGGAGGAGCGAATTAATTTTGAGCTCTTCACTATTCGCACCATGGGATTTGCCGGGTACTTTTTAATTGTAGCCGACTTTATTAAGGAAGGGCGTAATATGGGCGTGTTCATTGGCCCTGGCCGTGGTTCTGCGGCGGGTTCAGTGGTGGCCTATTGTACAGGTATTACCAATATTGATCCATTAAAGTATAACCTGCTTTTCGAAAGGTTCCTGAACCCCGATCGTAAGTCGATGCCCGATATTGATACGGACTTTGACGACTCCGGCCGTCAGAAGGTTATAGACTACGTGGTTGATAAATATGGTAAGAACCAGGTAGCGCAGATCATTACCTACGGTTCCATGGCTGCCCGTACCAGTATACAGGATGTGGGCCGTGTGCTGGACATGCCGCTATCCGAAGTAAGCGCCATGAAAAAGCTTGTGCCTGAAACTTTGGGTATTACCCTGCGCCAGGCCATCGACCAGGTGCCGGAATTACAGGATATTTATAAAGACCCCGGCCTGAAAGGAACCGTATTGCGTGAAGCGGAGAAATTGGAAGGCTCGGTACGTAACACAGGTGTACACGCTGCGGGTATCATCATAGCACCGGATGATCTGACCAATATCGTTCCGGTAGCTACTGCAAAGGATTCTGATCTTTTGGTAACGCAGTTCGATGGTCGTGTGATCGAGGATGCAGGCGTTATTAAGATGGACTTTTTGGGTTTGAAAACCCTGACCATCATTAAGGATGCGTTGCGACTGATCAAACAAAATCACGGGGTTGAGATCGATATAGATTACATCCCGCTGGATGACGCAGAAACCTTTGCGCTTTATCAACGCGGAGATACCAATGGTACGTTCCAGTTTGAAAGTGACGGTATGCAAATGTACCTGCGCGATCTGAAACCGGATAAGTTTGAGGATTTGATCGCGATGAACGCGCTCTACCGTCCGGGACCGATAGAGTATATCCCCAACTTCATCAGCCGTAAGCATGGGCGTGAGCCGATCACCTTTGACTTGGATGATATGGAAGAATACCTGGGCGAAACCTATGGTATTACCGTATACCAGGAACAGGTGATGCTTCTGTCGCAGAAACTGGCTGGCTTTAGCAAAGGCGATGCCGATGTGTTGCGTAAAGCAATGGGTAAGAAGCAGATAGAGGTGCTGAATAAAATGGAGGCACAGTTTATGGAAGGGGCCATGGCCAAAGGTCACCCTAAAGATAAGCTGACCAAGGTCTGGACTGACTGGAAAGCTTTTGCCCAATATGCGTTCAATAAATCGCACTCCACTTGTTATGCGTTCGTTGCCTATCAAACAGCTTTCCTAAAGGCGCATTACCCGGCAGAATATATGGCTGCGGTGTTGAATAACCAAAATGCGATAGAAAAAATCTCCTTCTTTATGGAAGAGTGCCGCCGTATGGGTGTGCCCGTACTTGGTCCGGATATTAATGAGTCGGACATGGCTTTCTCTGTAAATAAGAAAGGAGAGGTGCGTTTCGGTCTGACAGGGGTTAAAGGCGTGGGTGAAAAAGCTATAGAAAGCATTATAGAAGAGCGTGAAAAGAATGGAGCATACCAATCGGTATATGATTTTGCAAGACGGTCAAATTCACGGTCAGTAAATAAGAAATCGTACGAAAACCTGGTTTACAGCGGGGCATTTGACGAGTTTAAACTAAACCGGGCCCAGTTCTTTGCTAAAACAGAGAATGGGATACTTACAGGCGTGGAGCGCTTGAGTAAATATGGTGTTGATTACCAGAATACCCAAAGCAGTTCGCAATCTTCGCTCTTTGGCGGTTCGGTAGCATCCTATATCCCTGAGCCACCTATGCCGGAGGCTGAAGAATGGCCGCTGATAGAAAAGTTGAAGTATGAAAAGGATGTGATCGGCATTTATCTGACCGGTCACCCGTTGGATAATTATAAACTGGAAATGCAGCGTTATTGTAATGCAACGGTATCCGACCTGAATAACATGCAGAAGGCCCGCTCGGGCGAGGGAGGCGATGATATCAAAGCAGCTTTTGCCGAGCTTCGCAAGAAAGGGGAGCTAAGCGTAGGCGGACTTGTTTCCGGTGTTCAACACAAAATGACCAAAACCGGGAAACCGTTCGGTACATTTAAGCTGGAAGGTTATAATGACTCTTATGAGTTTGCCTTGTTTGGTGAGGATTATGTAAAATTCAGAAACTTGCTGGTTGATGGTTATTTCCTGCATATCAAAGGTAATATCGAAGAAAAATTCAGACAAAAAGATAACTGGGATCTTCGTATTGCTACCATGTCTTTACTGTCCGAAATGCGCGATAAACTGACCAAATCGGTGACAGTTTGTATTGATTTGAATGCACTGAATGATGGTTTTATGAGCAACCTGCAGCAGATCGTGGAAGAGAACAATCAAAAATACCCGGTGAAAAATTGTACGCTTCGGTTCATGGTAAGGGACATGGAAGAATCCCTGTTGATCGAGCTGCCAAGCAAGACTTTTAAAGTAAATCCAAGCGACGATCTGATGGCTGAGATACATAGCTTAACGCATGCTGAGCCGGTGTTAAAGTAATCCTAATGAGGTCTTAGCAATTTTATCTCTTTGGCTATACTTTCCGAAAGCAACCGCTGCAATTAAAGGCGTTGTAATTAAGGTGATTAGAATTCCCAAAAATATAAATGCAGTACATCCAGTAACGCATTTTATACCTGCTGGCATTCCAGACATAGAAACGAAAAATGCCGCTATAGATAACATAAATCCAATTAGCAAGGCCAATAGAAATATAACGCCAAGCGGCAAACGGACCTTACCCTTAACTCTTAAAGAGGATAGTTTAATTTGCAAAGCCGGAGCTACAAATAGCATTAACAGCGGGATAAAAAGGGCTATCATCTTATTATTTAGGTTTTTAATTAATACCAATAATTTAAAAAGGTAACCTAAATTGAATTTGTGTATTAAACGGCCATTGTTAATAAATTAATTTGACCCTGCCTGCCAATTAGACTACATTTATTGTCACCCATAAGTTAATGTGTCATATGTACATAATATGATTGTCACATTGTCATAGGTGCACTTGTGGCAAGCAATTTGAATAGTATATATTTGTAAATAATTTAAATTTAAAAATCATGGCTTTAGAAATAACTGATGCAAACTTTGAAGAACTAGTTCTCAAAGCAGATAAACCGGTTTTAGTTGACTTTTGGGCAGAATGGTG